>Ga0164290_1000080_pt1 | contig 343630 bp, 324 predicted proteins | sample Micstemetagenome_FD_108782 | JGI IMG/M metagenome (GOLD analysis project Ga0164290, IMG submission 108782) | Contaminated culture microbial community from soil near Moab, Utah, USA - Microcoleus steenstrupii SON62 (Illumina Assembly) | ecosystem: Environmental > Terrestrial > Soil > Soil crust...
ACGCGGGCGCCGAGCAGATGGGTCGTGGTGCCTGCGCCGGACATCGCGAAATCCACCCCGCCCGGCCGCGTCCGCGCCAACGTCATCAGCTCCGCGAAGCTCTGCGCCTCGAAGCGCGGATTGACGAAGAAGCCGTTCGAGGTGCGCGCTGCGAGCGCGATATGGGTGAAGTCGCCCATCGGGTCGTAGCGGACATTGCGGAACAGGCTCGGTGAGATGCCGTGCGAGGCGGAGTTGGAGACGAGCAGCGTCGTGCCGTCGGGCGCCGCCGCTGCGACCTGCTGCGAGGCGAGCGTTGCCCCGGCGCCGGGCCGGTTCTCGACCACCACCGGCGCGCCGAGCCGCTCCCCCATGTGCCCGGCGAGGATGCGCGCGACGATGTCGGTCGTGCCGCCCGGGGCGAAGGGCACGACGAGGCGGATCGGCCGTGCGCCCTGCGCCAGCGCGGGAAGGGGAAGCAGCGTGGCTGCGAGGATCGCGCGGCGCGAGGTCATCCTGTCTCTCCGGTTCAAGTGCTGCGTCGTGTTGCGAGGATATGGTCGGCGCAGCGCAGCGCGAGCGCCCCGATGGTGTGCGCCGGGTTCACCGCGGCCGCGGTGACGAAGACGCTGCCATCCGCAATGAAGAGGTTCGGCACCGCATGCGCGCGTCCGAAGCGGTCTACGACGGAGCGGCCCGGATCGTCGCCCATCCGCGCCGTACCCATCAGGTGGAAGCCGGCATCCGCGACGAGCGGCGCCGCGTGGGTCGCCTCGGCCCCCGCGGCGTCCAGCAGGTCGCGCGCGCGGTCCAGCCCGTGGTCGAGGATGGCGCGGCTGTTCGCGCCGAGGCGGTAGACCATCCGCACGCCTGGCAGGCCGTGGCTGTCGGCGCGGTCGGGCGCGAGCTCGACGCGGTTCGCCTCCTCCGGCAGGTCGTCGGCGCAGATCGAGACCGCGAGCGTGTGGCCGAAGGTGGCGGCGAAGGCGGCACGGTGCGCGCCGCCCCAGGGCAGCCGCCCGAAGCCGCCGCCCGCCAGCGCGATGCCGGCCGGCCCGGTGCCGCGCAGCACCTGCATCTTGAAGCCGCGCACGAAGCCGCGGCGCCGGTCCGTCTCGTAGAACTGGCGCGAGACGATGGCGCCCGCGGCGATGCCGCGATGGCCGCCGACCTCCTCGCGAAAGCGCCCTGCGAGGCGCGCCAGCGGATGCAGCATCAGGCGGCGTCCGACGAGGCCGCTGTCATTGGCCAGCCCATCCGGGAAGCGCGGGCTGCGCGACATCAGCAGCAGGCGCGGCGTGCCGAGGCCGTTCGCGGCCAGCACCACGGCGCCCGCCGTCGCGCGATGCCGCGCGCCGCCCGCATCGTGCCACACCGCGCCCGTGGCGCGGCGCTCCGCCGGGTCCAGCGTGACCCGCTCGACCCGCGCGCCGGTCACCAGCCGCGCCCCCGCCGCCAGGGCGAGCGGCCAGTAGGTCACGTCGGCCGAGGCCTTGGCGCGGCGCTGACACCCGATCTCGCAGGGGCCGCACTGGTTGCACGCGCCGCGGCCCGGCCGCGCCCGCGTCGTCACCGCGAGATCCGCCGGCCACCAGTGCCAGCCGAGCCGGTCGAAGGCGCCGGCGATGCGCCGTTCGAAGGGCAGCAGCGGCACGGGCGGCAGGCGCGCGCCCTGCCCGGCCGGATAGGCCCGGTTGCCGGGCACGCCCGCGCAGCCGCTCACACGCTCGTTCAGGTCGTAATAGGCCGCAAGGTCGTGCCACCCGATCGGCCAGTCGTCGCCGACGCCGTCCAGCGTGCGCATGCGGAAATCCGAGGGGTGGAAGCGCGGCATGTGGCCCGACCACATGACGGTCGCGCCGCCGACGCCGGCGAACATCAAGGGCCGGATCGGGCAATCCGCATCGTCCACCGGGTAATCCGCCGCGGCCGCGCGCCGGTTCGGGTTCGGATGCCAGTCCCGCATCCGTCGCGCTTCCCAATCCTGCTGGTCCGCCGGCCCGCCTTCAGGCGGCATCCAGCCGCCCTGCTCGAGGCACAGCACGCGCAGCCCGCCCGCGGCGAGCCGCCAGCTCAGCGCCGCCCCGCCCGCCCCCGCGCCTATGACGAGGACATCCGCCTCCATCAGAGCGCGCGGCCGAGTTCGTGGCCCTCGAAAACCGCCTCGAGCGCCGAGCGGGGCGAAGCGCAGTCGCCGATCAGGTGGATCGCGGGCGGCGCGTTGTGCCCCGCCAGTCTCGCGCGCAGTTCCGCCGCGATCCCGTCACGCGGCGCGCCATGGGTCGGCGCGATCACGGCATCGAAGTCGCCGCAGGGCTCGAGCTCGCCGGTCGCGGCATCGGCCAGCACCGCCTCGCCGGGCCCGTGCCAGGCATGAATCGCCCGCAGCGCGAGGATGCGCACGCCGCGTTCCTTCAGGCGCTGCCGCCAGGCGAAGGAGGAGTAGATGTTCACCCCCCAGCCCGGCGTGCCGGTCGGCGCAATCAGGGTCACGCGGCGTCCGGTGCCGGCCAGCCATTCGACGAAACCCGCGACAGCGAAGCTGCCGAGCGTATCCTGCACCGCGACGCGATCGGGCAGCGTCTCAGGCGCGGCCAGCGCCGCTTCCATCGTCAGCCCCACGCCCCCGCCGGGGAACCGCACCCCGGCTGGCTCCGCGCCGAGCGCCAGCACGGCAGCATCGGCGCCGTGATCCAGGATCGCCTGCGCCTCTGCGCGGCGATGCAGCACGACACGCACGCCGGCCCGCGCCAGCGCGGCGCGCTGGAAGTCGAGCAGCTGCGCCATCTCGCCCCGCACCGGTTGCCGCTCGGTCCAGGCCAGCGCCCCGCCGAGCCGGTCGGTGGCTTCCCACAGCTCCACCTCGTGGCCGCGCCGTGCAGCGAGCGCCGCCGCCTCCATCCCCGCCGGCCCGCCGCCGACCACCAGCACGCGCTTCCGCGCGACAGCGGGCGGCGGCGGTTCCGGCCATTCCGCCTCACGCCCCGCGCGCGGATTGGCGAGGCAGGTGATCGCGAGCGATTGCGCCAGCAAGCCTGCGCAACCCTGGTTGCAGGAAAGGCAAGGACGGCCTTGGTCCTCCCGCCCCGCCGCCGCGTTCCGCACGATGTCCGGCTCCGCGATATGCGCGCGCGCCATACCGACCATGGCGATGTCGCCGCCGGCGAGCATCGCATCCGCCTCGGCCACGCGGCGGAAGCGGCAGACGGCGAAGACCGGGATCGCGTGGCCCGCCTCGCGCAGCGCCGACGAGATGCCGCGCGGCAGGTGGTGGAAGGCATCGGGCGCGAAGGCCATGTCGGCCATCTGGGTCGAGATGGTGTAGCTGCCGTGATAGGCACTGTGGCTGACATTGACGAAGTCCACGCCCACCGCGCCGCACAGCTTCGCCACGATCCGCTGCATGTCGGGCAGCGTCAGCCCGCCCTCCAGGAACTCGTCGGCCGAGACGCGCAAGCCGACCGCGACGCCGTCCCCGACGCTCGCCCGCACGCGCCGCAGGCATTCGAGTGCCAGCCGCATGCGATTCTCCTCCGACCCGCCCCAGGCATCGGTGCGGCGATTGACGGCGGGCGAGAGGAACTGCTGCAGCAGATGGCCATGCGCCATGGTGAGCTCGATGCCGTCGAGCCCGGCCTCGACCAGATTCGCCGCGACCTCGCCATGCGCAGCGATGACCTGCTCGATCTCCTCCTCCGTCATCGGATGCGGCGGCGGCGCGGTGGTCGTCCAGGGTATGGCAGAGGCCGACCAGGAGGGCATGCGCGCGAAATTGCCATCGATGTGGCGGCCGAGATGGATCACCTGGCCGAAGAGCCGCGCTCCCTCACCCTGTACGGCGCGCGCGATCTGCGCGAAGCGCGGGATCGCCGCGCGATCGTAGCCGTTCACGCCCTGGCGGCGGCCGAGCGTCGAGCGGTGCACGCGGATCGCCTCGAAGATGATCAGCGCCGCCCCACCGCGCGCCCGCGCCTTGTGGTAGGCTAGGTGCCGGTCCGAGGGCAGGTTGTCCTCGCCGTAGTTCGTGGTGTGCGCGGGCACGAAGATCCGGTTGCGCAGTTCCACCCCGGCGATGCGCAGCGGGCGGAAGACGTTCGGATAGCGGGCCGCGCCCGCCGCCTGCCACGTGCCGTCCGGCATCCGTTCCTCCTGACCACCTGGTGCCGCTCAGTCTTGACGGGGCGACCACGCGAGGCAACCGTATATGTCCGGACAACCGCTCGGCGGACCGGAAACGGGAGACGGCACATGAAGCGCAGGGACGTCCTGCTGGCGGGAGCCGGCACATTGGCGCTGCCCGCCTATCTCGCGCTGACGAGCGAGGGCGCGCTCGCGCAGGGACAGGGCCGCACGCTGCTGCTCGCGGCACCGGGCACGCCCGAAGGCTTCGACGGCGACGCACTGCGCCCCGGTACGCAGGAAACCGTGGTGCAGGCCTATGAGGGGCTGACGCGCTATGGCCGCGTCACCCGCGGCGACCGCACCTATCTCGACCCCTCCGTCATCGAGGGTCACCTGGCGGAGCGCTGGACCGTCTCCGATGACGGGTTGCGCTATGTCTTCACGCTGCGCCCCGGCGTGCGCAGCCCCTTCGGCAACGAGCTGACCGCCGCCGATGTCGAGTGGTCCTGGGCCAAGAGCTTCGCGCAGCGCCGCACCGGCTTCTTCATCGCCAACGTCTCCAACGTCACGGGCGTGAAGGCTTTGTCGCAGCGGCAGGTGGAGTTCACGCTGAACGCCCCCTCGTCGATCTTCCTCGCCGCGCTGACGCTCTACGTGCCGGGCATCTACGACAGCACCGAGGTGAAGAAGCACGCCACCGCCGAGGATCCCTGGGCGCTTCGCTGGATGGAGACCAACACCGCGGGCTTCGGCGCCTATCACGTGCGAAGCGTGCGCGCGGGCGAGCAGGCGGAGTTCGTCGCCAACCCGAACTACTTCGGTCCGCGCCCGCATTTCGAGCGCGTGATCTACCGCGCCGTGCCCTCCGGCGCGTCGCGCACCACGCTGCTGCGGTCGGGCCAGGTGAACTGGATCGACCGGCCGACGGTGCAGCAGGTGCTCGACATGCAGCGCGACCGGCGGGTGAAGATCCAGGACGTCGCCGGCCGCGCCATGGCGAGCGTGCGGATGAACGCCGCGATGCGCCCCTTCGACGACGTGCGCGTCCGCCGCGCGATGAACTTCGCCGTCAACAAGGAGGCGATCCGCCAGGGTGTCACGCTCGGCACCGGCGAGATCGCGCGCAGCATCGTGCCGCCCATCGTCGGCGGCTACGACCCGTCCTTCTTCGCCTACGACCACGACCCAGCCCGCGCCCGGATGCTGCTGGCCGAGGCCGGCTTCCCGAACGGCTTCGAGGTGGACCTGCTGTTCTCCAACATCTGGTGGTGGGAGGAGCCGATGGCGGTGCAACTCGCCGACCAGCTCCGGGCCGTCGGCGTCACCGCGCGGCCGCAGCGCATCACCGGGTCCGACCTGCGCGCCCGCGGCGCCCCCAATCGCCAGGACATGGCGCTCTTCACCTTCGAGGACGGGCCGATCGTGCTGGACCCGGTCTACACCGTCTCGCTGCTCGCCCGCTCCGACGGCGTGTCGAACCGCGCGCGCTACGCCAACCCGGCCTTCGACGCGCTTGTGGACCGCGCGCGGACCAGCCCCGACAAGGCGGTGCAGGCCACCGCCGTGCGCGACGCGCAGCGCGTCTGGATGGAGGACGCGCCCTGGATCCTCACGGTCTATCCGCAGACCTTCGAGGCGATGGCGCCCAACATCAGCGGCTGGGTGCCGCATCCGGACGAGCACGAGCGCTGGGTGGACCTCCGCGTCGGGTAGCACGATGCCGGCGCGCGCGATCGGCGGGTTCCTGCTGCGGCGCGCGGTGCTGCTGGTGCCGCTGCTCGTCGCCGTCTCCTTCCTCTGCTTCATGCTCGTCCGGCTCGGCGGGCAGGATCCCGTGGCCATGCTCGCCGGCCCGACCGCGACGCCGGCCGAGCTCGAGATGGTCCGGCGCAACCTCGCGCTCGACCAGCCGGTCTGGACGCAGTTCCTCGTCTGGCTCGGCAAGGTTCTCTCGGGCGACCTCGGCAGGTCCTGGATCAGCAACCGCCCGGTGCTGACGGAGCTGCTGGACCGTGCGCCAGCGACGCTCGAGCTCCTGCTCTACGGCGTCGGCATCGGCGCGCTGGTTGGCATCCCGGTCGGGCTGAAGGCGGCGCAGCGGCCCGACGGTGCCTTCGACCAGCTCAGCCGCTTCCTCTCGCTGCTCGGCTTCTCCACGCCGACCTACTGGCTCGGGCTGATGGCGTTGTTCGTCTTCTTCTACCTGCTCGGCTGGGCCCCACCCGGCATGGGCCGCATCAACCTGATGGTGGAGGCGCCGCCACGGGTGACCGGCAGCTACTTCTGGGACGCGTTGCTGGCCGGCCAGTGGGAGGCGGCGCGGTCGGCCGGCGCGCAGCTCGTCCTGCCGGTGCTCTGCATCGCCGTCATCTCCGCAGCACCCATCGTGAAGCAGACCCGCGCGATCGCGCTCGAGGTGCTGGCGAGCGACTATGTGCGCTACGCCCGCGCCCAGGGCCTGCCGGCGGGCGAGGTGCGGCGGGTGGTGCTGCGCAACTCGATGGTCCCGATCGTGACCTTCGTCGGCACCGAGCTCGCCGGCCTCGTCGGCACCACGGCGCTGATTGAATATGTCTTCGCCTGGGGCGGCGTGGGGCAGTTCGGGCTCAATGCGATCATCCAGGGCGACTTCGCCGTGGTGCAGGGCTATGTGCTCATGCTCGCGCTGTTCTCCGTGCTCGTCTTCCTCGTCGTGGACGTCGCGGTGATGCTGCTCGAGCCGCGCGCGGTGCGGGCATGAGCGAAGCGGCGCTTCCGGCGCCAGCCGCACCGGGCTGGCCGTCGCGCATCATGGGCCGCGTGGCCGGGATCTCCCGCCGCTCGCCGACGCTGGCCGTGGGCATCGCGGTCATCCTGGCCTTCGCGCTGCTCGCCCTGCTCGCGCCAGTGATCTCCCCGGAGAACCCCGTGGCGTCGAATCCGGCGCGCGTCCTGCAGGCGCCGAGCGCCGCCAACCTGTTCGGCACCGACGGCAACGGCATGGACGTGCTGAGCCGCGTGATCCACGGCTCACTCTACGCTTTCGGCATCGCCATCCCGGTCGTCATCGTCGGCCTGCTGATCGGCATCCCGGTCGGGCTCTGGACGGGCTGGACCGGCGGCTGGGCCGACGAGATCGTCATGCGCGGCTCCGACGCGCTGCGCGTCTTCCCCTCCATCATCCTGGCCCTTGCCGTGGTCGCCGCCGCGGGGCCGTCGCTGCTCAACGTCGTGCTGGTCCTCGGCCTGCTCGACGCGCCGGTCTACGCGCGCGTGGTGCGGGCGGAGGTGCTGTCACTGCGGAGCGGCACCTTCGTCGAGGCCGCGGTGGCGGCCGGCAACCCGACGCGGCGCATCCTGTTCCGCCACATCCTGCCGAATGCGCTGCGCGGCGCGACGGCGCAGACGGCGGTGCGCGCGGCCTGGGCGGTGCGCATCAGCGCGACGCTGGCGTTCCTTGGCGTCGGCATCCAGCCGCCGACGCCCGAATGGGGCGCGATGATCCGCCAGGGCGCGGAATACATGGTCACCGGCGAGTGGTGGGTCGCGGTCTTCCCCGGCTGCGCGCTGATCCTGCTGGTGCTGGGGCTGAACATGCTGGGCGACGGGCTGGCCGACCTGCTGGACCCGCGGCGCAAGGCCGCGACACGCTGATGAATCTGCTCGAAGTCCGGGATCTCCAGACGCATTTCATCGCCTATGACCTCGACAACCGGCTGCGCACGGCGCGCGCACTGAACGGCGTGTCCTTCTCGCTCGCGCCTGGCCGGATCCTCGGCCTGGTGGGCGAGACCGGCGCGGGCAAATCGCTCACCGCGCTCTCCATCCTCGGCCTGCTCAAGCCGCCGGCGCGCGTCATGGGCGGGCAGGCGATCTTCGAGGGTCGCGACCTGCTCGCCCTGCCGCCTGAGGAGCTGAATGCGCTGCGCGGCGCGCGCATCGGCCTCGTCGTGCAGTCGCCCAAGACGTCGCTCGACCCGCTGGCCCGGATCGGCCAGCAGCTGGTGCGCCTGCAGCGCGCGCACAGGCCGGATCTGTCCGCCGCACAGGCGGAGACCCGCGCGGCGGAGATGCTCGCCGCCGTCGGGATCCCCGATCCGAAGCGCCGGCTGCGCGCCTGGCCGCATGAGCTCTCGGGCGGCATGGCGCAGCGCGTGCTGATCGCCATGGCGCTGGTGAACGAGCCCTCGCTGCTGATCGCGGACGAGCCCACCACCGGGCTCGACGTCACCGTCCAGGCACAAATCCTCGACCTGCTGCGGAACCTGGCGCGGGAACGCGGGATCGGCGCGGTGATCATCACCCACGACCTCGGCGTTGTCGCGCATTACTGCGACGAGGCCGCGGTGATGTTCGCGGGCCAGGTCGTGGAGCACGGGCCGGTCGGCCCGCTCTTCGCGCGGCCCGCCCATCCCTACACCCGCGCGCTCATCGCCGCGACGCCGGAGCGGCTGCAGCTCCGCGCGCCGCGTTCCTCCGGCGCACCGCCCAACCTCTATGCGCTGCCCGAGGGCTGCCTCTACCGGGACCGCTGCCCGATAGCCGCCGAGGCCTGCACGCGCCCGCCGCCCGACGTCGCGCTCGACGCGGATCATGCCGCGCGCTGCCACTTCGCGGAGGCGGCATGACCGCGCCCGTCCTGCAGGTCGAAGGCCTGTCGAAGCGTTTCGCCGCACCGGGCGGCGGCGTGATCGGCGCCGTCAACGACGTCTCCTTCGCCCTCGCCGCCGGCGAGACGCTCGGCCTGGTGGGCGAGAGCGGCAGCGGCAAGTCCACCCTCGGGCGTTGCGTCCTCCGCCTGACGGCGCCGAGCGAGGGCCGCGTCGTGTTCATGGGCCAGGACATCACGACCGCGCCGGAGGCGCGCTGCCGCCCGCTGCGCGCCAACATGCAGATGGTCTTCCAGGACCCCTGGGCCGCGCTGAACCCGCGCATGACCGCCCGCGACCTGATCGAAGAGCCGCTGATGCTCCACACACACCTCTCGCGCGCGGAGCGGCGCGACGAGGCGACGCGGCTCGGCCTGCGCGTGCGCCTGCCGGCCGCGATGCTCGATCGCTACCCGTCCGAGCTCTCTGGCGGCCAGCAGCAGCGCGTCTGCATCGCGCGTGCCATCGCGACGAAGCCGGCGCTGATCGTTCTCGACGAGCCGACCAGCTCGCTCGACCTCTCGGTGCGTGCCGGCATCCTCGACCTGCTGGCCGAGCTGAAGGAGGAGACGGGTGCCGCGATGCTCTTCATCACCCACGACCTCGGCACGCTTCGGCTGATGGCCGACCGGGTGATGGTCATGTATCTCGGCCGCGTGGTGGAGGAGGCGAGCGCCGCCGAGGTCTTCGACCGGCCCGCGCATCCCTACACCCAGGCGCTGATGAGCGCGCATCTGCCCGCCGACCCCGCCATCCCGCTCGCGCGCCATGTGCTGCGCGGCGAGATCCCGAGCCCGATCAACCTGCCCCCGGGCTGCGGCTTCGCGAGCCGCTGCCCCGTCGCCCTTCCGGCCTGCCGGGACCGCCTGCCGCCGCTCGAGCCAGTCGCGCCCGGCCACCACGCCGCCTGCCTGCGCATCGCCGATGGCGGCAGCCGGATACTCGCATGAGCTACCCGACCCTGTTGAGCCCACTGAAGCTCGGACCGAAGACCGCGCGCAACCGGAGCTGGATGAGCGCGCATGCGACGCTGCTGGTGAAGGATCACCTCTTCACCGACGCCCACATCGCCTACTACGCCGAGCGCGCGCGGCACGGCGTCGCCGTCATCACCATGGAGGCGATGGCGGTCCACGAGACGTCCCTGCCCTATCGCGGCAAGGCGCTCGCCTTCGACCCGCGCATGGTCCCGCAATTCGCCCGCATCGCCGACGCCGTGCACGCCCATGGCGCGCTGCTGCTCGCCCAGCCCTGGCATCGCGGGCGGGAGACGAACAGCGTCGCCTGCGGCGTCCCGGTCTGGGCGCCCTCGGCCGTGCCCTGCGCCGTCTATCGCGAGATGCCGCATGTGATGACCGCGGCCGACATCGACGCGATCCGGGAAGGATATCGCCTGTCCGCGCGTCACGCGCGCGACGGCGGGCTCGACGGCGTCGAGGTGCATTCGATGTCGCATGGCTACCTGCTGAACCAGTTCCTCAGCCCGGCGACCAATCACCGCAAGGACGCATTCGGCGGCAGCCTCGAGAACCGGCTGCGCCTCGTCATGGAGATCCTCCAGGCGACGCGCGAAGAATGCGGGCCGGGAATGATCGTTGGCGTGCGCATCAACTCCGACGACGGGCACGAGGGCGGGCTGCAGCCCGATGACTGGGCGGAGATCGCGGCGCGCATGGCCGGCTCCGGCCTCATCGACTACGTCTCCTGCAGCCACGGCACCTACCTGAACCGGATGCTGATCTACCCGACGGCGCCGGAACGCCACGGCTACCAGATGGAGGCGACGCGGCGCGTGCGGGACGCGGTGGGCGGCCTGCCGGTGGTCGGCGTCGGCCGCATCGTCACGCCGGCTGAGGCCGAGCGTCACCTCGCCGAGGGCGACTGCGACTTCGTCGCCATGGCGCGCGCGCTGATCGCCGATGCGGAGTGGTTGTCGAAGGCGGCGCGCGGCGAAGACGTCCGTCCTTGCGTCGCCGCGAATTGGTGCATGTCCTCGATCTTCGCCCAGGCGCCGATCGCCTGCATCCACAACCCGGCCGCCGGGAACGAGACGGAACTCGGCGCCGGCACGCTGAAGCCCGCAGCGCGGCGCAAGGACGTCGCCGTGGTGGGCGGCGGGCCGGCGGGGCTGCGCGCGGCGCTGACCGCCGCGCAGCGCGGGCACCGCGTGACGCTCTACGAGAGCCAGGCGGAGCTCGGCGGCCAGGTGCGGCTCTGGTCCCGCGCACCGAGCCGGGTGGAGTTGCTCGGCATCGTCGAATGGCTGGAAACTGAGGTCGCGAAGGCCGGTGTGACCCTCCGCCTGCAGACCGCCGCGACGGAGGAGATGCTGCGCGAAGCGGGCCATGACGCGGTGATCGTCGCCGCCGGCGCGCGCGGCCTTCGCCACGGCTGGACTCCGCTGCGGCCCGAGAAATGGGACGGCAGCATCCTGCCCGGCGCGGATGGGCCGCATGTCTTTTCCTATCTGGAGGCGTTGCGGCAGGCCGTCCCGCCGCGCGGCCGCGTGCTGCTCTATGACGGGCTGGGCGGACGCCAGGCGGTGGTCACGGCCGAATACCTCGCTGCGAACGGCGCCGAGGTGGAGTTCGTCACCTGGCTCGGCCAGCCCGCGCCGGACCTCGCCGCCAGCCGCGACTGGGCGAAGACTTACGGCATGCTGCGCCGGATGGGCGTGCGCTTCGCCACCGACCTCGAGCTCGTCGCGATCGAGGGCACGCGCGTGCACCTCCGCGACCTCTACACGAAGGAGGATCAGCTGCGCGACGGCGTGGACAGTGTCGTGCTCGCCCTCGGCGCCGAGGCGCAGGACGGGCTGTTCCACGCGCTCTCCGGCACGGTCGAGACGCGCCTGATCGGCGACGCACTCGCCCCGCGCCGCGTCGATGCCGCCATCCGCGAAGGCGAGCTCGCCGCCCGCGCCATCTGAAGGAGACCACCCATGCCCATGACGCCCGAAGGTGAGGCCGAGCTGAAGAAGATCCGCGAGGTGCGCGGCTACACGCTTCCGCTACACGAGATCCTGGCGGAAGCGAATCCGGATTTCCTCCGCCGCTACGGCGACCTCGCCAGCCACGTGATTTTCGGTCCCGCCGAGGGCCGCGCGCTCGACATGAAAACGCGCTTCCTCGTCATGGTCGGCATCACCACCGCGGTGAAGGGCGACCGCGAGGGGATCGAGTGGGCATCGAAGCGAGCCATGCAGCACGGCGCCAGCTTCGACGAGGTGGTGGAGGCCGCCTTCCTCGCCGGGCTGCCCGCCGGCATGCCGGCTTTCGAGGGCTTCTGCCGCGCGATCCAGGAGATGCGCGAGGGCAAGGCCTGGGTGAAGCAGGACGCGCACGACTGACCGCCACCGACCCGCCCTGCGATGCCGTGATCGTCGGCGCCGGCGCGTCGGGCGCCGCGGCGGCGCTCGTGCTGGCCGAAGCGGGGCTGCGGGTCGTCTGCCTCGAGCAGGGCGGCTGGCTCGACCAGCGCGCCGCGCCATCGCTCGGGCCCCATTGGGAGGCGGCGCTGCAGACGGCGTTCCACCCGAACCCGAACATCCGGCGTCTGCCTTCCGACTACCCCGTGGCCGAGGACGACACGCCGATCCGGCCGGCTCTCTACACCGGCGTCGGCGGCTCCACCTTGCGATGGGGCGCGCATTTCCCGCGCATGCGGCCGGCCGATTTCCGTGCGCGGACGCTGGACGGCGTGGCCGAAGACTGGCCGCTCTCCTATGCCGAGCTGGAGCCCTTCTACGACCAGGTGGACACGATCACCGGCGTCGCCGGCCTGCATGGCGATCCGGCCAATCCGCCGCGCTGCGCGCCACGCCTGCCGCCGCTGCCGCTCGGCCCCGGCCCGGCGCGCCTCGCCGCGGCCTTCGACCGGCTCGGCTGGCATTGGTGGCCCTCGGATGCGGCGGTGCTGACCGCGCCGCAGGACGGGCGCGAAGCCTGCAACAATTGCGGCCCCTGCGGCGTCGGCTGCCCGCGCCATGCCCGCGCCTCGGCCGACATCGCCTGGTGGCCGCGCGCCCTCGTCGCCGGGGCGGAGCTTCGCACCGGCGCGCGTGTGCTGCGGGTCGAGCCGGGCCGGGTCGTCTATCACCGCGACGGCGAGCGGCGCACCCAGCCCGCCCGCGCCGTGGTGATGGCGGCGAGCGGTCTCGGCACGCCGCGGCTGCTGCTCGCCTCCGGTCTCGGCGGCTGGGCGACGGGACGGCACCTGATGCACCACCCGACCGCGATCGTGACGGGCCTCTTCGAGGATCGGCTGGACGGCCACAAGGGCCCCTTCGCCTGCGCCCTCTACAGTCAGGAGTTCATCAAGGATGACGCCGCACGCGACTTCCGCCGCGGCTACCAGCTACAGGCGCTGCGTGGCGGAGGGCCGGTGCAGACGGCGCTCGGCGGCTACATGGCACGCGTGCCCTGGGGACGCACGCACCACGCCTCCTTCGAGGCGACCTTCGGCCACTCCGTGAGCCTAACCGTGACGGCGGAGGACCTGCCGGACCCGGAGAACCGCGTCACGCTCGACGAGCGGATCGCCGACTCCGACGGCCTGCCCGCGCCGCGCCTGCACTACCGGCTGGACGGCAATGCGCGTGCCATGCTGGACCACGGCATCGCGCGCGCGTCCGAGGCGCTGCGCGAGGCCGGCGCATGCCGTGTCGTCGTCAACCCGCTGGCCGCGGCCGCGGGCTTCCACTTCCTCGGCACCGCGCGGATGGGCACCGACAAGCGGGCCAGCGTGGTGGACGCCGCCTGCCGACTGCATGACGCGCCGGAGATCGTCGTGGTGGATGGCGGGGTCTTCGTCACCTCCGGCGCGGTGAACCCGACCCCGACGATACAGGCGCTTGCCCTGCGTGCCGTCACGCTGCTCGCCGCAAGGCTGAGGGGAGAGTCATGACGCTCGCTGCCCTGCTCGACACGCTGCTGCCGGGGGATGCGGACTGGCCCGCCGCGTCGACCCTCGACGGCCTCGCCGCGGGGTGCGAGACGGAGGCCGCGCCCCTGCTCCCGCTGCTGCCGCCCGGCTTCGCCACGCTCGACGCCGATCACCGGGAAGCCGCGGCACGCACGCTGGAAGCCGCGCATCCCGCTTCTTTCGAGCGCCTCGTCGCCGCTGCCTACCTCGCCTATTACACGCACCCGGAGGTCCGGGCCGCGCTGGAACGCCTCACCGGCTACGAGGCGCGCCCGCCGCAGCCGCTCGGCTACGACCTGCCGCCCTTCGACGAGAGCCTGCTCGAGGCCCAGCGCAAGCGCGCACCATTCTGGAGGGAGGCGTGAGAACGATCACGCTCCGCGCCGAGCCGGCGACTGTCGGGAACATCGCGCCCTTCGGCACGCTGCTGTCGGCCGACGCGGATGGGCCGGTGATCCGAAGCCCCTTCTATGGCGACACCGTTGCGATCCGGAAGCCGGGCCGCTTCGCCGCCGACGACACGCTGGAGATCTCGGTCGCAACCATTCACCCTCGCCCCCTGCGCGTGTCCTGGATGGAGCGGCATTTCCTCCACACCCAGACCTTCTTCCCGCTCGGCACACCCTTCGCGATGGTGCTGGCGCCGCCAGCCGAGGCCGAGATGCCCGACCTCGACGCCGCCCGCGCCTTCGTCTTCGACGGCAGCGCGGGGTTGATGCTGCATCTCGGCACCTGGCACGAATTCCCCTTCGCGGTGGCCGAGGCCGCGCAGGTCGCCATCCTCATCCGCCGTGACACCGCGCGCGACCTGACGCAGATGCAGGGCAACGAGGCGCGCGGGCCCGACCTCGACAAGAAGGACATCGTCGCGCGGGCCGGCGTCACGATCGAGATTGCGATCTAGCCGTCCAGGAAGCCGCGAAGGATCGCCGCCGTGGCGGCGCATTCCTCCGGCGTCTCGTGCCCCGGCAACTCGGCCCGCTCCGCGCCCGGCAGCAGCGCATGCGCGCGGTCGAGCAGCGGGAAGACCATGTCCGTCCGCGTGAAGGCGATCAGCGTCGGCACCGCCAGCCGCGGAACCGCCTCGGCCATGGAATAGCGGAACGCCGCGCGATAGCTCTTGTGGTAGGTCGTCTGCGCCTTCGCGACCTCGAGGAAGAGCGCGTGCAGCCGTGCCGCATCCGGCATGTCCCGCATGTACCGGTGCTCGGCGTCGCGCTTGAACCACGGGAAGAACAGGTGCTGGTCGCGCACGAAGTGCCAGCTCCACATCAGGTGCCCGGCCTGCATGTCCGGCGGCACGAAGGGCGCATAGACGCGCAGGATCTCCTCCAACGCTTCCGGCGTGTAGAGGCCGAAGCCGTCCAGGATCAGCTTGCGCACCCGACCCGGCCGGGTCAGCGCGATCTCCGTCGCGATGCGCGCGCCCGTATGCGCGCCGTAGAGGTCCACGCGCTCGAGCCCCATCGCATCCAGCAGCCGGTAGGTCGCGTCCGCGAAATAGGCGATGTCGGGCTCTTCCGGCGCCGGCGCGCAGCTATCGCCGTTGCCGAGCGTGTCGGGCGCGATCGCCAGCCGGTCGCGCCCGATCTCGTCCACCAGCCCGTCCAGCACCAGCGAGGAATAGGGCGAGGCGTGCAGCAGCACGAGCGGCACCCCTCCCGCGCCGGCGCGCCGCCAATGCACCTGGCCTTCCGCGATCTCCGTGAAGCCGCGCCGCGCCATGCTCTCCCCCATCGACCTGTCCCGGGCCTATCCTGCGCCATGACCCGCGCCTTCGCAGCCCCGCTTCATCCGGATGCCAGCCTCTACGGCCCGCCGCCCTGGCGCTTCGCCGGGCGCAGCCTGACGGTGATCGCGCGCTGCGACGCGGCCGCGATCGCCGCGCTGGTGCCGGCGCCGCTGCGCCCGGCCGGCGATCTCGTGCGGTTCTCGGTCCACGCGCTGCAATGCGACGTCGGGTTCGGCTGGGAATGGGCGCAATCCAACCCGCATCGCAGCCAGTTCCAGGAAGCGGTGATCGGCATCGCCGTCGAGCATGACGGCCGGATCGGCCATTGGGATCCCTTCCTCTGGACCGATGGCGACGCAGAGCTCGCCGTCGGTCGGGAGATGTATGGCTGGCCGCAGCGGCTCGGCACGCTCGCCCTCACCGCGCCGCACCCGATGCGGGGATTCGGCACGGGCGACCGCGTGGCTGGCCGCGTCGGGCGGCTGACCGAGGCGGTGCTGTCCTGCGAGGTCACGCTCGCACGGCAGGGCGACCTCGACCTGCCCCAGCCGCCCTTCGTCGGCTTCTACACCGAGCGCGTCCTGCCCGACCCCGCCGCGCGGCGCGTCACGCGCGAGCTGTTCTTCTCCGAGATGCGCGAGGTGGAGGTGACGGATGTGCTGAGCGGCCCGGCGACGCTCGCGCTGCACGCACCGGAGCTCCGTGGCCTCGCGCCGCTCGAGGTGCTGGGCGGCAAGGTCAACGCCGTGTCCTGGGTCAAGGACGCGTCCAGCCTCGTCGCGCGACGCGAAGAGCCCTTCTAGGGGAGCGCCTCCGCCCGCAGCGGCCCGCGCGCGTCGCCGGCTTCCGCCATGATGCGCATGAGGCGGCGCAGGTTCGCATCCAGCGCCGCCTGCGACGCGCCCAGGAAGGCGGCGTCGCCGCCCAGCGCCTCGACCTCCTCGCGCGTCAGCAGGCCTCGGCGGACCAGCGCCTCCTCCAGCGCCATGCGGCGCTGCCGCTCGGCATGGAGCTGTGCGGCGAGCTCCATCAGCAGCGCAGCCAGGCGGTCCGGGCCGACGCCCTCCAGGTACAGGTGGTCGCTCACGCCGGCTTCTCCGCCTCCAGCACGGCCCAGGGAAAGTGCCACTCTGCCCGCGCCGGCCAGCGCAGTTCCGGCAGGCGGCCCGCGCCGCGCTCGTCGAAGGCGACCCAGCGCGCAGCGGTCAGGCCGGCCTCCGCGCACATCGCCGGCAGGTCGGCGGAGATGGAGCCCGGCAGGAAGGGCTCGTTGTTGCGCTCGCCATGCTCGATCATGGCGAGGTCCCGGAACGCGTCGCCGGTGCGCGTGAAGTCGAGGAAGCGCAGCAGCCCGCCGGGCGCGAGCAGGCGCGCCGCCTCGCGCAGCGTCGCCATAAGTGCTGGCCGCGGCATCTCGTGGATCAGCATGGTGCTGGTGACGAGGTCGAAATGCCCCGCCGGCAGCCCCGTCGCCTGCGCATCCGCCTGGCGGAAGGTGATGGCGAGGCCGAGCGCATTCGCCTTGTCGCGCGCCTTGCGCAGGCAGGGCGCCGCCAGGTCCAGCCCGACCACCTCGGCGTCGGGGAAGGCGCGCTTCAGCGGCCAGGTTGACTTCCCGAAGCCGCAGCCGAGGTCGAGGATCGCGCGGTAGCCGCGGCGGGGAATCGCCGTCTCGGTGAAGGCGCGGTGGAAGGTGTAGTCGTCGTTGACGCCCAGCATGACGAGCTTCGCGCCGAGCTCGTAGGTCTCGGCCGAGGCGTCGTTGCGCCACACGCCGCCCGGCTGGATGTGGATGTCCCAATCCGTGTACCAGTCGGGCATCCGCAGCGCCGGATCCAGCACGAGCCTCGCCGGGCCCGCCGCATCCTCCGGCGCTGGCTGCGCCCGGTGCGATGCCACCGAATCCTGCACCGCGCGCCAGAGCATCTTCTGGCCGTTGCGCTCCAGCCAGGCAAACCAGGGATAGGCGGGCTGCGCCTGCACCACGGGGCGGGCCGCCTTTGGGTCGGCCGGCTCCGGCGCGCCGTCCAGCGCCGCCTCGTATTGCCGCCGCAGCGCGGGATAGAGCGTGTCCGCCCAGCGCCGCCGCAGCAGCAGCGCGAAGTCGAGATGCGCCCGCTCCTCTAGGCCCGATCCCGCGGTCGTCATTGGCGCCCTCCGTTCCGTCCCGGGGCGATCCTAGGCCGATGCGCGCAGCCCTGGGAACCGGCCGGGCTGACGGCCGCGCCAGGGTGTCGCATGATGGCGCGGAGGGAGACCGCCATGCGCCCGACCGACGCCAAGGACTACGCCTCCGAGCATCTGCGCGGCATCTGGTGCGCCGCCCTGATGCCCTTCCGCCACGACGACCACGCGATGGACGAGGCCGGGTTCCGCCGCAACCTCGCCCACTGGTTCGGCGAGCTCGGCATCGACGGCGTCTTCGTCTCCGGCAAGCAGGGCGAGTTCTTCTCTATGTCGGTGGCGGAGCGGAAGCGCAGCTTCGAAGTCGCGGTGGACGTCGCCCGCGCGCATGGCGCGCGCACGATCATGTCCGCCTCCGACCAGAACATGGACACGGTCGTCGAGCTGGCGCGCCACGCCGAGGCCGTCGGCGCCGACTTCGTGGTGGTGCACGCGCCCGTGCTGCACTTCGTCCATGACCGGGACGAGATCCTGCTCGACTACTACCGCCACGTCGCGTCCCAGGTCGGCATCGGAATCTGCATGTGGTCGCACCCGGACAGCGGCTACCTGATGAGCCCCGAGCTCTGCGCCCGCATCGCCGAGATCCCGAACATCGTCGGCATCAAGTATTCGGTCCCGCGCGAGATGTATGCGCGCCTCACCGAGCTCACGCGCGGCAGGCTCGTCGTCAGCACGGCGAGCGAGGAGGAGTGGCTCGACAACATCCTCGAGCTCGGCTGGCGCTGCTATCTCTGCTCCTCCCCGCCCTACCTGCTGCAGACGGCCGCCGACCGGCGCATGCGCGACTACACCGACCTCGCCTTCGCCGGCCAGGCGACCGAGGCGCGGCGCGTGTGGGAGAGCCTGCAGCCGGTGCGGCATGCGCTGAAGGCAACTCGCCCGGGCGGCAAGCCGCAGGCGCACCAGAAATACTGGCAATCGCTGCTCGGCCAGACCGGCGGCGCCGTCCGCCGCCCGATGCTCGAGCTGACCGAGGCCGAGAAGGCCGCGACCCGCGCCGCCTTCAACGCCTGCGGGCTCAACCTCGGCCGCAAGGCCGCCGCGGAGTGAACGCCATGCTGAAGCCCTTCAACTTCCAGGCCTGGATCAAGGAGAACGAGCACCTGCTGAAACCGCCCGTCGGCAACAAGCAGCTCTTCCCGCAGACCGACGGGATGGTGGTGATGATCGTCGGCGGGCCGAACCAGCGCGTGGATTTCCACGACGACCCTGTGGAGGAGTTCTTCCACCAGCTCCGCGGCGACATGATGCTGAAGATCCATGATCGCGGGAAGATCGAGGACATCGTCATCCGCGAGGGCGACGTCTTCCTCCTGCCGCCGCATATGCGCCACTCCCCTCAGCGCCCCGTCCCGGGCAGCGTCGGCCTCGTGGTCGAGGGCACGCGGCGGGAGGAGGACCGGGACGGCTTCGAGTGGTTCTGCTTTGCCTGCGGCGAGCGGGTCCACCGCGTCGAGCTGCAGGTGAAGGACATCGTGAAGGACCTGCCGCCCCTCTTCACCGCCTTCTACGGCAGCGAAGCGGCGCGCACCTGCCGCCAATGCGGCACTGTCCATCCGGGCAAGGAGCCGCCACCGGGCTGGGTCTGCCTGTGACGGCCCCGGGCCCGCCCTCCGGCGACCAGCGCGCCGGGGCTTCCCCGGGCGGCGAAACTGCGGCAGAGGCTGGACCCTAGGGAATGGGCAACGAACGGGAGAACATCCAGTGATGAACAGGCGCGCTTTCCTCACCCTCACCACCGCCGCCGCGGCTGGCCTGGCCATGCCGACCGTCGCGCAGGGCGCCCCGCTCCGCATTGGCATGATCACGACCCTGTCGGGTCCCGGCGGCTATCTCGGCCAGGACATCCGCGACGCCTTCCAGCTCGCGGTGGACATGGACCAGGGCCGGCTCGGCGGCCAGGCGGTGCAGATCCTCGTCGAGGATGACGGGCTGCGCCCCGGCCAGGGCAAGGCGATCGCCGAGCGGTACCTCCGCAACGAGCGCATCCGCCTCTTCACCGGCGTCGTGTTCAGCAACGTGCTCGGCGCGGTCGCACCCGACGTGCTGGATGCCGATGGCATCTACGTCTCGCCGAATGCCGGCCCGTCCAACTTCGCCGGCCGCGAATGCCACCGGAACTACTACGTGGTGTCCTGGCAGAACGACAGCCTGCACGAGAGCGCGGGACAGCTGGCCAACACGCTCGGCTACCGCCGCATGTCCATCCTGGCGCCGAACTACCAGGCCGGCCGCGACGCGCTGACCGGCTTCAAGCGGCTCTATCGCGGCGAGGTGGTGCAGGAGATCTACACCCGCCTCGACCAGACCGACTACGCCGCGGAGCTTGCGCAGATCCGCTCCGCCAGGCCGGATGCGGTGTTCCAGTTCCACCCCGGCGGCCTCGGCATCGCCTTCCTGCGGCAGTACGCCCAGGCCGCCCTGCTGCAGACGATCCCGCAATGCGTGGCCGCCCCCAGCCTCGACAGCACGACGCTGGCGGCGGTCGGCGATGCGGCCGAGGGCGTGAACTGCACGAGCCACTGGAACACGGATTTCGACAACGCGCCGTCGCGCCGCTTCGTCGAGGCGTTCCGCGCGCGCTACAACCGCGTGCCGACCTACTACGCGCAGCAGGGCTACGACACCGCGCTGGCGATGGGGGCGGCGCTGCGCCAGACCCGCGGCAGCATCGACCCGGCGGCGTTCCGCACCGCCATGATGCGCGCCGATTTCGAGAGCACGCGCGGCCGCTTCCGCTTCGGCGCGAACCAGCACCCGGTGCAGGACTGGTTCCACATCCGCGCCGAGCGGACGGGAGGCAACCTCGCGCTGGTCACCAAGGGCCGCGTGCTGGAGAACCACGGCGACGCGTACGCCGGCCAGTGCCGGATCTGACGGGCTGCGGCCGCCGCGCATGAGCGTGCTTCTCGCCGAGCAGCTGCTGAACGGCCTGCAGTTCGGCGTGATGCTGTTCCTGCTGGCGGCCGGGCTGACGCTCGTCTTCGGGATCATGGGCGTGATCAACCTCGCCCATGGCTCGCTTTACATGATCGGCGCCTTCGGCGCGGCGCTGGTGGCGAACGCGACCGGGTCCTGGTGGCTCGCGCTGCTCGCCGGGCTCGGCGCCGCGGCGGCGGTCGGGATGGCGATGGAGTTCATCGTGTTGCGGCGGCTCTATGCGCGCGACCATCTCGACCAGGTGCTGGCGACCTTCGGGCTCATCCTGTTCTTCAACCAGGGCATCATCCTGCTCTTCGGCCGCCAGCCGCTCTTCGTGGACCTGCCCTCCTGGTTCACCGGCGCGGTGGAGATCGTGCCGGGCGTCCCCTACCCCTCCTACCGCCTGCTGATCATCGCGGTCGGGCTGCTGGTGGCGGCGGGTCTTTACCTCCTGATCCAGCACACGCGCATCGGGATGCTGGTGCGCGCGGGCGCGACGCATCGCGAGATGGTGCGCGCCCTCGGCGTGGACATCCGGCTTCTCTACACCCTCGTCTTCGGCCTCGGCGCGCTGCTGGCGGGGCTCGCCGGGCTGATGGCGGGCCCGGTGTACAACGTGCAGGTCGGCATGGGGGAGCAGATCCTCATCCTGACCTTCGTTGTCGTCGTGATCGGCGGAATCGGATCGGTGCGCGGCGCGCTGTTCGGCGCATTGTTGGTCGGGCTGACCGACACGATGCTGCGCGGCTTCGTGCCCGGCTTCCTGCGCGGCATGCTGCCGCCCGACCAGGCGGATGCGCTGGGCGCCTCGCTCTCCTCCATGGGCGTCTATCTCCTGATGGCGCTCGTGCTGCTGGTCCGTCCGCGCGGGCTGTTCCCGGCTCATGCCTGAACTGACCGCTCGCGGCACCGCGCCGGCCGATCGCACGCGGACACTGCGCGACCGCGCCATCCTGCTCGTCCTGTTTATCGCCGCGGCCGCACTGCCGCTGATCGCCGACGCCTCGGGCTTTCCCGCCACCACCGGCATCGCGACGCAGATCGCCTGCCTCGCCATCGCCGCGGCCTCGCTCAACCTCATCCTCGGCCATGGCGGGATGGTGAGCTTCGGCCATGCCGCCTATTTCGGCCTCGGCGGCTATGCCGTCGGCATCCTGTGGGAGCATTTCCGGCTCGGCGAGCCGATCTTCGGGCTCATCCCCGGCAGCAGCCAGCTTCTCGTCACCCTGCCGGCCGCGATGCTCGTCGCGGGCTTCGCCGCGCTGGTGATCGGCGCCCTGTCGCTGCGCACCTCCGGCATCTCCTTCATCATGATCACGCTCGCCTTCGCGCAGATGGTCTTCTTCCTCTTCGTCGGCCTGAAGCAGTACGGTGGCGACGACGGGCTCGTCGTGCGCCGGCGCAATCTCGTCCCCGGCCTCGACCTGCGCGAGCCGGCGCAGATGTACTGGCTCTGCCTCGGGCTGCTCGCGCTCTGGCTCTGGCTGCTGCACCGGATCGTGCGCAGTCGCTTCGGCCGCGTGCTGGAGGGCATCAGGCAAAGCGAGCGGCGCATGGCCGCGATCGGCGTCTCCACCTATCGCTACAAGCTCGCCGCCTTCGTCATCTCGGGAGTCGGCTGCGGCCTCGCGGGTGCGCTGATGGTGAACTACCTGCGCTTCGCCTCGCCCGAGATGATGTCCTGGCAGCGCTCGGGCGAGCTGATGCTGATGGTGATCCTGGGCGGCATGGGCACGACGCTCGGCCCGGTGCTCGGCGCCGGCGCGCTGGTCGGGCTGGAATACGTCCTCGGCGGCATTACCGAGCACTGGCAGTTCATCCTCGGCCCGATCCTCGTGCTCATCGTGCTCTTCGCGCGCGGCGGATTGATGTCCCTCCTCGGCTACGGGCGCGGCCGTGGCTGAGCCGGTCCTGCAGGCAAGCGGGCTGGTCAAGCGCTTCGGCGGCCTGACCGCGACGGATGACGTGACGCTCGACGTCCGCGCCGGCGAGCTGCACGCGCTGATCGGCCCGAACGGCGCCGGGAAGACGACGCTGATCGGTCAGCTGACCGGGGAGCTCCGCCCCGATGCCGGCCAGGTCGTCTTCCGCGGCGAGGACGTCACGCGCCTGTCCACCGCCGCGCGGGTGAAGCGCGGCCTGGTTCGCAGCTTCCAGATCGTGCAACTGCTCGACGACGACAGCGCGCTGGCCAATGTCGCGCTCGGCGTTCAGGCGCGGCTCGGCCATTCCTTCCGCTTCCTCCGCCGCGCCGCGACCGACGCAGCCCTCATCGACCCGGCGCGCGCGGTCCTCGCCGATGTCGGCTTCGAGCCGGCCCGCATGGGGCTGCGCAGCGGCGACCTCTCGCATGGCGAGCGCAAGGTGCTTGAGCTTGCCGTCGCGCTGGCCGCCGAGCCGCATCTGCTTCTGCTCGATGAGCCGATGGCCGGCCTCGGGCCGTCCGAGAGCCTGCGCATGACGGAGACGCTGCGCGCGCTGAAGGGCCGCATCCCGATGCTGCTGATCGAGCACGACATGGACGCGGTCTTCGCGCTCGCCGACCGCATCAGCGTGCTGGTCTATGGCCGCATCATCGCCTCCGGCACGCCGGAGGCGATCCGCGCGGATCCTGCCGTGCAGGAGGCCTATCTCGCCGAGGAGGGCCACTGATGCTCGAGGTGCAGGGCCTCGAGGCGGGCTACGGCGCGTCGCAGGTGCTCTTCGACATGTCGCTCCGCGTGGGCGAGGGCGAGGTCGCGACGCTGCTCGGCCGCAACGGCATGGGCAAGACGACCACGGTGCGTGCGGTGATGGGGCTGAACCCGCCCCGCGGCGGCGCCGTGCGCTTCCGCGGCCAATCCATCGCCGGGCTGCCGCCGGAGCGCGTCGCAGCCTTGGGCATCGGGCTGGTGCCGGAAGGCCGGCAGGTCTTCCCAACGCTCACGGTGCGCGAGAACCTTGTCGCCACCGCGGCCGACCGATTCCGACGCCCGAACCCCTGGACGCTCCCGCGCATCTACCGCCTCTTCCCGCGGCTCGAGGAGCGGCAGGGCCAATCGGCGCGCACCCTCTCGGGCGGCGAGCAGCAGATGCTGGCGATCGGCCGCGCACTGATGACCAATCCCTGGCTGCTGGTGCTGGACGAGGCGACCGAGGGTCTGGCGCCGGTGATCCGAGCCGAGATCTGGGCGACGCTGACCGCCCTCAAGCAGGAGGGGCTGGCGATCCTTGTGATCGACAAGAACCTGACCGCGCTGCGCGCCCTCGCCGACCGGCATCACGTAGTGGAGAAGGGCGTGACCGTCTGGGCCGGCTCGCCTTCCGACCTCGACCGCGAGATGGAGCGGGTCCGCGCCTGGATCGGGTTGTAGGAGATGGCGGAGGGGATGGGATTCGAACCCACGATAGAGGTTTAAGCCCCTATAACGGTTTAGCAAACCGTCGCCTTCAGCCGCTCGGCCACCCCTCCGCACGGGCGCACGCGAATCTTCGGGCTGAAGTCGCACGACGTATGCAAGGGCGCTTCTAAACGCCCCCAGATCGCGGGGCAACCCTGGCGGACGTCAGGACAGCGGCACCTCGAAGCCCCGCTTCACCCCGGGGCGGGCCATCAGGCGGTCGTACCAGGCGGCGACGTTCGGCAGGTCGTCGAAGGGCACCAGGTGCCGCTCGTGCCGCCAGGCCCAGCCGAGGATGGCGAAATCGGCGACCGAGGGCTCGCCCTCGGTCGCCACGTAATCCCGGCCGGCCAGCCGCTTCTCCAGCACGCCGTAGAGCCGCTTCGTCTCGGTGTGGTAGCGCGTGAAGCCGTAGTCCCGCGCCGGGCCCTCGGGCTGCATCAGGAAGTGGTGCACCTGGCCGGGCATCGGGCCGAAGCCGCCCATCTGCCACATCAGCCACTCGTACACGGCAACCCGGGCGCGCGGCTCCCGCGGGAGGAAGCGGCCGGTCTTCTCGCCAAGGTAGAGCAGGATGGCGCCGGATTCGAACACGCTGATCGGCTGGCTGTCCGGCCCCTCGGGATCGACGATGGCGGGGATGCGATTGTTGGGCGAGATGCGCAGGAACGCGGGCTCGAATTGCTGGCCCTTGCCGATGTCCACGACATGCACGCGGTAGGCCAGCCCCATCTCCTCGAGAGCGACGCTGATCTTGCGGCCGTTCGGCGTGTTCCAGGCGTACAGGTCGATCATCAGCGGGGGCTCCTCTTCGCGAGGGCTTGATCACATGCCAGGGCCGCGACGCCAAGCTTGACCACCCCCCGCCGGGTTTGCGATTCAGGGATCGTGACCAGCCTCGTCAGCCTCGGCGCCGGGAACGACGACACGCTCTGGGCGGTGATCGCCACCGCCGGGCGCAAGAGCCGCGTCGCGAATGTCTACCGATCGCGCAATGACGCGCTCGAGGACCGCGCCTGGCGGGCGCAGCAGGTCTCCGCCTACGAGGACTGGCTGCGGCGGTCGTCGCAGCCGGTGCCGCACTACTCCGTCGCACCGATCCGCCGCGCCGACCTGCCGAAGAAGTGGAGCCCCCTGCCCGCGCTCGGCTTCCTGCGCGGGCAGTTCATCTGATCAACGCCGGAAGGCCGGGTCGTCCGCGACCGCGTTGCGCAGCACGCCGACGCCCTCGACCTCGACCTCGACCGTCATGCCGGGCTTGAGAAAGAGCGGCTCCGGCTTGCGCGCATAGCCGACGCCGGACGGCGTGCCGGTGGCGATGACGTCGCCAGGCTCAAGCGTCATCACCTCCGAGAGGATCGCGATGCAGCGCGCGACGGGGAAGATCATGTCGCCGGTCGTGCTGTCCTGCACCGTCTGCCCGTCCACGCGCGCGGTGATGCGGAGCGGCGCCGCGCCGGGCGGCAGCTCGTCGGGCGTCACCAGTTCGGGGCCGAAGGCGCCGGTCGCGTCGAAGTTCTTGCCCATCGTCCACTGCGTGGACTTCCGCTGGTAGTCGCGCACCGAGCCGTCGTTGAAGAGGCTGTAGGCGCCGACATGGTCGAGCGCCTGCGCTTCCGTCACGCAGCGCGCGCGGCGGCCGATGACCACCGCAAGCTCCGCCTCGTAGTCGAGCTTCGTCGAGCAGCCAGGGCGCAGCATCGGCGCCTCGGGACCGACCAGCGAGGACTGCACGCGCAGGAACACCGCGGGGTAGTCGGGGATCGGGTTGTTCCCCTCCTTCGCATGCAGGGCGTAGTTCAGGCCGATGCAGATCACCTTGCCCGGCCGTGCGATCGGCATCAGGGGCTTCACGCCGACCAGGGGGCGCTTCGCGGGGGACGCCTCCGCGGCGGCCAGCAGGCGCGCGCGCATCGCGGCGCCGCCGTCGAGGATCGCGACGGGATCGTCGGGGAAGCCGGGCAGCGTCGAGACCGGCACCACCCCATCCCCGAGCCGCACCGCGGTCGCCGCGCCGCCGCCATCCTCGATCCGCATCAGCCGCATCGGCGTTTCCTCAGTTCAGGAAGGGGTTGCGGCCGCGGGCGGGCGCCTGCTGCGGGCCGTAATGCCTGGCGAGGTAGCCGACGATCGTGTCGCGCAGCTCGCCCTCGAGCGGGTTCATGCCGTGCCGCTCCGTCATCCAGTCCATCAGCCCGTCCCATTGCTGGCGGGAGAAGTGGCTGCGGCGGATCAGCGCGGTGTTGTGACAGGCGGTGCAGTAGCCGAAGGTCTCGGAGCGGCCCTCGCCCTCGGCGAGCACCGTCTCCTCCTCGGCGGTCTGCTCGATGGCGCGCGCGGCCTCGGCGTCGCGGGCGCGGTCCTGCGCCAGCGCGGTGCCGAGGCCGAGCGCCGCCAGCGCGGCGAGAAGCAGGACCCGCATCAGCCGACCAGGATCGCCGCGCGGCTGATCGGGTTGGCGCTGTAGCCCTGCGGATTCCAGTTCGCCGCGGCATGCGGCTGCATCCGCCCCTGGCTGTCGGTCGCGCGGTACCAGATCTCGTAATAGCCGTCGGAGGGCAGGCTCACGCGGCCGGTCCAGCGCTGCCAGGCGTGGCGGTTCGCGGGGGCCGCGACCTGCATCTCCTGCCAGCTGGCGCCGAAATCGGTCGAGACATGCACGGCGCGCACGGTCAGGTCGCCGGCCCAGGCGGCGCCGCGCAGGTCGAGCGCGCGCGTGCCCGCGGGCAGGCGCGTGCCATGCGCGTGGGAGGAGAGGATGGAGCGCACGGGCATGCTCTCCTGCTCCACGAAGTCGCGGCCATCGTTGTTCGAGCCGGGGACGATCGGCGTGCGGGGCACGCGGTAGCTCGTGCCGCCCATGCCGGCGCCGTCATGCATCACGTCGCGCACCCAGATCCGCGTCAGCCATTTCTGGCTGAGGCTCCCCGGCCAGCCCGGCGTGACGAGCCGCACCGGCGCGCCGTGGATATGGGGGATCGGCTGACCGTTCATGCGGAAGGCGATCAGCGTGTCCTCGTCCATCGCCTTGGCGATGCGCATGCCGCGCGCGATGGAGGGACGGTCGGTCGCACCCGAGAGATGCGGGTCGGCGCCGAAATGCCCGGTCGAGACCGCGCCCTCCCGCACGCCCGCGGCCTGCAGCACGTCGCGCAGCCGGACGCCGGTCCATTCGGCGTTGCTGATCGCGCCGTTGCCCCATTGGTTGCCGCGCGTCTGGGGCGCGAAGAAGGCGCGGCCATTGCCGCCGCATTCCATCTGCAGCTGGCGGGTCACGACGGGGAAGCGGGATTCGAGCTCGCCGACCGTCAGCGTCAGCGGCGCGTTGACGTGGCCGTCCACGGTGACGCGCCAGGCGCGCGGGTCGCTGGCGGGGTCGGGGATGCCGCCGTTGTTGCGGATGAAGTGGTTGGCGTAGCTCGTCACCGGCTCGTCGAGCAGGTGCTCCGGCGTCTCGGCGACGAGCGGGCGCTCGCCCTGAAGAATCAGCGGTGCCTTGCCCTCGAAGCGCAGCACCTGCGGGGCGTTGCCTTGCGCGGCGGCGGGACGGGCGAAGAGCGCGGGCAGCGTGCCCTCGGGCATCGTGGCGGCGTTCGGGATGGCGGCACCGACCGCCGCGCCCATGGCGGCGAGCGAGGCGCCCTTCAGCGCGCCGCGCCGCCCGAAGGCGACGGCGTCCGCACGTTCCGGATCGTCGCGATACAGTTCCTGGATCGAACGCTCAGGCTTGCCGTGGCGCAGCATGGTTTTCCTCCCGGTTGGTGGGCGGGAGGTAACCACCCCGTCAGGCGCCGACAAGAGGGACGCCCCTACTCCGCCGCCATCGGCAGCCCGCCGGGCAGGCGCCAGCCGTAGCGGGCGTCGAGGCCGAGCTTTCGGACAATCTCGACGCCGCGCGCCAGGTGGTCGGGCTTCAGGCCGCTGAGCGGGCGGCGGAGGTCGCCGGCCGGGAGCCCCACGGCCTTCATCAGCGACTTCACCGCGACCGGGTTGATGGCGCTGTAGGTAAAGTGCAGCAGCGGCAGCAGGCGAAGATAGGTGTCGCGGAACAGCACGCTCTGGTCCGGCGTGGCCCACGGCTTCGAGAGCTCCGCCATCCCCGCCGGGTCGAGGTTGCCCGTCATGTTCGCCGTGCCGTGGCCGCCGAGCGACATGGTCGGCACGACGAGGCCGAGATTCGGGCTGTCGCAGCACATCACAGCCGCGTCGGGCCGTGCAGCGAGCACCTGCGCGACCTGGCCGACGCGCGTCGTGCTCTCCTTCAGCACCACGATGTTGGGATGCTTCATCAGCCTCAGCAGGTGGTCCCAGTGCAGGTCGGACTTCACGCGCGGCGGGTTGTTGTAGATGCCGATGGGCAGGTCCACCGCATCGGCGCATTCGGCGAAATACGCCTCGATGTCGTCCTCGGGCGCGCAGATATAGGCGGGTGCTGCGAGGATCGCGCCGTCGGCGCCGGCGGCCCTGGCGTGCTGGAGATACTTGATGGTCGCCGCCGTCGAGGGGCCCGTGCAGCCGTAGAAGAACTTCATGCGGCCGTCCTTCATGGCCGCCGTCTTCTCGACGATCTCGCGCCGCTCCTCCGGCGTGAGCATCGAGACCTCGCCGGTCGAGCCCATGATCAGCACGGCGGAGGTGCCGTTGGCCGCATGCCAGTCGAGCAGCGTGCGGAAGGCGCCGAAATCCACGCTGCCATCGACGTTGAAGGGGGTGATGAGGGCGACGAACGAACCCTCGATCCGCATCTTGGTCATGGTGCGCTCCGCGGCGGTTTCGGACAGATCCTAGCAGGGGGTGCGGGCGGTTGACAGGCGCGGGGGCGGCGACCGTCATGGGGGCGGGAGGATGCGCGATGGACCTGGTGCTGCACGGCTATTTCCGCTCCTCGGCCGCCTGGCGGGTGCGGATCGCGCTCGCCCTGAAGGGCGTCGCTGCGGCGCAGGTGGCGCGACACCTGCGCAAGGGCGAGCAATCCGCACCGGACCACCTGGCGCTGAACCCGCAGGGGCTGGTGCCGACGCTCGAGGTTGCGGGCCAGGGCGCGCTGACGCAGTCGCTGGCGATCGTGGAGTGGCTGGAGGAGACGCAGCCGGGGCCGAAGCTGCTGCCCGCGGCCCCTTGGGGGCGGGCACGGGTGCGGGCGCTGGCCGGCATCGTCGCCTGCGACATCCACCCGATCCAGAACCTGCGCGTGCTGCAATACCTCAAGCGCGAGCTGGGCCAGGAGCAGCCGGCGATCGACGCCTGGGCGCGGCACTGGATCGCGACGGGGCTGGCGGCCTTCGAGGCGCGGCTGGCGGAACCGGCGACGGGGCGGTTCTGCCACGGGGATGCGCCGGGGCTGGCGGATCTGTGCCTCGTGCCGCAGCTGGGCAATGCGCGGCGGTTCGGGTGCGACCTGTCGGCGTATCCGCGGGTGCTGGCGGTGGAGGCGGCATGCGGGGCGCTGGAGGCATTCCGGAGCGCGGCGCCGGAGGCCCAGCCGGACGCGGAGTGAGAGGGGGGCGAAGATTGCGCTGGCGGCGGCTTCGGACAAAGCCGCGCGGCCGCGCGATGGCTCGGCTGGTTTCGGACGAAGTCGCTGCCTCGGGGAACGGGACAACGTGGACCCATCTGCACCCTGGCCTCCTCCGTCCGGCGGGGGACGAGGAACAGGGCTGTGAGCGAGGGCCGTCCCGATCGATTTCGGACAAAGTCGCTGCCTCAGGGAACGCGAGAATGCGACCCACCCTCACCCGACCTTCTCCCGCCCGGGCGGGAGAGGGAGATGGGGCGGTGGAGAGGGGGTGGCGAACAAAGGAACATCGTCCTAAGATTGCGTGGGACGGGCCGCCATGTCCAGCTTTCGTTGCGGCCTTCCCTTCCGGAACGGGCCGCGGCGCGGCACACCGGGGCAAACCGTTGGAGACGCCAGCATGATCACGCGCCGCTCGCTGCTCGCCGCAAGCTCCCTCGCCCTGCCGCTGCCCGCCCTTGCCCAGGGGTGGCCGAGCCGGCCGATCTCGATCGTGGTCCCCTTCCCGCCCGGCGGGTCGAACGACCTGCTCGCGCGGCCGCTGGCGGCGAAGCTGCAGGCCGCGCTCGGCGGCAACGCGGTGGTCGTGGAGAACCGCGGCGGCGCGGGCGGGACGGTCGGCGCGGCGGGCGTCGCGCGCGGGCCGGCGGATGGGCACACGCTGCTCTGGGGCCATGTCGGCACGCTGGCGGTGAACCCGTGGCTCTACCCGAACATCCCATACGACACGCTGCGCGACTTCGCGCCCGTGGCGCTGGTCGCGACGCTGCCGGGGGTGCTGGTGGTGCACCCCTCCGTCGGCGCGCGCACGACGGAGGAGTTCGTGGCGCTCGCCAAGGCGCGGCCCGGCACGCTTGAATACGGCAGCGCGGGCAACGGCTCGGCGTCGCACATCACCATGGCGGCCTTCTGCGATGCGGCGGGGATCGAGCTGGTGCACGTGCCCTATCGCGGCAACGGGCCGATGCTGACCGACCTGCTGGCGGGGCGCGTGCGCTGCAGCTTCGCGGGATCGCCGGTGGTGCTGCCGGCGGCGCGCGACAACAGGCTGGTGGCGCTCGGCGTGAGCTCGCCCGAGCCCTCGCCGCTGGTGCCGGGCGTGCCGCCGGCCGGGCGCGCGGTGCCGGGCTACGAGATGCTGCAATGGCACGGGCTGGTGGCACCCGCGGCGACGCCGCCCGAGGTCGTCGCGCGCATCAACGGTGCGATCAATGGCTTCCTGACCGACCCGGAGATGACGCAGCGCCTGGCGGTGGAAGGTGCGGAGGCCGCGCCGCGCACGCCGGCGCAGTTCCGCGAGCTGATCGCCCGCGAGCTCGAGCGCTTCCGCGTGCTGGTAGCGCGCGCGAACATCAAGGCGGATTGATGCTGACGCTGACGGTCGCCTGCGGTGACTACGACCGCGTGCGGCCGCTCTTCGACGGGCGCCTGGCGGTGCCGGGAGTGCGGCTTGTCCATGTGAAGCTGGCCTCGGAGCAGAGCTTCCCGCGCGCCGTCACCCGCGCCGAGTTCGACCTGAGCGAGCTGTCGCTGTCGTCGCAGCTGGTCCAGCTCTCGCGCGGCGAGGCGGCGTATGTCGCGCTGCCGGTGCCGGTGGCGCGGGCCTTCCGGCATGGCTGCATCTATCTCCGCGCTGATGCGGGGATCGCAGCGCCGAAGCAACTGGAGGGGCGGCGGGTCGGCGTCCCGGAATACGGGATGACGATGGCGCTCTGGCTCCGGGGAATCCTGGCGGACGACCACGGCGTGGACGTGAACGGCATCGTCTGGCGGACCGCAGGGACCAATGCGCCGGGGCGGCGGGAGCGTCTTCCGCTCGAGCTGCCGCCGGGGCTCGACGTCGCGCCGCTGCCCGAGGGCGCGACGCTGGACGCGGCATTGCTGGCGGGCGAGCTGGATGCGGTGATGTCGCCCACGCCGCCCGCCTCCTTCGTGGCCGGCGATCCGCGGGTGGTGCGGCTGTTTCCCGATCCGCGCGCAGCGGCCGAGGCCTGGTGCCGCCGCACCGGCTTCTTCCCGACCATGCACCTGGTCGGCGTGCGGCGCGACGTGATGGAGGGCGCGCCCTGGATCGCGCGCGCACTCTACGACGGCTTCCTCGCGGCGAAGCGCGCGGCGGAGGCCGAGTGGGCGGAGACGCTGGCGAAGAGCTCGCCGGCGACGATGTTCCCTTTCCTTGCCGAGGAATTGGAGGCGATGCGCGGCCTGCTCGGCGCCGACCCCTGGCGCTACGGCGTGGCGGCGAACCGGGCGGAGTTCGCTGCGCTCTGCCGCTGGTCGCGCGCGCAGGGGCTGGCACGGCGGGAGCTGCGCGTGGATGAGGTCTTCGCGCCGGAGACGCTCGGCAGCTGAGGCGCTTTCCAGCCGGCGCGCGGCGGCGTTAGGCTGCCCGCGTGCCGGTCTGCCGGGGCCGGACGCAGGAGGGAACACCCATGCTCTCGCTCGCCCGGCTCCGCGCCGGCCTGTTGGCCGCCGCACTCGCCGTCTCGCCCGCCGTCGCGCATGACGCGCACGCGCCGGAAGACATCCCGCCCGGCTTCGCCGTGGATCCGCATTGGCCGAAGGACCTGCCCAACAACTGGATCTTCGGGCAGGTGGCGGGCGTCGCCGTGGACCGGCGCGACCATGTCTGGATCATCCACCGCCCGGCCTCCCTGCAGGAGCGGCAGGTGCTCGCCGGCCGCACGCCGCAGCCGGCGATCTGCTGCACGGCGGCGTCCCCGGTCCTCGTCTTCGACCAGTCGGGCAACCTGCTGCGCGCCTGGGGCGGTCCCGGCCAGGGATTCGAATGGCCGGGGAGCGAGCACGGCATCTACGTGGATGACGAGGACAATGTCTGGTTGGCCGGCAACGGCCCGCGCGACCACCAGCTGCTGAAGTTCACGCTCGACGGCCGGTTCCTGATGCAGATCGGCCGCGCCGGCGCGTCGGGGGGCAGCAACGACACGGCGAACCTGAACCGGCCGGCCGACACCGAGGTGGATGTCCGCACGCGCGAGATCTACGTGGCCGACGGCTACGGCAACCGCCGGATCGTCGTCTACAACATGGATACCGGTGCGTATCTGCGGCACTGGGGCGCCTATGGCGAGCGGCCGCATGACAACCCGCTGCCCGCCTATGACCCCGCGCAGGCGCCGAGCCGCAGCTTCGGCAGCCCGGTGCATTGCGTGCGGCTGACGCGCGACGGGCTCGTCTATGTCTGCGACCGGGTGAACAACCGCGTGCAGGTGTTCCGGCGCGACGGGAGCTTCGTGCAGGAGTTCTTCGTGGCGCGCGAGACGCGGCTGAACGGCGCGATCGCGGACCTTGTGCCCTCGCGCGACGGGAACCAGAGCTTCCTCTTCACGGTCGACAACACGAACAGCGTCGCACGCGTGCTGCGCCGGCGCGACGGCGAGGTGCTGTCCACCTTCGGTCGCATGGGCCGCTATGCGGGGCAGTTCATGGTGCCGCACAACGTGGCGGTGGACAGCGGCGGCAACCTCTACATCAGCGAGGTGGACACCGGGCAGCGCGTGCAGCGCTTCCGGCGGGTGGACCAGAACCGCTAGGCTCGGCACAGGGCACGCTCAGGGCGTGATGCCGGCGGCGCGCACGATCGGGGCGAAGGCGGCGAGTTCGGACTCGACGAAGCGCGTGTAGCCCTCCGGCGTGCTCTCGGGCGGCGGGGCGCCGAGCAGTTCCTCGAAGCGCGCGACGGTCGCGGGATCGGCGAGCGTGGCGCGGGTCTCGGCCGCCAGGCGCCCCACGACCGCGGGCGGGAGGCCGGCGGGGCCCGACAGGCCGAACCAGGCGGCGCTGACGACCTCGACGCCGGCTTCCGTCAGCGTGGGCAGGTTGGGAAAGACGCCGGCGCGCGTCGCGCCCGTGACCGCCAGCCCCCGCAGCGCGCCGGCGCGGACATGCGGGCCGGCGGAGGGCAGGCTGTCGAGCATCGCGGGCACGTTGCCGGCGATGGTGTCGGTCAGCGCGGGACCCGCGCCCCGATAGGGGATCGCGTTCACCCGCACGCCGAGCGCGAGGCCGAGCCGCACGCCGGCCAGGTGGCTCGATGTGCCGATGCCGGCGACCGCGAAGTCGAGCTCCCCGGCAGCGCGCGCGCGGCCGAGGAAGTCGCGCAAGTTCTGCGCGGGATGCGCCCGCGTCACCACGAGGATGGAGGGCGAGGTGGCGACCAGCGCGACATGGGTGAAGTCGCGCATCGGGTCATACGGGATCTGCGGGTAGAGCGCGGGCGAGACGCCGTGCGAGGTCGAGTTCGACATCAGCAGCACCTGCCCGTCGGGCGGCGCCTGCGCGACCGCGGCGGCGCCGATGGTGGCCCCCGCTCCGGCGCGGTTCTCCACCACCACCGGCTGGCCGAGCCGCGGGCCGAGGCGTTCCGCCAGCAGCCGCGCCATGACGTCGGTGGTGCCGCCCGGTGCGAAGGGCACGACGAGGCGGATGGGCCGTGACGGCCAGGGCTGGGCCAGGGCGGGTGCGGCCAGCAGGGCAAGGGGCGCGGCGAGCAGCGCGCGGCGCTGGGGCATGGGCGTGTCCTCCGTGCCGAGCTTCGCCCTGCTTGCCGCGGGCGCGCAACGGGGGCACCGTCCGCGCCAACAAACCAGGAGGGACCCATGCTCACCCGTCGCCGCCTCGGCCTGCTGGCCGCGCCGCTGATGCTGCCCGCCGTCGCGCGCGGCCAGGGCGCCTGGCCGGACCGCGCCGTCACCCTCGTCGTGCCCTGGGCGGCCGGCGGGTCCACCGATGCGGTGGCGCGCATCCTCGCGCAGCGCCTGTCGCAGGACACCGGGCGCAGCTTCGTGGTCGACAACCGCACCGGCGCCAACGGCACGATCGGCTTCAACAGCGTCGCGCGGGCGCGGCCGGACGGGACGACGCTGCTCGTCTCGACCGTCAGCACCTATGCGATGGCGCCCTGGCTCTACCAGCTGCCCTACGACAACGAGCGCGACCTCGTCGGCATCGGGCGGCTCGCGGCGATGCCGATCATCATGGTCGTGAACCCGAGCTTCCCGGCGCGCAACGTCCAGGAGTTCGTGCAACTCGCGAAGCAGCCGAACCACCGCCTGACCTACGCCAATTCCGGCACCGGCAGCTCGACCCATCTCGCGACCGAGCTCTTCCTGCAGGAGGCGGAGATCGAGATCCCGGATGTCGGCTATCGCGGCGGCGGGCCGGCCGTGCAGGCCGTGCTGGCGAACGAGACGCCGATGGTGTTCCAGGCGGCATCCGGCATCCTGCCGCAGATCCAGGCCGGGACGCTGCGGGCGCTCGGGGTGGCGAGCGCGGAGCGCAGCCCGCTCGCGCCCGAGATCCCGACCTTCGCCGAGCAGGGTTTCCGGGGCGTGATCGTGGAGGAGCACATCGCGCTGCAGGGGCCGGCCGGACTGCCGCCCGAGATCATCCGCCGCGCCAACGAGGTCGCGAAGGCGGCGATGGAGGCGCAGGAGACGCGCCAGCGCCTGGCGACGCTCGCCGTGGTGCCGACCGTGGGCACGCCGGAGGCGTGGCCGGCCTATTTCGCCGCCGAGAACGCGAAGTGGCGCGACATGATCAGGGCACGCAACATCCGCGTGCAGTGATGCGCGTGTAGCCAAGGGAGCGCCGCGATGGCCGCGCAGATCGACTACTACATCTCGCTCAACAGCCCCTGGACGCATCTCGGCGCGGCGCGGATCGAGGCGATCGCGCGCGACGCCGGCGCCGTGCTGCGGCCCTATCCGGTGGATCTGCGGGAGGTGATCTTCCCGGCTTCGGGCGGGCTGCCGCTGCCGAAGCGCAGCCCGCAGCGCCAAGCCTACCGGATGGCGGAGCTCAGGCGGTGGCGAAGCTTCCTGGACATCCCGATCGACCTCGATCCCACGCATTTCCCCTTCGACGAGACGCTGGCGGCGCAATGCGTCATCGCGGTGCGGGAGCTGAAGTCGGAGGCGCAGGCGGTGGCGCTGGCGCACCGGGTGCTGAAGGCGCTGTGGGAGGAGGGGCGGAACCCGGGCGACCGCGACGAGCTGGCGGCACTGATCGCGGAGGTGCGGCTTGATCCGGCGTGGCTGCTGAAGGAGGCGGACCGCGACGAGTGGGTGCGGCAGCGGCGCGAGGACAGCGAGGCGGCGCTTGCCCGCGGCGTCTTCGGCGCGCCGAGCTACGTCGTCGAGGACGAGATCTTCTGGGGCCAGGACAGGCTGGACTTCGTGAAGCGGGAGCTGGCGGGGAGGTAGCGCGGAGGCGTGTGCTGGTCGGTGGTGATGCGCTGATCCGCCAAGCCCCAGCCCGCCCCCCTACGCGGGAGAGGGTGACGTGCTCGGGGTGGACTGCTCGAGCATGCGGAGCGCGATCTCGCGTTCGCCGAGGACGGTCGTCGTGGCGCCGAGGCCGGCGAGGTGGGTGACCGCCTCGTCGGAATGGGCGCGGGCGTGGATCTCGAGGCGCGGGTTGAGCGTGTGGGCCTGGGCGACGACCTGGCCGGCCTCGAAGGCCTCCGGCGCGGTGCAGAAGAGACGGCGCGCGGCGGGAAGGTTGGCGGCGGCGAGCACCTCCGGGTCGGCGGCGTTGCCGACCAGCACCTCGGCGCCGGCCTCGCGCGCGGCCTCGGCGCGGTCGTCCTCGGTGGTGATGACGAGCAGCGGACGGCCGGCGGCGATCAGGGCGGGCGCGATGACGGAGCCGACGCGGCCATAGCCGACCAGCACGTCGTGGTCGGTGAGCGTGGTGGCAACCGGCGTCTCGGGCTCCGGCGTGGGAGCCGAGGGCGGCGGCACGGGCATGGCGGGCGCGGATGGCGCAGCCTGTGCGGCGGCGGTGGGCGCGGGCTGCGCCGGCTGCGCGTCCGAGGTGAAGCGGATGCGGGTCAGCAGCCGCGTGCGGCCGCGCTCCACCGCCGAAAAGAGGAAGGGGTTGATCAGGATCGAAAGGATGGCGCCGGCGAGGATCAGGTCGCGCCCCTCCGGTGGGAGGATCGCGAGCGCCACGCCGAGGCCGGCGAGGATGAAGGAGAACTCGCCGATCTGCGCGAGCGCGGCCGAGACGGTCACCGCGGTGCCGGTCGGATGGCCGAAGGCGCGCACGATGAGGAAGGCGGCGACCGACTTGCCGAGGACGATGATCAGCACGGTCGCGATGACCGCCAGCGGCTGCTCGACCAGCACGGAAGGGTTGAACAGCATTCCGACCGAGACGAAGAACAGCACGGCGAAGGCGTCGCGCAGCGGCAGCGCTTCCTCGGCGGCGCGCTGGGAGAGGCGGCTCTCGGCCATCATCATCCCGGCGAAGAAGGCGCCGAGCGCGAAGGAGACGTCGAAGAGCTTGGCCGCGCCGAATGCGACCCCGAGCGCAATGGCGTAGACGGCCAGGCGGAACAGCTCGCGCGAGCCGGTATGCGCGGCGTGGTGCATGATCCAGGGGATCAGCCGGCGGCCGGCGACGAGCATGATGGAGACGAAGGCGGCGACCTTGAACAGCGTGACGCCGAGCGTCGTCGCGACCTGCCCGAAGGACAGGGTGGCGCCTCCGGTCAGCAGCGGCGCGAGGGCGGGAAGCAGCACGAGCGCGAGCACCATCGCCAGGTCCTCGACGATCAGCCAGCCGACGGCGATGCGGCCGCGGTCGGTCTCGAGGATGCGGCGCTCCTGCAGCGCGCGGATCAGCACGACGGTGGAGGCGACGGAGAGCGCGAGGCCGAAGACGATGCCCGCCCCGATCCCCCAACCGAGGGCCCAGGCGAGACCCATGCCGAGGAGGGTGGCGACGGCGATCTGCGCGACGGCGCCGGGAACGGCGATGGCGCGGACCTCCATCAGCTCCCTGAAGGAGAAGTGCAGGCCGACGCCGAACATCAGCAGGATGACGCCGATCTCCGCGAGCTCGGCGGCGAGCTCGGCATCCGCGACGAAGCCCGGGGTGAAGGGGCCGACGAGGACGCCGGCGGCGAGATAGCCGACCAGGGGCGAGAGGCGCAGGCGATGCGCCAGCATGCCGAAGAGGAAGGCGAGGACGAAGCCGGCGGCGATCGTCGCGATCAGCGGCGTGTCGTGGCCCGGCATTTTCGTCTCCCCGCGTGCGAACGCTTAAGTGCGGCTCGCACGCTGGGTTTCAACCGCAAATTTTGCGGAAAACGCAAAAGGAGTGGGAAATCCTCGCGTCACGCCGTTGCGTAGCGCGACAGGGCGAGATCGTCTGCGGCGATCTCGGGCGTGCGGCCGGTGACGAGGTCCGCCAGCAAACGGCCGGAGCCGCAGGCCATGGTCCAGCCCAGCGTGCCATGGCCGGTGTTGAGGAAGAGGTTCGCGTAGCGCGTGGGGCCGACCACCGGCGTGCCGTCCGGCGTCATCGGGCGGAGGCCGGTCCAGAAGCTCGCCTGGGCGAGGTCGCCGCCGCGAGGAAAGAGGTCGGTGACGGAATGCGCGAGCGTCTCGCGCCGCGGCCTGCGCAGCCGGAGCGAGAAGCCGGCGAGCTCGGCCGTGCCGCCGACCCGGATGCGATCGCCGAGGCGGGTGATGGCGACCTTGTAGGTCTCGTCCATCACGGTGGAGACGGGGGCGGCTGCCTCGTCCGTCACGGGCAGGGTCAGGGAGTAGCCCTTCACCGGATAGACCGGGACGTGGACGTTCAGCGGCCGCAGCAGCGCCGGGGTGTAGCTGCCCATGGCGACGACATAGCGGTCGGCGGTGAGGCGGCCCTCGCTCGTCTCGACGCCGGTGACGGCGCCGGCCTCGGTGGTCAGGCCGGAGATCGTGATGCCGTGGCGGAAGGTGACGCCGGCGGCGGCGGCGAGCGCGGCGAGGCGCTGGGTGAAGAGGAAGGCGTCGCCCGTCTCGTCACCAGGCAGCTGGAGGCCGCCAACGAACCTGTCGGGCACGAGGCCGAGGGCGGGCTCGGCGGCGATGCAGCCGGCGGGGTCGAGCAGGTCGTGGCGGACGCCGAAGGCCTTCAGCACCTCGATGTCGGCGCCGGTCGCGTCGAGCTGCTTCTGCGTGCGGAAGAGCTGGAGCGTGCCGCGCGTCCGCTCGTCGTAGCGTATGCCGGTCTCGGCGCGGAGGTCGCGGAGGCTGTCGCGGGAGTATTCCGCCAGGCGCACCATCCGCGCCTTGTTGGTGGCGTAGGCGGCCTCGGTGCAGTTGGCGAGCATCCGCGCGAGCCAGGGGTAGAGCCCGCCATCGAGGCGCGGCCAGAGCACCAGTGGGCGGTGGCGCATCATCAGCCACTTCAGCGCCTTCACTGGAATGCCGGGGGCGGCCCAGGGGGCGGAGTAGCCAGGGGACACCTGGCCGGCATTGGCGAAGCTCGTCTCCATGCCCGGGGCGGGTTGGCGGTCGATCACGGTGACTTGGTGGCCGGCGCGGGCGAGGTACCAGGCGCTGGCGACGCCGACGACACCGGACCCGAGGACGAGGACACGCATTGAGGGACTCCGCTCGTGACGGGACCAGCATAGGCGGCAGGTTCGGCCGATTTCCGGCGAAACTGGCGCAGGGAGTGGCGGGTTGCCATGGAATTCCGCATGATGTTGCGCGCTTTTGAAGGATCTTGCGCATGGACGAGGTGGACCGGGCGATCATCCGGGAGCTGCGCCGCGACGGGCGGATGCCGAACGCCGCCCTGGCGGAGGCCGTGGGGCTCTCGCCCTCCGCCTGCCTCCGGCGGCTGCGGCTGCTGGAGCGGAACGGGCCGATCCGCGGCTACACGGTGGTGCTGGACGAGCCGCCGGCGAAGGACAGCGTGACGGTCATAGTGCAGATCACGCTGGAGAGGCAGACCGACGAGCACCTGCGGCGGTTCGAGGACGCCGTGCGGCGCTGCCCGGAGGTGCGGGCGTGCCACCTGATGACGGGGATCGCGGACTACCTGCTACGGGTGGAGGTGCGCGACGCAGCCGACTACGAGCGGCTGCACAAGGAGGCGCTGAGCCGGATGCCGGGGGTGGCGCGGATCCAGTCGAGCTTCGCGATCCGGACGGTGATCCGGGGGTGAGGGTGGCGGCATCCGCCCGGGATGAGCTTTGGCCCCCCTCCCCGCCCGCCCCAAGAGAGGAGGGAGGTCAGCCCTCGTCCTCGGTGCGCATCGAGCAGGCATTGTGGATGCGGGTCGCGGCGATGGCGGCGTGGGACATGCCGACCACGATCTGGTCGAGGCCCACGACGATGTCCCCCGCCGCGTAGAGGCCCGGCACGCTCGTCATCATGCCGGCATCCACCTGCAGCGCCCCCTTTCCGTCGCGTGCCGCCCCCAGCGCCGCGGCAAGCTCCGTGCGGTAGTGCAGGCCAAGGGCGGAGTAGAGCACGTCGAAGCGCAGCTCCTGCCCGTCCACGCGGATCGCCGCGATGCGTTCGCCCTGGACTTCCACTGCCGTCACCGGCCGCTCCACGATCCGCACCCGGTGGCGGTCGAGCTTCGCGCGGGTGTCGGCGTCCAGCTCCATCGGGCTGCCGAGGGTCAGCAGGGTCACGTCGTCGGAATAGGTGCGGGCGATGAAGGTCGCCTCTCCGGCGCCGCCCGCGCCGTGGCCGATCACGGCGATGCGCTTCTCCCGGCTCTCATAGCCGTCGCAGACGGGGCAGTAGCGGATGAGGCCACGGCGGACCGCGTCCGGCAGGTCAGGCAGGTCGGGTTCGTTGTCGCGCGAGCCGGTGGCGAGCAGGACGTGGCGGGCGTGGATCGGCTGGCGCCCCTCGAGCTCGGCGACGAAGAGCTTGCCGTCGCGGCGGAGCGCGGTGACGCGGGCGGGGAGGACGGGGATGCCGTACGGGTCCAGCGCGGCGCGGTGGCGGCGGAGGATCTCCGGGCCCGCGATGCCGTCGGCGAAGAAGGGGATGTTGTGGCTGGTCGGGATCCAGGCGGCGCGCGGGTCGCCCTCGTCCGCCACGGCCACGCGGCGGCGGAAGCGGGCGAGGTAGAGGGCGGCGGTGAGACCGGCGGGGCCGCCCCCCACCACCAGCGCGTCGAGCGTGTCCTGCATGACGCGCCAACGCGCGCGCGGGCCTCGGGCTGCATCCCGGGCCGCGCCACGGCGTTGCGAGGGACGAAGCATCCGCAGGTTCCGTCATGGCCCGTTCCTCCCCACCCACCCCCTGGATGGTTGCCGCCGCCGCGGTGGCCGGCTGGTTCGCCTTCGGCCGCGGCGGCCAGGGCCGCACCGCGCGAGTCCGCGCAGAGGATCGCGGCCGCCCCGGCACGCCCGCGCGCCGCGACGCCGAACCCGGCGGCGCTGGGCGCGACGCGGATGCGCCGCAGGAGATCCCGGGCCGCGGCTGGTGGCAGATCCTGAAGCGCACCTTCAGCCAGGCGAGCGAGGACCGGCTGCTGACCGAGGCGGCCGGCGTGACCTTCTACGCCCTGCTCGCGCTGTTCCCGGCGATCGCGGCGCTGGTGTCGCTCTACGGGCTCTTTGCCGACCCGCACGAGGTCGAGGCGCATCTGCAGGCGATGTCGGGCGTGATCCCGGGCGGGGGGATGGAGCTGATCGAGGAGCAGGTGCGGCGCGTGACGCAGAACTCGACCGGCACGCTCGGCGTCAGCGCGATCATCGGCCTGCTGCTGTCGCTCTGGAGCGCGAACCAGGCGACGAAGGCGCTCTTCGACGCGCTCAACGTCGTCTACGAGGAGAAGGAGAAGCGCAGCTTCGTGCGGCTGACGCTGACCACGCTGGCCTTCACCCTTGGCGGGCTGGTCTTCGCGATCCTGGCCATGGCGGCGGTGGTCGCGCTGCCGGTGGTGTTCAGCGTGGTCGGCCTCGGCTCCACGGTGGAGTGGGTGCTGCGGATCGCGCGCTGGCCGCTGCTGCTGGCGGTGGTCGCGGTGCTGCTGGCGGCGCTCTACCGCTTCGGGCCGAGCCGGGAGACGGCGCAGTGGCGCTGGGTGAGCTGGGGCAGCGTGCTGGCGGCGGCGGTGTGGTTCGCGGGATCGCTCGGCTTCTCCTGGTATGTCGAGAGCTTCGGCAACTACAACGAGACCTACGGCTCGCTCGGCGCCGTGATCGGCTTCATGACCTGGATCTGGATCTCGTCGGCCGTCGTGCTGCTGGGCGGCGAGCTGAACGCGGAGATGGAGCACCAGACGGCGCGCGACACCACGACGGGGGCGGAGCGGCCGATGGGTGCGCGGGGTGCTGAGATGGCGGATCGCGTGGCGGGCGAGTGATGCCCTTCGACCCGGCGCCATGCATGCCGCGGCTGGCGGCGACCTCGCGCGCGGTGCCGGCGCCGCCGATCCCGGCCTGCCGGGCCTGGGCGGCGCGCTATGCCGGTGCGCGCGGGCCGATGATCGACCTGACACAGGCGCTGCCGGGCTGGCCGCCGGAGGACGGGCTGCTCGCGCGGCTCGCGGAGGCGGCGCGCGACCCGGCCCTTGCCGGCTACGGGCCGCTGGAGGGCGAGCCGGCGCTGCGAGCGGCCTTCGCCGCGGAAACGCGGCGCCTGCACGGCGGCGAGGTGACGGATGACGACGTTCGGATCACTGCCGGCGCCAACACCGGCTTCAACTTGGCGATGACGGCGATCGCGGCACCGGGCGAGGCGGTGATCCTGCCCTGCCCCTGGTTCTTCAACCACGAGATGGCGCTGGCGCTGCGCGGGGTGCGGGCGATCCCCCTGCCCTGCCGGGCCGAGGACGGGTTCCTGCCGGATCCCGAACGAGCGGCGGCGCTGGTGGACGGGTCGGTGCGGGCGATCGTGCTGGTGACGCCGAACAATCCGACCGGCGCGACGATGCCGCCCGCCCTGGTCGCGCGCTTCGCGGAGCTGTGCCGGGCGCGCGGGCTGTGGCTGGTGACAGACGAGACCTATCGCGACTTCCGCGCCGCGGAGGGGCCGCCGCATGACCTCTTCGCGCGGCCGGACTGGCGCGACTTCGTCGTGCAGATCTACTCCTTCTCGAAGGCGTACTGCATTCCCGGCCACCGCATGGGCGCGGTCGTTGCCGGCCCCGCGCTGCGGACGGAGCTCGTCAAGGCGGTGGACAACGTCCAGCTCTGCCCGCCGCGCCCGCCCCAGGCCGCACTCGCCTGGGGAGTGCCGGCACTGCGCGACTGGCGCGAGGGCGGGCGGGAGGCGATCGCCGCGCGTGCCGCGGTCTTCTCGCGTGCGATGCGCAAGGCGCCGGAGTGGCGCGTCGAGGCGAGCGGGGCCTATTTCGCCTGGGTGCGCGTGCCGGAGGGCGGGCCGGACGGCATGGCGCTGGCGGAGCGGCTGGCGGTGGAGGCCGGGCTGATCGTGCTGCCGGGCGCCTTCTTCGGCCCGGGGAATGAGCGGCATCTGCGCATGGCCTATGCAAACGCGCCCGAGCACGCGCTGCGCGAGGTGCCGGAGCGGCTTGCGGCCGTTACCTAGCCGGTTGCGCCCGCCGCGTCCCTGTCGGAGAGTTTCTCCAAGGACGGGGAGAGCGGATGATGGGTGCGACGATCTCGCGACGCGGGCTCCTGGGTGCCGCGGCGCTGCTGCCGCTGCCGGCATTGGCGCAGGGCGCGTTTCCGGACCGGCCGATCCGGCTGATCATGCCGTTCCCCGCGGGCGGTTCGTCGGACACCCATGCGCGCGCCTTCGCGGATGCGATGAGCCGCGAGCTGCCGCAGCGGATCCTGGTGGACAACCGCTCCGGTGCGGGCGGGAACATCGGCGTGGACGCGGCGGCGAAGAGCCCGGCTGACGGCTACACGCTGCTCGCGACGGGTCCGAACATCATCAACACGCGCTACCTGATCCGCGACACGCCGTTCCGCTGGGAACGCGACTTCGACGCGCTCGGGCTGATGTTCTCGGCACCAAACGTGCTCGTGGTGCATCCCTCGGTGCCGGCGCGGAATGTGCCGGAGTTCATCGCGCATGCGCGGGCGAATCCGGGGCGGCTGAACTTCGGCTCGGCCGGCGCGGGCGGGTCCATCCACCTCTCGGCCGAGATGTTCATGGAGATGACGGGCACGCAGATGGTGCACGTGCCCTATCGCGGGGATGCGCTGCTGCGCGCCGACCTGACGACGGGCGCGATCCAGGTGCTGTTCGGCGGCATCACCACGGCGCTGGAGCCGATCCGGGCCGGGCAGTGGCGCGCCCTCGGCGTGACCGGCCCGACGCGGTGGCCGGCGACCCCCGACCTGCCGACGATCGCGGAGACGCTGCCGGGCTACAGCGTGACGAGCTGGATGGGGCTGTTCGCGCCGAAGGGCGTGCCGGCGCCGGTGGTGGCGCGGCTACGTGAGGCCTTCGACAAGGTGATGGCCAACCCGCAGAATGTCGCGGAGTTCGAGCGGCTGGGCGTGCAGGTGACGCCGTCGAGCGCGGCGGAGCACCTGGCCTTCATGCAAGCCGAGGAGCGGCGCTGGGCGCCCATCCTGAGTCGCATTGAGCCGAGTTGACTGTGTCCGCAGGCGCCGGGCGCGCGCTCCGCGCGCTTGGCTCCCGCGCCGCAGACATGGCGCGCTTGATGCGCTGATGGTCGCGGCGCGGGGCCGCTTCGCGGCCCTTCAGAGATCACCTTGAAGGTAGACGATGCGCCACCTGCGCCTTGCCGCCGAGACGTGCCGCTTCCTGCCGCCCGCGCGCGTGACCGACGCGGCCGCGACGCTGACGCTGCAGATGCTGGTGTTCGAGCCGCTGCTGCGCTGGACGGATGGCGGGCGCGTCGTCCCGGCGCTGTTCTCGCATTGGGAGATCGACGACGGCGGGCGGCGCTGGACCTTCCACATCCGCGAGGGCGCGCGCTTCCACGACGGCGTGGCGGTGGAGGCGGAGCATGTGCTCGCGACCGTCGAGGGCATCCTCGGCTCGGTCGACATGTTCGGGATGAAGTGGTCCTACAGCCGCTACCTGCGCGACGCGCGCATCACGGCGCCGACGCGCGGCAGCGTGCGCGTCGAGAACCCGGAACCCTTCGCCGACATCCTCGACGTCTTCGCGGAGTTCGTGCTGGTGCGCGCGGATGCCTCCGGCGCGCCGGTGCTCGGCACCGGGCCCTACCGCGTCGAGTCCTTCGTGGCGGAGCGCTCGGCGGAGCTGCGGCGCGTCGCCGACACGCCCGGGCCGGAGCGGATCACGGTGCTGGCGATCCCGGGCCATGAAGCGCGGATCGCGGCGCTGGTGGCGGGCGAGGCGGATGTCGGCATGCAGCTCGAGCGAGAGGCGGAGAACGACGCGGAGGCCGCGCTGGAGTGGGGGCGCGGGTTGAACGGGTTGTCCGTCATGCACTACCTCAACTGCTTCGAGGGCGCGTTTGCCTCGCCCGAGGCGCGGCTGGCGATCAACCTGGCGGTGGACCGGCGGGCGATCCTCGACGGGCTGCTGCACGGGCTCGGCGTGCTGTCCTCCACCGTCGTCAGCCCGCTGCACCTTGGCGGGCAGTGCGCGGGGCTCTCGCCGCTGCCCTACGATCCGGACGGCGCGAAGCGGCTGTTCGACGCAGCCGGCGTGAGCGGCCCGCTGACGCTGCGCACGCCGCTGACGCTGCCGGAACGCGCGAAGGAGGTAACGGAGGCGGTGGCCGAGGCGCTGGGCCGCTGCGGCGTCGCGACCCGGATCGAGGTCCAGGCGGACCGGCCGGACTATGCGCGCGAGGTCGGGCGGAAGCTGATCGGGGATGTCGCGATCTTCGACAGCTCGCCCCGCTCCACCTTCCGCGTGCTGGACGACAAGATCTCCTCGGCGAACCGGGCCGTGTGGTGGCAGGGCTACCATGACGAGGAGGTGCAGCGGCTGATCGGCGTCGCGAACCGGACGGTCGGCGACGAGGCGCGCGACGCAGCCTATGCAGCGGTGCTGCGGCGGCTGCACGCGAACCCGCCCTGGCTCTACCTCTGGCACCCGGTCGAGACATTTGCGGCGCGGCCGGGGGCGGGGCGGTTCTCGCTCGAGGGGACCGGGGTCCTGCGCATCGAGGGGTAGAACCGCGGCGGGGCCATCGCGTTGGCCGTCCGATCCGGGCCGCACGGCCCGTCGGATGGAGGAAACCACGATGCGCATCGCAGCGCCCTTGATCGCCGCCCTGTTGGTCGGGTCGCTACCGGCCCTCTCCCAGACCACCGGCGCGACCGCGGTGCCGGGAGCGGCGCAAGGCATGACCGCGCTGTCGATGGGCCAGATGCGCGCGAAGGACCTGATGGATCGCGACGTGCGCAGCAGCGACGATGCAAACATCGGCGAGGTCGAGGACCTGGTGATCGACCCCGCCTCGGGCCGAATCGTGGCGGCGGTGATCGAGGTGGAAGGCACGCTGGGCATCGGCGGACGCTACGTGGCGGTGCCGCTCGACCAGCTGCGCATGACGGCGGGCGAGCGGCGCGTGGTGGTGAACATGACGCGCGAGCAGCTGCGCAACGTCCCGGCCTTCCGGTATCGCGACTAGCGACGCCGCAGCGCCTCGGTCAGCAGCAGGAAGGCGAAGGAGGCGAGGAAGAGAAGGCTGGCGGCGGCGAGGATCGTCGGCGTCATGTACTCGCGGACATTCGCGTACATCTGGCGGGGCAGCGTGAACTGGCCCGGCCCCGCCAGGAACAGCGTGATGACGAACTCGTCGAGCGAGGTGGCGAAGGCGAAGACCGCGCCCGCCGCAATGCCGGGCCAGATGCGCGGCAGCATCACGCGGCGCAGCGCCAGCACGGGCGGCGCGCCGAGCGAGGCGGCGGCGCGCAGCAGCGTCGCATCGAAGGTCGAGAGGCTCGCCAGCACGGTGATCAGCACGAAGGGCACCGCGACGACGGTGTGGCCGAGCACCAGCCCGGGCAGCGTGCCCGCCAGGCCGACCGTCGAGAAGGCGAAGAACATCGCGGCGGCGGTGACGATGAAGGGTGTCACCATCGGCAGCGTCAGCAGCGCGACCAGCAGGCCGCGGTAGCGGAAGGCGCCGAGATGCAGCCCGATCGCGGCGGCGGTGCCGAGCGTGGTCGCGATCACCATCGTCGCGGCGGCAACCAGCAGACTGTTCCGCGTCGCCAGAACCCAGCGCGCGTTGGTGAAGAAGTCCGCATACCAGCGGAGCGAGAGACCGGGCGGTGGCAGGCGCAGCAGTTCCGTCGGCGAGAAGCTCAGCCAGAGCGCGGCGAGCATCGGCGCGATCAGGAAGGCGAGCACGCCCGCCGTGACGCCGAGCAGCGGGGCGGAGGGGCGCCCTGTCACGCGCGCGCCCCGGTCGGCATGACGCCGCCTGTCAGTACGCGCAGCAGCGCGACAGCGGCCCCGGCCATGGCCAGGAGGTAGACCGACAGCGCCGCCGACATGCCCCAGTTGACGTCGCGGTTCAGGAACTGCGCGATGAACCAGGCGACGAGCTGGTCGCGCTCGCCGCCGACCAGCGCCGGCGTGATGTAGAAGCCGACGGCGAGCAGGAAGGTCATCGCCGCGCCGGCGGCGACGCCGGGCAGCGAGAGCGGCAGCCAGACGCGGCGGAAGGAGAGCCAGGGCGAGGCGCCGAGCGAGGCCGCCGCCTGCAGGTGTCGCCGGTCCAGCCGCGTCATCACCCCGACCATCGGCAGGATGGCGACCGGCAGCAGGACATGGACGGTCGCGAGCAGCACGGCGAAGCGCGTGCCGACGAGTTGCAGCGGCGCGTCGGCGAGGCCGAGCAGGAGGAGGGCGTCATTGGCCGGCCCCTCGCGCTGCAGCAGGGCGAACCAGGCGGTGCTGCGCACCATCACCGAGGACCAGAAGGGCACCAGCACCAGAAGCAGGGCCGCTGAGGACCAGGGTGGCCGCAGGGCGGCGATGCAGGCCGCGACCGGCCAGCCGAGGATCACGCAGGCGGCGGTCACGAGCAGGCTGACCCAGAGCGTGCGCAGGAAGAGCGTGACGAAGACGGCCTGGTCGGGATCCACCGCGCGCAGCTCGCCATCCGGCGTGCGCGTCATGTCGAGCGCACGCAGCAGGTAGAGCGAGGTGGTCGGCCCGCCGGCGCGGCGGATCAGCTTCCAGGTCTGCGGGTCGCCCCAGCGCGCATCGAGGGCGGGCAGGCTCTGCGCGTAGGGTTCCCCGAGGCGCGGCGCGGCGCGCGCGGTGCGCGAGAGCAGCGCGCGCATGCCCGGCTGCTCGAAGTTCAGGCGCTGCGAGACCTCGCCGATCCGGCGTTCCTCGAGCGCCGCGGCAAGCTCCTGCGCGAGTGCCGCGAAGGCGGCCTCGGGCGGCAGGTCGCGCCCGTCCCAGGCGGCCAGCACGGCGCGGGTGCGCGGCAAGGCCTCAGACACCTCGCGGTCGGCGACCGCCGTGAACAGCGTGACGCCGACCGGCAGCAGGAAGGCGCCGCCGATCAGCAGCAGCAGCGGCGCGAGGAGCGCGGCGGCGAGGAGGCGCTGGCGGGCGATCGGCTTACCTGTTCAGCCAGGCTGCGAAGCGCTGTTCGAGGTCGGGGCCCTGGTCGAGCCAGAACTCGGTGTCGATGCGCAGGCCGCGGTCCTGGTGGTTGCTCATCATCAGCGGGTTGCGGGCGCGCACTGCGGGGTCGTTCGCGACCTCCGCCGTCACGGGATTGATCGGCCAGAGCTCGGTGAGCGCGCGCAGCGGCGCGGGGTTCGTCATGTGCTCGATCAGGCGCATGCCGTTCGCGGCCTGGGGCGACCCGCGCACCACCGCCCAGTAGTCGTAGCTGAACAGCAGCGTGTCCCAGTTGAGGTCGAGCCGAGCGCCGCCGCGGATTGCGTTGGCGGTGCGGCCCACGAAGCCGACGGCATAGGCGACCTCGCCGGCATTCACGAGTTCCAACGGCTGCTGGCCGCCGGTCCAGAAATGCAGATGCGGGCGGATGCGGTCGAGGGCGGCGAAGGCGCGCTGCTGACCCTGCGGGGTTGCCAGCACGCGATAGACCTCGGCAGCGGGCACGCCGTCGCCCATCAGCGCGATCTCAAGCGTCATGCGGGCGCCACGGCGCAGCGTGCGGCGGCCCGGGAAGCGCTGCACGTCCCAGAATTCCTGCCAGTTGGAGGGGCCGGTCGGGTTGCGGTTCACGTCGCGAAAGACGGAGACGCCCCAGCCGATGGCGCCCGCGCCGCAGGTCTCGGCGCCGCCCGATAGGAACTTGGCGCGGTTCACGACGGACCAGTCGATGCGCTCGAAGATGCCGTCCTCGCAGCCGCGGATGAGGTCCGGCGCCTCGACCAGCACGACGTCCCAGGTGACGTTGCGGGCCTGCACCATCGCGCGGATGGGGCCCACATTGTAATCGTAGGAGCTGTCCCGCACGGGGACGCCGGTGGCGCGCGTGAAGGTCTCGAACAGCGTGCGGCGCATATGGTCCTGCAGCTGCCCGCCGCCGGCGACCACCGTCAGCTCGCGCTGCGCAAGCGCGGGGGTCGCGACCGCGAGGGCGGCGAGCAGCGTCAGCGCGCGGATCATGGGGTGGTCTCCTGTGCCGCGATCGCGGCCGGCGTGATGTGCCAGCCGGCATTCTTCCGTCCGTAATAGGTGTTGAGCAAGCGGGCGGTCACCGGGCCGGGCACGCCCTGCCCCACCGGCGCGCCGTCCAGCCGCGTCACCGGGAACAGGCCGCAGGAGGTGGCGGTGAGGAAGACCTCATCGGCCCGGCGCAACTCTTCCGGCAGCAGCCGGCCGTAGCGGGCGGGCATGCCGAGGTCGGCCGCGATCTCGAACATCGTGCGGCAGGAGATGCCGGGGAGCACGTTGTGCTCCGGCGAGAGCAGCGCGCCGTCCAGCAGCGCGACAACGTTGAAGCCGGGCGCCTCCGCCACGCTTCCGTCGGGGGCGAGCAGGATCGGAACGTCGGCGCCGGCCCCCTTCGCCGCAAAGGTGGCGCGCCCGAAATCGCCCCAGTGCGTGTTCTTCCAATGCGGGCTGACCGAGGCGGCGGCGATGCGCGGGATGTCCGGCACCACCACCGCGTGCAGGCCGCGCCGCATCTCCTCCGGCTGGCCTCGCAGGATCAGCGGGGTGACGGTGGCGAAGAAGCGGTGTGCCGTGTGACGGGCCGGGTCGCGCGTGCCGGGGACGGCGGTGCCGCGGGTGCAGGCGAAGTAGACGAGCGTGTCGGGAAGCCCGCTGCGCAGCACGAGATCGCCGAGGCGCCGCCGCACCGCCGCGCGGTCCACCCCCGGATCGAGCCGGAGCCCGGCGCAGGAGGCGAGGAACCGGTCCAGGTGATCCTCCAGCCGGAAAAAGCCGCCGCGCCAAGTGTGGACGACGTCATAGGTCATGTCGGCATACATGAGCCCGAGGTCGCGCACCGGGATGCGGGCGTGATCGAGCGGCACGACCTCGCCATCCACCCAGGCAAGCGCCTTCGAGAAATCGGCGTTCCCGGGCGTCAGGTGGGTGGGGACGTCGAAGGCCTCTTGCATCGCCCCGGTGTTCCGCCTCGCAGCGCGCCGGGTCAAGCCCGCTTCAGGGTCATCGGTCCCTGGTCGGGCATCGCCGCCCAGGCACGGAAGGCCCCGGAGGCGGGGACGCAGCCGGCGCGGATCAGGGCGAGCCAGCATTCCGCGGCGCGGACGAAGCGGTTCACGCCGCGCGGCCAGATGGTGAGCGACAGCGCCTCGGCCAGCTCGGCTTCCGGCACGCCGAGGGTGAGCGCCGCCTCGATCTCCGCGGCCAGGCCCCATTGCTGGTCGCAGGCGGTGTGGACCGCGGCGAGGCAGATCCGCGCCAGCCTCTCATCGAGCGGCGGCAGCAGGGCACGGGCGCCGTCGAGATAGGCGCCGCGGATCGGCGCCGAGGGGAAATGCGCGCCCCAGGCCGCATCCAGCACGGCGTAGCGGGACGCGCCGGCCGCCCAGGCGGCAAGGCGGAACAGCGCCTGGGCGTGGTCGTCGGTGCCGCCGGCGGCACGGAACTTCGCCAGGTGATGCGTGCCCACCGGCTCCTCGCAGGCGGCGAGCACCGCAAGCCAGACCGATTCCCGCGCCAGCGGCGCGAGGTGGCGCGGGTCGAGCGTCAGCGCGCGGTACATCGCCTCATAGGCGGCGTGCAGCTCGGGCAGCGCCGCGGCCATCAGGCCGTGATGCGGCAGCACGAAGCCGCGGCCGGCGCGGATGCGCTCCAGCGCGGCACGCACCTCGTCGGGGCCGGGGGCTGTCATGCCGGCAGCGTGGCATGCGCGCGGGCGGGGTCAACCGGCGGGTTTGGTGCGGCGGGCCCCTGTGGTTGAATGGCGGCAACGAACGGGGAGACAAAGATGCGCCGCCGCCATGCCCTGCTGCTGACCGCCGCGCCGCTGCTGGCGCCGCGCCTCGCCCGCGCGCAATGGGCGCCGAGCCGCCCGGTGACGCTCGTCGTGCCCTTCCCGCCAGGCGGCCCGACCGACTTGGCGGCGCGGGTGATCCAGCCGGGGATGCAGGCCGCACTCGGCCAGCCGGTGGTGGTCGACAACCGGCCGGGCGCGACGGGGGCGATCGGCTCCCGCCTCGTCGCGCAGTCGGCGCCGGACGGGCACACGCTGCTGGTTGCGGCGAGCGGTACGCTCACCATCAACGAGGTGGTGATGCGGAGCGCCGGCTATGCGAGCGAGCGCGACTTCGCGCCGATCACGCTGGTGATGAGCGTGCCGAACATGCTGGTCGTGCACCCCTCCGTTCCGGCGCGCACGGTGCCGGAGGTGGTGGCCTGGATGGGGGCGCAGCGCGGCGGGGTGAACTACGCGTCGAGCGGCGTCGGATCGTCGGAGCAGCTCGGCTTCGAGCTGTTCCGCCTGCGCACGCGGACCGAGGCGAATGCCGTGCCCTTCCAGGGCGGGCCGGCGGCGATGCAGGCGGTGATGCAGAACCAGGCGCCGATCGCGATGCTGAACGCGGCGACCGTCGGGCCGCAGGTGCAGGCGGGGAGCTTGCGCGGCATCGCGGTGGCCGGGCCGCGGCGCATGCCGACGCTGCCGGACGTCCCCACCATGACCGAGCAGGGCCTGCCGGAGATCGTCAGCGGGAGCTGGACCGGCATCGTCGCGCCCATCGCGACGCCGGCACCGATCCTCGACCGGCTGAACGAGGTGATGGTCACGGCACTCCGCACGGCGGACGTGACGGAGCGGCTGAACCGCGTCGGCTTCGCGGTGGATGCGAGCAGCCGGGCGGAATTGGCGCGGCTGATCGCTTCCGACCTGGCGCGCTGGCGCGAGGTGGTGCGCGAGGCGCGGATCGCCGTGGACTGACCCTGGCGGGCACGGGAAGCGGGGCCATATCGGGCGCGCAACCGGACCGGGGATCGCCTTGCCTGCGCCACGCAACCTCGCGGAGCTCGAAGCGGACGTCGCGCGCGACCTCGCGCTGATCGCGCATCCGCGCATGGAGTGGCTGCAGCCGAAGACGAGCGGCGGGGCGCCCGTGCTCGACGTGCTGGTCGTCGGCGCCGGTCAATGCGGCGTGGTCACCGGCTTCGCGCTGCTGCGCGAGAAGGTCCGCAACATCCTGGTGATCGACCGCGCCGAGACGGGGCACGAGGGGCCCTGGCTCACCTATGCCCGCATGCCGAACCTGCGGAGCTGGAAGGACCAGAGCGGGCCGGATCTCGGCGTGCCGTCGCTCACCTACCAGGCCTGGCACGAGGCGCAGTTCGGCATGGCCGGGTGGGAGCGGCTGCGGCTGATCCCGAAGGAGCTGTGGAACGACTACCTGCTCTGGCTCCGGCGCGTGACGGGCGTGCCGGTGCGCAACGGCGTGGAGGCCGGGCGGATCGAGCCGGCGCGCACCGATGACGGCCTGCCCTGCCTCCGCGTCGAGACGAGCGCGGGACCGATGCTGGCGCGCAAGGTGGTGCTGGCGACCGGGCAGGAGGATGCGGGAAGGTGGTGGATGCCGGACTTCGTCGCAGCGCTGCCCGTGGCGTTCCGCGCGCATTCGGCAGATCCGGTGGAGTTCGCGGCGCTGCGCGGGAAGGTGGTCGCCGTGCTCGGGGCGGGAGCATCCGCCTTCGACAATGCCGCGATGGCGCTGGAGCATGGCGCCGCGGAAGTCCACCTGTTCTGCCGGCGCGCCGAGCCGCAGCTTGTGCAGCCCTATCGCTGGCTCACCTTCGGCGGCTTCCTGCAGAACCTGCACGCGGTGCCGGATGAGTGGCGCTGGCGCTTCATGTCGCATGTGCTCGGGCTACGCGAGGCCTTCCCGCAGGACACCTGGGACAGATGCGCGCGGCACGCGAACTTCCGCATGCATGTCGGGCGACCCTGGACGGACGCGCAGCTCCAGGACGGCCGCGTGATGCTCGAGACGCCGCGGGGCACCGTCGCGGCGGATTTCCTGATCTGCGGGACGGGCGTGCGGATGGACTACGCCTCGGTGCCGACGCTCGCGGCCTTCCACGGCAACATCGCCCGCTGGTCGGACCGCTACGCGCCGCCCGAGGCGGAGCGCGACGAGCGGCTCGGCGAGTTCCCCTATCTCGCGCCCGACTACGCCTTCGAGGAACGCGTGCCGGGCACCAAGCCCTGGATCCGCGACATCCACCTCTTCGGCATCGCGACTAGCCTATCCTTCGGGCCGGCGGGATCCTCGATCAACGCGATGGTCTATGCGGTGCCGCGGCTGGCGCAGGGGATCATCCGCGGGCTGTTCGAAGCCGATCTTCCGCGGCTGTGGGAGGACTACCGGCGCTACGACGTGAAGATCGCAGAAATCGATCCGGGCCGGCTGGCAGCGGAGTAGGGCCAGGCCGGGAGGGACGCTGTCCCTCCCGGACCCTCCCTGCGGGCCAGGGAGATCGAGGTCCAGGAGCCCGCCGGCTCCTGGCGGGTGGAGTCCGGGGAGGGCAGAGCCCTCCCCGCCTCAAGCCCTCCGCCGCCAGGCCGTCACCTGCAGCGCCGAGGCGTGGACGTGGATCACGCGCGGCACCGCGGCCGGCGCGAGCGCCGCGTCGAGCACCGGCGCGATCTCGGCTTCGGTGCGGATCGCGAAACCCTCGGCGCCGAAGGCGCGGGCCCAGGCGGCGAAGTCGGGGTTCACCAGGTCGGCCGCGGCCGCGACAGGACGGCCCGGATAGCGGTTGCCGTGATGCATGCCGATCGAGCCATAGGTGCGGTTGTCGGCGATGACGATCACCGCCGCGGCGCCATGGCGCATGGCGGTGGCGATCTCGTTTCCCGTCATCAGCGCGCCGCCATCGCCCACCACCGCGATCGCCTGCCGGCCCGGATGGCGCAGGCAGGCGGCGACGGCCATCGGCACCGCGGCCCCCATGCCGCCCACGGCAGAGCCGAGGAACATGTTGGACGGGCCGAAGGGGATGTGGCGGTGGACGAAGGAGGTGAAGTTGCCCGCATCCGTCGTCAGCACCGCGTCGCGCGCCATGCGCTCGGCGAGCGCGATGCAGACGGCTGCGAAGTTCACGCCGTCCCGCGCGGGGTCGTGGCGCGGCGCCGTCAGCTCGCGGTGGATGCCGTTGAGGCGCGCAATCCAGGCGGCGCGGCCGGGCGGCGCGGCGGCCGGGCCGGCCTCCAGCAGCGCTTCCACCACGGCGAAGGGATCCGCGGCAATCGGCAGGTCCACGCGGAAGACGCGGTTGATCTCCGACGGGTCGGGCCAGACCTGCACAACGGGCAGTTGCGCCTCCGGCGCGGGGAAGGTGAAGGACTGGCTCACCACGTCGCCCAGCCGCTCGCCAAGCGCGACGAGCAGGTCGGCCTCGCGCATCGCCTCCATCAGCATCGGCTGCACGCGGTTGCCGACATAGCCTGCGTAGTACGGGTGGCGGCTGTCGAAGAGATGCGGCCAGCGATGCGTCGGCGCGACCGGGAGCATCCAGGATTCCGCGAAGCGCGCGAGGGCGGCCAGGCGCTCCGGCGAGCCGTCCATCGCGCTGCCGGCCAGCACCAGCGGGCGCTCGGCCGCGGCAAGGCGGGCCGCGAGCGCCTCGAGCTGCGACGCGGAGGCTTCCGGCACGGCGCGCGGGCGCGGGCGGGCGGGCGGGAGGTCTTCGGCCGGGTCGTCGAAGAGGTCCTCGGGCAGGATCACCGCCACGGGGCCGGGCGTGCCGGCTTCGGCCAGGTGGTAGGCGCGCGCGATCGCCTCGCTGGCCTGGGCGGCGAGGTCCACTTCGATCACCGCCTTCGTCATGTCGCCGAGCAGCTTCGCGTAGTTCTGTTCCTGCAGCGCGTTGCGGCCGCGGTCGCGGCGCTCGACCTGTCCGACCAGCAGGATCATCGGCACGGCGTCGTGGAAGGCGGTGTGCAGGCCGATCATCGCATTCGCCACACCGGGGCCGCGTGAGACGAGGCAGAGCCCGGCGCGGCGGCGCATGCGGCCATCGGCGACGGCCATGTAGCTCGCGCCTCCCTCGTGCCGGCAGACGACGAGCTTCAGCGCGGGCAGATCGGTGATCGCGTCGGTGAGGCCAAGGAAGCTCTCGCCCGGAACGCAGAAGATCAGGTCGGCGTCGTGCGCGATCAGGCTTTCGGCGATGAGGCGGCCGACCGTTCTCATTCGGCAGCCTTCGCCTTGGCGGCGCCATAGACGGGCGTCAGCCAGTGCCGGTAGCGCGGAACGCGGCCGGCGACCACGTCGAAATAGAGGCTCTGGATGCGGCGCGTCAGCGCGCCTGGCGTGCCGGCGCCGACGTCGTAGTGGTCCACCGAGACGATCGGCGTCACCTCGTGCCCGCTGCCGCAGAAGAAGGCCTCGTCGCAGATGTAGAGCTCGGTGCGATCCACGTCGCGCTCGATCACCTCGAGCCCGAGCTCCGCACGCGCCAGCTCGATCAGCGTGTCGCGCGTGATGCTCTCCAGGATGTCGGCGGTGACGGGCGGCGTGATCAGCTTCCCGTTGCGGACCATCATGAAGCAGGCGCCCGGGCCTTCCGCCACCTTGCCCGCCTCGTTCAGCAGGATCGGGATCTGGAAGCCGCTCAGCCGCGCGTCGATGTAGGCGAGGCGAGAGTTGTGGTAGTTCGACCCGGCCTTGATGCGCGACGGCGAGGCCAGGTCGGAGTTGCGCCGCCAGGCTGAGACGCAGGAGCGCACGCCCTGGTGCACCGCCTTCGTCGTCGGCTTGCTGAAGGCGAGGATGAACATCCCCGTGCGGATCTCCTCCGGCAGATAGTCGGTCAGCTCGCCCTGGTCGAAATAGACGACGGGGCGGAAGTGGACGCTGCCGCGGTAGCCGCAGGCGCGGATCAGCTCGATGGACGCAGCCTCGATCTCCGCATCCGTGTAGGGGATCGTCATGCGCATGATCTTCGCGCCCTGGCGCAGCCGGGTGACGTGCTCGGCATGGCGGAAGAGGAAGAGCTCGCCCTCCTCCTCGGACCAATAGGCGCGCTCGCCTTCGAAGACGTTCTCGCCGCGCAGGACGCATTCGGTGGCGATGTGCAGCGTCGCCTGCTCCCACGGCACCAGCTTGCCGTCCATCCAGGCGAAGGGGGCGGATTTGGCCATGCTCAGCCCTCGATGACGATGACGAGGTTACCGTGGTCGTCGAGCGTGAAGCTCGCATCGGGCCCGACAACGGTGGTGGATTCGCGCTCCTCCACCACGGCCGGGCCGCGCCAGGTGGTGCCGGTCGCGAGGCGGTAGCGGTCGTAGACGGTCGTCGGCGTCAGGCCGACGCCCGGGAACCAGGCCTGGCGCGTGCCCTTGCGTGGATCGCCATGCTGACGGGCGCCGAGGGTCGCCGGAATTTCCGGACGGCTCGCCGTGGCGTGGAGGCGCCAGGACAGCACCTCGGAGGGCAGGCCCTCGATGCGGCGGTCGAAGAGGCGCTGATAGGCGTCGAGGAAGGCGGCCTGGACCGTGCCCTCGTCCAGCGTCGCGGGCAGCGGCACCGGGATGTCGAAGCCCTGGCCGACGAAGCGCATGTCGGCGCTGCGGCGGAAGGTCACGTCGCCGGGCGCGGCGCCGGCCTCGACCAGGAGCGCGCGGGCTTCGGCCTCCATCGCGTCGAAACCGCGCGCGACCTCGGCCCAGTCCACGGCCGAAAGCCGACGGATTCCGCTGCGCACCAGGTCGATCGCCGGGGCGGCGACGAGGAAGCCGAGGGCGGAGGCGACCCCCGCGCCCGCCGGCACCACGATCCGCGACAGCTTGAGCAGCTTCGCCAGCCCGTAGGCATGCACCGGGCCGGCGCCGCCGAAGGCGAGCAGCGCATAGCGCCGCGGATCCCTCCCCTTCTCGGCGACATACATGCGCGTTGCGGCCGCCATGTTTTCGTTCACGACCGCATGGATGCCGGCCGCGACCTCGAGCACCGACATGCCGAGCGGGCCGGCGAGTTTCTCCTGCACAGCGCGTTCCACCGCTTCGCGGTCGAGGCCCATCTCGCCTCCGAGGAAATAGTCGGGCGAGAGATAGCCGAGCAGCAGGTCGGCATCCGTCACCGTCGGATGCGTGCCGCCGCGCGCATAGCAGACCGGGCCGGGCACCGATCCGGCTGATTCCGGCCCGACCGTCAGCAGCCCCATCGCGTTCACCGCGGCGACCGAGCCGCCGCCGGCGCCGATCTCGATCAGATCGATGACCGGCACCTTCAACGGCAGGCCGGAGCCCTTCTTGAAGCGCCGGACCCGCGCGGCCTCGAAGGTGGAGGCGTGCTCGGCCTCGCCGCCCTCGATGAGGCACATCTTTGCGGTGGTGCCGCCCATGTCGAAGCTGATCATGTCGGAGAGGCCGCAGGCGCGGCCGACATGCATCGCGGCGAGCGCGCCCGCGGCGGGGCCGGATTCGATCAGCTGCACGGGATGGCGTCGCGCGTGGCGCACCGTCGCGATGCCACCGGCAGAGAGCATGAGATGCAGCGGGGCATCCAGGCCGCGGCGGCGCAGTTCTTCCTCCAGACGGGCGAGGTAGCGGTCCATCAGCGGCCGGACATAGGCATTCACGCACGCGGTGTTGGCGCGTTCGTATTCGCGGATCTCCGGCGCGACGTCGGAGGAGAGCGTGACGGGAATGCCAGGGAGTTCCTCAGCGAGGATCTTGCCGACGCGACGCTCATGCGACGGGTCGAGATAGCTGTGCAGGAGGCAGACGGCGACGGCTTCGACCTCCTGCGCGCCCAATGCGCGCGCGGCCTCGCGCACCTCCGCCTCGTCGAGCGGCTTCAGCACGCGGCCCGCGGCATCGAGCCGCTCCGTCACGACATGACGCCGCGGCCGTGGCGCAAGCGGCTGCGGCTTCTCGAGCGCGAGGTCGTAGAGGTCGTAGCGCATCTCCCGCCCCATCTCGAGGTTGTCGCGGAAGCCGCGTGTGGTGATGAAGCCGATGCGCGCGCCCTTGCGCTCGATCACCGTGTTGGTGACGAGGGTCGTGCCGTGCACCACCTGGCGCACCGCGCCGATGCCGCGCGCCGCTTCGTCCAGCAGCCGCGCGATGCCGTCGAGGATGGCGCGGCCGGGGTCGTCGGGCGTGGTGAGGCGCTTGCCGGTCAGCACCCGGCCTACGGCCTCGTCGACCAGGACGAGGTCCGTGAAGGTCCCGCCGACATCGACGCCGATGCGAAGGGTCACAGCTCCACTCCGTAATCGCGCCGCGCGCCTGCGGGCGTGACGTAGCCGTCCTCGATGTCGCGGCGCACATCAGCGGGATCGCGCAGGCGCGGGTCGCCGAAGCCGCCGCCGCCGCCGTAGTTCATCACCAGTCGCTCGCCGGGCAGCAGCGTGGAGCGGCCCTTTGGGTGCGGATGCGTGCCGTCGGCCTTCACCACCTTCGCCGGCAGCCCCGCGCCGCCGCCCATCAGCCCTCCGGCGGGGTTCTTCATGCGGTCGGAGATGAGGGAGAGCCGGACCGGTTCTTCCGTCATCACCTCGAGCTCCACCTCCTGGCCGAGGCCGCCGCGCCACCGGCCGGGGCCGCCGCTGTCCGCGATCAGGTCCTTGCGCCAGATGAGCACCGGCGCGCCGGCCTCGAAGGCCTCGATGGAGCCGCTGCCGGAATTCGTCGGGAAGGCGACGGCGTTCAGCCCGTCGCGCCCCTGCCCCGCGCCCATCCCGCCGGAGCCGAACAGCACCTGGCTGAAGCGCTCGCCACGCGCGCGGCCGGTTGTGACGGGGCGTGGCGCGGGGGAGGCGCTGTCGGCGATCACCTTCCCCGGCACGATCTGGGCGAGGCAGCCATAGATCGCGCCCGACAGGAACAGGCCCGTCAGGTGCCGCGCATTGACCGCCGCAGGATAGCGGGCGTTGAGGATGCTGCCCTCTGGCGCCGTCACCTCGATGGCGCGGTAGCTCCCCTCGTTGCGAGGCGTATCGGGATCGAGCGCGCATTTCAGCGGATAGACCGTGTAGGCATAGGTGTAGTTCATCACGCAGTTCAGCCCGCGCGCGATCTGCGGCGAGGTGCCGTCATAGTCCACCGTCAGCCGGTCGCCCTGCTTCGTGACGGCGCAGGCGATTGTGGTTTCCTGGTCCTCGTAGCCATCTGCCTTCACCACGTGCCGCCAGGTGCCGTCGGGCAGCGCGGCGATGGCCTTGCGCATGGCCGCGTCGGCGCGGGCCTGCAGCACCGCGGAGAGCTCCGTCAGGTCCTCAAGGCCGGTGTCGTCGAGGAACTCCGACAGGCGGCGTGCGCAGACCGCCTGGGCGTTCACCTGCGCCGCGATGTCGCCCATCACCTGGTCGGCGACGCGGACGTTGCCGCGGATCAGCCGGACCAGCTCGCGGTTCTCCCTGCCCTCGACCATCAGCTTCGTGGGCAGGATGCGCAGGCCTTCCTCATAGACCTCGGTGCAATCGGCCGACCACAGCACGCCGCCGATGTCCGGGACGTGGCTCGTCGCGCCCGCGAAGCCGACCAGCCGCCCCTTGCGGAAGATCGGCGAGGCGGTGGTGACATCGAGCTGGTGGCCGGTCGCCATCCAGGCATCGTTGGTGATCAGCACGTCGCCGGGGCGCAGCGTCTCGGCCGGCATCTCCTCGAGCATATGCGCGAGAGTGCGGGGGAGCAGGCCGACGAAGCTCGGGATGCCAATCGAGTTCTCCGCGAGGCTCGCGCCGTTCGCATCCATCAGCACGGTCGCGAAGTCGTTCGATTCGCGCACGATGGTGGAGAAGGAGGTGCGGAGCAGCGCCGCCGCCGCCTCGTCGGCGATGGAGATCAGGCGGCTCCAGAGGATCTGCAGGCTGACGGGGTCGAAGCGCTCGGTGGTCATTCCGGAAGCTTGGCAGCGGGGGGCGGGAGCCGGAAGGCCCCCCTGGACCACGGCGGCGAAGCCGGGCGAGGATGGGCCTACAGGGACAACCCGACGGGAGAACGATTTTGGCTCGCCTTACCCTCACGCGTCGCGCGCTGGCCGGCGGGCTTGCCGCAGCGACCCTCGTCGGGCTGCGGGCGCCGCGCGCCCAGAGCCCTGCCTCGGGCGCGCCGGTACGCATCGGGGAGCTGAACTCCTACAGCCGCATGGCGGCTTTCTCCGTGCCGTATCGTAACGCGATGCAGTTGGCGGCGGAGCAGATCAACCGTGCCGGTGGCGTGATGGGCGGACGGCCGCTGGAATTCGTCTTCCGCGACGACGGCGCGACGCCGGGCGATGCAGTACGCGTCGCTGAGGACCTGCTGACGCGCGAGAACGTCGCCTTCATCGCCGGCACCTTCCTGTCGAATGTCGGGCTGGCGGTGGCCGACCTCGCCAACCAGCGCCGGCGGCTCTTCTTCGCGACCGAGCCGCTGTCGGACGCGATCACCATGCAGCAGGGCAACCGCTACACCTGGCGGCTGCGACCCAACACCTACATGCAGACGCGGATGCTGACCGAGGCCGCGCGCGGCCGGACGGCGAGGCGCTGGGCGATCGTGGCGCCGAACTACGAATATGGGCAGTCCGCGGCGGCGAACTTCAAGCGGCTGATCGGCGCGTCGATCCCGGGTGCGGAGATCGTGGCGGAGCAGTATCCGGCGCTCGGCCGCGTGGATGCGGGTGCGACGGTCGGCGCGCTGAACCAGGCCCGACCGGATGCGATCTTCAACGTGCTGTTCGGACCCGACCTCACCGCCTTCGTGCGCGAGGGCAACACGCGCGGCCTGTTCGAGCGGCGCTTCGTGCTGAGCCTGCTGACCGGCGAGCCGGAATACATGATCCCGCTCGGCGACGAGACGCCGGAGGGGTGGATCGTCACCGGCTACCCGTGGGAGCAGGTGGAGTGGCCGTCGCACCGCGCCTATGTCGAGGCGTATCGTGCGCGTTTCAACGACACGCCGCGCAAAGGCAGCCTGCTCGGCTGGGTGACGGTCGAGGTGATCGCAAACCTCCTGAACCGCGTGAACAACCTGGACAACGAGGCGTTGGTGGAGGGGCTGCGCGACCTGCGGACCGACACAGTGACAGGCCCGGTGGTGATGCGCGGCATCGACCAGCAGGGGACGATGGGCACCTGGGTGGGCGAGACGACCCTGCGCGGGCGCCAGGGCGCGATGCGCAATGCGCGCTACGTGGACGGTGCAACGGTGATGTTCCCGGAGGAGGAAGTGCGGGCGGCGCGGCGCAATGCGTGACGTGGCGGCTTGCCCCCACCCTCCCGCGCTGCGCGCGGGCCTCTCCCTCCCCCGCTGACGCGGGAGAGGGGTTCGGTGGATCTAAGTTTCGCCGTGGTGCAGGCCCTGTCGGGGCTGGCCAGCGCGTCCTCGCTGTTCGTCATCGCGTCGGGGCTGACGCTGGTGTTCGGCGTCACGCGCATCGTCAACTTCGCGCATGGCTCCTTCTACATGCTCGGCGCCTACATCGCGGTGACGGTGGTGCCCTGGCTGCTGGAGATCGACCGCTCGCCCTGGCTGTTCTTCGTGGGCGTGCTGATCAGCGCAGTGGCCGTGGGCGTGCTGGGCGTGGCGATGGAGGTCCTGCTGCTGCGACGCATCTACAGGGTGCCGGAGCTGTTCCAGCTGCTGGCGACCTTCGGCGTCGTGCTGATGGTGCAGGATGCGGTGCTGAGGATCTGGGGGCCGGTGGACATCACCGGGCCGCGCGCGCCGGGGCTGCGGCACGGCGTGGAGATCCTTGGGCAGCGCTTCCCGGCCTATGAGCTGTTCCTGATCGCGGTCGGGCCGGCGGTGCTCGGACTGCTCTGGCTGCTGATGCATCGGACGCGCTTCGGCGTGCTGATCCGCGCGGCGACGCGTGACCGCGAGATGGTGGGCGCGCTCGGCGTCAACCAGGCGCTGCTGTTCACGGGGACGCTGTTCCTGGGCGCCTTCCTGGCGGGGCTCGGCGGCGCGCTGCAGATCCCGCGCGTGAGCGCTTCCGCGCAGATGGACCTGTCCATCATCACGGAGGTCTTCGTGGTGACGGTGATCGGCGGCATGGGCAGCGTGACGGGGGCCTTCCTGGCGGCGGTGCTGATCGGGCAGCTGCAGGCCTTCGGCGTGCTGGTGTTTCCGAAGATCACGCTGGTGCTGGTCTTCCTGCTGATGGCGGCGGTGCTGGTGGTGAAGCCCTGGGGGCTGCTGGGCAGGCCGGAGGCCGCGGCGGGGCGTGCCGCGCTGCCCGAGGGGATCCTCAACCCGGGGCGTTTCGGGATTGTCGAGAAGGCGTTGCTGGGGCTGGCCGTCGTCGCGCTGCTCGCGCTGCCGCTCTTCGGCTCGGCCTATACGATGAAGGTGGCGACCGAGGTGCTGGTCTTCGCGCTGGCGGCCTTCTCGCTGAACTTCCTGGTCGGCAATGGCGGGATCGTCAGCTTCGGGCACGCGGCCTATTTCGGGCTCGGCGCCTATGCGTCGGGGCTGCTGGTGGTGAAGGCGGGGCTGCCGATGGAGCCAGCGCTGGTGGCGGCGCCGATCGTGGCGGGGCTGTTTGCGGCGGGCTTCGGATTCTTCGTGGTGCGGCTTTCGGGCATTTACCTGGCGATGCTGACGCTCGCGTTTGCTCAAATCGCTTATGCGGTGTGCTTCCAATGGGTGGAGTTCACCGGCGGCGACAACGGCGTGGTCGGCGTCTGGCCGAGCGCCTGGGCGGCCTCGCGCCACGTCTATTTCTACCTGGTCGCGGTGCTGGTCGTGGCGGCGATCCTGGCGCTGCGGCACGTGGTCTATGCGCCCTTCGGCGCGACGCTGCGGGCGGCGCGGGATTCCGAGCAGCGCGCGGATGCGATTGGGGTGGATGTTCGGGCGCATCGCTGGCTCGGCTTCACGCTGGCCGGCGCGGCGGCGGGGCTGGCGGGGGGGCTCTATGCCTTCTCGAAGGGGTCCATCGATCCGACGATGCTCGGCATCCCGATGTCGGTGGATTTCCTGGCGATGATCCTGCTGGGCGGGATTCAGACGGTGATGGGGGCAGTGGTCGGCGCGGCGGCGTTCCATGCCATCAAGGACGTCTTCATGCCGCTGACGGACTTCTGGCGCTTCTTCCTCGGCGCTTCGATCATCGCGCTGGTGCTGATCTTCCCGCGCGGCCTCGGGGGCGCCTATGCGGCGCTGCGACGGTCGCCGGAGGTCACGCGCGCATGACGCTGCTGAGCGCGGAGCGCCTGAACAAGAGCTTCGGCGGGGTGGTCGCCGCGCGCGACGTCTCCTTCGCGCTCTCGGCCGGCGAGATGCTGGCGATCATCGGGCCGAACGGCGCGGGCAAATCCACCACCTTCAACATGGTCGGCGGCCAGCTTCGCCCTGACAGCGGGCGCGTCACGCTGGCCGGCCACGACGTCACGGGCTTGCCGCCGCGCCAGGTCTGCCGAATGGGCGTCGGGCGGACCTTCCAGGTGGCGCAGACCTTCCTGTCCATGACCGTCGTCGCCAACGTGCAGATGGCGCTGATCGCGCATGCCGGGCGCACGCGCGACATTGTGGCCGACGCCGCACGGCTGTTCCGGGCAGAGGCGCTGGCGCTGCTGGACCGCGTCGGCATGGCCGATGTCGCCGACCGGCCGATCGGGGAGCTCGCCTATGGCGACGTGAAGCGCGTGGAGCTCGCGATCGCGCTCGCCGCCGCGCCGCGGCTGCTGCTGATGGACGAGCCGACGGCGGGCATGGCGCCGCGTGAGCGCGCGAGCCTTATGCGCCTGACCGCCGGCATCGCGCGGGAGGAGGGCATCGGCGTGCTCTTCACCGAGCACGACATGGACGCGGTCTTCGCGCATGCCGACCGGATCCTCGTGCTGGTGCGCGGCGAGATCATCGCCGCCGGCGCGCCGGAGGAGGTCCGCGCGAACGAGCAGGTGCAGCGCGTCTATCTCGGCACCACCGGCGTGAAGGCCGCGCTGCGAGCGCGCCGCGCGCATGGGTGAGGCAGTGCTCGAGGCCGAGGGGCTGCAGGCGGGCTACGGCCCGGCGGAGGTGCTGTTCGGCGTCTCCCTCGCGCTGCGGCGCGGCGAGGTTGCGGCGCTGATGGGCCGCAACGGCGCGGGCAAGTCCACGACGCTGAAGGCGATCATGGGGCTGCTGCCGCCGCGTGGCGGGCGGGTGCGCTTCGCCGGGCGGGAGATCACCGGGCTGGCGCCCTTCCGCATCGCTCGGCTCGGCCTCGGCTACGTGCCGGAGGAGCGGCGGATCTTCACCGACCTCACCGTCTACGAGAATCTGGAGGTCGGGCGGCGCGCCCCGCCCGCCGGTCGCGCGGCGTGGACGCCGGAGCGCCTCTTCGCCGTCTTCCCGAACTTGGCCGAGATGCGCGGGCGCCGCGCCTCCGCCATGTCGGGAGGCGAGCAGCAGATGCTGACCATCGCTCGCACCCTGATGGGCAACCCGGAGGCGGTGCTGCTCGACGAGCCATCGGAAGGTCTCGCGCCCGTGATCGTGGAGCAGATGGCCGAGGCCGTGCTGCGGATGAAAGAGGAAGGCATTGCCGTGCTGCTCTCCGAGCAGAACCTGGACTTCGCCGCGGCGGTGGCGGATCGTGCCTATGTCATCGAGCGCGGCGAGATCCGCTTCGAAGGGCCGATGGCGGCCCTGGAAGCGGATGAGCAGGTCCGCGAGGCGTATCTGACGGTATGAGCCAGCGTCGTCATCGGATCGACATGCGGCCGGCAGCGCCGGCCGAGCGCCCGAAGGGGCGCCGCCGCATGTGCGGCGAGCCAAGGCCGCGGACGCGGCCGCCGGCCCGTGAGGCGCCGGGAAAGTGAGACGCGTTGCTGGCATCGATGTCGGCGGGACCTTCACCGACCTGCTGCTGCAGGAGGCGGATGGGACCGTACGGCTCGCCAAGGTGCCGACCACGCCGAACCAGGCCGACGGCGTGCTCGCGGCGATCGAGGCCGCCGGCGCCGATGCCGCCGCGCTCGACCTCATCATCCACGGCACCACGGCCACGACCAACGCCGTGCTGGAGCGCAAGCTCGCCCGCGTCGGGCTGGTCACCACGGCCGGCTTTCGCGACGTGCTGGAGCTCGGACGGCGCACGCGCCCGCATCCCTATGGGCTGACCGGGAGCTTCGAGCCGCTGATCCCGCGCGAGCTGCGGCGCGAGGTGGCGGAGCGGATGGATGCGCGCGGGGCCGTACTGGTCCCGCTGGACGAGGCGGCGTTGGAACGCGAAACGCGCGCCTTGCTGGAGGCCGGCTGCGAGGCGCTGGTGATCCATTTCCTCCATGCCTACGCCAACCCGGCCCATGAGCGCCGCGCCGGCGAGATCGCGCGCGGGATCTGGCCGAACGGCTACGTCACGCTCGGACACGAATTGCTGTCGGAGTTCCGCGAATACGAACGCGGTACGACGGCGAGCGTGAACGCCGCGGTGCAGCCGGTGCTCGACCGCTACCTCCGCCGGCTGCAGGAAGGCCTGGCGGCACGCGGTCACCGGCGCGACCTGCTGGTGATGAACGGCAATGGCGGCACGGTGCCCGCGCGGCTGGTGGCGCGCGAGGCGGCGAAGACCGTGATGTCCGGGCCGGCCTCCGGCGTCATGGCGGCGGCCGTGACGCTGGGGCAGAGCGGCCTGCGCAACGCGATCACCTACGACATGGGCGGCACCTCGACCGACGTCGCGCTGATCGCGGGCGGCGTGCCGGAGGTCTCGGCCGAGCTCTCCATCGCCTATGGGCTGCCGATCCATCTGCCGATGGTGGATGTGCGGACCGTGGGTGCAGGCGGCGGGTCCATCGCGGGGCTGGATCGCGCAGGGATGCTGCGCGTCGGGCCGGAAAGCGCGGGCAGCACGCCGGGGCCGATCTGCTACGGGCGCGGCGGGACGCGGCCGACGATCACGGATGCGAATCTCGTGCTCGGGCGGCTGGATCCGGAACGGCTGCTGGCGGTGCGCGATCCGGTTCCGCTGGAGCGGCTGCGCGAGGCCTTTTCCCGGGACATCGGCGATCCGCTCGAGATGAGCGCCGAGCAGGCGGCAGAGGCCGTGATCCGGCTGGCGAACGTCCATATGACCGGCGCGATCCGCATGGTGTCGCTGTCGAAGGGCCACGACCCGCGCGCCTTCGTGCTGTTCGCCTTCGGCGGCGCCGGGCCGCTGCACGCCGTGGCGCTGGCGCGGGAGATCGGCATCCCGGAGGTGCTGGTGCCCGCACGGCCCGGCCTGACCAATGCGCTCGGCTGCCTCGTCGCCGACCTCCGGCAGGACTTGGTCAACACGCTCAATCGCGGGCTGGACGACATCCCGGAGGAGGAGATCGCCGCGGTGCTGGCAGCGCAACGCGAGCGAGGCTTGGCGGCCGTGCTTGCCGAGCGCGGCGAGGTGGAGGAGGCGGTGGTTCTGCACAGCGCGGACATGCAGTTCCGCGGCCAGACCCACCTGATCCGCGTCGCGCTGCCCGACCCTGCCCCGTCCCGCGCCGCCACCCAGGCCGCCTTTGAGGCCGCCTATTTCGCGCGCTTCCAGGTCCGGCTTCCGGAAATCCGCGCGGTGCTGGTGAACCTCAACACCAGCGTGATCGGGAAGCGGCGCCCCTTCGCGCTCTCGGCCCTGCTCGGGGCGGCGCGGGGCGAGGCGCGGATCGGGACGCGCCGGCTCTATGCCGACGGCGCCTGGCACGACGCCGCCGTGTGGCAGCGCGAGGCGCTGGCGGAAGGTGCACGCGTTGCGGGCCCGGCGATCCTGCAGCAGGCGGATGCGACGACGGTGCTGGAGCCGGGCAGCGAGGCGATCGTGGATGCGATCGGCAATCTCCGCATTCGGGTGACGCCATGACCGACGCGCTGACGCTCGCCGTCATCCAGGCCGGGCTCCAGCAGGTCTGCAACGAGATGGACATCGCCTTCTCGCGCGGCGCCTTCTCGCCGGTGATCGCGGAGGCCGACGACCGGTCCGACGGGATCTACGGGCCGGACGGCGATCTGATCGCGCAGGGCGAGCTCGGCCTGCCGGTCTTCGTCGGCACGATGGCGCATTCCGCCGCCCATCTCGCGCGGCTGATCCGCGAGGGCGCGGTGGCGGCGCCGGAGCCGGGCGACATCTACATCGTCAACGATCCGTATCTCGGCGGCACGCATCTGATGGATGTGCGCTTCGCCAGGCCGGTCTTCGTGGAGGGCGAGCTGTTCTGCTGGCTGCAGAACACCGGCCACTGGCCCGACATCGGCGGCATGGTGCCCGGCGGCTTCAGCGCCCATGCGACGGAGGTGGAGCAGGAAGGGCTGCGGCTGCCGCCCGTGAAGCTCTTCAAGCGCGGCGAGCTGGACCGCGAGATCCTGGCGATCATCCAGTCCAACATCCGGGTGGCCGAGCAGCGCATCGGCGACATCAAGGCGCAGGCGGCGGCGCTGCTCGTGGGCGAGCAGCGGCTGATGGAGGTGCTGGACCGCTACGGCGCGCCCACGCTGAAGGACGCCATCGGCGGCATCCGGGCCCGCGCCGCCGATCGCATGCGCGCCGAGATCCGCCGCATCCCGGATGGCACCTACCGCGCCGAGGCCTTCGTGGATTCCGACGGCGTGGTGAACCAGCCGCTACGCATCGCGCTCGCCGTGACCAAGCGGGACGACACGCTGACCTTCGACCTCTCGGGGTCCTCGCCGCCCTGCCAGGGGCCGATGAACTCGGTCTGGGCGACGACCTGCTCCGCCATCTATCTCGGCGTGAAGCACGTCTTCCCGCATGTGCCAATCAACGCCGGCACCTTCGAGCCGCTGGAGGTCATCCGGCCCGAGGGCACCTTCCTCGACGCGCGCTACCCCCGGCCGGTCTCGGGCTGCGCGGCAGAGGTGAGCCAGCGCATAGCGGAGGCCGTCTTCCTCGCCCTCGCCCAGGCCATCCCGGACGAACTCTGGGCCGCGCCCGCCGGCACCTCCGGCAACTTTGCGCTCGGCGGCTTCGATCCGGCGCGAAACGCCGGCTACGTGATGTACCAGATCACGGGTGGCGGCTATGGCGGCAATGCGCGCGAGGACGGGCTGACGAATGGCTGCTCGACCATCGGCATCAGCAAGACGGCGCCGGTCGAGGTGATGGAGCAATACTATCCGGTGCTGTTCCGCCGCTTCGCGATCCATGAGGGCTCGGGCGGCGCCGGGCGGCGGCGCGGCGGCTTCGGGGTGCATTACGAGGTCGAGCTGCTGCGCGGCGAGGCGCGGGCGAGCTTCGTGATGGACCATGGCCGCTTCGGCCCGCCCGGGGTGCTCGGCGGGCGGCCCGGCGCGCCGAACGTCGTGCGGCTCCATCGTGGCGGCGTCACCACGGTCCCGAAGCACCTGTCGAAGGACCAGGGGCTGCGGCTCGTCGCCGGCGACCGCGTCGAGGTGATGACGCCAGGCGGCGGCGGCTATGGCGACCCGCGCGAGCGCGAGCGCGAACTCGTCACGCGGGACGTCGCGCGCGGCTACTACACGCCAGCGCAGGCCGAGCGCCTGTTCGGGCCATGATCGCCTATCACCGTCCCCGCAGCCTCGAGGAGGCGCTGGCCATCCGCGCCGCGCGCGACGTCGCGGTGATCGCGGGCGGGACGGACATCTACCCGGCCGCGGCTGGCCGCCGCGCCTGGGGCGACCCGACGCACAAGGACGTGCTGGACATCTCCGCGATCCCGGGCCTGAACCGGATCGAGGAGACGGAGGCGGGGTGGCGTATCGGCTGCCTCGTCACCTGGTCCGCGCTACGCGCCGCGCCGCTGCCGCCGCTCTTCGACGGGCTGAAGGCGGCGGCGAAGGAAGTCGGCGGCGCGCAGGTGCAGAATCGCGGGACCATCGCCGGCAATCTCGTCACCGCGTCACCCGCCGGCGACGGCATCCCGAACCTGCTGGTGCTGGACGCACACGTCGAGATCGCCAGCCCGGCAGGCCTGCGTCGCGTCACTGTTGGCGAGTTCCTCACCGGCTACCGCAGCACCGGTCTCCGCGCCGAGGAGCTGGTGACGGCGCTGCTTGTGCCGCGGCTCGAGGGGGCACGCAGCGGGTTCCGCAAGCTCGGCGCGCGGCGATATCTCGTGATCTCGATCGCTATGGCGGCCGGCGTCCTGGCCTGCGAGGGCGGGCGCATCACGGAAGCGCGGCTCGCCGTCGGCGCCTGTTCCGCCGTGGCGCAACGGCTTCGCCTGCTGGAGGTCGCGCTGCGCGGCGTCCGCCTGCACGAGGCGGCGGACGTCGTTGCGCCCGAGCATTTCGAGCGCCTGCGACCGATCGACGACATCCGTGCCTCGGCCGAGTATCGGAGGCGGGTCGCGAAGCAGGCGGTGCGCGACCTGCTGCGGGCCCTCGCATGATCGCCTTCACGCTCAACGGGCGCCGCGTCGAAACCGATGCGCACCCCTTCGCGCCGCTGTCGGACACGCTGCGCGAGCGGCTTGGCCTCACCGGCACGAAGGTCGGCTGCGAGGCGGGCGATTGCGGCGCTTGCACCGTGCTGCTGGACGGCGCGCAGGTCTGCGCCTGCCTCGTGCCGACGGCGCAGGCCGAGGGCGCGAGCGTCACCACCATCGAGGCCGAGGATCCGCTGCTCGATAGGCTGCGCGCCGCCTTCCTCGCGCATGGCGCCGCGCAATGCGGCATCTGCACGCCCGGCATGATCATGGCCGCGGCCGACCTGCTGCGGCGGGAACCGGACCCGACCCTCACCGCTGTCGAAGAGGCGATCGGCGGCGTGCTCTGCCGCTGCACCGGCTACCGCAAGATCCTGGATGCGGTGCTGGATGCGGCACCGGCCCTCACCGCCATGCCGCCCGCGGGCGGGGCCGTGGGCGCCGCCATTCCGCGGCTCGACGGCGCACCGAAAGTGACCGGCGCCGACCGCTTCGGCGCCGATGCTGCGCCGGCGGATTCGCTCTGGCTCCGTGTGGTGCGCAGCCCGCACGCACGCGCGCGGTTCACGCTCGGAGACCTGGACGCGACGCGCGGCCGGCTCGGCTTGCACGCCATCCTCTCCCATCGCGACGTGCCGGGGCTGAACGCCTTCGGCATCATGCCGAACCTCAAGGACCAGCCGGTCCTGGCTGAAGGCGAGGTGCGCTTCCGCGGCGAGGCGGTGCTGGCGCTGGTCGGCGAGCGCTCCGCGGTGGAGGCTGTGCGCGACGCCGATCTGCCGATTGCCTGGGAGCCCTTGCCCGCGCTGACCGGGCAGGACGCCTGGCACGCCGACGCCGAGGATGCGCCACAGCTTCACGTCCATGCACCGCGGAACGTGCTGGTGCGCGGCCGGCTCGTGAAGGGCGATGCCAGGCGATCGGGCGGCGTGGCCAGTGCGACCGGCGTCTTCGAGACCTCCTTCGTCGAGCACGCCTATATCGAGCCCGAGGCCGGCCATGCCGTGCCGACGCCGGACGGCGTCGAAGTCGTCGCCTGCACCCAGGCGCCCTACATGGATCGGGAGGAGACGGCCCGCGTCCTCGGCCTGCCGGAGGAGGCGGTGCGCATCGTCCCGACCGCCTGCGGCGGCGGCTTCGGCGGCAAGCTCGATGTCTCGATCCAGCCGCTGCTCGCCGTCGCGGCCCGCAAGCTGAACCGGCCGGTGCGGGTGGTCTATTCGCGCACGGAGAGCATGGCCAGCACGACCAAGCGGCACCCGGCGCGCATGACGGCCTTCCTGAACGCCGACGCCGAGGGCCGCTTCACCGGCTTCGGCATGGACGCGCGCTTCAACACCGGCGCCTATGCCTCCTGGGGTCCGACGGTCGCAAACCGCGTGCCGGTGCATGCCTCCGGCCCTTATCGCGTGCCGAACGTCGCGAACCACTCCGTCGCGCTCTACACCAACGACACGCCGGCCGGCGCCTTCCGCGGCTTCGGCGTGCCGCAAGCCGCGATCGCGACGGAAACGCTGGTGGACGATATTGCCGAACAGCTCGGCATGGACCGCTGGGCGATTCGCCGCCTGAACGCCATCGGGCATGGCGACGTGACGCCTTCCGGCCAGGTGCTGCACGCCTCGGCCGGGCTGCCGCAATGCCTGGATGCGCTGAAGGCGGATTGGGATGCGATGCTCGCGCGCGTCGCGGCGCACAACGCGTCGAACCAGCGCCACCGCCTCGGCGCCGGCATCGCCTGCATGTGGTACGGCTGCGGCAACACATCGATGTCGAACCCGTCGCGCATGCGGGTCGTGCTGTCGCGCGACGGGTCGCTGACGCTGTTCAACGGCGCGGTGGATATCGGCCAGGGCAGCACGACCGTCATCGCGCAGATCTGTGCGGACGCGCTGGGGTTGCCGCTCTCCGCCTTCCGCTTTGTCCTCGGTGACACGGCGCTGACGCATGACGCGGGCAAGACCTCCGCCTCGCGCCAGACCTTCGTGAGCGGCCGCGCGGCGCTCGAAGCCGGGCGCGACCTGCGGCGGAAGGTCCTGGCGCTGGCCAATGCGGGGGAGGACGCGACGCTCGCGCTGTCCGGCACGCTGCTGCACGTGGCAGACGGATCGGGCGGCGGGCGCACAATCGACCTCGCCATGATGGAGGACGACCTGGAAGGCGACGGGCGCTACGACCCGCCGACCACCGCGCTCGATGCGGATGGCCAGGGCGTGCCCTACGCCACCTACGGCTTTGCCGCGCAATGCGCGCTGGTTCGCGTGGACACCGCGCTCGGCACGGTGACGGTGGAGGAGATCGTCGCAGCGCAGGATGTCGGGCGCGCGGTGAACCCAACGCTCGTCATCGGCCAGATCCATGGCGGCATCGCGCAGGGCCTCGGCCTCGCGCTGATGGAGGAATTCGTCCCGGGCCGCACCGAGAACCTGCACGATTACCTGATCCCGACCGCGGGCGACGTGCCGCCGATCCGCGTCCACCTGATCGAGGATCCGGAGCCGGAGGGCCCCTTCGGCGCGAAGGGCGTCGGCGAGCCCGCGCTGGTGCCGACTGCGCCCGCCATCCTCGGCGCGATCCGGCATGCGACCGGGGCTCGGATGACGCGCGTTCCGGTGCTGCCGCACCGGCTGTGGGAGGCGCTGCATGTCGGATAGGGTCAGCACGGAGGCGCGCTCGCAGAAATTCGGGCAGAGCGAGGGCGAGGGCATCATACGCTGCGACGCCTGCCCGGTGCTCTGCCGCATCCGGCCCGGCCGCGCCGGCGCCTGTTCCCGCTACGCCAACGAGAACGGCCAGCTGGTGCGCAGCGATCCCGCGCTCGCGCTGGCGCATGCGGTGGAAACGGGCGCGCCGCTGGTTGCCTTCGCCGAGGGCGACTGGGACGGCAAGCTGCTCGATCCGGCGCGCGCCTTCGTCACGGGGGTCGGCGCCGGCACCACCTATCCGGACTACAAGCCCGCCCCCTTCATCGTCGGCTCGACGCATGACGGCGTGGACACGGTGACCGTCGTGACCGAGGGGATGTTCAGCTATTGCGGCGTGAAGGTGAAGATCGACACCGACCGCCACCTCGGCCCGGAAGCGGCGGCGGTGCGCTGCAAGGGCGAGCAGGTCGGCCACGTCACCACCGCCGAATACGGCAGCCAGATGCTGAGCCTCGGCGGCGTCCGCCACCTCACTGGAGGCTCGAAGCGCGAAGGGGTCGTCACCTGCGAGACCCTGCTCGCGCTCTGCGCGGCCGAGCCGGTCACGCTGACCATAGACGGCGGGCACGAGGTGGTGGTGCAGGCAGGCCATGCGCCCGTCGTGGACGGCGTGGAGGAGCGCCGCATGCGGGTCGGCTGCGGCAGCGCCACCGTCGGCATCTTCGCGCAGCAATGGCTGGGACACGCCGACGAGGTGATCGTTGTGGACGACCACATCACCGGCGTGCTGAGCGAGCACCAGGCCGGCAAGGTGCTCGGCATGAGGCCCACCGGCATCCGGGTGCGCGGCCGCCGCTCCACGCCGGGGCGCTATTTTCAGGTGGCCAATCCGGGGCTGGGCTGGGGCGGGACCGACGTGACGGATCCGCTCGCCATCATCGAGAGCACCGATCCGAAGCTCGCATGGCCGGGGCTCAGGCTGCTGATGACGTCCACCACCGGCGACCATGCGGAGTGGTTCGTGCTGGACGAGGGGCTGCGCCCCGTGCCGGCGGAGATGCCGGAGGCCGTGCGCGTCGTCGTCGAGCGCATCGGGGAGAATTGCGAGCCCTCGCTCTGCAGCGTGCTCTTCATGGCCGGCGCGGGCGGGTCGCTGCGCGCGGGGGTGACGGAAAACCCGGTCCTGCTGACGCGCGCGGTTGCGGCGGGCGAGGTTCGCGTGACGATGGGCGGCGCGCCGGTCTATCTCTGGCCGGGCGGCGGCATCACGGTGATGGCGGATGTGCTGCGCTTCCCCGGCAAGGCCTTCGGCTACGTGCCGACCCCTGCCCTCGTCGCGCCGATCGAGTTCACCCTGCCGCGCCGGCTCTACGCGCAGCTCGGCGGCCACATGGAAGAGATCGTGCCGGTGGAGGAGCTGCTGCGAGGCCTCGGCGAGCAGCTGCGCGTGGAGGGCTGGGTGCCGGGAAATCCCTGGCCTTTCGCGCGATGATGGCGGCGCGTCTTGCGGGTGGGCAGTTGCACCTGCAGCACGGGCCGATCGACCTCGTGCTGCGCTGCTGGGGCGACCCGCGCGACATCGCGGCGGCGGAGCATGCGGCGGTCGCGCGTTTCCGGACGATTCTGGACGAACTGGTGGCGGAGCTGCCCGTGCTGCGGAGCAGCGTGTCGGAGGCGACGCCGGTGGAGGGGAAGGTCGCGCGGCGGATGCTGGCGGCGTGCCGGCCCTTCGCGGCCCGGGGCGTGTTCGTGACGGCGATGGCGGCGGTCGCGGGCGCGGTGGCGGATGAGATCATGGCCACGATGCGCGCGGCGACGCCGGGGCTGCGAAAGGCCTTCGTGAACGATGGCGGGGACATCGCGGTGTTCGCGGGCCCGGGGGAAGTGCTGTCTGTCGGGATGATCGCGGATCCGGACGCGGCGAGGCCCCGCTTTTACCCCCGCCCCGACCCTCCCCCGCAAGCGGAGGACGGAGTGGCGCGCGCCGGCCATGATGGAGCGCTGGTCCTGACGCATGGAGACGGGATCGGCGGCATAGCGACATCCGGACGCCATGGGCGGTCCTTTTCGCTCGGCATCGCGGATGCGGTCACGGTGGTGGCGCGCGACGCGGCGACGGCGGATGCGGCGGCGACGCTGATCGCGAATGCAGTCGATATCGGCAGCACGGCCGTCACGCGCCGCGCCGCGCGTGAGCTCGACCCGGACAGTGATCTCGGCGACGTGCCGGTGACCGTCGCGGTCGGCGCGCTCGCGTCGGACGAGATCGCTGCAGCGCTCGAGGCCGGCGCGGCGCGGGCCGAGGCCTGGCGGTGCGAGGGGCTGATCATCGGCGCCGCGCTCAGGCTGCGCGGCGAGGCGCGGATCGTCGGGGTGCACCCGCACGCGCTGGAGGCGGCATGAGCCAGGACATAGCGATCCGGAAGATGGTGCTGCATGTCGAGGAGGTGCGCCACGATGGCGGACCGCCGCTGGCGCAGCCCGTGCTGAAGGGGTGGTGCGCCGTGGTGCTGCGCAACCCCTTCGCCGGGCGCCACGAGCCCGAGCTGATGTGGATGATGGAGGCGATGAAGCCGGTCGGGCTGATGGTGGCGGAACGGCTGCTCGCCGGCCTCGGCGGCGATCCGGCCGTGGTCGAGGCCTATGGGAAGGGGGGCCTCGTCGGGGTGGCGGGGGAGCTCGAGCACGGCGCGCTCTGGCATGTCGCGGGTGGCTATGCGATGCGCGGGCTGCTCGGCAAGGCGCTGGCGATCGTGCCGTCGATGACGAAGGTCGGGCCGATGGGGGCTGTGCTCGACCTGCCGATCCACCACCGCAACGCGGCCTATGTCCGCAGCCATTTCGACGGGATCACCTGCGTGGTGCCCGACGCGCCGCGGCCCGACGAGATCCTCTTCGCGCTCGCCATGACGACGGGGCCGCGGCCGCATGCGAGGGTGGGTGGGCTGCGGCAGGAGGACATCGCGGCCTGGGACGGGCAGCGCTGACCTTTGCGGCCGGGCGATCCGGGGCCATACAGGCGCCATGCCCCGCTCCGTCGCCATCGTGGGGGCCGGCCTGGCCGGCCTGGCCTGCGCCCGGACGCTCGCCGCCCATGGCGTCGAGGTGGCCCTGCTCGACAAGGGCCGGGCGCCCGGCGGGCGGCTGGCCACGCGGCGGGCGGAGGTGGACGGTCGCGCCTTCGCCTTCGACCACGGCGCCCAGTACCTGACTGCGCGCGGAGCCTTGTTCCAGGCGACTCTGGAGGCTTCGGGCGCTCAGCCATGGCACACTGAGGGCTGGCGCGTCGGCGTGCCGCGCATGTCGGCGATCCCCCGCGCGCTGGCCGAGGGGCTGGAGGTCACGCTGGCGCGAGAGGTCGTCGCGGTCGCGGGTACGGCGGGAGCCTGGACCCTGCGCCACGGTGCCCCGCGCCCGCCGGGCCAGGCGCTTGCCGCGGACAGCATCGCCGAGTCCGGTCCCTTCGACGGCGTGGTGCTGGCCGTGCCTGCGCCGCAGGCCGCCGCGCTGCTGCGGGGGCCGGCGCCGCACCTCTCCCGCGTGCTCGACTTGGTGCGGATGGCGCCCTGCTGGACGCTGATGTCGGCCTTCCCGCAGCGCCTCGCCCTGCCCGACACGCTGCGCCCCGAGAGCGGGCCGATCGGCTGGGCGGCGCGCGACAGCTCGAAGCCCGGCCGCGATCCGGCGAGCGAATGCTGGGTTGTTCAGGGCAGTCCCGCGTGGTCGCGCGAGCATCTGGAGTTGCGCGCGGAGCAGGCGGCGGCCGCGCTGCTCGCCGCCTTCGTGGAGCTCGCGGGCGGGCTGCCGGCGCCGCTGCACCTCTCCGCGCATCGCTGGCGCTACGCGCTGGTGGAGCATGCGCTCGGCGCGCCCTGTCTCTGGGAGCCGGCGCTCGGCCTCGGTGCGGCGGGGGATTGGTGCATCGCCGCGCGGGCCGAAGCGGCAGTGGAGAGCGGCGCCGCGCTCGGCGCGGTGATCGCCGGGCGATGAAGCTTGAGCAGGTGCTGGCCGACGCCTTCGGGCGCCTCGCACGCGCGGTCGCGGACCGGCGCTCGGCCTTCCACACGCCGACGCTGGCGACGGTCGGGCCGGATGGCGCGCCTGAGGCGAGGACGCTCGTGCTGCGCGGCTTCGACGCGGAGGCGCGGGCCGTCCGGCTGCACAGCGATGCGCGGTCCGGCAAGGTCGCCGCGCTGGCGCGTGAGCCGCGCGCGCAGCTGCATCTCTACGACGCCGGTGCGAAGCTGCAGCTGCGGCTGTCGGGCCGTGCGACGGTGCATCTGGGCGACGATGTCGCCGACGCAGCATGGGGCGGCAGCCGCGACTTCTCCCGCATGTGCTACGCGGTGGAACCGGCGCCCGGCACGCCGGTGGAGGCGCCGCCCGCCGCGCCGCGCGATGCGGAAGGCGGCCGGGCAAATTTCGCCGTGATCCTGCTGCGCTTCGACCTGCTGGAATCGCTCGAGCTCGCCGCGGAGGGCCATCGCCGGGCGCGCTTCGACTGGTGCGGCGGGGCGCCCCATGCGACCTGGCTGGTGCCCTGATGCCCGACCAAGACGCCATCGCCGCCGAGATCCTGCGGCAGACCGCCGCGCGCGGCGCCGGCAAGTCCATCTGCCCGAGCGAGGTGGCACGCGCGCTGGCGCCGGAGGAGGAAGCTTGGCGGCGGCTGATGGGCGCGGTGCGTGCCGTCGCGATCCGCCTCGCGCGCGACGGGCAGCTGGAGGTGCTGCGGAAGGGGAAGCCGGCAGACCCGCAGGCGGAGATCCGCGGCGTGATCCGCTTGCGGGTGAAGGAGTGACGATGCTGCAGATGATCCGCGGCCGCGGGACCGCCGGATTGCCCGACGCGGCGCCGGTGGATTTCGCGACGCTCCGCCTGCCCTCCTCGCCCAACGCGCATCTCGCAGCACCCCCGGGTGCGACCAATGAGCGGCACGAGACGGTGCCGCTGCTGGCGGTCTCCGCCGACGCAGCCTGGGCGGCGCTGCGGGCGCTTGGCGACGGGATGGAGCGGGTCTGGAAAATGGCGGAGTGGCCGGAGCTCCGCCAAGCGCAATGGGTGGCGCGGACCCGGCTGATGAACTACCCGGACCTGGTCAATGCGCAGCTCGTCGGGATGCCGGGCGGGACGGGGTTGTTCCTCTATTCGCGCAGCCTGATCGGCTACTCCGACATGGGCGTGAATGCGAGGCGCGTGACGGAGTGGCGCGCGGCGTTCGACCGGGCCTTGTCGAATGCGCGCTGATCGCGCGGCCCCCACCCCGACCCCTTCCCGCTGACGCGGGAGAGGGAGAAGAGGATCGCCTGCATGCGCCGTCTCGGCTCCTTCCTCGGTGACGCCTGGGCGCTGGCCCGGCCCTACTGGTCGAGCGAGGAGCGCGGGCGCGCGCTGCTGCTGCTCGGCGCGGTCGTCGCGCTGAACCTCTCGCTGGTGGGCATGACGGTCGTGCTGACCTATTGGCAGCGCGCCTTCTACAACGCGCTGGAGCAGAAGGACGCGGCGACCTTCTGGGCGCTGCTCGTGCTCGGCGGAGAGGCGGACGGCACCTGGTTCCCGGGCTTCTGCGTCATCGCAGCGGCCTACATCCTGATCGCGGTCTATGCGCTCTATCTACGCCAGGCGCTGCAGATCCGCTGGCGGCGCTGGCTGACGGAACGCTACCTGGCGGAGTGGCTGTCGGACCGCGCCTATTACCGCATCGCGCTGACCGATCCAGTGACCGACAACCCGGACCAGCGCATCGCCGACGACATCCGGCTCTTCGTCGACGACACGCTCGGCCTTGGGCTCGGGCTGATGAACAGCGTGGTCACGCTGTTCTCCTTCATCTTCGTGCTGTGGTCGCTGTCGGGGCCGCTCGAGGTCTTTGGCGTCACCATCCCCGGCTACATGGTCTGGGTGGCGATCCTCTACTCGGTGATCGGCACCTGGATCGCCCACCTGATCGGCCGGCCACTGATCCGGCTGAACTTCCTGCAGCAGCGCGTCGAGGCCGATTTCCGCTACGCGCTGGTGCGCGTGCGCGACAATGTGGAGGGCGTGGCACTCTATGGCGGCGAGGCGGATGAGAAGCGCGGGCTGACGACGCGCTTCCGCGCGCTGATGGAGAATTGGTGGGGCATCATGGTCGCCACCAAGCGCCTGACCTTCTTCACCGCCGGCTTCACCCAGGTCGCCTCCATCTTCCCGATCGTCGTCGCGGCGCCGGCCTATTTCGCCGGGCGTATCCCGCTCGGCGGGCTGATCCAGACGTCCAGCGCCTTCGGCCAGGTGCAGGGCGCGCTGTCCTGGTTCGTGGACAACTACGCCCGCCTGACCGAATGGCGCGCCACGGTCGAGCGCCTGACGGGCTTCCACCGCGCCATCGTCGCGGCGCGCACCACCGATGACGGCGTGCGCGCCGCGCCGGGCGCCGGGCAGGCAGTGGTGCTGGACGGCGTGACGCTGGCGGTGCCGGGCGGGCGCGTCCTGGTGGAGGATGCCGCGCTGCGCATCGAGCGGGGCGAGGCGGTGCTGATCACCGGCGCCTCGGGCAGCGGCAAGTCAACGCTGTTCCGCGCCATCGCAGGCATCTGGCCCTTCGGCCGCGGCAGCGTGACGATCCCCGAGGGCGCGCGGGCGCTGTTCCTGCCGCAGCGGCCCTACATCCCCCTCGGCACGCTGCGCCGCGCGGTCTGCTACCCGCTCGACGCGACGGAGGTGCCCGAGGCGGCGGTGCGCGAGGCGCTGGAGGCGGTCGGGCTACCGCGGCTCGCAGAGCGGCTGGACGAGGAGGATGCCTGGGACCGGCGGCTCTCGGGCGGCGAGCAGCAGCGCCTCGCCTTCGCGCGGGCGCTGCTGGTGAAGCCCGACTTCCTGTTCCTCGACGAGGCGACGGCAAGCCTGGATCCGGATGGGGAGGCGACGCTGTATCGCCTTCTGGGCGAGCGGCTGGCCGGCACTGCGGTGCTGTCCATCGCGCATCGGCCGGCGGTGGCTCAGTTCCACAGCCGCGCCGTGCGGGTGGCGGATGGACGCCTCGCTCCGGCATGAACGCGGCGATGCGCCAGCGCGTTGGACCCGTCGGAGGTCCGACATGGCATTTGATACGGCGGGGGTGCAGGCCGCCCCGCGCCGGGCGACGCGCGCGCGGGTGAGACGCGTGCTGACCTGGCTCGGCGTGGCGCTTCTGGCGGGGCTGGTCGGGCTGCTCGCCTGGCTGTGGAACCCGGACCGGCCGCGCGCCGCGCTCGAGACGCGCTACGCCGCGGCGCCAAGCGACTTCGTGACGGTGGACGGGGTGCGCCTGCACCTGCGCGACACCGGCCCGAGGGACGCGCCGCCCGTGCTGCTGCTGCACGGCTTCGGATCGTCCCTGCACACCTGGGAGGATTGGGCGCGGATCCTGGAGGGCGACCACCGCGTCATCCGCATCGACCTGCCGGGCTTCGGCCTGACCGGCGCCGATCCGACGCGCGACTACACGGATGAGCGCGCGGTCGCGCTGCTGGACGGTCTGCTGGACCGGCTCGGGGTGGCGCGCACCGACCTCGTCGGCAGTTCGATGGGCGGGCGGATCGCATGGCGCTACGCGGCGGAGCGGCCGGACCGCGTGCGGCGGCTGGTACTGATGGCGCCGGACGGCTTCGCGAGCCCGGGGCGCGCCTATGGGCAGGTCATCAAGGTGCCGTTCTGGATGAACCTGTTCACCCTGACGCTGCCCGCGCCGATGGTGCGCGCCGGGCTGGAGCCGGCCTATGCGGATGCCGCGAAGCTGACGCCGGAGGTGTTCCGGCGCTACCGCGACCTGCTGCTGGCGCCGGGCGTGCGGCGCGCGATCCTGGACCGCACCGAGGACAACGTGCTGGTGCCGCCCGAGCCCTTCCTGCGGCAGATCGCGGCGCCGGTGCTGCTGCTCTGGGGAGAGGCGGACCGGATGGTGCCGGCGCGCCACGCCGCCGATTACGAGCGCGTGCTGCGGGACAGCCGCACCGTGGTGCTGCCGGGCCTCGGGCATGTTCCGATGGAGGAGGACCCGGCGCGGTCGGCGGCGCCCGTCCGGGATTTCCTGGCCGAGTGATGCGCGGAGACGCACCTCCTCCACGTCGTCGAGCGGCTTGAAGGCGAAACCGGTTGCGGCGGCGCCCGCCAGCCGGCCGGACCGCTCAGCGCGTCCGCGTCAGCTCGACCTCATAGAGGCAGTTCCAGCCGCGAAGCTCGCCGGTCAGCCTACCCTCGACGAAGCGGCCAGTGAGTTGCGACGGCCCCTCGATGAAGCCGCTCAGCACCACGAGGCCGCGCGCGTCGACGCCGCCTTCGAGCCGCAGCCCATCCTCAGACTCCATGCGCACCCGGCCCTCGGCGACGGTCAGGCGCGGCGGTGCGGCGCGGGAGGTGCAGCCCGCACGCCCCGCAAAGGCGGCGACGAGGCTGCCGCCATAGCTGCCGTCGAAGCGCGCCACGTCGGGCGGCGGCGCGACTGGCGCCACCGCGACGGCGAGGCCGGATGCGCCGGCGAGCATCAGCGCCGCGACCAGGCCGAGGCGCACCAGCGGGCGCGAGATGCGGAAATCCTGCGGCGTGCCCGGATGCTGGGCGCGGTGCCCGGCTGCAGGCAGGTCGCACCAGCTGCGCGACACGTGGGCCCACGGCGCATCCGTGCCGGTCCCAGGGTTCCAACCCTGCGCGATCATGGCCTGTTTCCCTCTCCTGGCTCTGCGGCCCGCCTTGCGGGACCGCCTGGGCAGCGAGGGGAAACCTAGGCCGTGCGGCCGGGTACCGTATGACCCGTCCGGGGCGGCGCGCGCATGGCCCGACCGGGCCAAGCGCATCGGACCAAGCCGGCATCACCGCAGCCCTGCCCGCGCCGCGAAGGCCGCGGCCGCCGCGCGCGACGGCAGGGCTAGCTTCAGCAGGATGCTGCCGGCATGCCGCTTCACGGTGTGCTCGCTGAGCGAGAGGCTCGCGGCGATGGCGGGATTGCTCAGGCCCTGCGCCATCAGGCGCAGCACCTCACGCTCGCGCGGGCTGAGCTCGGCGAGCGCGGCGAGGGGCGCACCGGCGGACGCTTCCCCGGCGGGCGCGGCCGGCGCCGCCCGCTCATCCGCGGCGAGCGCGAGCAGCGGCAGCCGCAGGCCGCCCGCCTCGGCCGTCGGCAGGCGCAGATCGCGCTCGCGGAAGCGCAGCCCCGCGCCGGCGACCAGGTCGCGCACCGTGCCGGTGACGAGCACCTCGCCCGGCCGTGCCAGGGCGGCCACGCTGCCCGCGACATGCAGTGCGAGCCCGCCCTGCGCCCCGGAGGCATCCGCCGCAACCTCGCCGACATGCACGCCGCAGCGCAGCGGCGCGCCGAGGCTCCGCTCCGCCAGCTCGCGCAGGGTGGCCGCGCAGCGCACCGCGCGCGCCGGCCCGTCGAAGACGAAGAGGCCAGACCCATCGCCCCCGACCGGCGGGCCGAGAGCCTGGCCATGGAACGCCTCGATGGTCGCGGCCACCGCGTCGCGGAAGGCGCCGAGCCGGTTGGACCACGCCTGGTCGCCGAGGTCCGCCGCGCCGCGCGCGCCGCCGGCGAGCGCGATGGCGAGCACGCTCCCCAGCCGGCTCTGCGCTGCCCCCGTCGCATGGGGCCGCACGCCGGTGACGAAGGCCTCGATCTCGTCGGCGATGGCGTCCACGTCGCCGAGCGAGGGCGGATGCGCATCGCCGGCCAGTTCGACGAGGCGCGCGCCGGGGATGCGCTCTGCCAGGAAGCGCCCGCCCGCCAGCGGCACCCGTGCATCGTCGCGCCGGTGGAGGACCAGCGTCGGCACGCGGATCGCCGGCAGCACCTCTGTGACGTCGATCTCGGCATTCATGCGCACCACCTGCAGCGCGGCGCGCGGGCTGGCGCCATGCTGCTCGAGCCGGGCCCAGGCGGCCCGCAGTTGCGGGTCGGCGGCCTGGGCGGGCGCGAGCCAGCGCAGCGAGATGCCGGTGCCCCAGCCCGCCTCGATATCGGCGAGGTAGCGCGCGAAGCGCTCGCCCGAGAGCACATGCCGCGCGTAGGAGGCGTAGGCGCCGTAAAGCACAAGCGCGCGGCTGCGTGCCGGGTGGGCGGCGGCGAAGAGCACCGACATGCCGCCGCCTTCCGAGATGCCGAAGATGGTCGCACTGCCGCAGCCCGCCGCGTCCATCACCGCGCGCACGTCGTCCATCCGCTGCTCGAGCGTCGCGATGTCCGCGAGCCGGTCCGAAAGGCCCGTGCCGCGCTTGTCGAAGCGGATGACGCGCGCGAAGGCGCCGAGCCGGGCGAAGAGCCGCGCCGCCCCCGGATCGTCCCATTGCTGGTCGAGGTTGGAGACGAAGCCCGGCACGAACACGAGGTCGGTGGGGCCGTCGCCATGCACCTGGTAGGCGACATGGACGTCGCCGCTCCTTGCGTAACGCGTCACCGGCCGGGCCATGCGTCCGCCTCCTGCCTCGGGCCACTTTGGTCCGCGGCGGGGAAGCGGCGCAACATGCGCGTGGACCGCTATTGCGGTATGACCGGGACGTCCACCGGCGTGAGCGCGCGGCCCGGGCCGAGCGCCCATTCCGCGATCTCGTCGCGGCGGGCGAACCAGACGCCGGGATGCGTGGCGGCCCAGCGCAGGAAGCGCTCCACGGAGGGCACCACGGCGGGGCGGCCGGCGACGAAGTCGTGCAGCGGGACGCTCATCATGCGACGCCGCCGTGCGCCTTCCTCGTACAGCACCTCGAACTCCTGCTTCAGCGTCTGCTCGTAGTCGTCGAGGCTCCGCTGCTGGTTATGGAAGAAGTTCAGGTCGTTGACATGGCCGATATAGGGGACGAGGCAGAGGTCGCGGTCACCATTGACCTTCTGGATCCAGGGCTCGTCGCGCGTGCGGTCGTCGATCGAGTAGATCAGGCCGAGTTCCTGCAGCAGGTCGTTGGTGTTCACGCTGCCCTGCAGGCCCTGGGCGTTGAAGCCCTTCGGCCAGAGGCCCGTGGCGCTGCGCAGCGCTTCGAAGCCCTCGCGCAGGAACTCGCGCTCGGCGTCCTTCGGCAGGTGGAACTGGGGCGCGTGGCGGATCGCGCGGCCGCCGGCCTCGTGGCCGCGCGCGACGATCTCGCGCGCCAGGTCGGGGTAGCGCCGGATGCTCTCGCCGATCATGAAGGAGGAGACGCGGCAGCCGACCCGATCGAAGAGGTCGAGCAGTCGGGGGATGCCCTCCTTCGCGCCATAGGTGCGGCCCTGGATCATCGGCAGGTTCGGGAAGCGCTGGCTCGCCTGCGGCGTGCCGGGCGGGCCCTGCTGCCACATGGCGGGCTGGCCGCCATCGGCCTCGAACATCATGCAGATGCCGACGGCGAGTCGCGCTCCGCCGGGCCAGAAGGGGCCGCGGGGGCGGGCGGGCTGCGCCGCGGCCAGCGACGGCAGGGCGAGGCCGCCGAGCGTCGCGCCGAATGTGGCACGCAGCACGCCGCGCCGGCTGGTTCCGTCCATGCGGACCCTCTCCCGTGATGCCTCGCCGATTGCGCCATGCCGTTGCCGGACCGGCAAGCACCGAACGGGGCGATGCGAAACCATGGGTTGAACAATGCGCCTGGAATTTGCTTCGATCGCGGCATGGCCGAGCCACCGAGTGCCTCCAGCCCGCAGCGGCCCACCGGCTTCGCCGAGGCGATGCCGGCCGAGATCGCACCGGCCGACTGGCCGCCCGACCAGAGGCCGATCGGCGCCGCCTTCGCCTCCACCGGGCCGCAGGGGCACCGTCAGCGGATGCGGGCGAAGCTGCTGGAACGCGGGCAGGAGGCGCTGGCCGATTACGAGCTGCTGGAGATGCTGCTGTACTTCGCCTTCCGCACCGGCGACACGAAGCCGCTGGCGAAGGCGCTGATCAACCGGCATGGCAGCTTCGCCGACGTGCTCGCCGCGCCGCCGCGGCTGCTCTTCGCGATGCCGGGTGTGGGCGAGCATGCGGTGGCGGCGCTGAAGCTCGTCGAGGCGGCGGCGCAGCGGCTGGCGCGGGCGCAGTTGATGGACCGCCCGGTGCTGAACAACCGTGAGCGGCTGCACGGCTATCTCTCCGCCGCCATGGCGCGCGAGCGGGTGGAACAGTTCCGCGTGCTGTTCCTCGACACCCGCAACCGGCTGATCGCCGACGAGGTGCTGGGCCGCGGCACGGTCAACCACGTCGCCGTCCACCCGCGCGAGGTGCTGCGCCGCGTGCTGGAGCTGGACGCGACGGCGCTGATCCTCGTCCACAACCACCCGAGCGGCGACCCGACGCCGTCCGCGGGCGATATCGAGATGACACGGGAGGTGAAGCGCGCGGCGGAGCTGTTCGGGATCGCACTGCACGACCACGTCGTGGTCGGGCTCGACCGGATGGTGTCGCTGCGCGCGGAGGGGCTGATGGGCTGAGCGGCGCTCAGTCCGCCGTCCGTTCGCCGCGCAGCAGCGCGACCAGCTGATCCAGCGCCGCGCCCCAGCCGGCCTCGAAACCCATCGCGGCGTGGCGGTCGCGGTCCTCGGTGTCCTTGTGCTGCACCCAGGCGGTGTAGCGCGTGCCGTCGGGCGTCTCCTCGAGCGTGAGGGAGGCAGTGACGAAGGGCTTTCCGGTCGGGCGGAAGCCGGGACCGAGCGCGTCGGTCCAGACCAGGCGCGAATGCGGCGTCACCTCCAGCCAGCAGCCGGTGTTGTCGTGCCGCTCCCCGGCCGGGCCGTGCATGACGGTGCGGAAGATGCCGCCCGGCCGGAGGTCCAGCTCGGCTTCCGTCGTGCGCCAGGGCTTCGGGCAGAACCACTGCGTGAGCAGCGCGGGCTCCGTCCAGCCCCGCCAGAGGTCACGGGCAGGCACCGGCACGACCCGCGAGAAGGTCAGATCCCGGGACGCATCGAAGGGGCAGAGCATGACGCGAGGCTACGCCCGTGAGGAACCTGGCGATACCCGAATCCCGGCTCGCGGGGCTGGCATGCGCCTCGCATGGATGGCCCCGCCTGCCCTGCCCGGCCGCGTGGTTGCCCGCGCGGAGTGCAGGCGCAGGCCCATGATTGCTGCCGGGATGACCAGAATGCTTCGCCGCTCGCTCCTCGCGACCACGCTCGCCTTGCCGACCCTGCTGCCCGCGGGCGCGCGCGCCCAGGCGTTCCCGAACCGGCCGATCCGGATCGTCAGCCCCTTCTCGCCGGGGGGGACCTCGGACGGCGTGGTGCGGCTGCTGTCGCCGACGCTCGAGCGCGTGCTGGGGCAGTCGGTGGTGCTCGACAACCGCCCCGGGGCGGGCGGGACGGTGGGGACGGCGCAGATCGCGGCGGAGCGGCCGGACGGGCATTCGCTGGTGCTGGCCAATGCCGGTCCGATGGCGATCGCGCAGACGCTGTTCCCCGCCCTGCCCTATGACGTCCGCCGCAGCTTCTCCTACGTGATGCTGGTGGGCGGCGCGCCGATGGTGGTCGGCGTCAGGCCCGACAACCCGATCCGGAACCTGGCCGACTACCTGGCCGCCGCCCGCGCGCGACCGGAGGCGATGAGCTACGGCACCGCCGGCATCGGTTCGGTCGGGCACCTCGCCGGCCTGCTCTGGGCCCGCGAGGCGGGGGTGGAGCTGCTGCATGTGCCGTTCCGCGGCGGCGGGGAGGCGGAGCAGCAGGTGCTCGGCGGCAGCCTCGGCTCGCTCTGGAATACGCTCGGCGCGCATGCGGGCAGCGTGCGCGGCGGGACGCTGCGGGCGCTCGCGCTCAGCAGCGGCGAGCGGATGCCGACCTTCCCCGAGGTGCCGAGCATCGCCGAGGCCGGCTTTCCGAACGCGGTGGCGATCAACTGGTTCGTCCTGGCCGGCCCGGCGGGCATGCCGGAAGCCGCGACGATGCGGCTGCGCGACGCCTTCACCGTCGCGCTGAACGAGCCTGGCATGACGGAGCGCGTGGCAGGGCTCGGCGTGCTGCGGATGAGCGACGGTGGCCCGGCTGACGTGCAGGCCTTCGTGACGCGGGAGGTGGAACGCTGGGCGCCGATCGTCAGGGCGTCGGGCGCGACGCCGAGCTGAGCCCCGCGCTCAGGCCCGCGCTTCGTGCGCGGGCCGCGGGGTCGTGCGGAGGATGGCCAGGATGTCGCGCGTGCACTTGCCGCATTGTGCGCGGTGCCCGGCTGATTCGTAGACCTCCTTCGGACGGCGCGCGCCGCAGCAGACGGCGCGCCGCACCTCCTCGTCGGTGATTCCGTTGCAGAGGCAGATGTACTCCACCCGCGCTCTCCCTTGCCCGGATGGAACATAGCCGGGCGGCCGGTCAGTTGCAACTCATTCGCAGTTACGCGGCGTTCACTCCGCGATCAGGCGCAGCACGGCCGCGCCGTAGCGCTGCAGCTTGCTCGCCCCCACCCCACTGATGGCGCCGAGCGCGTCGAGGCTGCGCGGGCGTGCGGCGGCGATCTCGGCGAGCGTCCGGTCCTGGAAGATGACATAGGCCGGCACGCCCTGGGCCTGCGCCTCCGCCCGGCGCCATTCCCGCAGCGCCTCGAAAAGCGGGTCGCCGGAGGCGGCGGGGGACGCGGCGCGGGGCTTCGCGCCTGCGGGGGCGGCCACCTCCTCCCGCAGCATCACCGGCTCGGCGCCCTTCAGGATCGGGCGGGCGGCATCCGTGAGCTGCAACTCCCCGTGGCTGGTCACGGCGACGTCGAGCGCGCCGCGCGCCACCAGCTGCCGCGCGACGGAGCGCCAGAAGGCGTCCGGCCGGTCCTTGCCGACGCCGAAGGTCGGCAGCCGGTCGTGGCCGAACTGTGCGACCTTGTCGGTCAGCTTGCCGCGCAGCACGTCCACCACATGCACCGCGCCGAAGCGCTGGCCGGTGCGGTAGACGGCCGAGAGCAGCTTCTGCGCCGCCACCGTGCCGTCGAAGACGCGTGGCGGGGCGAGGCAGATGTCGCAGGCGCCGCAGGCCTCGGCCGGCACCTCCTCGCCGAAGCAGCGCAGCAGCAGGGCGCGGCGGCAGGTCGCGGCCTCGGCGATGGCGATCATGGCGTCGAGGCGCTGGCGCTCGATGCGCTTCTGCTCGGGCGGGGCGGGGCTCTCCTCGATCCGCTGGCGGGCGAGCGCCATGTCGCCCGCGCCGTAGAGCAGCAGCGCGCGGGCGGGCAGGCCGTCGCGGCCGGCGCGGCCGATCTCCTGGTACCAGCTCTCAGGGGATCGCGGCAGGTCGAGATGGACAACCCAGCGGACGTCGGGGCGGTCGATGCCCATGCCGAAGGCGATGGTCGCGCACATCACCACCGCGTCGCCGCGGGCGAAGCGGCGATGCGCGGATTTCTTCGCCTCGGCGTCCATGCCGGCATGGAAGGCGAGCGCGTCATGCCCATCGCCGCGCAGCCATTCCGCCGTCTGCTCGGTGCGCGCGCGGGTGCCGCAATAGACGATGCCCGCGCCCGGCACGCCGGCGTGGTCCTTCAGGAAGGCGCGGAGCTGCGCGCGCTCGGCGTCGCGCGGCGCAGCCTCGATGCGGATGTTGGGGCGGTCGAAGCCGCCGCGGAACACCGGCGCCTCGGCCAGGCCGAGCTGGCGGCGGATGTCCTCGACCGTGCGCGGGTCGGCGGTCGCCGTCAGCGCGAGGCGCGGCGTGCGCGGGAAGCGTTCCGACAACACGCCGAGGCCCCGGTATTCGGGCCGGAAGTGATGGCCCCACTGGCTGACGCAATGCGCCTCGTCCACCGCGAAGAGGGAGACGGGCAGCTCGTCCAGCCGCGCCAGCATGCCATCCAGCAGGAGGCGTTCGGGCGAGACGTAGAGCAGCTTCAGCGTTCCGTCGTGCAGGTCGTGCAGCACGCGCCGCGCCTCGCCCTCCGGCAGGTCCGAATGCAGCGCGGCCGCCGCGACGCCCTGCTGGCGGAGCGCCGCGACCTGGTCCTCCATCAGCGCGATCAGGGGGGAGACGACGACGCCGACACCGGGCCGGCAGAGTGCGGGCACCTGGTAGCAGAGCGACTTGCCGCCGCCCGTCGGCATGAGGACGAGGCCGGAGCCGCCGGCAGCGACGTGGCGGACAACCTCCTCCTGCCGGCCGCGGAAGCCGGGATGGCCAAAGACGCCGGCGAGCACGTTCAGCGGATCGCCGGCGAATCGACCGTCATAGGGCATGTCGCCGGATGCCACGGCGCCAGCCTGCCGTCAGCCCGGGTTGCGCTGCCGCACGGACCGGCAGCGCCGCAACGGTTGCGTCACCCGATATGGATCTCGACGCGGCGTGCCTCGATCGCGGCCTCGGGGCCGGAGAAAGGGGCGGCGCCGCGGCCCTCGATGCGGATGCGGCTCGCGGCGACGCCGAGGCGCTGCAGCTCGTTCGACACCGACTCGGCCCGCGCGCGGGAGAGCGAGACGAGCGGCGCCTGCCCAGGATCGGGCGCGACGTAGCCGAGGACGCGGATGCGGGCATTGGGGAAGCGGGCGGCGACGGCCGCGGCGTCCTGCACCACCGTCTGGGCGCGCGGCCCGATCGCCACGCTGTCGTCGGCGAAGAAGACCAGATGAGTCGGCAGCGCCTGCAGCTCGGCCCGGTCCTGGGGCGAGACGCAGGCAGCGAGCAGCGCAGCGGGCGTTGCGGCGAAGGCGGCGAGGGCAGCGCGGCGGCGCATGGGAGTCGCTCCGGTGGTGGTCCGGCCGATAGGTCGCCCGGCGCGGCGGCCCGCGTCAATCCGGGGCGCGCCGCGGGGGAGCGGCTACAGCTCCACGTCGAGGGCGTAGCCGGCGGAGCGGACGGTGCGGATCACGTCGGGCTGGCCTTCGCCGTTCACCGCCTTGCGGAGGCGGCGGATATGGACATCGACGGTGCGCGGCTCGACATGGATGTCGCGCCCCCAGACGGCGTCCAGCAGCTGCTCGCGCGAGAAGACGCGGCCCGGATGCTGCAGGAAGAATTCCAGCAGCCGGTATTCGGTCGGGCCGAGGTGCAGCGGCCTGCCTGACCGCGTCACGCGGTGGGCGTCCTGGTCCATCACGATGTCCTGCCACGTGATGCGCCCCTTCACCGGCGCGGCGCCCGACCGGCGGAGCAGCGCGCGGATGCGCGCCAGGAGCGCCTCCATCGCGAAGGGCTTCGCAATGTAGTCGTCGGCGCCGGTGTCGAGGGCGCGCACCGCGTCCTGGTCCTCGGTGCGGGCCGTGACCATGATGATCGGCAGGTCGCGCGTCGCGGGGCGGCGGCGGATCTGGCGGCAGACCTCGATGCCCGACATGGCCGGGAGCATCCAGTCGAGCAGGATCAGGTCCGGCCGGGTCTCGGCCAGGCGGATCAGCGCCTCCGGCCCGTCGGCGGCCTCCTCCACGCGGAAGCCCTGCTTCTCGAGGTTGTAGCGCAGCAGGGTCAGCAGCGGCGCCTCGTCCTCGACGACGAGGATGGTCGGCTTGGCGAGGCTGCCGGTGGCATCGGGCATGGCGCGTCTCCGGTCACTCGGGCGGGCGGATGACGGCGTAGGCGGAGACGTCGGCCTTGGGGCGGTCCTCCGGCAGGCTGTCGCCGCGGACGGCGTAGTGCACCGTCTCCGCGATGTTGGTGGCGTGGTCGCCGATCCGCTCGAGATTCTTGGCGATGAAGAGGAGGTGGATCGCCGCCGTGATGTTGCGCGGATCCTCCATCATGTGCGTCAGCATCTCGCGGAAGATGCCGTTGTAGACGGTGTCGACCGGCTCGTCGGACGCCCAGACGCGCTGCGCCGCATCGGCGTCGCTGTTGGCCAGCGCGTCGATGGCGAGCTTCAGGTTCTCCTGCACCAGCACCGACATGCGCTGGAAGCCGTTCAGGCTGCCGATGGAGGGCTGCTGCGCCAGCACGATGCCGCGCTTGGCGGCGTTGCGGGCATAGTCGCCGATCCGCTCGAGGTCGTGGCTCACCTTCATCGCGGCCACGATGAAGCGAAGGTCCGCGGCCATGGGCTGGCGGGTGGCGAGGACGCGGATGCAGAAGGCCTCGATCTCGCGCTCCAGCGTATCGAGCGCGGCGTCGCGCGCCACGACCTCGGAGGCGAGTTCCGCGTCGCGGCGCACCAGCGCCTGGGTCGCGTCGTGCACTTGGCGCTCGGCAAGGCCGCCCATCCGCGCGACCATGTCGCGCAGGCGACGCAGCTGCTCCTCGTAGGAGCGGACGATGTGCTCGGGCTGGTCCTGCGGCATGGTATCTCCTGTCTGGCGGGCCGATTCAGACCTGCGGGCCTACCGGCCCTCCGGTCATCGGACCGCACCCCCTCAGCCGAACCGGCCGGTGATGTATTCCTGGGTGCGCTTCTCGCGCGGGGCGGTGAACATCTGCGCGGCCGGCGCGACCTCGACCAGCTCGCCGAGGTAGAAGAAGGCCACCTGGTCGGCGCAGCGCGCGGCCTGCTGCATGTTGTGGGTGACGATGCAGATGGTGAAGTCGCGCTTCAGCTCGTCGATCAGCTCCTCGATCTTCAGCGTCGAGATCGGGTCGAGGGCGGAGGTCGGCTCGTCGAACAGGATGACCTCGGGCCGGACGGCGATGGTGCGCGCGATGCAGAGCCGCTGCTGCTGCCCGCCGGAGAGGCCAAGGGCGGAGGCTTGCAGCCGGTCCTTCACCTCCCCCCAGATCGCCGCGCGGGAGAGCGCCCATTCGACACGGTCGTCCATCTCCGGCTTCGAGAGCTTCTCGTGCAGGCGCACGCCGAAGGCGATGTTCTCGTAGATGGTCATCGGGAAGGGAGTGGGCTTCTGGAACACCATGCCGACCTTGGCACGGAGCTCGTTCAGGTCCACCGAGGGGTCGAGCATGTTGCGCCCGTCCATCAGCACCTCGCCGGTGGCGCGCTGGCCGGGGTAGAGGCTGTACATGCGGTTCAGCACGCGCAGCAGCGTGGACTTGCCGCAACCCGAGGGGCCGATCATGCCGGTCACCTGGCGGTCCGGAAGCTCGAGGTCGATCCCCTTGAGCGCCTTGTTGTCGCCGTAGAAGAAGTCGAGGCCGCGCACCGAGATGCGCGAGGTGGCGTTGATCTCGGCGGCGGAGCGTGCCTGTACGCCGCCGAAGGAACCGGTGTCGGCCGCCGGTGCGGCGGTGTCGGTGACGGAGTTCATCGCGTGATGCCCACTAGAACTTGCGGCGCAGCAGGACGCGCGCGGCGATGTTGATGGCGAGAACGCCGGCGGTGACCAGAAGCGCGCCGGTCCAGGCGATCTCGATGAGGTCCGGGAAGCCGGAATTGGCCTGCTGGTAGATCGAGATCGGCAGGCTCGCCATCGCCTTCGACAGGTCGAGGGAGGCGATGTTGTTCCCGAAGGAGGTCAGCAGGAGCGGCGCCGTCTCTCCGGCGATGCGCGCGACGGCGAGCAGGATGCCGGTGACGATGCCCGACATGGCGGCCTTGTAGCAGACCAGCGTGATCATCTTCCACTTCGGCGCGCCGAGCCCGATCACCGCCTCGCGCAGCGTGTTCGGGATCAGCTGCAGCATGTCCTCGGTGGTGCGTACGACGACGGGGATGACGATGATCGCGAGCGCGAGCGCTCCGGCGATGCCGGAGAAGGCGCCCATCGGCAGCACCACGAGCTGGTAGATGAAGAGGCCGATGAGGATCGAGGGCGCGGAGAGCAGCACGTCGGAGACGAAGCGAACGGCGTTGCCGAGCGGCGAGGAGCGCGCGTATTCCGCGAGGTAGGTGCCGACGAGGAGCCCGATCGGCGTGCCGATGGCGGTGCCGATCGCGACCTGCACGAGGCTGCCCATGATGGCGTGCAGCAGGCCGCCCTTCGGCAGGCTATCGTCACCGAAGCGCGTCGGGCGGAACTCGGTCGTGAAGATCGCCAGGTCGAGCGCGGCGACGCCGCGCCAGACGAGCGTGAACATGATCGAGGCCAGGAAGAACAGCCCGACGAGCGTCGCCGCGATGCAGGCCCAGCGGACGAGGTTGTCCACCAGCTTGCGCCGGCAGCCGAGCGCGCGGGACTTCGCCAGGTCCTTGGCCGGGGCGCTGCGGAGCGGTCCGACGCCGATGGTGGAGGTGCTCATCCCTGGCGCCCTCCTACTTCAGCCGCGAGCGGAGCAGCCAGCGGGACGCCGCCAGCACGATGAACGAGATCACGAAGAGCAGGAAGCCGAGCGCGAAGAGCGCCGACTGCTTGAGGCTGCCGGCAAGGCTCTCGGGGAACTCCATGGCGATCACCGAGGCGATGGTCGTGGAGGCGTCGAAGATCGATCCCGGCATGCGGTTGGCGTTGCCGATGACGAAGGTGACCGCCATCGTCTCGCCGAGCGCACGTCCGAGACCCAGCATGATCCCGCCGGCGACCGAGATGCGCGTGTAGGGAATGACGACGCCGCGCACCACCTCCCACCGCGTCGCGCCGACGCCGTAGGCGCTTTCCTTGTAGACCGGCGGCACCTGTTCGAAGACGTCGCGCATGGTGGCGGCGATGAAGGGCAGGATCATGATCGCGAGCACGAGCGAGGCGGTAAACAGGCTGGTGCCGGCGAAGTTGTTGCTCTCGAACACGAAGCCGACCAGCGGGAGCGCCGCGAGCTGCTCGCCGAAGGCGAGCTGGATGTTCATCTGCACGAAAGGCACCAGCACGAAGAGGCCCCACATGCCGTAGATGATGGAGGGCACGGCGGCCAGCAGCTCGATCGCGATGCCGACCGGCCGCTTCAGCCAGTCGGGGGCGAGCTCCGTCAGGAAGAAGGCGATGCCGAAGGCGACCGGCACGGCGAAGATGATCGCGAGGATGGCGCTGATCACGGTGCCGAAGACCGCGACGAGCGCGCCGTATTCCTCGCGATGGTCCTCGACCGGGTTCCAGGCGTCGGACCAGAGGAATTGCGCGCCGTAGCGCTCGAAGGCGGGCAGGCCGCCGATGAAGAGCGTGACGATGATGCCGCCGAGCGTCAGCAGGACCACGACGCCGGCGCCGGTGCAGAGCGCCTCGAAGATGCGGTCGCCGAGGCTGCCGGGCCTGCGCCGCTGGCCGGCCACGGAAAGGTCTGTCATGCCGTCGGCTGCGCTCTGCAAGGCTGGGATATCCGGTCGGTTGGAAGAAACCGGGGGCGCGCCGGTCGGTGCGCCCCCGCTCTCGGTCAGGCGACCGGCCAGAGCGCCTGGCCGGACGGGCCGCGGACCCGCTGCGCCCAGGCCGAGCGCACAGCGTCGTGCACGTTGCCCGGAAGCGGGATGTACTCCAGGCGCTGCGCGGTCGGCGAGCCGCTGCGGAAGGCCCAGTCGAAGAAGCGCATCGTGTTGCGGCTGCCCGCGAGCTTGTCGGCCGGCGGGTTGGTCGGCAGCAGGATGTAGGTGGGCGAGGTGATCGGCCAGACGGTCGGCCCATTCAGGTCGATCGTATCGGCCGCGAAGTTGGGCACCGACCAGTCCGCCGCCGCGGCGGTGGCCAGGAAGGCCGGAGGCTCGGGGCGGACGAAATTGCCCGACTTGTTGCGGATCTGCGTCGTCGGCATCCGGTTCACCACCGCATAGGCATTCTCGATGTAGCCGATCGTGCCGGGGGTGTTGCGGATGATGTTGGAGACGCCCTCGTTGCCGCGCGCGCCGTTGCCGACCGGCCAGCGCACGGAGGTTCCGGCGCCCGGGCCGTCGCGCCACTCGGGCGAGATACGCGAGAGATAGGTCGTCCAGACCCAGGTCGTGCCCGACCCGTCGGCACGATAGGCGACCGACAGCGGCATGTTGGGGATCCGGAGGTCGCGGTTCACCTCGGCGATGCGCGGGTCGTTCCAGCGCGTGATCCGGCCGAAGAAGATGTCGGCGATGATCTCCGGCGTCAGGCGCAGCGCATTGTCGGCGACGCCCGGCAGGTTGGCGCTGAGCACCACCGACCCCATGACGGTCGGGAATTGCAGGAGGTTGCGCTCGGTGAGCTGCTCGGCCGTCAGCGGCGCGTCGGAGGCGCCGAAATCCACGGTCCGCGCGGTGATCTGGTTGATGCCGCCACCCGAGCCGATGGACTGGTAATTGAGCTGCACGCCGGTCGCGCCCTGCGCCTCCTGCGCCCAACGCTCATAGAGCGGGCGGGGGAAGGTCGCGCCGGCGCCGGTGATGGTCGCCTGCTGCGCGAAGGCCCGGTGCGGCAGCACGACGCTCGCGCCGAGGGCCGCGCCGGTGCCGAGCAGAAGGGTCCGCCTGTTCACGCTGTCATCTCCGCTGTCTGGCGTCGGGACTCCGCACGGGAAGCGCACGGCGTCCGGCGCGGCATCTAGGCCCGCCGGGCGACCCCCCGATTGCAGTTCGATGACACTTGGATGACATCGGCCCGGACGGGTCGGGGACGTCATCCGGTCACGCCCGGCGCAGGGCGTCAGCGCGATCGGCTCTCCGCCAGGTGGTCGAAGCGGTGACGGTAGGTTCCGAGCCCGAGCGTCTGGCCGCGCAGCTCGAGGATCAGGTCGTGCAGCTCGGTGGCCGGGACCATCGCCTCGACCTCGTCCCAGCCGGGCCGGTCAGCCGATTCGGCATAGCCGAGGATCTGGCCGCGCCGCCCCGTGAGCAGGCGCTGCGCGGCGGGGGTGAAGGCCTGGGGGACCAGGACGGCGACATGCTCCACCGGTTCGAGCAGCACGGGGTCAGCCTTGGCGAGCGCCTCCTGCATCGCCATGCGGGTCGCGGTGGCGAAGGCCATGTCGGAGCTGTCCACGCTGTGGAAGCCGCCATCCACCAGCGTCACCTCGATGTCCACGACGGGGTTGCCGAGCGGGCCCTTGCGCGCGGCCTCCTCCGCCGCCTCGCCGCAGGCGGGGATGAACTTGCGGGGGATCGCGCCGCCGACGACCTTGTCCACGAAGGCGAAGCCGGCGCCGCGCGGCCGCGGCGCGACCTCGATCACCACGTCGGCGAACTGGCCGTGCCCGCCGGTCTGGCGCTTGAGACGGGCATGGTGACGAACGGGGCGGCGGATGGTCTCGCGGAAGGGCACGCGCGGGCGGTGGGTGGCGAGCTTCACCGACTGCGTCAGCTTCTCGACCGCGGCGCGGAGGTGCTGCTCGCCCTGGCCGTGCAGCACAGTCTCGCCCGTCTCGGGCGTCTGCTCGACCCGCAGCGAGGGGTCCTCCTCGGTCAGCCGGGCGAGCGCGGCGCCGAGCTTCACCTCGTCCTTGCGGTCCTCGGGCTCGATCGCCAGCGAGAAGGTGGGCGCGGGCGGGTCGGGGAAGTCGAGGCGCGGGCCGCCAAGCGTGTCGCCGGTCGCGGCGCCGTCGAGGCGGCCGAGCGCGACCACCTCGCCGGCCGCGGCCTCGGCCGCCTTGGCGGGCTCGGCGCCGGGGAAGCGCCATATGCCGCCGATGCGCTGGCCGGACACCGTCGCGCCGTCCTTCAGCGCGCCGCGCCAGATCCGCACGAAGGACAGCCGCCCGGCATGGCCGGCCTGGACGGTGCGGAAGACCTGCGCGACGGGCTCGGCGCCGGGCGCGACGCCGCGGCGGGCGGCGGTCTCCGCCACCTCCGGCGCGTCGTGCCGCAGCGCCTTCCACAAGCGCCGCACGCCGGAGGCATGCTCGGCGGCGCCGAACAGCACGCCCATCGCGTGCCCGGCCGCCTCCTCGGCATGCAGCGGGCGGTAGAGCGTGGCCGGGTCGGGCGCGCGGTCCTCCACGATCGCTTCCAGCAGCGCGTCGTCGGCGTCCGCCAGCGCCTCGGCCAGCGCCGCGCGGGCCTCGGCCTCGGCGCCGCGCAGGGCTTCGGGGAAAGGCGCGGGTTCCGAGGCGGCGCCCTCGCGGAAGCGCCAGGCGCGCTCGCTGATCAGGTCCACATAGCCGACGATCCGGTCGCCCTCGCGCCAGGGCATCTGGCGCAGCAGCAGCCGGCGGCGCGTCTGCGCGCCCAGCGCCTCCACCAGATCGCGCGGGGCCGCGCCGAGAGTGTCGAGCTTGTTGACGAAGAGGATGGCCGGGATGTCGAGCTCCTCGACCATCCGAAGGCAGGGCGCGGCCATGGCGGCCCGGGCCGGGTCGGGGTCCACGACTACCACCGCGATGTCGGCCACCGCCAGGGCGCAGGCGGCGGCGTGGGAGAACTCGATCGAGCCGGGGCAGTCGAGGATCGTCCAGGGATCCTCGAGGAAGCTCGCCTGCCCGACCCGCAGCTCGGTGCCGGCCTGGTGGGTGCGGCCATTCGTGCTGCGGCGGGTCGGCGTCCCGGCGGCGGCGAGCAGCGAGTCGAAGAGCGCCGACTTGCCGCTGCCATAGGGACCGACAAGGGCAGCGACCCTGGGGCCGTGGGTCTGGGACATGCGCGCCTTCCTCCGCGGCCTTTCGGCCGTGCTGGTGGGCGGTCTCCCGGGCGGGCCAGGGGACCCGTTGGCGGGACGATGGCGCAGGGGGGTGGCGCGAGCGAGGAAATTCCGCGTTGGGTGGCCCGCCCCGGCGCCGCGTGCCAGCATCCGCGCGGAGGGACGCCGCATGATCCTGGACCCGGAGCCGACCACGCCCCTGCCCTCGCCCGCCGCCCGGCTGCGACGCGTGCTGGAGGGGCCAGGGATCGCAGTGGTGCCGGGCTGCCACGACGCGCTCGGTGCGCGGCTGATCGCCGCCGCCGGTTTCCCGGCCGCCTTCCTGTCCGGCTACGCCGTGAGCGCGGCGCGGCTCGGCCTGCCGGATGCGGGGCTCGTCTCCTACCGCGAAATGCTGGATTCGGGGCGCGAGGTCTGCGCCGCGACCGCCATCCCGGTGATCGGCGACGCCGACACCGGCTTCGGCAACCCGGTGAACGTGCGGCGCACCGTGGCCGGCTACCACGGGGCGGGCTTCGCCTGCGTGATGATCGAGGACCAGGTCTTCCCCAAGCGTTGCGGCTTCGCCCAGGGGCTCGAGGTCGCGCCGAGGGACGAGGCGCTGACGCGGCTGCGCGCCGCGCTCGAGGCCCGCGACGCGATCCGCCGCGCCGGCAGCGACCTGCTGGTGATCGGGCGCACCGACAGCCGCGCCGCGGTGGGGCTGGAGGAAGCGCTGTGGCGCGCCGAGGCCTTCGCCGATCTCGGCGCCGACATCGTCTATTTCGAGGCGCCGGCGGGCACGGCGGAGATGGAGGCGCTGCAGCGCGTCGTGCGCGGCGTGCCGACGATGCTGGCGCAGGTGGAGAAGCCGGGACGCGTCTACCTGACGCCGAAGCAGGCGGAGGCGATCGGGTATCGCGTGCTGCTGCTCGGCGTGACGCTGCTGAATGCGGTGATCAAGGCGCAGAAGGACGTGCTGGCGGCGATCGCGGCGAATGGGCATGCGGGAGCGGAGCGGCTGATGCCGTTCGACGAGCTCTACGCGACGGTAGGGTTCGACGCCTACTACGCGATGGAGCGGCGCTACGCGGAGTGAGGACGGTCCGTCCGGGGTCGCGAAGGCCCGCCGCGACACGGGCTCGCGCCCGATCCGGCGCGTGTGCGTGCCGGGGGAAGCAGGTGACCGGCGATCGGGACAGCTGCGTAAGAATTTCGCCTTTCGGTTGACGCGGAAGGAGGGCGACTCAAGAAGAGCCGCACATCCGGATGGACGCCATGCGCCTCGCAGCTCTTCGCCCGCTTCTCGCGCTTTCGCTCGCCGTCGGCGCGCCCTCCCTCGCCGCGGCGCAGAGCCGCCCTCCCGCGATGCCGAGCCGGGACGTGGTCGTCGCCTACCAGGTCGAGAACGCCGGCCCCACCGTGGACACCGTCGCCTGGCTGGTGGCCGAAGGGCGCATCCGGACCGACGGCAAGGGCTTCTCCAACCGCGTCACGCACCTGATCGACACGCGCGGCGGCGGCGTCGTCGCCTACGTGGACGCGACCCGCAGCTACCAGGATCTCGGGCGCATGGCAGAGGTGATGACGCAGGACATTGTCCTCGCGCGCCCCGCCAGCCGGCTGGTCCGGGAAGGGGCCGACACGGTCGCGGGGCACCAGTGCACGGTGTGGCGGATCGACGGCGAAGGCGGGAGCAGCCCCGACGAGGCCCGGCGCGCCTGCATCACCGCAGACGGCGTGCCGCTGCGGCTGGTCGAGGGCACGGGCGCGGATGCCTCCACGCTCTACGTCGCGACCCGCGTGACCTATGGCGCGCAGGACCCGGCGCGCTTCCGCGTTCCTGACGGATACCAGCCGCTCTCCGCCGGAACACCGGCCCGGCGGCGCTAGGGCCGAGCAGCCCGCGCGGCGTCCTCGGGCCGCGGCGTCGTGGCCCCCGCGCGCGGGAGCGACAGCAGGGCGTGGCGCGCCGTCGCGGCGAGCTCGCCGCAGGTCGCGACGTGCAGGCCGTCGCGCGACGCCAGGTCCTGCAGGCTCTCCCGCAGGTAGCGGATGCGGTGCGGGGCACCGAGCATCCAGGGATGCACGCCGATGCCGAGCACGCGCCCGCCGCGCGGCTCGGCGAGCAGGCGGTCCAGCGCGTCGCGGATCAGAGCCGGCCAGCGCGTGACCGGCACGCGCCGCAGCCAGAGGGTCTGCACGTCGTCCTGCTCGGCCGGCGGCGGCATCGCCAGCAGGCCGGAGGCGTGGAGATAGGGCTCGTCGTCATTGGCCCAGTCGAGGCCGCAGGCGAAGCCAGACTCGGCCAGCAGCCGCGTCGTGCGCTCCGTCGCGCCCGCATCCTGGCCGAGCCAGCCCGTCGCGCCGGGCCAGATCCTCGCGAGTCCGTCGCGCGCCTCGAGGATGTGGGCGCGTTCCTCAGCCTCGGTCATGCGGGCGGTGACCATGCGGCTGGCGGAGATGCCATGCGCGACCGGCTCGAAGCTGCGCGACGCGCAGGCGGCGATGAGCTCCGGATGGCGCTGCGCGGCGAGCGTGTTCACGGCGACGCTCGCCGGCAGCTTCAGCGCGTCGAGCAGGTCCAGCACGCGCCAGGCGCCGATGCGGCTGCCGTAGTCGCGATAGGACCAGGAATGCCAGTCCGGCGTACCGGTGAAGAAGGCGCCGCGGAAGCGCGGGTCGCGATGCGCATCCGCGGGCGGGGCGATTTCGGTGTGCTCGATGTGGAGCAGGATATAGGCGGCGACGCGCCTGCCGCCCGGCCAGAGGAAGTCGGGGCGCGCAGGCTGCGGGGCGAAGGGGTGGATCGCGTGGTCCGGGCCGCGCGCGGTCATGGCTGGAGCGCCGCGTCGTGGTGGTGCGCGAGATACCAGTCGGCCATCTCCGCCCCGGTCGCGAACCAGACGCCGTCGTGGCGGCGGAGGTAGGCGAGGATCTCATCGAGATACCGGATCCGGTGCGGGCGGCCGATAAGGTAGGGATGGAGCGCAAGGCAGAAGACCCGCGGCTGCGCCTCGCCTTCTGCATACAGCGTGTCGAAGGCGTCGCGCGCCGACTGGGCGAACTCCTCGCCTTCCATCGCGCCCGCGGCGATCGCGACCGCGTCGTTGAGGTCCATCTGGTAGGGAAGCGAAACCAGCCGGCCCGAGCGCACCCGCACCGGCGTCGGCTGGTCGTCGTGGTAGAGGTCGCAGACGTAGGAAATGCCGGCCTCCGCCACGAGGTCGGGCGTGGCGAGCGTGTTGGACCCGGCTGGCGAGAACCAGCCGCGCAGCTGCCGCCCCGTCAGCCGGCGCCAGCCCTCGACGCTCGCGGCGATCTCGGCGCGTTCCTCGTCCTCCGACAGGCCCCAATGGTAGCGCGTGTTGAACAGGCCGTGGCTGAACACATCCCAGTCGCGGGCGAGCATCGCGTCCAGCACCTCGGGGAACATGTCTCCGACCGCCATGGAGAAGGAGACGGAGCCGCGGATGCCGTGCGCGTCCAGCACCTCCATCACCCGCCAGACGCCCGCGCGGTTGCCATAGTCCTTCAGCGAGTAGGACAGCACGTCGGGATGCGGCGTGCGCGGCCAGGGATCGCGCTGGCGGATGGCGGCGGGAACAAACTCGTAATGCTCGATGTTGGGACAGACCCAGACAGCGATCCGCGCGCCACCCGGCCAAGTGAGCTTCGGGCGAAGCGGCAGCGGGGCGTGGGGGATGCGGTCCTCGGGGTGGATCACGTCACGATGGCTTCCGCCTCGATCTCCACCAGGTAGTCGCCGACGAGGCGTCCGACCTCGACCAGCGTGTTGGCCGGGCGGGCCGTCGCGAAGACGCGGCCATGCACGTGGCCCACGCGCTCCCAATGGTTCGCATCGCGCAGCCAGATGCGGGTCTGCACCACGTCCTCCATGGTGCCGCCCAGCGCCTCGATCGCAGCGGCGATCTTTTCGAGGATGTAGACAGCCTGCCCGCCCGGATCGCCGGGGCAGACGACGGAGCCGTCGGTGTGCGTCGCCGTGGTGCCGCTGACGAGGATGCGGTCGCCGACGCGCACGGCGCGCGAATAGCCGCAGGCGGATTCCCACACGCTGCCCGAATCCACGCGAAAGCGACCAGGGCGGAACTCAGTCGCCGTGTAGATCCTCGGCAGGCTGTCGAGGTGGTGGCTGAGGTCGCCGGCGGCGGTGAGGTAGGGCGGCTTGCGATACTCGTCGCCGCAATCCCCCGGGATCGGGCGGCTACTGCGCAGCGCCGCGTCCAGCCGCGCGCGGTCCTCCTCATCGAGGGCGAAGGAGAAGACGCGAAGGTTGTCGGCACGGTGTTCGGATTCCGTCAGCCGCGCGCCGACGATGGCGGCACCGACCGCCGGATGCTCCAGCACCCAGCGCGTCGCGACGTTGGAGACGGAGACGCCGTGGCGGCGCGCGATCGCCTGCACCTCGCGCAGCAGGCGCTGGAACACCGCCCAGCCTCCCATCGCGCCGATGAAGCGGCGATATTTCATCTTGGACCAGTCGGCGATGTCGGAGTCCGCGGGCTCCTCGCGCCCGACCCAGCGCTCCGAGAGGAAACCGCCGCCGAGCGTGCCATAGGCGAGGATGCGCACGCCATTCGCCAGGCAGAAGGCCGACATGTCGCCGGCGGCGCGGCGGTCGAGCAGGGAGAAGGAGAGCTGGTTGGTCAGCACCGGCACGCCGCTCTTCACGGCCACGCGGAGGTGATCGGTGTCGAAGTTGGTGACGCCGATGTGCCCCAGCGCGCCCTCTTCGCGCATTGCCGCCATCTCCCGCAGCGCGTCGAGCCAGGCGGGGTGGCGGAAGGTCCACCAGTGGAACTGCATGATGTCCGGCACGCGGCCCAGGCGGTCGAGGCTGCGGCCGATGCCCGCGCGCACCACGTCGCGGGTCATGAGGCCGGGGGTGGGCACCCATTTGGTGAAGAGCGCGGCCCTGCCGCCGTTGCGGCGGAACAGGCCGGCGATGTCCTCGGCGGCGCCGTAGTGGTCGGCCATGTCGAAGGCGTCGAAGCCGGCGGCGGCATAGTCGGCCAGCGTCGCCGCGGCGGCTGCGTGGTCCAGGACGCGGCCGTCGCGCTCCTGGTCAGCAACCTGCCAGAGGCCGGTGACGATGCGGGGAATGTCGAGGCCGGGAGCGAGGGCGATGCGCGGAGGGTGGGGCATGAGGCTGCTTCAGTCCGGCGGGTTTCCGAGGTGCTCACCCCCACCCCCACCCTCCCCTGCTTCGCGGGAGAGGGAGAGGGTGCGCAGGCGGGGCAGTCGCGACCTACCTCGGGGGAAGTTGGCGCTGGACGGCCTGGACTTCGTCGGTGGTCATCTGGCCGACAGTGGTGATCTCGCCGTTCTGGATGCGCCACTTGCGGAAGGGGCCGGTGATGTCGCCCTGCGCATCGAATTCCACCGGGCCGATCACGCCGACATAGCGGATCGGCTGGTTGGCGCGGATGAGCTCAAGCGCGCGGCGGAAGCCCTGCGGGCCGGCATGCACGACCTCGCCGCCTGGGGCGGTGACCTGGCGGATCGCGTCGCGGATCGGGCCGGCCTCGAAGCGGCCGGCGCGGGCGGTGGCGAGGCCGAGGATCGCGGCCGCATCGAAGGCGCGGTCGGCGGCCGGCGCGCCGGCGCCGAAGCCGCCCGACATGGCCGGATAGGCCTGCGCGAAGAACTCGGTCGAGGGCGTGCTGACGGTGCCGCTCGACGTGCCGAAGGCGTTGTTCAGGAAGCGCGGGCCGACGTCGCGGATGAAGTCGGCGCTGTTCATGCCGTCGTTCAGCAGGAAGGTCTGCGCACCGCCCTGCTGGATCCAGGTGCGCGCGATGGTCGTGCCGTCGCCGGGGTAGGAGACGAGGTAGAGCGCGGGCGGGTCGCCGGCGAGGGCGCGCGTGACCTCGGGCGCGTAGCTCGCCTGGCGCTCGTTGTAAGGCGTCGTGGTGGTGATGGTGCCGCCGAGCGCGAGATAAGCGCGGCGGAACTCATTCACCATGTTCACGCCGAAATCGTTGTTGACGTGGATGATGGCCAGCCGCCGCAGGCCCTGGTCCATCGCGTATCTCGCCGCAGCCGTGCCCTGCAGCGCGTCGGAGGTGATGGTGCGGAAGAACCACCCGCGCGTCTGGCCCTCCGTCGCGAGGCGCGTGAGCGTCGGCGAGGAGGAGGCCGGGCTGATCTGCACGACGCCGGCCGGGCCCGTCACGCTGGTGACGATCGGGATCGAGACGGAGCTGATGATGCCACCGATGATCGCCGGCACGCGGCGGAGGTCCACGAGCTGGCGCGCCTGGTCCACGGCGACCGAGCCCTGGGATTGCGCGTCGCGCAGGTCGAAGGCGAGGCGCCCGCCCGCGATGCCCTGCGCACCGGCTGCCGCGTTCAGCTCGTTGAAGGCGAGCTCGACCGACTTGGCGGCGGCCTGGCCGAAGCGGCCGGCGGGGCCCGTCAGCGAGACGACGACGCCGATCGTGTGGGTGGCGGGCTGCTGCGCCTGCGCGCCGGCCAGCGGCAGGGCCAGCGTGCCGAGGCCGGCGCCGAGCGCGCCGCGTCGCGTGATGGTCATCTTCCTGGTCTCTCCCCGGTGCCGGACCTGATGCCGGCAATCTCGCCTTGCGCCAGGGGGTTGTAAACAGGGCGTCACCCGGGCGGCGGGGTGATCCAGGTCTCCTGGACGAAGAGCCAGCGCGGGGTGTCCTGCGACACGTCGAAGAGGGCGCCGGCGCGGCGCGAGGTCTCGAGGCCGCCGGGCAGAAACTGGCGCTCGACGTAGTGCATCAGCATCAGCGGCGGGGCGGCGTGCAGGACGGCGACGTCCTCGATGACGATGCGGAAGCCCTCGCCGCGGGCGCCGCGGGCGTTGCGGAGGAACTCCAGCACCTCGGCCCGGGCCAGGCGGCGGCCATTCGACATCACCATCGCGAAGCCGGGAGTGAAGGCGGCCTCGAAGCGGGAGGACAGGTCCTCGCCGGGTGCGCCGAGCGCGCGTTCGAAGACCCGGTGGAGCTCGACGATCTCACCAACGCAAGCGGCGGCCGGGTCAGTCACGGTTCAGCTCGTACTTCATGATGCGGCCATGCGGGCCGTGGCGGTCGCGTTCCAGCGCGTAGAAATCGCCCCCGGGCCCGGGGTGCTCGGCGAGCAGCGCGTCGATGGCGGCGCGGTCGGCGTCGTCGAGGGTGAAGCGGAACACGGCGAGGTTGTCGGGCAGGTGCTCGGCGTAGCGCGCGCCGACGATCGCGCCCGCGACATGGGGCTGGTCGAGCACCCAGCGCGTCGCGACCGCGGTGATGGAGACGCCGTGCTTTCGCGCGATGCCGTCCAGCACGCGCAGCAGCGCCTGGAAGGCATTCCAGCCGCCGAACTCCTCGATGATCAGGCGGTACTTGACGAGGCTCCGGTTCGGCAGCGGCTCGGCCGGGTCGGGCTGGCCGAGCCAGCGCGACGACAGGAAGCCGCCCGCGACGGTGCCGTAGCAGAGCAGGCGAAGGTGGCTGTGGGCGCAGAGCTGCGACATCGCGCCGGCGACGCGACGGTCCAGCAGCGAATACTGCACCTGCATGGAGACGAGCGGCACGCCGGCTTCCAGCATGCGGCGGCTGTGCGGCGTGTCGAAGTTGGTGCCGCCGAGGTGCCGGATCTTGCCGCGCCGCTGCAGCTCCGCGAGGTGGCCGGCGGCGTCGACCACGCCGGGAATGGCGTAGTCCCACCAGTGGAACTGCACGAGGTCCAGCGCTTCGGCCCGCAGGCGGCGGAGCGAGCGGTCGATGACGCGCTCGACCCCCGCGAAGTCGAGGGTGGGCAGGGCGGAGAGGTCCGGGACGAACTTGGTGTGGACATGCAGCCGCGCGCGGTCCGCCCGCGACAGCGTGTCGCGGAAGGCGCCGATCATCTCCTCGACGCCGGTGTAGATGTCGGCGCAGTCGAAGGTGGTGACGCCCGCGTCCAGGAAGGCACGCATGTCGGCGATGGCGCGCGGCATGTCCACCGCGCCGTGGCCGCCCGCCAGCTGCCAGCCGCCGCGGATCAGGCGCGAGATGCGGTAGCCGGGGGCGAGGTCGTAGGTCGGGACGGTCATGGGGCCTGCGTCGCAGTGGTGTCGCCGCGCCGGAAGCGGCGCAGCGCCGTGCGGGTGATTCGGAAACGGCTCGGGCAGTTCGGATCGGGGCAGGCGACCTCGGCGTCCGAGGTCATCCAGTCCATCGGATGCGTCGGGCGCTGCTTCGCGGCGAGCAGCGGCAGCACGGCGGCGAGAGAGTAGATGGAGAAACCCTGCCCGGGCGGCAGGTGCAGCATCTCGCCGCGCAGCTCGAAATGATCGCCGGGCACGGCGCCGCACCAGAGCTTGGCGCCCGGCGGCGCCACCACCTCGACCCGGAGGTCCCAGAGGTCGAATCCGTCCTCATCCATCGCGCTCTCTCCAGCCGGCTTTGTCGGCGGCGCGGGGATGCGGCGCAAGCCGGGGCTTGACGGAAGGGGCGCGGCACGGCCTTTCGCCGGCACGGTCGGGGGATGCGTGCGTGCTGGTGGCGGAGGGGCTGACGAAGGGGTTCGGGGGGCCGCCGGTGGTGGAAGGCGTGTCCTTCACCCTCGCGCGCGGCACCATCACCGGGCTGATCGGGCCGAACGGGGCGGGCAAGACGACGCTGTTCAACCTCATCGCCGCGAGCCTCGCGCCGGACCGCGGCACGATCACGCTGGAGGGCGAGCGGGTGGACGGGCTGCGGCCCGACGAGGTCTTCGCCCGCGGCCTCGCCCGCACCTTCCAGATCCCCCGCCCCTTCCCCGCCATGACGGTGTTGGAGAACGTCATGCTGGCGCCGACCGGCCAGCGCGGCGAGCGCTTCTGGGCGAACTGGCTGAGCCCCGGCGCCGTGGCGGCGGAGGAACGCCGCAACCGCGAGCACGCGATGCACTGGCTCGACTTCGTCGGGCTGTCGAAGCTGGCGGCGCAGCCCGCAAGCGTGCTGTCGGGCGGGCAGCGCAAGCTGCTGGAGCTCGCCCGCGTGCTGGTGGCGGAGCCGCGGCTGATCCTGCTGGACGAGCCGGGCGCGGGCGTCTCGCCGCCGCTGCTCGAGATCATCATGGGCAAGATCGCGGAGCTGAACGCGCGCGGCATCACCTTCCTGATCATCGAGCACAACATGGACCTGGTGATGACGCTGTGCCGGCCGGTGATGGTGCTGGCGGGTGGCAGGCTGCTGCTGGAAGGGACGCCGGAGGAGGTCAGGCGCGACCCGCGCGTGGTGGAGGCCTATCTCGGATGATGCCGGCGCTCGAGATGGCGGCGATCGAGGGCGGCTATGAGCCGGGGCTGCCGATCCTGCGCGGCGCCTCGGTGCGCGTCGCGCCGGGCGAGATCGTGGCGCTGCTCGGGCCGAACGGCGCGGGAAAGTCCACGCTGGTCAAGGCGGCGGCGGGGCTGGTGCCGGTATGGTCGGGGCGCGTGACACTCGCCGGGCGCGACATCACCGGATTGCCGGCGCATCGCATGGTGCATGAGGGGCTGGGCTTCGTGCCGCAGACGGAGAACGTCTTCGCGAACCTCTCCGTGCTGGAGAACCTGCAATTGGCAAGCGCGCTGGTCGCACGGAAGCGGCGCGGCGACCTCGGGAAGATGTTCGAGCTGTTCCCGGATCTCGACCGGCAAAGGAAGCTCGAGGCCGGGCGGCTCTCGGGCGGGCAGCGGCAGATGCTCGCGGTGGCGCGTGCGCTGATCGCCGCGCCCTCGGTGCTGATGCTGGACGAGCCCTCGGCCGGCCTCTCGCCGAAGCTCGTCGGGGTCGTGTTCGAGCGGCTGCGGGCGGTGCGCGAGGCCGGAGTGACGATCCTGCTGGTGGAGCAGAACGTGAAGGCGGCGCTGTCGGTCGCCGACCGCGCGGTGGTGCTGGTCGAGGGGCGAGAGCGGCTGGAAGGCCGCGCGGTGGACCTCGCGGAGGATCCACGCATGACGGCGCTCTATCTGGGAGCGGCGGCCTGATGCTGCAGCTGGTGGCCGACGGGCTGGTGGTGGGCAGCGTCATCGCGCTCGGCGCGGTGGGGCTGACACTGACCTACTCCATCCTCCGTTTCGCGAATTTCGGCCAGGGCGAGTTCATGACCTGGGGTGCCTATCTCGCCATCTCGTCGCTCGCCTTCCTGCTGGCAGTCACCGGCGGGGGCGTAATGGAGCCGCTCGGTCCCTTCAGCTTCGGCTGGCAACTGATCGCCGCGATGGTGCTGGCGGCGGGGCTGACCGCGCTGCTGGCGCTTCTCGTGGACTGGCTGCTGTTCCGCCACCTGCGGCGCGGCAACGCCATCACGCTGGTGATCGCGAGCTTCGGCGCGGCGCTGGCGCTCCGCAACCTGGTGCAGTTCCTCTACGGGACGCTGCCGGAATACTACTCGCGCGAGATCCAGATCGCGATCCGGCTGGTGCCGCGCGACGTGCTGGGGGGGCTGCGCGTCACGCCGGACCAGATGCTGGTGATCGGGCTGACGCTGGGCCTCATGCTCGCGCTGCAATGGCTGCTGACGCGCACGACGCTCGGCCGCGCGATGCGGGCCACCGCGATGAATCCGGCGCTGGCGCGCGTGGCGGGGGTGGACGTGGAAGGCGTGATCCGCGCCACCTGGGTGATCGGCGCCTCACTTGCGGCGGTGGCCGGCGTCTTCGTCGGCATCACGCTGCAGATCCGCCCGATGCTCGGCTTCGACCTGCTGCTGCCGCTCTTCGCGGCTGCGATCCTGGGGGGCATCGGCAGCGTGCGCGGCGCGGTCGCAGGCGGCTACATCGTCGGACTGGCGGAAAGCCTCTCGGTGCCGCTGGTGGGCGCGGAGTACCGCGCGGCGACGGCCTTCGCGGTGCTGATCGCCATCCTTATGCTGCGCCCGAGCGGGCTGTTCGGGGCGCGCGGCTGATGGAGATCCTGCCAGTCCTCAACTACCTCGCCTTCTTCACCGTCTTCGCCGGCATCTTCGCGGTGATGGCGCTGGGGCTGAACCTGCAATGGGGGTTCACGGGCCTGTTCAACGTGGGCGTCGCGGGCTTCGTCGCGGTCGGCGCCTATGCCTCCGCGATCCTGACCGGCCCGCCGGAGCCCGAGCGGTTCGGCGGCTTCGGCCTGCCGATCCTCGTCGGCTGGATCGGCGCGATGCTGCTTTCGGGGCTCGCGGCCTTCGTCGTCGCGGCGGCCGCGCTCCGCTTGCGCGAGGACTACCTGGCGATCACCACCTTCGGCATCGCGGTGGTGATCCAGCTCGTCGCGACCAATGCGCAGGGGCTGACCGGCGGGCCCTTCGGCATCCAGTCCATCCCCCGCCCCTTCGCCGAGGCGCTGGGCGCGGGCTTCGCGTGGAACCTGGCCTATCTTGCGCTCGTGGCAGCGGTGCTCGGCGTCGTCTGGTGGGCGCTGGAGCGGCTTGTCGCGAGCCCCTGGGGGCGCGTGCTGCGCGCGATCCGCGAGGACGAGCTGGCGGCGGCCTCGCTCGGCAAGCGCGCGGCGGCGTTCCGGCTGCAGAGCTTCGTCATTGGCTGCAGCCTGATGGGGCTGGCCGGCGCGCTCTACGCGCATTTCGTCGGCTACATCGCGCCGGAAGACTTCTTGCCGATCCTCACCTTCCAGATCTGGGCGATGCTCATCGTCGGCGGGTCGGGGAACAATGCGGGCGCGGTGCTCGGCGCCTTCGCCGTCTGGGCGATCTGGAGCGTCAGCGGCAACCTGATCCGCGAGGTGCTGCCGGCCGCCGAGCAGGCGCGTGGGGCGGCGCTGCAGGTGGTGCTGATCGGGGTGATGATCGCGGCGATCCTCGTGCTGCGGCCGCGCGGGATGCTGGGTGAGCGCGCGACCGTGTCGCGGCACGCCGGGGAGGATTAGGGAGCGGTCCGGCCCCAGAGGCGGCGTTGGCGCTGATCCTCCCAGCGCTCGATCTGGCGGGAGGTGTCGCCGCGACGGTGGCGTGATTCCTGGCGGAAGCTGTCCTCGGCCAGCAGCTGGCGCTGGCGGGCCCACCAGTCTTCGCGTTGGCGGGCCTGGTCCTCGGCGCGGCGGCGGAGGGCGTCGGAGGAATGCTGAGCTCTTGGCCGGGCGGGGAGGGCCGCGAACAGGGCAGCGAGGAGTGCGCGGCGGGTCGGGGTCGGGTTGCGCTCGTGGCTGGCCAGCGCGGAGGCACGTACCGCCACCCCGACCCTACCCCGCGGGCCGGGGAGGGAGATGTGGAGCGGGAGGAAGAGGCGGCTCCGGGTCAGAAGGCCTCCTTCACGAAGCGGCCGGCGAGCATGATGGCGGAGATGTGCCGGCCCTGGCCGGTCAGCAAGGAGAGGTCCTTCAGCGGGTCGCCCTCCACCACGATCAGGTCGGCGTGCGCGCCGGGCGCGACAGTGCCGACCTGACCCTCCATGCGCAGCAGCTTCGCCGCGTGGACCGTCGTGCTGCGGATCACCTCGATCGCCGGCAGGACGCGGCCGCGGATGACGAATTCCTCCGATTGGTGGCGGTGCATCTCGCCGAGCAGGTCGGTGCCGAAGGCCATGGTCAGGCCGGCACGGCGCATGATGTCGAGGCTCTCCAGGCCGCGCAGCCGCACCGTGTCGATCTTGGCGACGGATTCAGCCGGCAGGCCGAGCGACGCGCCCTCGTCCTTCAGCGCCTGGTAGGTGACGAGGGTGGGGCAGGCGATGGCGCCGGCCTCGGCGGCCTTCAGCGCCGTCGCCTCCTCGATCAGGTTGCAATGCTCGAGGCTGCGGACACCACACTCGACGGCGCGGCCGATCGCTTCGTCGGTGTAGAGATGGGCGGCGACATAGGTCTGCGCCATCGCCGCTTCCTCCACCGCGGCGCGGATCTCGTCCTTGCTGTAGCCGAGGAAGGCGATCGGGTCGGTGGGCGAGGCGACGCCGCCATTCGCCATGATCTTGATGTAGTCGGCGCCGGCCTTGATCTCCTCGCGGCAGGCGCGGCGCACGGCGTCCACGCCGTCGGCGATGCGCCCCAGCGCGCCGAGGCGCCCCTCGGCCCAGCCATTGTCGCGGGTGTCCCAGCGCCCGCGGCCGTCGCTGTGGCCGCCGGTCGAGGAGATCGCCTTGCCGCAGAGCACCATGCGCGGGGCGTCGAAATGCCCTTCCTCCCGCGCCGCGCGCAGCCCCTGCGTCGCGCCGCCGAGGTCGCGGATCGTGGTGAAGCCGCGCATGAGCATGCCGTGCATGATCCGCGCGGCACGGAAGGCGACGAGCGCATCGGGCAGCAGCGCGTGGCGCGCGAGGTTCACCTCTGAGGCGATGACGTGCACATGCGCGTCGATCAGCCCGGGCATGAGCGTGCGTCCGCCGAGGTCCATGCGGCGCGCGGAGGCCGCCGTGATCGGCTTGTCGGAGACCTCCCTGATCAGCCCGTCCTCGACGAGGACATGGCCCTCCACCGCTTGGTCCTGGCGACCGTCGAGGATGCGGGCATTGGCGAAGAGGGTGGTTGGCATGGGCGGGCTCCTTCGCGCGCAGGCTAGACCGGATCGCGCTCAGCCGGGATGGCCCGGGCCGGTCGGCACGCCGTAGGCGCCTGCGCAGCCTGCCATCGGGGCGGCAGGCGGGACGGCGCGAGACGCCAGCGAGAATGCAACGAATGGTCGCGACACTAACGCTGAATTCACGCGCTGATTGCGCTGCGCCGCACAACAATTTGTTGACCGGTGGTTAACGTGTCTACTACCCAGGGTTAGGTCCATCACGCTCACCACAACCTGACGCCAGGACGCCGGATGCACCCAGCCGCGATCCGCCATCACGTTCTCGTCCTCGACCTGCCCGACGAGCCGCCGGTCCCGCTGCTCGAGGCACTGCGCCAGCGCGGGCACCACGCGTCGCGCTGCGAGGGGCTGGATCGCGCCATCGCGCTGCTGGATGGCGAAGCGGGGCTGCCGCCGGCCGACCTGCTCGTGCTCCGCCCCCCCGGTGCCGGCCGTGACGGGCTGCGGATGCTGCAGCGGATCCGTACTGCCTCTCCCATCGCCGTCGTGCTGATCGGTCATTCCTGCGACCGCTTCGGTGACCGGGTGGCCGCGCTCGAGCTCGGCGCGGACGACTACCTCGCCCCCGGCATGCCCCTGCCCGAGATGATCGCCAGGATTCGCGCGGTCCTCCGCCGTGCCGCGGGGGGCGGGACGCGGGCGCTCTCCCGTGCCGACGGGGCCGGCGCCGCCCCGCCGATCCAGGGCGGATGGCGGCTGGCCGTGCACAGGCGCGCCCTCGTCGCGACCGATGGCGGGCGGACGCTGCCGCTGACCGGGGCCGAATACGAGCTGCTGCGTCAGCTGCAGCGCGCCGGCGGCGCGGCGGTGGACCGGGATACCATTTCGCGCCTGGTCTTCCGGCGGCCCTGGCGCGTCGAGGACCGCGCGGTGGACGGGCTGGTGAAGCGCCTGCGGCGCAAGCTCGCGGGCGAGGCGATCGCCTCCGTTCGGGGCGTCGGCTACGCGCTCCGCTTCGCCGAGCCCGAAACCGGCAGCGAGCCGGATGCACACCCCAGGGTGGAAAATTGTGCACCGAATTCGCGCCCCTCGACGCTGGAACTGCAATCTCCGGTAGCAGAGTGACCTCGCGACCGGCTGGGCCGGACGCGCCAGTGGGAGAGTGAGCAGATGGATGACTTCGCAACACTTCCGGGCGGCGTTTACCTCGGCAGCGACCAGTCCGAGCTGGTGGATGCTGGCCAGGGCTTCCCGCCGAACGCGTTCGACAACCTGATCCTGACCTTCGGCGGCAATGATTCGGTGCTCGCCGGCGCGGGCGACGACCAGGTGCTGCTCGGCGACGGCGACGACATCGCGGAGGGCGGCACCGGGGATGACGTGATCCTCGGCGAGGCCGGCAACGACCGTGTCCTCGGCGGTAACGGGAACGACGTGCTGTCCGGCGACGAGGGCCGCGACTCGCTCGATGGCGGGAACGGGGATGACGGCCTCGAGGGCGGCGACGGCGACGACGTGCTCGTCGGCGGCAATGGCGACGACGCGCTGGCGGGTGGCGCCGGCAGCGACGTGATCGCGGGCGGCAACGGCCGCGACGTGATCGAGGGCGGCGCGGGCGACGACGTGCTCTCGGGCGGCCGCGGCTCCGACGTCTTCGTCTTCGAATCCGGCTTCGGCAAGGACGTCGTGCTCGACTTCCAGAAGGGCGTCGACGTGCTGGAGATCCAGGCGAACATCAACGGCCTGCCGATCGGCTCCGCCGCCGACCTCTCCGGCTACATCACGGGCAACGCGGTCTCTTCCACGATCACGCTGAACGGCGACACCATCCGACTGGTCGGCGTGTCGGTCTCCGACCTGCGCGACAACCTCGACAGCTACGTCAAGATCGTCTGACGAGGCCCATGCTGGACCTGCACGCGACCCGGTCCTGCGGCGCGGCGTCGGATCCGAAGGGGTCCGGCGCCGTCGTCGCGCATCGGGCCGCACGGCTGCCCGGCGGGCTCGTGCTGATCGAGATGGAACTCGCCGTGCCGGCGCCCGCCGGCGCGGTGGAGCTGCTGCTGGCGGGGGCGCCGCTGCCGCCGCCGACCACGGCGATGCTGTTCGGCGACGAGGCTGCGCCGCGGCTCTTCTTCGCCGCACGCGATGCGGGCGCGTTGCTGCGTCCCGGTACGGCGGTCGGGCTCAGGCGCGGCGGCATCGCGCTCGGGGGCTTCCGGCTGGATGCGCCGGTCGCCCCTGCCCCGCTGCTGACCGGCCGCCCGCTGACCGAGCGCGCGGCGCTGCTGCGCTTCCTCGCCGCCACCTGCGCTCCGCTCTTCGGCGTGGCGGAGGAGGTGGTTTTCGCCGCCGCGCTGCATGCGCTGGCCGAGGCGGTGGCGCGCGACGCCGGCCGACGTGCGACGGCGCAACCGCTCTGCCGGCCAGGCGCGACGCTGTCCCTGTGGGCGGCGCCGTGCGCGGTGCGCGGCACGTGGTGGCTCGTGGAGCGGCAGCGCCTGCGCCGCATCGGGCCGGCCGAGGCCGGGACCCTGGCCATCGACGGCGCGGCGCCTGCGCCCGGCGCGCTGCTGCTGCCGCCTAGCGGCGCGGCCCCGCTGGACCTTGCTGCCGCGGGGCCACGCCTGCCGGCGCTGCGCGACTTCCTGGCGCGCGGCTTCCGCGCCGCACCCGGCACCATCGCGGCCCGGGCGGTGCGCGCGCTGGCCGGATCGCCGCGCCGTGCCGCGCTGCTGCGCGAGGCGCAGTTGATGGCGCCGGCGAAGCCGTGGCGCGCCCTCGATCCGGTCGCGCCGGTCGGCGGCGCGCTGGAACTCGCGCTGTCGGACGGCGCGGGCGGGCTCTTCCTCTGCGGCTGGACGCGCGATCCTCTGGACCTCGTCGCCGGGATGGAGTTGCGCTGCGCCTTCGGCCGCCAAGTGCTGCCGACGGCGGCGCTGCGCCGCGTCGCGCGGCCGGATCTGGCGGGCCGCTTCGCCGAGGCGGCCTTCGGCGCGGGCGGGCCGGCGCCGGGCTTCGTCGCGCATCTGCCCGACGCCGACCACGCGGCGGTGGCGCAATGGCGCCTCGGGCTGCGGCTCGCCTCGGGCGAGGCGATCGAGCTCGTCGCCCCGCCCTCGCGCCTGGCGCCCGCCGCGGCGCGTGACCTCGTGCTGCGCGCGGTGCGGCCTGCGGCGCTGCGACCAGGCGTGCTGGAGGACGCGATCGCGCCGGCCGCGTGGCGGCTGCACCGCGCCGCGATGGCTGCGCCGGGCACGCCGGAGGTGGTGCACCTCGGTACCGCGCCGCGACGGCCGGCGCTGGCGCTCGTCGTGCCGCTCTACCGCAACCTGCGCTTCCTGCGCGCCCAACTCGGGGCGTTCCTACGCGACGCGGCGCTGGACGGTGCCGAGATCGCCTATGTCCTCGACAGCCCCGAGCAGCGCGCCGAGGTGGAACACCTGCTGCGCGGCGTGGTGGCGCTCCACAGGCGCGGCGCGACGCTCGTCGTCATGCCGGCCAACCGCGGCTATGCGAGCGCCTGCAACGCGGGCGCGGCGGCCACGGCGGCGCCGGTGATCGGCTTCCTGAACTCCGACGTGATCCCGGCCGCGCGCGGCTGGGCGGCGCCGTTGCTCGCCCGGCTGCGGCGGGAGCGGCGGCTGGCCGCGGTCGGGCCGAAGCTGCTCTTCGACGACGGCACGATCCAGCATGCCGGGCTGCTGTTCCGCCTCGGCTTCGACGGGCAGTGGCTGAACGACCACTACTGGAAGGGGCATCCGCGCGGCACCCTGGCCGCCGCCGCGCCGCGTCGCGTGCCGGCGGTGACCGGCGCCGCAATCTTCGTCCGCCGCGCCGCCTTCGACGCCGCCGGCGGCTTCTGCACCGACTACGTGATCGGCGATTTCGAGGACAGCGACCTCTGCCTCGCGCTGCGCGAAGCGGGCCATGAGATCGGCTACGAGCCGGTCGAGCTGTACCATTTCGAGCGGCAATCCATAGGCGCCCATGCGGGACATTCGGGGAGCCTCGCCGGCGCCTGCAACCGCCTGCTGCACCATCGCCGCTGGGACGGCGCGATCGCCGCGCTGATGGCGCGCTTCGGCGAGGAGGGCTGAGGCGTGCGGCTGCTCTTCGTCGCGCACAACCATCCGGCGCTGCAGCCCGGCGGAAGCGAGGCCTTCGCCCTCGGCCTGTTCCGCGCGCTGCGCAACCGGCACGGCGCGACGGGGCTCTTCCTCGCCGGCGTCACCGATGCGCTGCGGCCGCGACGTCCGGGCACCATCCTGCAGGCGGCCGGCGCGGCGGAGGACGAGCTGCTCGTCTCGCTCGACCATTTCGACCGCTTCCACCTGTCGCAGCAGGACGTCTACGGCCTCGCCTCGCTCATCCCGCTGGTACGCCGGCTCGACCCGGAGGTGATCCACCTGCACCACCCGCTGCTCTTCGGCCTGGAGGGGATCGACATGCTGCGCCGCGCGGCGCCGCGGGCGTGGATGGTGGCCACGCTGCACGACTATTTCGCGATCTGCCCGCGCGAGGGCCAGCTGCTGACCGCCGCCGGCACGCCCTGCCCCGGCCCGGCGCCGGACCGCTGCCGGCGGTGCTTCCCGGACCGCGATAGGGTGGAGTTCGGGCTTCGCGACCTCGCGATCCGCGACGCCTTCCGCGCCTTCGACACGCTGGTCGCGCCGAGCGGCTTCCTGCGCGGACGCTTCGTCGCGGCGGGCTGGGACCCCGCGCGAATGGTCGTGCTGCCGAACGCCGTGCCGGCCGCACCGCCTGCGCCGCATCGCACCGTCGCGAAGGGCGGCGCGCGCGACCGCTTTGCCGTCTTCGGCAACGTCAACCGCTTCAAGGGCACACTCGTCGCGCTGCGCGCCTCGGCGCAGCTCTCGGCGGAGGGCGTCGGCCATCGCCTGGCCGTCCATGGCGGCACCGCCTGGCAGAGCGAGGCCTTCCTCGCCGAATTCGCCGCGGCGCTGGCCGCCGCACCGGGCGCACAGCACGCCGGTCCCTACGCACCGGAGGAGATGTCGGAGCGGATCGCCGCAGTCGACTGGGTCGTCGTGCCCTCGATCTGGTTCGAGAATGCGCCGCTGGTGATCCTGGAGGCCTTCCGCCACCGCCGTCCCGTCATCTGTTCCGGCATCGGCGGCATGGCGGAACTGGTGACGGACGGCGTGGACGGGCTGCACGCTGCGCCGAACGACCCCGCCGCGCTGGCCGAGGCGATGCGCCGCGCCGCGACGACGCCGCGGCTGTGGCAACGGCTGGTGGCCTGCATCCGCCAGCCGCCCGACCTCGACCACGCGGCGCGCGCGCATCTCGCGCTCTATCGCGGCGACGCCGCGCTCGCCGCCTGACGGAACGGGAAGCACAGATGGCCGAAGCAGCCGCCCTGCCCCGCCCCGCCGAGCTCGAGGGGCTGGTGGACAACGCCACCGGCCACCGCCTCTATGGCTGGGCCTGGAACGCCGCCGCGCCCGAGGAGCGCGTGACCATCGAGCTCCGGCTTGGCGAGGAGGTAGTGGAGCGCGCGGTTGCCGAACGCATGCGCGAGGACCTCGCCAAGGCCGGCGTCGGCGACGGGCGGCACGCCTTCGAGCTGCCGCTGCGCTCCGAATGGGCGAAGCGCGCGCGGGAGATCAACGTCGTCGCGCGCGCGGCCGACGGGAGCGAATCGGGCCTGCCGATCCGCGCGCGCCGTGCCGACATCGACCCGACCGGCGCGCTGCAGCGCGTGCTGGAGGCGACCGCGACCTCGCACCGCCAGCTGCGCGAGGAGTTGGAGCGCGTGGCGGCGCGCATCCCGGCAAACGATGGGGGCCGCGACGACGCGATCCGCACCCTGGCCGCGAGCCAGGCGGCGCTCGGCGACAAGCTCGACACGCTCTCGGTCTGGCTGATGCGGGTGGATGAACGACTGGCCACGCTCGGCGCGCCGGCTCCCGCGCCTGCTCGGCGGCTCGATCCGTGGCAGGTCGCGCTCTGCGCGACGCTGGCCGCGGTGCTGGCCGGCGCGGCGCTCGGCACCGCCCAGCTGCTCGGCCTCGGCTGACCGGGTTCGATGACGGCGGCTTCCACCCCGGGTGCGATGGCGCGGCTCGGCCCCGAGATCTCGGCGGCCGTGAGGCTTGCCGCGACCATCGGGCTGCTCGGCGCCTTCGGGCCTTTCCTGCTCGTCGTGCTGAAGATGCAGGTTTATGGGCTGGTGCTACCTACCGGCAGCATGGTCACCGCCTGGGGACTGGCGGCCGGCTTCGCCGTCGCGGCCGTCGTCGTCGTGGCACTCGCGGCGGTGCGCGACCTGGCGTTGATCGCGATCGGCAACCGGCTGGCGCGGCGGCTCGCCGTGCCGGTGCTGCTGGCCGCGATGGAGCGGCCGGGCGCGGATCCCGCCGCCTCCACCGCCCTCGCGCTGCACGACATCGAGGAGGTGCGCCGCGGCGCCACCGGCACGCTCTGCACGCTCGCGCTCGATGCGACGCTGGTGCCGGCCTTCCTGCTGCTGCTCGGCTGGTTCCACTGGGGCTTCGCGGTGTTCGGGCTTCTCGCCGCGACGCTCGCCCTCGGCCTCGGGCTGATGGGTGAGCGGCTGACGCGGGCGGCGCTGGCCGATTCCAATGCCGACCATGCCCGCGGCGCGCGGATGGTCGCGGATGCGGTGCGCTGCGCGGAGGCGGTGGAGGCGCATGGCATGGTGCCTGCGCTGGTGCGCCGCTGGGCCGAGGGGCTGGCGCGGGGCGCGGAACGGCTGCGGCGCGCCCAGGCCGGCGCGCGGCTGACCGGCGCGGCGGGACAGACGCTGTTCGGGATGGTGAGCGGCGGCACGCTCGTGGTCGGCACGCTGGCCGTGCTCGCCGGCTCTGACATCGGCTACGGGATGGTCGCGGCGGCGCTGCTGACCTCGCGGCTGATGGAGCCGCTGGGCCATGCCGGCGGCTCGCTCGGCGAGCTCGCCGCGATGCGCGCGGCCTGGTCGCGGCTGGACGCGCTGCTGCGCGCGGCGGATGCCGTGCCGCCCCGCATCACGCGCGCCTTTCCCTGCCCGGAGGGGCGGCTGCGCGTGGAACGCGTGACGCTCGTGCATCCCGGCAGCGGCCGCGCGCTGCTGCGCGAGGTGAACCTGGAAGTCGGGCCCGGCGAGGTCGTGGCGCTCGCCGGCCCGCCGGGGGCAGGCAAGTCCACGCTGCTGCGGCTGATGCTCGGCGTGCAGCTTCCTTCGGCCGGCGCGGTGTTCCTCGACGGCCACGCGACCGCGCAGTGGGAGCCGGGCGACCTCGCGCGCCACGTCGGCTACCTGCCGCAGGACCCGCTGCTGCCGCCGGCCTCCATCGCCTCGGTCATCGCGCGGCTCGATCCCGCACCGGACCCCGGGGCCGTGCTGGGCGCGGCGCGGCTGGCGGACGCCGAGCGCCTGGTCGCCAACCTGCCCGATGGCTTTGCAACGCGGCTAGGCGGCGGGCTGCGGCTGTCCATGGGGCAGCGGCAACGCCTCGCCTTGGCGCGCGCTGTCTATGGCAGCCCGCGGGTCCTGCTGCTCGACGAGCCCGCAGCCTATCTCGACGCGGATGGAGAGGCGGCCGTGCTGCGGCTGATCGCGACTCTTGCCGAGGCCGGCACAGCGATCGTGCTCACCTCGCACCGCGAGGCGCTGCTCCGCGCCGCGTCGCGCAGGCTGCTGCTCGAACCGAATGGGTGGAAGCTGACCGGCGCGGCGCCACCGGCCCAGCTGGTGGCGCCGGCCCGCCTGACGCTGGGCGCGGCATGAGCGCGAGCCTCGCCTTGCCCGCCCCGGCCCGTCGGCCACGGCGCGACCAGCGCGAGGTCGCGGCGGCGCTCGCGCTCTGCTTCGCGTTGTCGGCCGCGGTGCAGGGCACGGTGCTGCTGACTCCGCTGCTCACAATGCATGTCTTCGACGGCGTGCTGGAATCGCGCAACTACGCGACGCTCGTCGTGCTGACGGTGGGCTTCGCGCTCGCGTTGGCGCTCGGCGGCGTGCTGCGGCTGCTGCGCGCCGCGCTGCTGGCGCGCATCGCGGAAGGCCTCGGGCGGAAGCTGCAGCTGCGGGCGCTCGCCGCCTCGGTGCGGGTGGCGCTCGGGGGCGACACGACGCGGCCAGCAACCGCGCTCGGCGACCTCGCGGAGCTGCGGCGCCTGCTCGGCGGCCCGGCACTCGCCGACCTGCTCGACCTGCTCTCCGTGCCCGTCGCGCTTGGCTTTCTCTGGCTTATGCACCCGCTCTTCCTGCTGGTCGGGATCGTCGCGGTAGCGGTGAAGGCCGGGCTCGCGGTGGCGGCGGACCGCGCGACCCGCGCGGACGTCGCGGCGGCCACGGCGCAGGCGGCGCGGGCCAAGGCAGAACTCGGCGCGGCGCTCCGCCAGCCGGATGCGGTGCGCGGCCTTGGCATGACGCGGGGCGTTCTGCGCGGCTGGCTGCCGCTCTGGCTCGACGCGCTGGAGCGGGAGGACCGCGCGCAGCGCCGGGTGCGCGCGCTCGGCGGGCTGCTGATGCTGGCGGAGTTCGCGCAGCAGATGGCGATCGTGACCGCCGGTGCCTGGTTGCTGATCCGGCAGGATGCGACCCCGGGCGTGATGCTCGCTGCGACGATGATGATCGGCTTCGCGACCAACCCGGTTGTTGCTCTCGTTGCGCGCTGGCGCGACTGGGCCTTCGGGCGGCTCGCCTGGCGACGGCTGCACGCGCTGGCCGAGGCCGGCTGCGCGCCCGCCGTCGCGCCGCGGGATGCGTCCGCGCCGGAGGGCGTCGTCTTCGACGGCATCACGGTGTGCATCCCGGGCAGCGGCCGCGTGCTGGTGCGCGACCTCTCGCTGCGTCTCGCGCCTGGCGAGGCGTGGCTGCTGATCGGTCCGAACGGCATCGGCAAGACGAGCCTGCTGCGGGCGGCGCTCGGCCTGGCCGAGCCGGCGTCCGGCCGCGTGCTGCTCGACGGGCAGGACACCTTCCGCGCCGACCGCGCGACGCTCGGCCCGCGCCTCGGCTACCTGCCGCAGGAGCCGGGGCTGCTCGAGGGCAGCGTGCTCGACAACATCGCCCGCTTCGGCGGCGGCGGGCCGGAGGGCGCGGTCGAGGCGGCGCGACGTCTCGGCGCGCATGACGGCTTCGGCCGGCTGCATCGCGGCTACGAGACGCCGGCCGGGCCCGGCGGCGGCCTCTCGGGCGGACAGTCGCGTCTCGTCGCCCTCGCGCGCGCGCTGCACGGGACGCCGCGGCTGCTGGTGCTGGACGAGCCGGAGGCCGGGCTCGACGCGGCTGCCCGCGGTGAGTTGCGCGGCGCCGTCGTGGCGGCGCGCGAGGCGGGCGCGGTGGTGCTGCTGGTGACGCATGAGCCGGCAGCCTGGGCCGGGGCCGTCGATGGCGCGCTGCGGCTCGGCGGCGACGGCGGCTGGGCGGCGGAACGGGATCCGGAGAGGGCGGCATGACCGGCAAGGCGACAAACGATCCGGCGGTGATGCTAGAACGCGAGATGGATGCGCTGCTGCCGCCGCCCTCGCTGCGGCGGCTGATGCTCGGCGCTGCCGGCGTCCTGGTGATCGGCGTCGGCGGCCTGGTCGGCTGGGCTGCGGCGACGCCGCTCGACCGCGCCGTCGTCGGCAGCGGCGCGCTCGTCGCCGAGGGCAAGCGCAAGACGGTCTCGCTGCTGGAAGCCGGCATCCTGCGCGAGCTGCTGGTGCGGGAAGGCGAGCGCGTGACCGCGGGCCAGCCTCTGCTGCGGCTCGACACCACCCAGGCGGAGGCGGTGGCGGCCCAGGCGCAGGCGTTGTTCTGGGGCCAGAGCGCGCGCGTCGCGCGGCTGCTGGCCGAGCAGTCCGAAGCGCGTGCGCTGACCCTGCCCGCGCACGTCGCGGCGGCGGGCGGAAGTCCCGCCTTCGGCGGGCTGGTGGAGGCGGAGCGCCGGCTCTTCGCCGCGCGGCTCGCTGCCTTCGAGGGCTCGGTCGGCGTGCAGCGCACGCGCATCGCGCAGCTGCAGCAGCAGGCGGCCGCTCTGGCCGCGCAGCGCAACGCGGCGGCAACGCGGCTGGCCACGGTGCGGGAGGAACTGGTCGGCGTGCGGCAGCTTCTCGCGAGCGGCTTCGCGACGCGCACCCGGCACTGGGAGCTGCAGCGGGCGGAGGCCGAGCTGCTCGGCCAGCTCGGCCAGTACCAGGCGCAGGAGGCACAGACGCGGGAGGGCATTGCCGGCGCCGAGGCCGAGCTCGCCGCCCTGTCGCTCAACCGCCAGCAGGAGATCGCGCGCGAGCTGCAGGAAGCGCAGGCGATGCGCGCGGACGCCGAGGCACGGCTGCGCGGCGCGCTCGACGTGCTGGCGCGGCGCGAGGTGACGGCGCCCGAAGACGGCACGGTGACCGAGATCCGCTTCTTCACCCCCGGCGGCACGATCGGGCCGGGGCAGCCGGTGCTCGACATCGTGCCCGCCGAGGACCGGCTGGTGGCGGAGACGCGCATAGCGCTGACCGACATCGAGATGGTGCGGCCCGGACAGCGCGCGCGGCTCCGGCTGAGCGCCTTCCGCACGCATGACGTGCCGCTGCTGGAGGCGGAGGTGATCTTCGTCTCGCCGGACCGGCAGACGGACCCGCAGGGCGGCGCCTTCTTCCTCGCCCGGCTGCAGCTCGAGGCGGAGGCAACGGCGTGGGTCCCGGGCCTCGCGCTCGCGCCCGGCATGCCGGTGGAGGCCTTCCTGCTAGGGGAGCGGCGAACGGCCCTCGACTACGTCATTCGGCCACTGACCGACAGTCTTCGTCGCTCTCTTCGGGATTAGCGCAAGTATGTCCGGCGCCATGACAAGCTTGGGCTTGTCGGACTTAAGAAAAACTGCCTCCGCTCTCAAGTTTCTGTTTACGTCCGACTGTGCACCACGGTAGGAATGCAACCATGAATTGCGGAGGGGGATATGTCACTCGCTCTGGTTGCCGCACCACGGCCCACGACGCTGCACGCCGGCAACCTGACCGGCTGGACTTTTCCGGACCTGCCCGGCCCGCTGCTGGTGCAGGTCCGACACTTCGCCGATGGCCGGGGCGCCTTCGCCGAGACCTTCAATCCACGCGACGTCGCAGCGCTCGGCATCCAGGACCGCTTCGTGCAGGATAACTGGTCGCGCTCCGACGCGGTCGGCACGGTGCGCGGGCTGCATTTCCAGTGCCCGCCGCGCGTGCAGGCGAAGCTCGTGCGCGTGCTGCGCGGCGCGATCCTCGACGTGGCCGTGGATCTCCGGCGTTCCTCCCCCACCTTCGGCCGCCACGTCGCAGTGGAGCTCGAGGAAGGCGATGGGCGGATGCTCTACGTGCCGGGCGGCTTCGCGCATGGCTTCTGCACGACGCGGCCGGCGACCGAGATCGCCTACAAGGTGAGCGACCTCTACGCGCCGGATTGCGACGCCGGCGTTGCCTGGGACGATCCCGACCTCGCCATCGCCTGGCCCGTGGCACCCGGCCGCGCGGTGCTGTCCGACAAGGATGCGCGCCTGCCGCGCCTCGCCGCGCTGCCCCCCGTCTTCGCCTGAGACCCGGACCCCGGAACATCCCCATGCGCATCCTCGTCACCGGCGGCGCCGGCTTCATTGGCTCGGCCCTCGTGCGCCACCTTCTGCTCGACCTCGGGGCCGAGCTGCTGGTGGTGGACAAGCTCACCTATGCCGGCGACCGGCGATCTCTTTCGGATTGCGAGGGGCGGCCCGGCTTCGCCTTCCTCGAGGCCAACATCGCCGACGCGGACGCGATGCGTCGCGCCGTGACGGAGTTCGCGCCGGACGCCGTCGCGCATCTCGCGGCCGAGAGCCATGTGGACCGCTCCATCACCGGGGCCGCGGAGTTCGTGCGCACCAATGTCGTCGGCAGCTTCACGCTGCTGGAGGCCGCGCGCGGATACTGGGCGGCGCTGCCGCAGGCGCGGCGCGAGGCGTTCCGCTTCCTCCACGTCTCGACCGACGAGGTCTATGGCTCGCTCGGGCCGGCGGGGCTCTTCACCGAGCAGACGCCCTATGACCCCCGCTCGCCCTATTCCGCGACGAAGGCGGCCTCCGACCATCTCGCGCGCGCCTGGTTCCACACCTACGGGCTGCCCACCGTCGTCACCAACTGCTCGAACAACTACGGGCCGCGCCATTTTCCCGAGAAGCTGATCCCGCTGGTGATCCTGAACGCGCTGGAGGGGAGGCCCCTGCCCGTCTATGGCGACGGGTCGAATGTGCGCGACTGGCTGCATGTGGAGGACCACGCGCGCGCGCTGGCGGCCGTGCTGCGCGGCGGACGTCCGGGCGAGACCTACAACATCGGCGGCCGCAGCGAGCGCACCAACCTGCAGGTCGTGCATGCGATCTGCGACGCGCTGGATGCGCGGTCGCCGGGCGCGACGCCGCGGCGGTCGCTGATCACCTTCGTGGCCGACCGGCCCGGCCATGACCGGCGCTACGCGATCGACGCGACGAAGATCGAGCGCGAGCTCGGCTGGGTTCCGCGTGAGACCTTCGAGAGCGGGCTCGACAGGACCGTCGCCTGGTACCTGGCGAATGCGTGGTGGTGGCGTCCGCTGCGCGAAGCCCGCTACGGCGGTGAGCGGCTCGGCCTGCCGGCGAGGCGGGTGGCGGCATGAGCGCGACCCGCCCCCGCGTGCTGATCGCCGGGCGCGGCGGGCAGCTCGCCGCCGCGCTGCTGCCGGCCTTCCGTGACGCGAGGTGGGACGCGGTTGCGCTCGGCCGGCCGGATCTCGACCTCGCCGGATCGGCGGAGGCGATCGCCGCGACGGTCATGCGGCTGACGCCCCAGCTCGTCGTCAACGCTGCCGCCTGGACGGCGGTGGACCGCGCCGAGGACCAGCCGGCGGCGGCAATGGCGGTGAACCGCGACGGCGCGGGCGCACTGGCCGCGGCGGCGGAGGTCTGCGGCGCCGCGGTCCTGCATGTCTCGACCGACTACGTCTTCGACGGCACCAAGGGCGCGCCCTATGTCGAGGCTGACCGCGTCGCGCCGCTCGGCGTCTATGGCGCGTCGAAGCTCGCCGGCGAGGCGGCCGTGCTGGCGGCGAACCCGCGAAGCGCCGTGCTGCGCACCGCGTGGGTCTGCTCCGACACCGGGGCGAATTTCCTGCGCACGATGCTGCGCCTCGGGGCGGAGCGCGAGGAGCTGGCGGTGGTCGCCGACCAGCGCGGCGCACCGATCTTCTGCGACGACCTCGCCCGCGCGATCCTGCGCATGGCGCGGGGCCTGGCCGGCGCCGAGGCAGGCGCGCCGGAATTCGACGTCTTCCACCTCTCCGGCGCGCCGGACACGACCTGGCACGGCTTCGCCGAGGCGATCTTCGCGGGTGCCGCCAGGCGCGGCGCGCGGACGCCGCGGCTTCGCGCCATCGCGACCGCCGAGTATCCGACCAGCGCGCGCCGCCCGGCCGACAGCCGGCTGGACTGCACGCGGATCGCCGAGGTGCACGGCATCGAGAGGCCGGACTGGCGCGCAGGCCTGTCGCGCGCACTGGACCGCCTGATCGGGCCGCCTCGCACCACGGTCCATCCCCTCCCCATCCCCTCGACCAGGAAGACCCAGATGAAGGGCATCGTGCTCGCCGGCGGTGCCGGCACCAGGCTGCACCCGGCCACCCTCGCCGTCTCGAAGCAGCTGCTGCCGGTCTACGACAAGCCGATGGTCTACTACGCGCTCTCGGTGCTGATGCTGGCCGGCATCCGCGAGGTGCTGCTGATCTCGACGCCGCATGACCTGCCGCTGTTCCGCCGGCTGCTCGGCGACGGGGCGCAATGGGGGCTTCGGATCGAGTATGCGGAACAGGCGGAGCCGAACGGCATCGCCCAGGCCTTCGTCATCGGCGAGCGCTTCCTGGACGGCCAGCCCTGCGCCCTCGTGCTCGGCGACAACATCTTCCATGGCCATGCGCTGGAGGAGCTGCTGGCCGAGAACGTCGCCGCGCTCTCGACGCCCGGCGCGCGCGGCGCCTCGGTCTTCGCCTATCGCGTTGCCGATCCGGAGCGCTACGGCGTGGTGGAGTTCGACGGCTCCGGCCGTGCCCTGACGCTCGAGGAGAAGCCGCGCGCGCCGCGGTCCGACTGGGCGGTGACGGGGCTCTACTTCTACGATGGGCGGGCGAGCGCGATGGCGCGCGCGCTGAAGCCCTCGGCACGCGGCGAGCTCGAGATCACCGACCTCAACCGCGCCTATCTCGCGGACGGCTCGCTGCGTGTCGCCCGGCTCGGCCGCGGCTATGCGTGGCTCGACACCGGCACGCATGAGAGCCTGCTGGAAGCCGGCGAGTTCGTCCGCGCGATCGAGAAGCGCACCGGCCAGAAGGTCGCGGCGCCCGAGGAGATCGCCTGGCACAAGGGCTTCATCGGCGCGGCGGAGCTGCGCCGGCTGGCCGCGCCGCTGCGCAACTCCGGCTATGGCAGCTACCTCGAGACGCTGCTGCCCCGGCCGCACGCCGCCTGACCGCCGCCTGAACGCCGCTGCCTGACCAGGACGACCGCGATGTCCGATTTCCTCGCCGACCTCGTGCGCCGACGCGCTACCCCTGCCAACGGGGCCGCGGCCAAGGCGGATGCGAAGCTGCGCATCAACGTCCCGCCGGAGAGGCAGGCGGAGACGTTGCGCGCGGGCCGGCTGCAGGCGCTGCGCCAGACGGGGCTGTTCGACGCCGGCTACTACCTCGCCACCCATGCGGACATCTCAGAGGCCGGGGTGGACCCGCTCGAGCACTTCTTCGACCAGGGCTGGAAGGAGGGCCGGCGGCCGAACCCCTATTTCGACCCGCTCTGGTACATCGAGCAGCACCGCGACGTCGCGCAGACGGGGCTGAACCCGCTCTACCACTACGCCTTCCACGGCGATGCGGAGGGGCGCCGCGCCGCGCCGCTGTTCGACACCGCCTGGTACCGGCGCCGCTACGAGATCCCGGCAGGACAGATCGCGCTCGCCCACTGGCTGGCGCACCGGACGAGCGGGCGGTTCAGCCCGATGCCGGAGTTCGACGTCGCCTACTACCTGAAGCACAGCCCGGACGTGGCGGCGGCCGGCGTCGATCCCTTCGAGCATTTCTGGGGCTTCGGCTACCGCGAGGGCCGCAACCCGTCGGAGGAGTTCGACGTCCGCTGGTACGCGGGTCGCTACCTGCGCGGCGACCTGAAGGAGAATCCCTTCGGCCACTGGCTCGCCCACCGCCACGAGCCCGGCGTCTTCGGCCGCATGCCGGAGAGCGAGACGACCGTGGCGCGCGAGGTGAAGCGCTTCACGAAGCCCGCGCTGGAGTTCGAGGAATTCCGCCCGCTGCCTGAAAGCGCCGCGCGGCGCGCCAAGCTGCTGGCCTACTACCTGCCGCAGTTCCACGCCTTCCCCGAGAACGATTCCTGGTGGGGCAAGGGCTTCACCGAATGGACCAACGTGCCGCGCGGCCTGCCACGCTTCCGTGGGCATTTCCAGCCGCGCGTGCCGCGCGACCTCGGCTTCTACGGGCTCGACACCACCGATGCGATGCGCCGCCAGATCGCCATGGCGAAGGCGGGCGGGCTGTTCGGCTGGGTGTTCTACACCTACTGGTTCAACTGCAAGCGCCTGCTGGAGAAGCCGCTGGAGGCGTTCCTCGCCGACCGCAGCCTCGACATGCCCTTCGCCCTGATGTGGGCGAACGAGAACTGGACGCGCCGCTGGGACGGCGCGGAATCCGAGGTGCTGATCAGCCAGGACTACCGCCCCGAAGACGATGCGCGGATGTGCGCCGAATTCGCGCGCCATTTCGCAGACCCGCGCTACATCCGCCTCGCTGGCCGTCCGGTCCTGATGGTCTATCGCCCCGGCATCATCCCCGACGCCCCGGCCACCATCGCGCGCTGGCGCGCCGTCTTCCGCGAGAACCACGGCGAGGACCCGGTGCTGATCATGGCGCAGGCCTTCGGCGACACCGATCCGCGCCCCTTCGGCCTCGACGCCGCGATCGAGTTCCCGCCCCACAAGCTGACGCAGAACCTGCCGCCGCAGAACACCGAGTTCGAGATCCTCGATCCCGACTTCACCGGCAAGATCTACCGCTACGACGCGGTGGTGAAGACCTCGCTCGACGAGGCGGCGCCCGACTACCCGCTGATCCGCACCGCGGTGCCGAGCTGGTGCAACGACGCCCGCCGCCAGGGCACGGGCCTGACGATCGCGGAGAGCACGCCGGCGAAGTACGAGGCCTGGCTGTCGGAGCTGGTCGAGCGCGCGGCGGAGAACCCGGTGCTCGGCGAGAAGCTCGTCTGCATCAACGCCTGGAACGAGTGGTGCGAGGGCGCCTATCTCGAGCCCGACCTGCACTACGGCGCCGCCTATCTGAACGCGACCGGGCGCGCCGTGACGGGCCTCGGTCGCGCGCGTGGCGAGGCGGCGCCGCCGAAGCTGCTGCTGGTCGGGCACGACGCCTTCCCGTCCGGCGCGCAGACCCTGCTGCTCGAGATCGGGCGCACGCTGCGCCGCGAGACGGGCATCGAGATCGAGTACCTGCTGCTCGAGGGCGGCAGGATGGAGGCGCGCTACCGCGAGGTGGCGCCAGTTGCCATCGCAGCCGGCGAGGCGGCGCTGCGCGCGCGCGCCGAGGCGCTGGCCGCGCGCGGCTTCACGGCTGCGATCGTGAACACGACGGCCGCCGGGCGCGCCGTGCCGATCCTCGCCGCGGCGGGCATCCGCGCCGTGCAGCTGGTGCACGAGCTGCCGCGCATCATCCGCGAGAAGGGCCTGGCCGAAGGCGCGCGCGCCGGCGTGACGGGGGCGGAGGCGGTGGTCTTCCCCGCGCCCTTCGTGCGCGACAGCCTGCTGGCGGAGCTCGGCCTGCCGGCGCTGGCGAAAGCGATCGTGCGGCCGCAGGGGCTCTACAAGCCGATCCCGGCCGATCCGGCGGGCGCGGCGCGGGTGCGGCGGGAGCTCGGCATCGCCGAGGGAGAGCCGCTGATCCTCGGCATCGGCTATGCCGACATGCGCAAGGGCTTCGACCTGTTCCTCCAGCTCTGGCGCGTGCTGGGCTGGCGCGGGCGGCGGCGCGTGCATCTCTGCTGGCTCGGCGACACCGATCCCACCATGCGGGACTGGCTGGCGGAGGAGCTGGCGGGCGCGGTTGCGACCGGCAGCTTCCACATGCCGGGGCGGCGCGACGATGTGGGTGCCTTCCTGAACGCGGCAGACGGGCTGGCCCTGACCTCACGCGAGGACCCCTTCCCCTCCGTGGCGCTCGAGGCGTTGGCGGCGGGCGTGCCGGTCTTCGCCTTCGACCGCTCGGGCGGCATCCCCGACCTGCTGCGCGAGGACCAGGCGCTCGGCGCGGTCGTGCCGCATGGCGACGTGACGGCGATGGCCGAGGCAGTCTCCGCGTCACGTTCCGCCGGCGCCGAGGCGCGGGAGACGCGGCGCACGCTCATCGCCGCGCGCTTCGGCTGGACGCCCTATGTCCGCGACCTGCTCGCGCTGGCGGTGCCGGAGCTGCCGGGGGTCTCGGCGGTGGTGCCGAACTACAACTACGCGCGCTACATGCCGGAGCGGCTCGGCAGCGTCTTCGCACAGGCGCATCCGCTGCGCGAGGTGATCGTCCTCGATGACTGCTCGACCGATGACAGCCTCGCCGTCATTCCCCGCGTCGCGGCGGAAGCCGGGCGGACGGTGCGGCTGGTGCCGAACGAGCGCAACTCCGGCTCGGTCTTCGCGCAGTGGCGCAAGGCGGCGGAGCTGGCGGAGGGCGAGTTCGTCTGGATCGCGGAAGCCGACGACCTCTCCGACCCCGCCTTCGTCGCGCGGCTCGTGGCGACGATGGCCGCCGACCCGGCGATCCGCCTGGCCTTCGCCGACAGCCGCACCGTGCAGGCCGACGGCACGCCGCAATGGGAGAGCTACAAGGGCTACTACGCGACGGTCGAACCCGGCGCGCTGGCGCGGAGCGAGGTCTTCGAGGCGGGCGAGTTCGTCCGCCGCTTCCTCGGCGTGAAGAACCTCATCCTCAACGTCAGCGCCGTGCTGTGGCGCCGCGACGCGCTGCTCGCCGCGCTCGATGCCTGCGGGGAGGAGCTGCGCGGATACCGGATGGCGGGCGACTGGCGGCTGTACCTCGAGGCGCTCCGCGCCCCCGGCGCCCGCATCGCCTATGAAGCCGCGCCGCTCAACGTCCATCGCCGCCACGCGGAGAGCGTGACGCATGCGCTGAAGGCCGACCTTCACGTGGCCGAGATCGCACGCTGCCACGCGGCCGCCGCGGCGGCGCTGCCAGAGGACGCCTCGGCATCGCTGCGCGCCAGGCAATCGGCCTATCTGCGGGAGGTCGCGGCGCAGCTCGGCGCCCGGCCTCCGGACCGGCCGGACACCGACACCCGCGCGGCCTCGGCCACGCCGCGGGGAGCCACGCCGACGCGCCGGGCGTCGGCGGCAAGAAAGGCCAAGGGCGCGCGTCAGCGCCGCTGAGTCACGCAGCCGAACCCAGACAGGAGAAGCCAACCATGTATGTTCCCCCCTACGACGCCGTGCTCGGCAGCATCGGCTCCTCGCGCGAGGAGATCGAGACGGTGAGCGAGGTGACCATCCCCGCGCAGCTGTTCCGCTTCCTCATGCAGATCGCGGTGGCGCATTCCGACTTCAACGAGGCCGGCTACCTCCGCGCCAACCCCGACGTGGCCGAGGCGCTGCAGTCGGGCGAGGTCGAGAGCGCGCGGCTGCACTATGTCGGCTTCGGCTATTTCGAGGGCCGCACCGGCGCCACGCCGGACGTGGACGAGAAGTGGTACCTGAAGGCCTATCCGGATGTCGGCTCCGCCGTGCGCGCGGGCAGGATCGGATCGGCGACGGAGCACTTCGCCGTGGTCGGCGCGAGCGAGGGCCGCAGCCCGAATGTGCGGTACACCGGCGACGCGGAGCAGTGGAAGAAGATCCTGCGCGCCGCCTGACCGACGCGCGGCCCCGCCGATGCGCGGGGCCGCGTCCCACCCGACACCGACGCGTCCCAGACGGGGCAGGAGGACCTTCATGCAGACCGACGCCCACCCCGTCATCCGCATCTCGATGCCCGAGAGGCGGGTTTGCTTCTGGGGTGCGCCGGCGCATCCGGCGCCGCCCGGCACGCTTGCGCAGCGGCTGGCCGCGACCGGTGCGAACACCGGCAACATGATGATCGGCAACGGGCTGTTCCACGCGTTGGACGCGGCCGAAAAGGCCTACCACCCGGGCTTCGGCCGCATCCCGCCCGAGCACCTGCACGAGCATTACGACGCGATCTTCGTCCCCGCCTCGAACTTCGTCAGCCCTTCGGTGGACCTGGCAGGGCAGGCCGACTACTTCGCGCGGACGAAGCTGCCGATCTTCTGCTTCGGTCTCGGTTCCCAGATCCTGCCCGGCGGCGACCGCCGGCTGCAGCCGGGGACGGAGCGCTTCCTGCGCCTGGTGTCGGAACGCAGCGGCTCGATCGGCGTGCGCGGCAGCTTCACCGCGGAGGTGCTGTGGGGCATGGGCATCCGCAACGTCAGCATCGTCGGCTGCCCCTCGCTGCTGGCGCTGCGGCCGGCGATGCTGGACCGCCTGACGCGGGCGAAGCCTTCGCTCGGCAAGGTCGCGCTCGGCTTCTCCAACAACGTCCGGCAGCACGCGCTGACGCCTGACGCGATGCGCGCCTGCGAGAACGCGCTGTTCCAGCGCATGCTCGGCGAAACCGCCTTCTACGTCATCCAGAACGAAGTGCCGGAGCTCGAGCTGCTCGGCGCGATGGAGCGCGGCGACACTGTGGCCGCGACCGCCGCGATTGAGCGCATCGCGCGGCTGTTCGAGGTCGCGTCAGGCCGCGCCGATGTGCGCCGCTTCCTCGAGACACGGCTGCGCGTCTTCTTCTCGGTCGAGGACTGGATCGGCTGCCTCGGCACAGCGACCGCGGCCATCGGCACGCGCTTCCACGGTAACATCGCCGCCCTGCTGGCCGGCACGCCGGCGCTGTTCCTCGTTCACGACGTGCGCACCCTCGAGCTCTGCGAGGTGCTGCGCGTGCCGCATCTCGTGCTCGACCGCGCCTGGGGCGCGGAGGAGATCGTGGAACGGTTGACCGGCGTGGATTACGCGCTGTTCCGCGGTCATCTCGCGCGCCTCATGGTCGAGTGGCGGCTGTTCCTTGCGCGCAACGGTCTGCAGGTCGCCCTTCCGCTGCCGGAGGCCGCGAATGCCGAGCTGGAGCCGGCGCTGACCGCCTGAGATGCGGCTCTCCCGCCGAGGCCTTCTCGGCGCGCTCGCCGCCGCGGCGCTGCCACGGGCCGCGCCGGCGCAGCGCCCCGCGGCCGTGGTCGGCGCGATCCGCTGGGATGCCTGGCAGTCGCCCGGCTCCGTGCCGACCGAGGCGGTGACGCGCGCGCTCTCGCCGCCTCGCTACCGGGACCGCCTGCCCTTCTTCGCGCGGGTCGGTCCGGACGGCGCGGTGGCGATCGACGGCGCCACGCAGGAGGTGATGGACGCGGAGATCGCGCAGGCGCGCCGCGCCGGCCTCGACCACTGGGCCTTCGTCAGCTACCCGCGCGAGAGCCACATGTCGGCCGGGCTGCGCCTGTATCTGTCCAGTGCCCGACGCGCGGGGCTTCGCTTCTGCCTCGTCTCTGAACTCGTGCAATGGGGCACGGTCCGCGACCGCACGACGCCGGTGCTGGACTGGCAGATCGAGCTGCTGGCCCATCCCGACCACCAGCGCGTGATGGGACGTCCGCTCTACTTCCTCGGCTTCCTATCCGACCGGCTCATCGCCGGGCGCTGGGGTGATGCGGCGACGCTGCGCACGGCGGTGGAGCGCTTCCGCGCCCGTGCCGTCGCACGCGGCGCCGGCGACCCCTACATCGTGCTCATGGCACGGCCCGATCCGGGCCTGCGCCTTCTGGCGGAGCTCGGCGCTGATGCCATCGGCGCCTATGCGATCGCCGAGGCCGAGCCCGCCGCGCCCTACGCCGCCCTTGCCCGCCTGGCAGAGGCGCGATGGGCGGAATACGCGGCAGCCGGCGCCGAGGTGGTTCCGACGGTGATGTCCGGCTGGGACCGTCGCCCGCGCATCGAGCAGCCGATGCCATGGGAGACATGGCAGCGTCCCGGCGCAGGGCTCGACCGCTTCTACGCCGCGCCGCGGCCGGAGGAGCTGGCCGCGCATCTCTCGCGCGCGCTGGACTGGGTCGCGGCGCATCCCCGCGCCGCCCCGGCGCGGACCGCGCTGATCTATGCCTGGAACGAGAATGACGAGGGCGGTTGGCTCGTGCCAACCCTGCCCTTCGACGATGCCCGCATCCGCGCGCTGCGTGGCGTGCTCTGCACGCCGGCGCGCGCCTGTCCCTAGACTACGCGCTCGGCAGCGTCGCCGCGGCCAGCGCGCGCAGCACCGCGGCCTCGCCAAAGCGCTCCCGCATCCAGTCCAGGCCGACTTCGGAGAGCGAGGCGGCGAGCGCGTCGTCGCGATGGAGCGCGGCGATCCGCTCCGCCGCAGCGTCGGCCGTTTCCGCGACAAGCCAGCGCAGCGGTTCCGGCAGGTCCAGTCCTTCCGCCGCGACCGGGCTCATGACGCAGGGCAGGCCATGCGCGAAGCTCGTCAGCACCTTGCCCTTGACGCCGGCGCCGTAGCGGAGCGGCGCGGCCGTGCAGCGCAGCCGCGCGAGCACGGGCGCGAGGTCGGGCGCGTGGCCGACCACCTCCACGCGCGGGCCGGCCAGCACCGCGACCTCGCGCGGCATGTCGGCACCGATGAGCAGGCAGGGCAGGTCGGGCATCGCGGCCCAGGTCGCCGGCATCACCTCCCGCACCAACTGCAGCGCGGCGTCCACGTTCGGCCGGTGGCCGTAGCCGCCGACGAAGCCGACGCCGATCCGCGCCGCGACTGGCATCGCGGGCCCCACCACCGGCACCGTCCAGGGCACGACATGCACGCGCGCGCCGGGCACGAGATCGGCCAGCAGCGCGGCCTCGGCGGGCGAGTGGACGATGATCGAATCGGCCAGGCGCGCGGCGTACAGCTCCGCCGCTTCGCTGCGCGCCGCTTCGGTCGCGCGCGCAGGATCCCCCGTGGTCTCCGCTTCGCGCTGAAGACGCAGGAAGTGCAGGTCGGCGACGCCGTAGACGAGATGCGCGTCGGGGAAGCGTTCGCGCACGAGCGCCGCGTAGCGCGCCGCGACGGGGCCGCGATGCAGGTAGACCAGCTCCGGCGGAGCGGGCATCCGGCGCAGCGCCTGTTCCACCGACAGGACATGCGGCGCGTGCAGGCAGGCGATGCCGAGGCGCTGCAGCGCCTCCGTGTAGCGGCCGCGATGCCCGGGGTCGGAGGACGGCACGAAGGTGACGGCGTAGCCGAGCGACTGCAGCAGCCGCAGATGGGCGAAGGCGGCGTTCGACCCCGCGTCGCGGTCCGGCGTCGGCACCACCTCGTCCACGAAGAGCGCGCGGCGCGTCACGCGGCGCTCGGCCTCGAGCTCCGGCGATTCGCCGACCGGGCGATGGGCGGCCAGCACCTCGCGCCAGCGGCGGAAAAAGACCGGCTGGTTCACCGCCTGGAACCGCTTCGGCCCGGCCGCGACGTCGCGGCCCGCCGTGCCGCCTTCCAGGTGGACCACGCGCGACAGCGGCTGCACCACGACGCGCAGCCCTTCCCGCTCGCGCACGCGGAAGCAGAGGTCGGTGTCCTCGTAGTAGCCCGGGGCAAAGGCCTCGTCGAAGCCGCCCAGCCGCTCGAACAGCGCGCGCGGGATCATCAGGGCGGCGCCGGAGACGTAGTCGGCATCGCGCAGATGGCCGAAGCGCGGATCCTCCGGATCCTCGCCCGCGCCCCAGTTCATCGCCTCGCCGAAGCGACCGACGATCCCGCCGCATTCCTGCAGGCATCCATCCGGGTGGATCAGCTTCGACCCTGCCACGCCGACACCCGGCAGCGTGAAGCTGGCGAGCAGCTCGTCGAGCCAGCCCGGCTGCACCTCGGTGTCGTTGTTGAGGAACAGCAGATGCGCACCGCGCGCGACCGCCGCGCCGGCATTGGCCGCGCGCAGGAAGCCGGAGCCGGCGGCGCGGCGGATCACTCGCGCGCCGCGGATCACGAGATCCACCAGCAGTGTCTCGTCGGCGGAGCCGTCATCCACCAACACCACTTCGAAAGGCGCGGTTGCGCCGGCGGCGGCGATGCTGCGCAGGCAGCCATGCGTCAGCTCGAACCGCCCATGCGCCGGGATGATCACCGACACGTGGGGCGCCTCGGAGGTCGGCAGCGTCACCGGTGGAAAACGCCGGCGCATGCGCGTGGCCAGCGCGCCGAGCGGGCCGGATGCGCGCGCCATCTCCTCCAGCGCGCTCGTCCCGCGCAGCGTCGCGCGCGCCGCCGCCGCGTCGCGCAGCAGCCGGGCGGCGAGGTCGAGCGGCGCGTCGAGCTCCTCCAGCGCCGTCGCGGCGCGCAACGCGCCGGTCACGGCGGCGTCGAGCGCACGGGCGGTGGCGGCGTCGAGCGCGCGGGCCGGCGCCTCCATCCAGCGCGGCGATCCGGGCAGGTCGGCGCCGCCACCGGCAAAGCGGACGCTCACAAGCTCGCGCGCCGCCTCCATCAGTACGCCGAGCCCGTTGACCGAGAAGCCATAGAGCCCGGTGCCGCGCCCTGCGCGCTTGAGATCCTCACGGAATGTCTCGGCGGCGAGGCGCAGCACGAAGCGGCCGGCGAGGAAGATCTCGACCGCGACGGTCGAGGCCGGCTCCTCCGGGCACCAGGCCCAGCCGGAGACGGTGCCGCCCTCGATCCGGTCCACGAAGCCGGTGAGGCGCCGCGGATCTGCCCGCAGCGCCTCCGCCCCATCCGGCCGCGGCTGCGGCCGGAGCGTTCCGTCCATGACCGCCTCAGGCCGCCGCGGCGACCCAGACGGGCTGGACCGCGGCCACGGTCAGCTCGAGCGTGATCGGCGCGCCCGCGAAGGGTGCCAGGACCTGCGGCGGCAGCACTGCCTCGCCGTCGGTCCAGCGATGCGCGGCCGCTTGCTCCACCGGGTGGAAGCCGCGGTCGAGAGCGCGGTCGTCCAGCGGCAGGTCGAGCGTGGCGCCGTCCGCGCCGGTCAGCCGGATGGCGGAGAGCGCGACGCCGAGCATGCGGCGGTCACCGCCGCCGCCCGACAGTGCCGGGCAGGACGCGGTGGAGATGATCCGCACCTCGCGCGCGCCGGCCGGGACCGCAAAGCGATGCGTGCCGGGCGCGGCGTGCAGAACGGCGCCGTCGATGCGCAGGTGCAGGTCGCCGTCCGTGCGCGCCGTCATCGGAAAGCGCTCCGCCGCACGCTCGGCGAGGCGGGCGCGGATCGCAACCACCTCGGGCCCTTCCGCCAGGCGTGGCGCGCAGCCCTCGGCATCGCTGCGCGGGCCGAAATGCGGGTGCAGTTCGGTGATCGCGTCGTCGGCGTCCTCGAAGGCCTCGCGGTTGTCGAGGTCGAGGTAGCTTTCGGCCGCGGCACCCTCCGCGATCAGGGCGGCATGGGCCGGCAGCTCGACATGCAGGTAGGTCACGCGGTCACCGCCTCGCTCCTGCACGATGCTGCGGCCATTGGCGAGCAGCCCGGCCGGGACCAGGGCGCCGTCCAGCAACAGCGCATGCTCCGGCGAAAGCAGCAGGTCGCGCTTCGGCACGCCGTCGGCCAGGGCGCCGGCGCGGATGCGGACCGGGCGCACCAGGTCCGGCCAGGCGTGGCGCGCGACCTCGACCGTCCGGCGGCCGATCCAGACCACCTGCGCGGTTCCGCCGCCAGCGAGCAGCACGGCATCGCCCTCGCGCAGATCCTCGACCGCTCGCTCGCCGGCGACGGTCAGGATGCGCGTGCCGGCGACGAAGCAGGGCACGACCGAGCTGTCGATCGTGCGGTCCACGAAGCGCAACGCCTCGATGCCCGTCAGGGTGTCGGTGCCGTCGGCCAGCGCGAGGCCGCTGACGCCCTGCACGACGATGCGGCCATCGTCGAGGCGCGTGTAGGCGTAGTTGGCGGCGACGTCGCTGAAGACGGCCGTGTCGCGGCCGTTTCCGCCGTAGAGAAGGTCGTTGCCGGCGCCGCCAACGAGGGTATCGCGCCCCTGGCCGCCCGAGAGCAGGTCGTTGCCGGCGCCGCCGAACAGCACGTCCTCGGCCTGGCGGCCGTTCAGCACGTCGTCGCCATCGGTGCCGGTCAGCGTGTCGCGGCCCTGGGCGCCATCGAAGGTCGTCTTGAGTTTCGTGGACATGAAGTCTCCCTCGAGCGCTCTCGCGCAGGCCTGCAGCAGGCAGGCGGGTCACGGGGAGAATGTCGCAAAGCGTCGAGGCTGCTGCCACGCGTAGATTGTGGAGATTTGTGCCGCACAACCGTTGCGTGTGCGGTGCGGCGTGGCGACTGGGGTCAGAAGGCGACGCCCTCATCGGCCAGGCGTGCCTTCACGAGCGCCTTCGGCACCTTGCCGTAGCCGGATTTCGGAAGCGCGTCCCAGATGACCACGCGCAGCGGCTGCTTGTAGCGGGCGATGCGATCCCTGAGATGCGCGAGGATCGCGGCCTCGTCGACTGCCACGCCCGGGCGCGGGACGACGCAGGCCACGCCCGCCTCGCCCCACTTCGGATGCGGGATGCCGACCACGGCGCATTCGGCGACGGCGGGATGCGTCAGGATCGCCTCCTCCGCCTCGCGTGGATAAACGTTCGACCCGCCGGAGATGTACATGTCCGAGGCGCGGCCTGTGATCCAGAGGAAACCGCGCACGTCCATCCGGCCGAGGTCGCCGGTGTGGAACCAGCCGCCGGCGAAGGCCTTGCTGTTGGCCGCCTCGTTCTCGAAGTAGCCGGCGAAGACCGCGGGTCCGCGCACACAGATCTCGCCGACCTCGCCGGGCGGCAGGCGCGTCCCGTCCTCGGCCAGGATCGCGACCTCCATGCCGGTGCGCGGGATGCCGCAGGAGCCGGCATTCTCAGGCAGGTGCATCTCGGGGCGGAGGACGGTGATGTTGCCGGTGACCTCGCCGAGCCCGAAATACTGCACGAGGCAGGAGCCTAGCTTCGCCAGCGCCTCCGTCTGGTCGGCCTCGTACATCGGCGCGCCGGCATAGATGACATGGCGCAGGGTGGAATGGTCGTGTGCGTCCACCGCCGGGTGACGAACCAACGCGGTCAGGATCGTCGGCACGGTGAACATGTTCGTCACGCGATGCTGCTCGACCAGTGCCCAGGCCTCGGCCGGGTCCAGCTTCTCGCCGGCCGTGAGGATCGTCGCCGCCCCGCGCGCGACCTGCGTCAGCTGGTGGATCCCCGCGCCATGCGAGAGCGGCGCGACGACGAGGGAGGCGTCGCGCTCCGTCGTGCCGGGCAGCAGGTCGGCGAGGTGGTTGGTCACCACGAAGGCCATCTGGCCATGCGTCAGCACCGCCGCCTTGGGCCGGCCCGTGGTGCCGGAGGTGTAGAAGAACCAGCAGGGATCGCCATGGGCGACGTCGGCTTCGGCGTCGGGCAGCGTGGGCGCGTTGGCGACGAGCAGCGTCTCGTAGTCCAGTTCGTCCGGCCCGCGGTCGTCCCAGGCGATGACGTGGCGCAGATGCGGCGAGGCGGCGCGCACCGCCTCGGCATGGCCGCGGAAGCCCGTGTCGCGAAGCATGACCACCGCGCGCGAGGAGGCGCCGAGATACGCGACCTCTGCCGGGGTCAGGCGGAAGTTGGTCGGCACCCAGACCGCGCCGGCCTTGAAGCAGGCCCACATGCTCTCGAACATGCGGTTCGAGTTCCGGGCATGCACCAGCACGCGGTCGCCCTTCGCCACGCCGAGGCCGCGCAACGCCGCCGCGAGCCGGTCCACGCGCGCATCGAGCTCCGCGAAGCTCCATGTCCGGTCACCCCAGACCAGCGCGGGCGCGTCGGGCAGGCGCCTTGCCGTGTGGGTGAGAAGCCGGCCGAGATTGGAGGCGGTGGCGGTGCCGGGCATCAGACGGGCCTGTCGCCCTTCTGGACGGTCAGCGTGCGGTTGTCTGCGGCCGGCAGCATGCGCGCCGGGTCGCGCGTGACGACGATGTCGAGGATCGTCGGCGTGTCGGTGTTGGCCAGGCCCTCGCGCAGGGCGGCGTTCAGCCGCTCGGGGTCGGTGACGCGGATGCCATGGCAGCCCATCGCCTTCGCCACGGCCGCGTAATCCATCTCGACGAGGTCGGAGGACTGGTAGTTGCCGGGCCCGTAGACCGCGTGCTGCAGCGCCTTCACATAGCCGGATGCGGCATTGTTGAAGATGCAGCAGACGAAGGGCGCGCCGGCGCGGCGGGCGGTCTCGAGCTCGCCCATCGACATGTTGAAGCCGCCATCGCCGGTGAGCGAGACGACGCGCCGCCCCGGCCCGACGCCGAGCTGCGCGCCGATGCCGCCGGGCACGCCGTAGCCGATGGAGGCGAAGCCGCGGTCGGCGACGAAGCCGCGGCCGGCCTGCTTCGTGTCGTGGAACAGCGCGCCCCAATGCGCGGCGAAGCCGCCATCAGCGACGAGCACGGCGTCGGCGGGCATCACCTTGTTCAGCTCACCGAGCAGGCGGCCGACATTGATCGGGCTCTCGACCGATTCCAGGCGCTCACGTGCGCCCTCGCGCCACGCGTCCATGCGGCGCGGGACCTCGGCACACCAGGCGGCGCGGCCCGCCGCGCGCTGCCCGCCGTCGCGCAGGGCCTCGACCAGCTCCTCAAGGGTCGCGCGCGCATCGCCAGCGAGCGCCACGTCGGTGCGGGTGGTGCGGCCGATCTCCTCGGGGAGGATGTCGAGGTGGATCAGCGGGACGCCGGAAGGCATGAGGGTGAAGCGCTTCGTCGCGATCTCGCCGAGCTTGCAGCCGACCACGAGCAGGCAATCCGACATCGCGATCAGGTCGTTGGCGATCCGCGAGTAGCGGCCGAAGACGCCGGCCGAGAGCGCATGGGTGCAGGCGATCGCGCCCTTGCCGGACATGGTGTGGGCGACGGGGATCCCTTGCGCCTCGGCGAAGCGCGTCAGCGCGTCCTGCGCCTCGCTGATGTGGACGCCGCCACCGGCGAGGATCAGCGGGCGCTCGGCGCGGGCCAGCAGGGCGGCGGCGCGGGAGAGGTCGACCGCGTCGGGGCGGGTCCGGCGGGCCTGGGCGCGGAGCGTGCCGGGGTCCACCCAGAACTCGCCCGCGTCGAAATCATGCTCGCCATGCGCGACGTCCTCCGGCACGGCGACCAGCACGGGGCCGGGGCGGCCGGAGGTGGCGACGGCGAAGGCGCGGCGGAGATGTTCCGGGATGCGGGAGATGACCTCGACCCGGATCGCCTCCTTCACCAGCGGGCGCAGCACGTCGAACTGCCGCGCCTCCTGCGTCATGTTCTTCCAGGCGTGCTGGCGGTTGGCATCGCCGATGACCGCGATCATCGGCATGCCGGCGTTGAAGGCCTCCGCGAGGCCGGTCGCGAGGTTGGTCGCACCCGGCCCGAGCGTGCCGTCCACCAGCCCCGGCCTGTTGGTCACGCGGGCATAGGCGTCGGCGGCGAAGGCGCCGCAGCGCTCGTCGTTGATCAGCATGTGCCGCACGCCGAGCGCGCGGCAGGCTTCGTAGAATGGCAGGAGCTGGAAGCCGCCCATGCCAAACATGGGCGACTCGAGAAACTTCAGCATCTCGGCCAGGGCCTGGCCGCCGGTCATGCGGCGCGTCGCGTTCGAGGACATTCAGTGGTGCTCCAGCATGGCGGTGACGAAGTCGCGCGCCGATTGGCCGATGCGCCCGCCGCGCGCGGCGGCGGTCGGGTTGAGGGCGGAGACGAAGCCGTCCTGCCAGGTGCTCATCGCGTCGCCGATGCGCGCCGAGAAGCAGGAGACGCAGGCGCCGGCGATGCCGCGCGCCTCGAGCGCCGGCAGGCGCGAGATCCCGGCGGCGTCCGCACCGATCCCGGCATCGTTATAGAGCGCGGCCAGCACGGGGGCCTTCACAGCAGTCTCCGGCTTGCCGCCGAGCAGCCCGCCATGCGAGCCGGTGACGACGACCTGCCCTGCATCGGCCGGCCCGACAAGGCCGTTGGAGTCGAGGGCGATCACGCGGATGCCGCGATGCGTCGCGACCTCGCGACGCGCCTCGTCCATTGCTTCAGTCACTGGCGCCGCGGTGGGCGGCGCGGCGGCGAGGCGGGACAGCGCCTCGGCCGCCACCATGCCCTGCTCGACCCCGAGCGCCGCGGCCGGCGCGTTGACGGTGGAGATGCGGCCGCGCGCCAGCATGTCGGCGCCGTCGCCGATCCGCGCGCTGCGATGGCAGACGGCAGCCCCGGCCAGGCCGCGGGACGCAAGCCAGTCCAGGCCACCCACCCCTGCCCTTTCGCGACCGATCCCGGCGTCGTGCAGGATCATCGCCGCGACGCCGCGTCGCGCGGCATACCAGGCCGCATAGATCCCGCTATGGCTGGCGCAGAGGACAGCCTTCCCCGCAGCGCCTGCCGACAGATGCGTCACGCTGTCGAGCACCAGCGGCCCGTCCGACATTCCAGCCCCTCCCGTCTTGATTCCCTTGCCCACTGGCCCATGCTCGGCAAGCCCCCGGGACGAGGGGTGGTCTTGGGGAGGGCCAGGATGAACGCGGGCGGTGACAACCGGGCGCGGCTGCTTGCGCTCTACGGCACGATGTGCCGGATCCGCGCCTTCGAGGAGACCGCGCTGGCCGCGCACCGCGCCGGCGAGATCCCGGGGCCGCTGCATGTCTCGATCGGACAGGAAGGCGTGGCCGCGGGCGTCTGCCTGAACCTCCGGCCCGACGACCGCATCACCTCGAACCACCGCGGGCATGGCCATGCGCTGGCAAAGGGCGCCGGCGTCGGGGGGATGATGGAGGAGCTGCTCGGCCGCGCCGGCGGGCATTGCCGCGGCAAGGGCGGGTCGATGCACATCGCTGATTTCTCGGTCGGCATGCTCGGCGCGAACGGCGTGGTGGCAGGTGGCATCCCGATCGCGGTCGGTGCCGCGCAGGGCCTCAGGCTGCTCGGCTCCGACGCCGTCGTCTGCTGCTTCTTCGGCGACGGCGCGATCAACCGCGGACCCTTCCTGGAGGGGCTGAACTGGGCGGCGCTGTACCGCCTCCCCGTGCTCTTCGTCTGCGAGGACAACGGCGTGGCCGCCTTCACCCGGGCCGAGAGCGTCACAGCCGGACCTGGCGTCACGGCGCGGGCGGAGGCGCTCGGCGTTCCCGCGATGTCGGTGGACGGCAACGACGCTCTGGCGGTGGACAGCGCGGCCGCGGGACTGGTGGCGGAGGTGCGCGCCGGCGGTGGGCCGCGCCTGCTGCACGCCACGACTTATCGCCTGATGGGCCACACCAGCACCGATCCCGCCGCCTGGCGCGAGGCGGGAGAGGTGGAGGCCGCGCGGGCCGAGGAACCGCTGCTGCGCCTGCGCGCCCGCCTGCTGGAACAGGGCATCGCCGCGCGTGCGCTGGACGCGATCGAGGGCGACGCGCGCGCAGAGATGAGCGCAGCCAGCGCCGCCGCCCTCGCGGCTCCCTGGCCCGACCCGTCGGTCGCCTGGGAGGACGTGCAGGATTCCGGCGCCGTCGAAGGGGTGGCGTGACATGCCGGAGGTGACGCTGGTGGAGGCCGCGCGGCTCGCAGCACTGCAGGAGATGCGGCGCGACCCGCGTGTCTGGGTGCTGGGCGAGGACGTGGCACGCGGCGGGCTGTTCGGGCAGTACCGCGGCTTCCTCGACGAATTCGGCGCGGCGCGCGTGGTCTCCACGCCCATTTCCGAAAGCACGATCATGGGCGCGGGGCTGGGTGCGGCGCTCGTCGGCACGCGGCCCATCATCGAGATGCGCATCTTCGACTTCGTCATGTGCGCGATGGACGAGCTGGTGAACCAGATCGCCAAGATCCGCTACATGTTCGGCGGCCAGGCGCGGCCGGCGGTGGTGGTGCGGATGCCGCATGGCATGTGGCGCAACTCCGCCGCGCAGCACAGCCAGACGCTGGAAGGATGGTTCGCGCATCTGCCGGGCGTGGTGGTCGCGGTGCCGGCGACGCCGGCCGACACGGCGGGGCTGCTGGTCTCGGCGATCCGCAGCGACGATCCGGTGCTGTTCTTCGACCCGAAGAACCTGTTCCCGCTGACGGGCGAGGTCGCGGAGTCCATCGCGCCGATCCCCTTCGGCGCGGCGCGGCGCATGCGCGAGGGCACGGACCTGACCATTGTCACCTGGTCGGCGATGGTGCCGGCGGTGGAGGAAGCGGCGCGGATCCTCGCCGCGCGCGGCATCTCGGCCGAGGTGCTGGACCTTCGGACGCTCTGGCCCTGGGACGAGGCCGCGGTCGCGGCCTCTGTCGCGCGCACGGGCCGGCTGCTGGTTGCGCACGAAGCCGTGACCGTGGCGGGCTTCGGCGCGGAGGTCGTGGCCCGGGTCACGGAACGCCTTGGTCCAGCCGGGCTGCGCGGCGTGGCGCGCGTCGGCCAGCCCCGGGTGCCGGTGCCCTTCGCCCCCGGCCTCGAGGATGCGCTGAAGCCGGATGCGGCGAAGGTGGTCGCGGCGGCGGAGGCGCTGCTACGCGGCTGAGGGCGCCGGTTCGCGCAGCGCGAGGTGCAGCGCGAGGCCGCCGCAGCCGGCGCAGGCCAGGATCCAGGCCATCGGCCAGCTCGACCCGGCGCCGAGCGCACCGAGCGCGATCCCGATCAGCGCGCCGCCGCCGAATTGCAGCGTGCCGATCACCGCCGAGGCGCTGCCCGCGAAGCGGCCCATCGGCGCCATGGCGAGCGCGGAGGCGAGCGGCAGAACGGCGCCCATGATCGAGAGATAGAGGAACAACGCAGGAAGCAGCGCCCAGAGCGCGCCGCTCGCCACCGCGACCGGAACCAGCAGGCCCGCCGCGGCGCAGATGACGAGCGCGCCGGCCAGCAGCCGCGCCGGAGGCCGGCTGCGCACGAGGCGCGAGATCACCTGGCTCGCGAGGATCAGGCCGAAGGCGTTGGAGCCGAAGGCGATGCCGTATTGCGTCGGGGTGAGCCCGTGCCGGACCATCAGCGCATCGGGTGAGCCGACGAGATAGGCGAAGAGGCCGAGCATCGGCACTGCGCCGGCGAGCGCATGGGCGAGGAACCGGCGGTCGCCGAGGATCTGCAGGTAGACGGCCACGACCTCGGACGGGTTGTCGCGCCGCCGGCGCTCGGGTGGCAGGCTTTCGGGCAGGGCGATCCAGACGAGCAACAGCGCCGCCAGCCCGTAGAGGCCCAGCGCCCAGAAGATCGCACGCCAGCCGAAGGCTGCCAGCAGCGCGCTGCCGATCAGCGGCGCCAGGATCGGCGCCGCGCCCATCACGAGCATCAGCGCCGCCATCATGCGGACCGTCCCGCGTTCGTCGCAGAGGTCGCGCACCACCGCGCGCGCGATCACCATGCCAGCGCAGCCCCCGACCGCCTGGAAGGCACGCAGCACTGTCAGCGCCTCGGTCGACGTGGCCAGCGCACAGCCGAAGGCGGCGGCCGCGAACAGCGCCAGCCCCGCAAAGAGCGGCGGGCGGCGTCCGAGGCGGTCCGACAGGGGACCGAACACCACCTGCCCTGCCGCGATGCCGAGCAGGAAGGCGGCGAGCGTCCACTGGACCTCGCCGGGTGTGGCCTGCAACTCCTCGGACATGACCGGGAAGGCCGGCAGGTACATGTCCACGCCGAGCGGCCCCAGCGCGGTGAGCGAGGCGAGCAGGGCGGCAAGCCACCGGTAGCCGTCGGGCATGCGCATCCCTGGGTTGTGGCACGGACCGGGTTAACGTGATCACGCCCAGGCGTCCAGGCCGTCGAGGTTGCGCGCTTCGCGAAACGGGCGTTAGCCTGCCGTCAGGCGCAGCCCCCGGCAGTGGGGCGCGTGGGAGGCTGCGGATGGCGAGTGTCTCGGTGCGGCAGGTGCGCAAGCAGTTCGGCAGCACCCCCATCCTGCATGGCGTGGATGTCGAAATCGCGGATGGCGAGTTCGTGGTGCTGGTCGGCCCGTCGGGCTGCGGCAAGTCCACGCTGCTGCGCATGATCGCGGGGCTCGAGAACATCACCGGGGGCGAGATCGCAATCGGCGGGCGGGTGGTGAACACCGTGCCGCCAAAGGATCGCGACATCGCGATGGTGTTCCAGAACTACGCGCTCTACCCCCACATGACCGTGCGGGACAACATGGCCTTCTCGATGATGCTGGCGAAGGCGCCGGCCGAGGTGATCGAGCGGGAGGTCCGGCAGGCGGCGCGGATTCTCGGGCTCGACGTGCTGCTGGATCGCTACCCGCGCCAGCTCTCGGGCGGGCAGCGGCAGCGCGTCGCGATGGGGCGGGCGATCGTGCGCCACCCGCAAGTCTTCCTGTTCGACGAGCCGCTGTCGAACCTCGATGCCAAGCTGCGCGTGCAGATGCGCAGCGAGATCCGCGAACTGCAGCAGCGCCTGGCGACGACGACCGTCTACGTCACCCATGACCAGATCGAGGCCATGACCATGGCCGACCAGATCGTGGTGATGAATGGCGGGCGGATCGAGCAGGCCGGCGCGCCGCTCGAGCTCTATGACAGGCCGGGCAACGTTTTCGTGGCCGGCTTCATCGGCAGCCCGGCGATGAACCTGCTGCAGGGCGAGGTGGCGGATGGTGGCTTCCGCTGCCAGGGCGGTGCGGTGCTGCCGCTGCCGCCCCATGCACCGCGCAGCGTCACGACCTATGGCATCCGGCCGGAGCACCTGCTGCTCGCGGAGGACGGGATCGGGGCGACGATCGTGATCGTGGAGCCGACCGGGTCGGAAACCCAGGTCGGGCTTCGCATCGGCGACACGCCGTTGACCGGCGCCTTCCGGGAACGGGTCTCGGGCCGCCCGGGCGATACGCTGCGGGTCCTGCCCGACCTGTCGCTCGTCCACCTGTTCGGGCCGGACGGGCAGCGGATCTGACACGAGAAAACACCAGGAGGAAGCAAGTCTGATGGCACACCTGATCACGCGCCGCACGGCGCTCGCGCTCGGCGGATCCGCGCTCGCGGCCGGCGGCGCCGCCGCGCAGATCCAGACCCAGCCGGCGACGCCGCCGAACCTGCCGATCGAGCGCGGCGCCAGCCTGCGAATGCTGCGCCCGGTCCGCTTCGTGGAGCCCGACGAGCAGGTCTGGCGCGCCAACTGCGCCCGCTTCGCGCAGCAGCACGGGATCGAGGTCCGCGTCGACTTCGTCGGATGGGAGGACATCACCCAGCAGACCGCGGTGACGGCGAACACCAATGCCGGCCCCGACATCATCGTCGGCTTCGACGCCGGCCCGCACCTGTTCGCCGAGAAGATCCACGACATGACCGATGTCGCGACGTATCTCGGCACGAAGTATGGCGGCTGGCGGCCGCTCGCGCGCGCCTACGGCATGCGGCAGAACCGCTGGATCAGCCTGCCCTTCGGCGCGTCCGGCGGCCCGGCGATCTGGCGCACCTCCTCGCTGCGGGAGGCCGGCTTCGACCGGCCGCCCGAGGACCATGCGGGTTTCCTGCGCCTCTGCCAGGCGCTGCGGCGGAACAACAAGCCCGCCGGCTTCGCGCTGGGCAATGCGGTGGGCGACGGCAACGCCTTCGCCAACTGGCTCGTCTGGTCGCATGGCGGGTTCCTGGTCGACGAGCAGGGGGCGGTGGCCATCAACAGCCCACAGACGATCAACGCGCTGAACTACCTGCGCGAGCTCTACCCCACCTTCGTGCAGGGCACGCTGGCCTGGGGCGACATCAGCAACAACCGCGCCTATTCCGCCGGCGAATGCCACCTGACCCAGAACGGCGTGTCGCTCTACTTCTCCATGCTGAACGACCCGGCGCTGCGGCCGATCGCCGAGGACACGCAGATGACGCCAATGCCGAAGGGGCTGGCGGACAGCGCGCCGAATGCGGGGCTGACGCTCAACGCCATGGTGTTCCGCCACAGCCGTTTCCCGAACGCGGCCAAGGCGCTGCTGGCTTTCCTGATGGAGGCGGACCAGTACGATCCCTGGCTGCGCGCAAATATCGGCTACTGGTCGCAGCCGCTGAACGCCTACGCGGCCAGCGCGACCTGGACGCAGGACCCGAAGATCGCGGTGTTCCGCGACACCATGAACAGCAACTTCTGGAACGGCTACAAGGGCCCGATCACCGAGGGCTCGGTCGCCGCGACGGCGGACTACGTCATGGTGCAGATGTGCGCCTCCGTCGCCTCCGGCCAAGCGACGCCACAGGCCGCGGCGGCCGAAGCCGAACGGCGCGCGCGGCGTTACTTCCGCAGCCGCTGACATGTCACGGCGCGGCGCCCCGGCGCCGCGCCACCTCTTGCGGGATATCCCCATGTCCACTACCGCCGCCGTGCCCGTCTGGACGAAAGCCCGCCAGCAGCCCGGTGCGCTGGGGCGGCTGTTCGACAACAAGGCGTTCCTGATCATCATCTGCCTTCTGCCGGCGGTCGGGCTGCTGATGACCTTCCTGACCTATCCGCTGGGCTTGGGCATCTGGCTCGCCTTCACCGACCAGACGATCGGGCGGCGCGGCATCTGGGTGGGGCTCGAGAATTTCGAGTTCCTCTTCGAGGACCCGATCTTCTGGAACGCGGTGTTCTTCAGCGTCTTCTACACCGCCGTCGCGACGGTCGGGAAATTCGCGCTCGGGCTTTGGCTCGCGCTGCTGCTGAACCAGCACCTGCCGATGAAGTCGATCCTGCGCGCCATCATCCTGCTGCCCTGGATCGTTCCGACGGTGCTGTCGGCCATTGCCTTCTGGTGGATCTACGATCCCCAGTTCTCGATCATCTCCTGGATGCTGATAGAGCTCGGCGTCCGCGAGACCAACGTGGACTTCATCAACAGTCCCTGGTCGGCGCGCTGGTCCTTGATCTTCGCCAACATCTGGCGCGGCATCCCCTTTGTCGCGATCTCGCTCCTGGCGGGGCTGCAGACCATCTCGCCCTCCCTCTACGAGGCGGCGCTGCTGGATGGCGCGACGCCCTGGCAGCGCTTCCGGCACATCACCTTCCCGATGCTGCTGCCGATCCTGGCGATCGTGATGACCTTCTCCATCATCTTCACCTTCACCGATTTCCAGCTGGTCTATTCGATCACGCGCGGCGGGCCGGTCAACTCCACGCACCTGATGGCCACCCTGGCCTTCCAGCGCGGCATCCCCGGCGGGCAGCTCGGCGAGGGTGCAGCGATCGCGGTGGCGATGATCCCCTTCCTCGTCTTCGCGACCCTGTTCAGCTACTTCGCCCTGGCCCGGCGCAAGTGGCAGCAGGGCGAGAGCAACGACTGACCGCGGAGAAGAAGATGTCGGACGTCGCTGCCAGCCCGGGCAACACCAACACGGCCTCCGCTGCGCCGGAGATGATGGCATGGGACAGTAGGACGCGGCGCGTGGTGACGCTCTACGTCCCGCTCGCCTGCTTCCTGCTCATCCTGCTGTTCCCCTTCTACTGGATGACCGTGACGGCCTTCAAACCGAATGCCGAGCTCTACAACTTCGCGGAACACAACCCGCTCTGGATCAGCTCGCCGACGCTCGACCACATCTATCACCTGCTGTTCCGCACGGCCTATCCGAAGTGGCTCTGGACGACGATGCTGGTGGCGGTCGCGGCGACCTTCCTCTCGCTTGTGTCCTCGACGCTCGCGGCCTATGCGATCCAGCGGCTGCGCTTCCGGGGCAGCCAGTATGTCGGTCTGGCGATCTACCTCGCCTACCTTGTGCCGCCCTCGATCCTGTTCATTCCTCTGGCGACGATGGTGGTGCAGCTCGGGCTGTTCGACACGCCCTTCGCGCTGATCCTCGTCTATCCGACCTTCCTCGTGCCCTTCTGCACCTGGCTGCTGATCGGCTACTTCAAGTCGATCCCCTACGAGCTCGAGGAATGCGCGCTGATCGATGGCGCCACGCGGCTGCAGATCCTGCGCCGGATCACGCTGCCGCTCGCCGTGCCGGGGCTGATCAGCGCAGGCATCTTCAGCTTCACGCTGTCCTGGAACGAATTCATCTACGCCCTCGCCTTCATCCAGAGCAGCGAGAACAAGACGGTGCCGGTGGCGATTCTGACGGAGCTGGTGACGGGCGACGTCTACCAATGGGGGGCGCTGATGGCAGGTGCGCTGCTCGGCTCGCTGCCGGTTGCCATCTTCTATTCCTTCTTCGTGGACTACTACGTGTCCTCGCTGACGGGCGCGGTGAAGGAGTGACGGCAGTTCCCTCCTCTGCGCGCGGAGGAGGGCCGGTGTGGGTCAAAGCTTTCGATCGAGTTGCGCCACGTAGCTGCGATTCCAGGTCGGCGTGATCCAGACCTCGTTCAGCGTCACGTGCGGCGGCAGGCAGGCGACGTAGCGAATCAGGTCGCCGACATCCTCGCTCTGCACCATCTTCGCCCGCTCTTCCGGCCCCACCGGGTTGGGGCGCTTGTCGAGGATCGGGGTCGCGACTTCGCCGGGACAGATCACGCAGCTACGGATACCGTTGACGCATTCCTCCATGTTGATCGTGTGGCTCATCGCCACCACCCCGTGCTTCGCCGCCGTGTAGCCCGGCCCGCTGAGCGGCGAGACGTTCCGGCCCGCCATGCTGGCTGTGTGGATCAGCACGCCGTCGCGCTGCGCGCGCATGAAGGGCAAGGCGACGGTGACGCAGTAGAAGGCGCTGGAGAGGTTGCCGCGCACCAGCTCGTCCACGCCCTCCGGCGTCAGCACGGCCCAGCGGCGCGGCGTGATGTTCAGCCCGGCATTGTTCACCAGGATGTCGAGCCGGCCGAAGCGCTCCCCGATGAAGGAGCCGATGGCCTTCACAGCCTCGGGCTCCATGAGGTCAGCCGGCTGCACCTCCGCCGTCCCGCCGGTGGCGCGCACGCGCTGCGCGACCGCTTCCAGCGGCGCCAGGCGCCGGCCGGTCAACACCAGCGCCGCGCCCTCCTCCGCCAGCCTCAGCGCCGCGGCCTCGCCGATGCCGCTGCCTGCGCCGGTGACCCAGGCCACCTTGCCCGCGAGCCGTGCCATGCCGTCCCTCCTCTTGTCGCCTCCACGAGCCTAGAGCAACGTCGCCGCGCGTCCAGCGAGGGAGGAACGCATGGCCGGCCCGAGGATTCTGACGCCCGCGGTCCTGGCGCCCGCCGGCTATGGCTACGAGATGGAGGCGCTGGAGCGGCTCGGCGCCGAGATCGTCGAATGCGCGCCGAATGAGGCCGCCTTCATCGCCGCCGCGCCGGAGGCTGACGCGATCTACGCCAAGGGCATGAAGGTTACGGCGGCGATGATCGAGGCGGCGCGGAAGGCCCGCATCATCACCTGCGCGAGCGTCGGCGTGGATTATGTGGACGTCGCCGCGGCGACCGCGCGCGGCATCCCGGTGACCAACTGCCCCGACACCTTCATCGAGGAGGTGGCGGACCACGCGATGATGCTGCTGCTGGCGACGCATCGCCGCTGCATCGAGCAGGACCGCATGGTGCGCGAGGGGCGCTGGGCAGAAGGCCGGCCGCAGCTCAACAAGGTGCCGCGCCTGATGGGCCAGACGCTCGGCTTCGTCGCCTTCGGCCGAGTCGCGCGGCTCGTTGCGCTCCGTGCCAAGGCCTTCGGGCTGCGCCTGATGGCCTATGACCCCTATGTGGACGAGCTTACCATGTCGGCGCTCGGCGTGGTGCCGGCGAGCCTGGATCAGGTGCTGAGCCAGTCCGACTTCGTCTCCATGCACGCGCCGGACACGGCGGAGACGCGGAAGATGCTCGGCGCGAAGCACTTCGCGCGGATGAAGCCGAACGCGATCTTCATCAACACCGGCCGCGGCCCGACTGTGGACGAGGCGGCGCTGATCGGGGCGCTGCAGGCCGGGCGCATCGCCGGCGCCGGCCTCGACGTCTTCGAGGTGGAGCCGATCAGGCCCGATAACCCGCTGCTCGGCATGCCGCATGTCATCCTGTCACCGCACAACGCCTCCGCCTCGGCGCGCTTCGACGAGGCGCGGAAGCGCCGTGCGGGGCAGGAACTGGCGCTGGTGCTGTCCGGGCGCTGGCCCATGTCTTGCGTGAACCCGACGGTGCTGCCGGGCTCCGGCCTGAAGCGCTGGCAGCCCTATGCGATGGAACGCGGGCCGAACAGCTAGCGGCCGAGGTTCACGCAAGCCGCCCGACGGCCTAGTCTCCGCGCCCCGCCAGGAGGAACGCATGTACCAGGACACCCAGCTCTTCATCGCCGGCCAGTGGCGCCCGGCGCGCTCCGGCCGGACCATCCCCGTGCTGAACCCGGCGACCGAGGAGGTGATCGGGACCGTCGCGCATGCCTCGAAGGACGACCTCGACGAGGCGCTGGACGCGGCGGCCAAGGGCTTCGCGGCGTGGAAGAAGGTCTCGGCCTATGACCGCGCCAAGTTGATGCGCAAGGCGGCCGACATCCTGCGCTCCCGCGCCGACGAGACGGCGCGGCTGATGACGCTGGAGCAGGGCAAGCCGCTCCCGGAGGCGAAGATGGAGGTGATGGCGGCCGCCGACATCATCGACTGGTTCGCCGAGGAAGCACGCCGCGCGTATGGCCGCGTGGTGCCCGCGCGCGGCGAGGGCATCTACCAGCTGGTGGTGAAGGAGCCGGTCGGGCCGGTCGCCGCCTTCACGCCGTGGAACTTCCCGATCAACCAGGTCGTGCGCAAGCTCTCGGCCGCGATCGCGACCGGCTGCTCGATCATCGTCAAGGCACCGGAGGAGACTCCGGCGAGCCCGGCGGCGCTGATCCGCGCCTATGCCGATGCGGGGCTGCCGGCCGGCGTGGCGAACCTCGTCTACGGCGTGCCGGCTGAGATCAGCGAATACCTCATCGCGCATCCGGTGATCCGCAAGGTGACCTTCACCGGCTCGACGCCGGTGGGCAAGCACCTTGCCGCGCTGGCCGGTCAGCACATGAAGCGTGCGACGATGGAACTCGGCGGCCATGCGCCGGCAATCGTCTTCGACGACGCGGATCTCGACCACGCGGCGAAGACGCTGGCGGCGGCGAAGTTCCGCAATGCCGGCCAGGTCTGCGTCAGCCCGACGCGCTTCCTCGTGCAGGAGAAGCTCTACGCGCCCTTCGTCGAGAAATTCACTGCGCTCGCCAAGGCGCTGAAGGTCGGCGACGGCATGACGGAGGGCACGCAGATGGGTCCCCTCGCCCATGACCGGCGCGTGCCCTGGGTGGAAAGCCTGGTCGCCGATGCGCGGCAGCGCGGCGCCGAGGTGCACACGGGCGGCGAGCGCATCGGCAACAAGGGCTACTACTACCAGCCGACGGTGATGACCGGCGTCTCGAAGGAAGCGCGCATGATGAACGAGGAGCCCTTCGGCCCGCTCGCCATGATCGCGCCCTTCAGCGACCTCGACGAAGTGGTGGAGGAGGCGAATCGCCTGCCATACGGCCTCGCGGCCTACGCCTTCACGCGCAGCGCGAAGACGGCGAATGCGGTGGCGGCGAAGGTCGAGACGGGGATGATGACCATCAACCATCTCGGCCTGGCGCTGCCTGAGGTGCCCTTCGGCGGCGTGAAGGATTCCGGCTATGGCAGCGAGGGCGGGTCCGAGGCGATCGAGGCCTACCTCAACACTAAGTTCGTGACGCAGGCGGGGCTTTAGACTCCCCAAAAGACCGCTTCGTGGCCTTGCGGGGACCCCGTCCATGGTTCCCGGTCCTGCTTCACTTCGGTCAATCCTGCCGCGGCAAGGCCGCGGCAGGGCACCGGGGGGCGGACGATCCGCTCAGGTTCCGCGGGCGAGCAGCTTCGGGATCAGCGAAGCGACGGCGCCCACATCAGGCCACCGTCGCGCGCGAGCCGGTTCGGGCCGCGCTCCAGCCCGAGCGGGCCGAGGTTGCGATCAAACATCTCGGCATAGTTGCCGACCGCGCGGATCGCCGCCGCGGCCCAGGCATTGTCCACGCCGAGCGCACGGCCTAGGTCGCCCGTGCCGCCGAGCAGGCGCTGCACCGCCGGGTCGGCATCGCTGCGCTTCTCCTCGACATTCGCGGCCGTGACCCCCAGCCCCTCGGCGACCAGCAGAGCGAAGCCGGTCCAGCGCACGAGGTCGAACCAGCGGTCGTCGCCCTTGCGGACCATGGCGCCGACCGGCTCGCTGGAAAGGCGTTCCGGCAGCACGCGCAGCCCGGCATTCGGGTTCTGCGCGCGGAAGGCGCCGAGATAGGACCCGTCATTGGCCCAGGCGTCGCAGCGCCCGGCCAGGAAGGCCTGCTGGATCTCGTTGACGCCGCCGATCAGCACGGGCTGGAAGGCGATGTTCTTGGTGCGGAAGTACTCGGTCACGTCGAGCTCGGTGCTCGTGCCGGGGATGAGGCAGACCGTCGCGCCGTCGAGCTCGCCTGCCGAGGTGACGCCGGAGCTCTCCTTCACCACGAAGGCGGTGCCGTCATGGTAGTTGATGAAGGCCATCATGAGGCCGAGCGAGGCTTCGCGCGTCAGCGTCCAGCCGGTGTTGCGCACCAGCAGGTCCACCTCCCCCGATTGCAGCGCGGTGAAGCGCGCCTGGGGCGAGAGGTTCACGAAGCGCACCTTGGACGCGTCGCCGAGCGCCGCCGCCGCGACGGCGCGGCAGACATCGGCGTCCATCCCGCGCATTTCGCCCCGGCTGTCGGGCAGCGAGAAGCCTGGCGATTCACCCGAGACGCCGCAGGCAAGCACGCCGCGCGACCGCACCGCCTCCAAGGTCGTGGAGGCCTGCTGTGCGGCAGCAGGCGCGGCCGCGAGCAGCAGGGCGGCGATCAGGCGTCGGATCATTGGAAGCGTTCCCGGTCAGGCGTTCCCGCAACGCCAGGGAACCGGGCCGGTTCGGCGGCGGGCTACTCGGCCGCGGCCTTCACCTCCGCCGCCTGCCCCTCCAGCAGCTTCAGAAGCATCCGCCGCATCAGCACGCCCGGCCGGTCGGACGGCATGTTCATCTCGATCCCCGACTGGTCGAGCGGCACGTCGAAATCGGTGCTCTCCAGGATGTCGCGGTCCTCGTCGGTGACCAACCGGTCGAAGGCGATGATGTCCTCGGCCTTCGCATCGGCCTCGCTGTCGTTGCGGAAGACGAACTGGACGATCTGGCAGGAGCGGTCGTCGATCGGCGTCGCACCGGTGACGATGGAGTGGCTGAGGCCGTTCGGGTAGCGGATGCGCAGCTTGCGCAGGAAGGGCATGTACCAGCGGCCGCGCATGTGGCGCACCGTCGTGTCGCTCTCCATCCGCAGCACCTTCTTCTGGATCTCCGGGTTGCGCACCGGAACCTCGGTGATGAAGAGGAAGCCGTCGTCGTATTCCTCCACCTCGAGCTTCGCGGGTTCCGGATGGCCCTGGTCGCCGAAGCTTGCACGGTGGACGAAGGAGAAATGCGCGTTGTCGAAGCTGTTCTCCATCACGCGCAGGCCGGCGCAGTTCCAGACCTCGTAGAACTCGTCGATGCGACGGAAGCCCTCGGCCTCCTCCTCGAAATTGGGGATGTCGAAGAGCGGATCCTCGAGCGCCACCCAGACATAGCCGTAGCGCGCCTCGGCCCGGTAGGAGGGGACGCGCATGTTGGTCGCACCCTGGCGGTCCACCGGGCGCTGCGGCACGCGCATCACTCGGCCATCCGAGCCGAACTCCCAGCCATGGTAGCCGCACGCAAGCCAGCCGTTGTTGTAGAAGCCCTTGGAGAGCTTGGCGGTGCGATGGCAGCAGCGGTCGTCCATCGCGGCCGGCTTGCCGTGTCCGTCCACCCACAGCACCAGGTTCTGCCCGAGCAGCGTGAAGGGCTTCGGCCCGTCCTGCAGCGCGGCCACCGGGATCACCGGATACCAGAAGCGCCGCAGGGCGGGGGTCGCGGTCTGCAGCATCGCTGCGTTGCTCCTTCCTCGTTCAGTCGGCTGGCGGGGCGGAGCGTGCAAGCCGCGGGCCGCTGCGCGCAAGTACAGGACGGGCGGAAGCGCGCGAAACGGAGGCTCCGCCGCCGCCGCTTTGCCCAGGGCGTCGGCAAGTTGCCGCTTCGCTGGGCGTGAAATGCGCCGTCCTCCCGCGGCACCCGAGCCATTGGCTGGTCCGCCCCTTGCTAATCCCGCGCCAAACACCGCCTCCGGGAGATCCGCCATGCGCCGTCGCCACGCCCTCGCCCTGTTCGGCACCGCTGCCGCGTCCCTCGCCGCACCCGCGGTCCATGCGCAGCAACTGCTCGACGTCCGCTTCTCGCTCGACTGGGCCTTCCAGGGCACCCAGGCCGCCTTCCTGCACGCGCTGGAGGCCGGCTACTTCCGCGAGGCCGGACTGAACGTGACGATGGATCGCGGCTTCGGATCGGGCGACGTGCCGCTCAAGATCATGGCGGGCGCCTATGATGTCGGCGTCGCCGACCTCAACCCGACGGTGCGCCTCCGACTGGAGCGGCCGGAGGCCGACATCTTCACGCCCTTCATCATCTACGACGCGACCGCACTTGCGGTGATGACGCTGCGGCGCGAGGGGATCAGCACCCCAGCCGACCTCGCCGGCAAGACGCTGGCCGCGCCGGAGAGCGATGCGGGGCGGCAGCTCTTCCCCGCCTTCGCCAAGGCGGCCGGGCTCGACGCCTCGCGCGTCAACTGGATGACCGTGACGCCGCAGCTGCGCGAGCCGATGCTGGTGCAGGGGCGCGCCAACGGGATCACCGGCTTCATCACCTCCGGCATCTTCTCGATCCGCGGGCTCGGCGTGGCGGATGCGGACATCGTGAGCCTGCTGTTCAGCGATGTGGGCGCCGATTTCTACTCCACCTCGCTGCTGACCTCGCGGCGCTGGGCGAATGCGAACCGCGCCGCGGTCGCCGGGCTGATCCGTGGCCTCGTGCGCGCGCAATACGACTGCCTGCGCGACCCAGGCCCCGCCATCGCCGGGCTGCGCCGGCGCGAGCCGCTGACGAATGTCGCGCTCGAGACGGAGCGCCTGCGCATGGGGCTGGAGCGCCTGACCTTCACCCCGCATGTCCGGGCGAACGGCTTCGGGCAGGTGGACACCGCAAGGCTGCAGCGGGGCATCGACATGGTCCGCGAGGCCTTCGGCATCTCGCGCCCGCTGGCGGCTTCCGATATCTACGACCCGTCCTTCCTCCCCCCGCCCGGCGACCTCCGCCTGGCCTGACCGCAGAGGCCCCGCATGGCGCTTCCGACCCGCTACTGGCAGGACCTGCCCTGGCCGGCCTTTCGAGAATTGCCCGCCAACACCCTGGCCGTGCTGCCGGTCGCGAGCATCGAACAGCACGGGCCGCATCTGCCGGTCTCGGTCGACACCACGATCAATGGCGGCGTGGTGTCGCGCACCCTGAAGGTCATTCCGGCCGAGGTGCCTGTGCTGGTGTTGCCGACGCAATCCGTTGCGCTGTCGGTCGAGCACCTGCGCTACCCCGGCACGCTGACCACGAGCGCGGAGACTCTGATCGCTTTAGTGACGGATGTCGGCGCCTCGGTCGCGCGCGCCGGTGTCAGGCGGCTGGTGATCGTCAACAGCCATGGCGGGAACGTCGCCGCGCTCGACATCGCGGCGCGGCGCATCCGCATCCAGTCGAACATCCTCTGCGTCAACGCGATGTGGGCGCGGATGGGCAAGCCCGAGAGCCAGCGCAACCCGGTCGAGAACACCTACGGCATCCATGCCGGCCGGGACGAGACGAGCGTGATGCTCGCGCTCACGCCGCATCTCGTGGACATGACGAAGGCCCGGAACTTCGTCAGCCGCTGGCAGGGTGCGGCCAATGCCGCGCCAAGGCTCGCGCCCACGGGCGGCGCGCCGCTCGCCTGGCAGGCGCAGGACCTGAACCCGGCCGGGGCGGTGGGCGACGCCTCGGCTGCCAGCGCGGCGCAGGGGGAGGAGCTCCTCGATTTCGCCGCGGCGCGCATGGCCGAGCTCTGGCAGCAGGTGGTCGCCTTCGACGTGGACTCCTGGCTGGCGAACGAGCCCGACGCGCATGTCTGACATCGCCGCCCTCGCGGCCGAGCTCGAGGGGATCGAGACCTCGGCCGACCGCGCCCTGCTCCGGCTGAAGAGCCGCGACTTCTACTGGTACAGCCCGATCCTCAAGGCCCAGCTCGACGGCAAGGCGGCCGAGCTGATCGCGCGCCCGAAGGACGAGGCCGAGGTGCTGCGGGTGCTCACGGCCTGCCGCGCGCGGCGCGTGCCGGTGACGGTGCGCGGCGGCGGGACCGGCAATTACGGGCAATGCGTGCCGCTCGAAGGCGGCGTGCTGCTCGACATGACGGCCATGGCCGCACCTGTCGCGCTGGCCGATGGCGTGGTGGAGGTGGAGGCCGGGGCGAAGATGATCGACCTCGACCTCTGGTGCCGCGAGCGGGGCTGGGAGCTCAAGCTCTGGCCCTCCACCAAGCGCACCGCGACGATCGGCGGCTTCGTCGCCGGCGGCGGCGCCGGCGTCGGCGGCATCGCGCATGGCACGATGCGGGAGCGCGGGAATTTCGTCGGCGCGCGGGTCGCGACGATGCAGGATCCGCCGCGCGTGCTGGACCTGGACGGCCTGGCCGCAAACCCGGTGAACCGCACCTATGGCACGACGGGCGTGCTGACGCGCATCCGCGTGCCGCTCGCCCCGGCCCAGGCCTGGCGCGACGTCGCGATCACCTTCCCGGACTTCGTACCGGCGAGCCGCTTCGCGCTCGACCTCGCCTATTCGGACGGCATCCCGAAGAAGATGTGCGGCGTCTTCGACAGCCAGCTGCCGCCCTTCTTCAAAGGTCTCGGCGACGCCGTGCCGGACGGTCATGCGCTGGTGCTGGCCATGGTCACTCGAGCCGGCCTCGGCGCGCTGGCGGAGCTCGCGGCGGAGCATGGCGGGCGCATCGTGGCCGAGCAGGACGCCGCTGCCGCGGAGCGCGACCCGGATGCGACGCCCTTCTACGAATACTGCTGGAACCACACCACGCTGCAGGTGCTGAAGAAGGACCGCGGCGTTTCCTATCTGCAATGCCGTTTCCCCTTCGAGGACACGCTGGAGGCGGTGGAGGCGGTGCGCATCCCCTTCCGCGACGAGGTCTGGATGCATACCGAATGCGTCCGCTTCGGCGGCCGCATCACCATGTCCGCCCTGCCCGTCATCCGCTGGCGCAGCGCGGAACGGCTGTATGAGATCATCCGCGCCTTCGAGGCAGCAGGCATCGGCATCGCCAACCCGCACGTCCTGACGATCGAGGAGGGCAGCGGGTATCGCCGCGTTCCCGGCGACCAGCTCGGCTTCAAGCAGATGGCCGATCCGCTGGGCCTGCTCAATCCCGGCAAGATGCGCGACTTCACCATCGAGGAGCATGCGGCATGAGCGTCGCCGCGGTGATCGAGGCCCTGCCCGGCCTCGCCTGGACCACTGATCCTGCGCTGGTCCGGCAGAAGTCGCGCGACTTCTTCTGGTACTCGCCGGTTCTCAAGCGCCAGCTCAACAAGGTGACGGGCGAGGCGCTGGTGACGCCGCGCAACGAGGCCGAGCTGCGCGCCCTGCTTGCCGCCGCCCATGCGCAGGGCGTGCCGGTGACGCCGCGCGGTGCGGGCACGGGGAACTATGGCCAGGCCATGCCGCTGCGCGGCGGCATCGTGCTGGAGATGACAGAGTTCAACCGCGTGCTCTGGGCCAAACCCGGCGTGGTGCGGGCCGAGGCCGGCGCGAAGCTCATCGAGCTCGACGCCCAGCTTAGGCGCGAGGTGGGCGGGGAGCTGCGCTTCCATCCTTCGACGCGGCGCACCGCGACGCTCGGCGGCTTCATCGCCGGCGGGTCCTCGGGCATCGGCAGCACCACCTACGGCATCCTGCGCGAGCCCGGGAACATCCTCGGCCTCAAGGTGATGACGATGGAGGCGGAGCCGCGCGTGCTGGAGCTGCGCGGTGCCGACATCCAGAAGGCCAACCACGCCTACGGCACCAATGGCATCATCACCGAGCTTGAGATGCCACTCGCGCCGGCCTGGGACTGGGTGGACGTCGTCGTCGCCTTCCCGACGCTGATGGGCGCGGCGCGCTTCGCCGACAGCTTCTGCCGCATGGACGGCGTGGTGAAGAAGCTCGCCTGCGTCGTGCCGGCGCCGATACCGCAGCAGCATTTCAAGGCCTGGGGCGGCAAGGTGCCGGCCGGGCACTCCGTCGCCTGCCTCATGATCGCGCCGCCGTTCCTGGAGATCCTGGCGCCGATCATCGCCTCCCATGGCGGGACGGAGATCCTGCGCGAGCCGTCGGACGCGGCGGAGGTACCGCTCTACGAGCACAGCTGGAACCACACCACGCTTCAGGTGCTGAAGACCGACAAGGCGATCACCTACCTGCAGACGCTGTTCCCCGCGCCGAACCACCTCGAGCTGATCGCGAAGCTGGAGCGCATGTTCGGCGAGGAGGTGCTGCTGCACCTCGAATTCGTGCGCTTCGGCGGCACGGTCTGCGCCTTCGGCCTGCAGGTGGTGCGCTTCACGACCGAGGAACGGCTGGCCGAGATCATCCGGCTGCACGAGGAGGCCGGCGCGCCGATCTTCAACCCGCACACCTACACGCTGGAGGATGGCGGGATGAAGCGCGTGGACCAGGACCAGCTGGACTTCAAGCGCTTGGCCGATCCGAAGGGGCTGCTCAACCCCGGCAAGATGGCGGCCTGGGACGACCCGGAGTGGAAGCCGGGCAAGGCGCAGTCCGTGCACCTGTATGAGACGGATTACGAGGCGCCGGCGGAGGTGCTGGAGTAGGGGCTATGTCCCCTCCCCCATGAACGGGGAGGGAGAACGCCTAACCATCCAGGTACAGCGCGTGAATCGCGTTGCCGAGCTCGATGTTGCGGTCGATCTGCGCTGTCAGCCAGGGATGCAGGCCGTCCGCCATCACCGCCTCGACACGCCCTTTCGACAATCCGTCCGTGATCCCCGCCGCGATGCGCTGCGGCTCGCCGCGGCGGCCGCCGGTGCGCTCCGCGATGCGCTCCAGCGCATGCAGGACCCGCGCGTGGCAGGATATGAGGGAGCGCGGCAGTTCCTCGCGGAACACCATGAGCTCCACGATCAACCCCGGCTCGAGCCGCGTGTGATAGACGTGCTGGAAGGCGCGCAGCGCGGAGACGGAACGCAGCAGCGCCTGCCATTCCGCATAGGCGACCGCGCCTTCCGCCCCAGGCCCGCTCAGCGCGCGATGCTTCGAATCCAGCAGCCGCGCGGTGTTGTCGGCCCGCTCCAGCATCACGCCGAGATGCACGAAGAGCCAGGCCTCGGTTCGCATCATCGTGTCGGCGGCGGCGCCGTTGAACAGCAGCGACCGGGCGCGCACCCAATCGAGGAAGCCTGGCAGCGCATCGGCATCGGTCGCGCTCGCCGCGCGAGCGCGCATCTCGCGCCAGGTGTCGTTCAGCGCCTCCCACATGTCCACGGTCAGCGCCGTGCGCACGGCGCGGCCGTTGCGCCGCGCCGCCTCGATGCAGTTGGCGATGGAGGACGGGTTGGCGGGGTCGAGCGCGAGCCAGCCGATCACCGCATCCGGCGTCAGTTCCTTGCCCGTGGCGCGGAAGCCTGGCTCGGCACCGGCGGAGACGAGCAGGGCGCGCCACTCGTCGCGGTCGCGGCCAAGACTGCCGGCCAGGCCCTGCATCCGCAGCGCCACCTGCATGCCGCGTGCGATGTTGCCGGCGCGCTCGGTGTAGCGGCCCACCCAATAGAGGCTGTCGGCGGTGCGCGAGAGCATGCGGCTCAGCCCTGGCGCTGCGACAGCGTTACGTCGCCAAGCGACTGCGACTGGAACTGGGCCAAACCAGGGCCGTCTTCAACGACCCAGGTGTCCTTGGTCCCGCCGCCCTGGGACGAGTTCACCACCAGCGACCCCTCACGCAGCGCCACGCGCGTCAGTCCGCCCGGCACGATCCGCACCTCCCGGCCCATCAGCACATAGGGGCGGAGGTCCACGTGGCGCGCCGCGATCCCGGCTTCCGCGAGCGTGGGCACGGTAGAGAGCGCGAGGGTCGGCTGCGCGATGTAGTCGCCGGGTCGCGCCTTGATGCGCGCGGCGAACTCCTCGCGCTGCGCGGCCGTGCTGTGCGGCCCGACGAGCATCCCGTAGCCGCCCGAGCCGCGCGCGAGCTTCACGACGAGCTCACCGATATGATCCAGCACGTACTGCCGGTCCTCGTCGCGCTCGCACAGATAGGTCGGTACGTTCTGCAGCAGGGGTTCTTCGCCGAGATAGAACCGGATCATCTCCGGCACGAAGGGGTAGATCGCCTTGTCGTCCGCGATGCCGGCGCCCGGCGCATTGGCCAGCGTCACGTTGCCGGCGCGGTAGGCAGCGAAGATGCCGGGCACGCCGAGCATGCTGTCCGGCTTGAAGACGCGCGGGTCGAGGTAGTCGTCGTCCACGCGGCGGTACAGCACGTCGACCCGCTTCGGCCCGGCGGTGGTGCGCATGTACACCACGTCGTCCTGCACGAAGAGATCCGCGCCCTCCACCACCTCGACGCCCATCTCATCGGCGAGGAAGCAGTGCTCGTAATAGGCGCTGTTGAAGTGGCCGGGCGTCAGGATCGCGACGCAGGGCGCGCCCTTGCAGTGCGGCGGCGCGGCTTCCTTCAGTGTCTCGAGCAGCTCTTCCGGGTAGTGGCCGACCGGCGCGAGGCGGTGGTCGGCGCAGAGGCCGGGAAACAGCCGCAGCATCGCCTCGCGGTTCTCCAGCATGTAGGAGACGCCGGACGGCGTGCGGCAATTGTCCTCCAGCACCCAGAACTCGTCGGCACCGGTGCGCACCAGGTCGATACCGGAGATGTGGGTGTAGACGCCGGCCGGCGGCCGCATGCCGGCCATCGGCTTGCAGAAGGCCTCGTTCTCCGCGACCAGCGCGGCCGGGATGCGGCCGGCGCGCAGCATGTCCTGCGATCCGTAGACATCGGCGATGAACGCGTTCAGCGCCTTGACCCGCTGCGTCAGGCCGCGCGCCAGCCGGTCCCATTCGCTCCGCGCCAGGATGCGGGGGATGACGTCGAAGGGGATCAGCCGCTCCGGGTCCCCGCCCTCGCCATAGACAGCGAAGGTGATGCCGACGCGGCGGAACAGGGCCTCCGCTTCCGCCCGCTTGGTGGCGAGCGCACCGATGCCGTGGCGTTCGATCCAGGCGGCGATGCCGGCATAGGCAGGCCGCAGGCCGGCGGCGTCGCCCATCTCGTCGAAGGCGCTCGTCGGCTGGGTCGGGCTGAGCTGGTTCACGTCGGCAGTCCGGCTTCCCCTGTTGCCTCCCTTGTCGCGGAATCGTGACGCCGAGGGAAGGGGAAGTCGCCGGCGCGTGGAACGGTGCGCACGGCCTTTGCACGGGCTTCAGGCGGCCCCTGCCGCCCGGATGGGCAGCGGTCAGCCGAAGGTGGAAGGACTGCCCGCGATCTCGCGGATCAGCTTCGCCCGCATGGCGCGGGCGAAGTCGCGCCGGTCCTCCGCCCGCATCACGAAGGCACCCGGCCCACCGATCACGTCGCGCTCGAACCGCGTGGCGAGCCGGCCGTCCCGCCAGTTGCTCGACGCCTCGATGGCCAGCCCGTTCACCACCACGCCCCGCGCCACCAGCGCGTCACGCGCGGCCGGGGCGGGCACCAGGCTCCGCATGTCCGGCCCGTCGCCCGAAACATCCACCGTCCGCTCCGCCGCACGCCAGGGCGCCGCGTCGAGAAGCGCGCCGGCGAGCACCAGCGCGTCGCCGATCGCGTTGAAGGATTGGCGGGAGCGCGGCGCTTCCCGCAGCGCCGTGGCGGCGGCCTCGGCCGAGGAGGCGTCGGCGACCCGGGTCCAGTCCACCACTGTCTCCGCCCCGCCCGGCGAGCCCCATTCCACCATCGCGATCCCGATCGCGCCGCGCGGCTTCGATCGGATGGCGGACAGCACGGCCGGGTGCTGCACCGCCTCCGCGATGCCCTCCCTCTGCAGGGCGAACTCGTCCTCGTCGATGGAGCCGGAGGCGTCCACAGCCAGCACCAGCAGCAAGTCCACGGCCGCCGCCTGGGCCGAGGCGGGCCCGGCCAGCAGCGCGGGGGCGGCCAGCACCGAGCGGCGGCGCAGCCGCGCGCGCATCGTCCTCATCCGCCTCTCCCCGCCCGTCAACCCTCTCTGTCGCGGGAAGCGGCGGTCCGGGTCAACACGGAACCGGAGGTCGGGCGGCGCGTCCCCTGCGCGCCATGCCAGATGCCCTGCCGGTCCGCCCTGCCCACAACGCGACGCTGCTGCGGGGCCTGCGCCTCGACGCGCACAGCCTCGACCTGCCCGATGGCGAGGGGCAGCTCGGCGACCGGGCGAGCCACCGGGCGCTCGACGCCATGCTGGAGCGCTGGCGACACCGCATGCGTCGCGTCGGCGCGCCCGACCCGTTCGGCCCCGACCCGTCGGACGGCATCAGCCGCGAGGAGCTGGACCACGCCCTGACCGAGGGCACGCCGGAAGCCGCCGGCCTGGTGCATGGGGTCATCGAGGATTACGCGCGGACGCTCGCCGAGGTCACGCGCCGCTTCCTGACCCTGCCCGAATGGCAAGGCACGGACCGCATCACGGTGGGCGGCGGGCTGCGCTCGGCGCGGATCGGGGAGGTCGCGATCGGCCGCGCCGCCGTGCTGATGCGCACCGCCGGCTCGGCCGTGCGGCTGGCGCCGATCCGCCATCATCCCGACGAAGCGGGGCTGATCGGCGCGGCGATGCTGCTGCCTGACGCCGCGCTGGCCGGCAGAGATGCTGTGCTGGTGGCCGATCTCGGCGGCACCTCCTTCCGCGGCGGCGTGGTCCTGCCGCGGCTCGGCGTCTCGTCCGACATGTCCGCGGCCGGCGTCTGGCGCAGCCGCGTCTGGCGCCACGGCGACGAGGAGGTGGAGCGCGGGCCGGCGGTCGAACGCCTGGCCGTGCTGCTCCGCGGCCTGGCGGCAGAGGCGCGTGAGGCCGGGCTGCACCTCGCCCCCGCGGTCGCCGTCGGCGTGCCGGGCGTTGCCGATGCCGACGGCCGGATCGAGCGCGGTGCCGAGAACCTGCCCGGCGACTGGCACGATCCGGCGTTCCGCTTCCCCGCCGAGCTCGCGGCGCTGCTGCCGGGCTTCGAGGTGCTGATGCACAACGACGCGGTGGCGCAGGCGCTGTCGGAATCGCCGCATATGCGGGAGGTGCCGCGCTGGGGCGTGCTGACGGTCGGCACCGGCCTCGGCAATGTCCGCTTCACCACGCTGGCCCTGGCGCGCTGAGGCTCAGCAGGAGGCGGCGAGCGCCGTCACGCAGGCCTCGAAGGCGGTGAGGTCGGTCCAGCGCTCGGCCTCGGGAACGTCGCGTCGGATGAAGACGCCGCCGGCCTCGTGCAGGCCGCCATCGATCATCAGGTTGTCGCCCAGGCCGAAATCCTCGAGCGCCATGCCCTCCGCGTCGCGCCAGCGCCCCCCCGCGTCCCGCGACGCAGCACCGCCGATCGCGGCCAGCGTGCGCGGCAGCAGCCCGGCGGCGGCGTTGCTGTAGCCCGCCAGCCGCTTGCCGAGCGCGCGCATGAAGCCGAGCTCGTAGACCGTGCCCGCATCCGCCGACGGCCCACGAAAGGGCGTGAGGTTCGCAATCACCGCATCGGCGTCGCGCATATGCGCCTCGTTGCGGCGATAGATGTGCAGCCAGAGCGGCGCGTCGCCGCCGGGATGCGCCGGGTGGTTGTCCACGGGGAAGATGCCGGTCAGCCCATGCGCGGCGCAGATCGCGCGCTTGCGCGCCGCCATGCCGAGCGGGTCGGGCAGGAAGACGTCGGGGCCGGCGAGATAGACCTTCATCGGTTCCTTCTGCCCGACGCCGAGCGGGGTTGGAACCGTCCCTTGCCGTCCGCCCCGGCGCCCGCTTGCATGGGCGCCAGGGAGGAACGGCGATGGACCTGGAGCTGGAATACAACAACCGCGCCCGCGTGCCGGAGCATCCGCAGCACATCGCCGGCTGGGCGCGCGACGCCGCTGCCTGGCGGGAGGCCTGCCCGCGGGCGGAACTCGGCCTCGCCTATGGGGCGGGCGAGCGGGAGAAGCTGGATCTCCTGCATCCCGGGCCCGGCGAGGCGCCGCTCGCGCTGTTCATCCATGGCGGCTACTGGAAGGCGCTGGACCGCAGCTTCGCGAGCCACTGCGCGCGGGGCCTGAACCTGCGCGGGGTCGCGGTGGCGCTGCCCTCCTATGACCTCTGCCCCGCCGTGCCGGTCGCCACCATCGTCGTGCAGATGCGCGCGGCGGCGCGGTTCCTGTGGGCGCGCACGGGGCGGCGGATGCTGGCGATCGGGCATTCGGCGGGCGGACACCTCGCCGCCATGCTGCTCGCGACCGACTGGCGCGCACTGGATCCCGCGCTGCCGGAGGACCTGATCCACGCCGCGCTCCCCGTCTCCGGCGTCTTCGAACTGGAGCCGCTGCTCGCGACCACGATCGGCGAGGGGCTGAACCTGACGCCGGAGACGGCGCGCGCCGTCTCGCCCCGCTTCCTGCCCGCGCCGGGCCGGCCGATCCACTGCCTCGTCGGCGGCGCCGAGAGCGCCGAGTTCATCCGGCAGAGCCGCGACATGGCCGCGGCCTGGGGCGGGACGTGGGAGGCGCTGCCCGGCGCCGACCACTTCACCGTCGTCGCACCCTTCGCCGATCCGGAGAGCGCGGCGGTGGCCAGGGCGGAGCAGATGGCGCGGGGCTGAGCGGGCCTGCATCGCCGCCTCCGGCACACCATCTGACGGTGGCGCGGAAGGGGAAGGGCATGGATCTCGGGCAGGCGATCGACGGGGGGCGCGGCGTCCTGCCGGCCGACCTCGTGCTGAAGGGCGGGCGGGTCTTCGACCTCGTCACCGGCGCGCTGGTCGAGACCGATGTCGCGATCTGCGCCGAGCGCATCGTCGGCACGCACGGGCGCTACAGCGGCCGGCGTGAGATCGACGTGGCGGGCCGCGTCCTGGTGCCCGGCTTCATCGACACGCATCTGCATGTCGAATCCTCGCTCGTCACGCCCTTCGAATTCGATCGCTGCGTCGCGCCCCGCGGCGTCACCACCGCGATCTGCGATCCGCACGAGATCGCCAATGTCGCGGGCGTCGAGGGCATCCGCTACTTCCTGGCCGCAGCGGAGCGGCTGGTGATGGATCTGCGCGTGCAGCTCTCCTCCTGCGTGCCGTCCTCGCCGATGGAGACCTCCGGCGCGCGGCTGAGCGTGGACGACCTGCTGCCGCTGCGCGGCCATCCGAAGGTCATCGGCCTTGCCGAGTTCATGAACTATCCCGGCGTGCTGGCGAAGGACACGGACTGCATCGCCAAGCTCGCCGCCTTCCAGGACGGGCACATCGACGGCCATGCGCCGCTGCTCCGCGGGATGGAGCTGAACGGCTACCTCGCCGCCGGCATCCGCACCGACCACGAGACGACGAGCGCGGCGGAAGCGCTGGAGAAGCTATCGAAGGGCATGGTGGTGCTGATCCGCGAGGGATCGGTGTCGAAGGACCTCGACGCGCTGCTGCCGATCCTGACGGAGCGCCTGTCGCCCTTCCTCGCGCTCTGCACCGACGATCGGAATCCGCTTGACATCGCCGAGCACGGGCATCTCGACCACATGATCCGCACCGCGATCGCGCGCGGCTGCGAGCCGCTGGCCGTCTATCGCGCAGCGAGCCATTCGGCGGCGCGGATCTTCGGACTGCGGGACCGCGGGCTGGTCGCGCCGGGCTGGCGGGCCGACATCGTCGCGCTGGACAGCCTGGAGAGTTGCCGCGCGCAGCTCGTGATCGCGGGCGGCAGCCTGGTGGACGAAGCGGCCTTCGCGGCGCGCGGGACGGTCCCGCCCGTTGCGCGCCGCAGCGTGCGCGCGCCGCGCGTGACCGGCGCCGACTTCCGTGTGCCGGCGCCGAACGCGCCAACGCCGGTGATCGGCGTGGTGCCGGGCCGCATCATCACCGAGCGGCTGGAGGCCGCGCTGCCGGTGCGCGACGGTGCCTCGGTCCCCGACATCCCGTCCGACATCCTGAAGGTCGCGGTGGTGGAGCGGCACGGGCGGAACGGCAACCGCGCGGTTGGATTCGTGAAGGGCTTCGGGTTGGGGCGCGGCGCCATCGCCGGCACGGTCTGCCACGACCACCACAACATCGTGGCGGTCGGCGCGGACGACGCCGACATGGCGCTGGCCTGCAACCGGCTCGGCGAGATCGAGGGCGGCTTCGTCGTCGTCGCCGATGGGCGCGTGCTCGCCGAGCTGCCATTGCCCGTGGCCGGCCTGATGAGCCTCGGCAGCTTCGAGGAGGTGCGCGATGCGCTGGTCGCGCTGCGCGCCGCCGCGCGGGAGATCGGCGCGACGCTGGAAGAGCCGTTCCTGCAACTCGCCTTCCTGGCGCTCCCAGTGATCCCGCATCTCAAGATCACCGATCGTGGCTTGGTGGATGTGGACCGCTTCGAGCTGATCGGCTGAGCGGCGACCGCAGCTGGCTCGCGAAGGCCGAGAAGGGATAGCCGCGCTACTCCGCTGCTTTTGCCAGGTCGGACCGATCCGGCGCGTGGCTCTTCGGCCGGGCCTTGAGCTTGAGGTCGCGCAGATCCGCCTGGGCCCGCGCTTCGTTCCGCATCAGCGCGTCCTTGCCCCAGAGGTACTGAGGCGGGCAGGCGATATCCTTGACGCCGTACTGCGCGGCGGCGTGAAGCGTGAAGGACGGATTGGTGAGGTGCGGCCGCGCCAGGGCGACGAGGTCGGCGCGGCCGGCGCCGAGGATCGTGTTCGCCTGGTCCGCGCTGGTGATGTTGCCGACGCACATGGTGGCGATGCCCGCCTCGTTGCGGATCATGTCGGACCAGGGCACCTGGAACATCCGGCCATAGACCGGCTCGGCATCGTGCACGGTCTGGCCGGTCGAGACGTCGATCAGGTCGGCGCCGGCGGCCGCGAAGGCGCGCGCGATGGCGAGGCAATCCTCGTCCGTCAACCCGCCATCCTTCCAATCGGTAGCCGAGATGCGCACCGACATCGGCTTGTCGGCCGGCCAGACGGCGCGCGTCGCGGTGAAGACCTCGAGCGGGTAGCGCAGGCGGTTCTCGATGCCGCCGCCGTAAGCATCGGTCCGGACGTTCGTCAGCGGCGAGAGGAAGCTGGCGAGCAGGTAGCCGTGCGCGCAGTGCAGCTCGAGCATGTCGAAGCCGCAGGCGATGGCGCGACGCGTGGATGCGACGAAGTCCTCGCGCACCTGGTCCATCTCGGCCCGGGTCATCTCGCGCGGGACCTGGCTGTGCGGGAAATAGGGGATCGGGCTGGCGGAGATGATCGGCCAGCCGCCCTCGGGCAGCGGCTGGTCGATGCCCTCCCACATCAGCTTCGTCGCGCCCTTCCGGCCGGCATGGCCGAGCTGCAGGCAGATCTTCGCCGCGCTGTGCCGATGGACGAAATCCACGATGCGTGTCCAGCCGGCCTGCTGGGCGTCATTCCACAAGCCGGTGCAGCCGAGAGTGATGCGGCTTTCAGGCGAGGGGCAGGTCATCTCGGTGAAGACCAGGCCGGCCCCACCCAACGCGCGCGAGGTGTAGTGCTGGAAGTGGAAGTCCCCGGGCAGCCCGTCATCCGCCGAGTACATGTCCATCGGGGAGACGACGACGCGATTGGCCAGCTGCATGCCGCGCAGCACGAAGGGCTGGAACATCGGCGGCCGTTCGTCCTTTGCGGCAACGCCCCTGGCGCGCGCCTCCGCGGCGAAGACCTCCCGCGTCGCCTCGACGAACTCCGGCGCGCGCAGCTGCAGATTGTCCCAGGTGATCGCCTTCGACCGCGTCATGACGCCGAAGGCGAACTTGGTCGGATGGAAGTGCCAGAAGCGCTTCACGTGCTCGAACCACACCAGGCTCACATCGGCCGCGTGCTGCGTCTTCTCCACATCCTCGCGCCGCGCCGTCTCGAACCGCCGCAGGCAGGTCGCGACGTCGCCGCCGGCGATGAAGGCCTGGTGGAGCGCGATCGCGTCCTCCATGGCGAGCTTGGTGCCGGATCCGATGGAGAAATGCGCGCTCGCCTTGGCGTCGCCGAGCAGGACGATGTTGCCCTTGACCCAGCTGCCGCAGCGGATCGCCGGGAAGCGGCGCCAGTTGCTGCGGTTGATGATCAGCCGGTGGCCCTGCAGGTCCTCGGCGAAGACGCCTTCGAGGAAGCGCGCGCTCTCCGTCTCGTCCATGCCGTCCAGGCCGGCGCGCGCGAAGGTCTCAGGATCGGTCTCCAGCACCCAGGTGCTGGCACCCGCCTCGTACTGGTAGCAATGCGCGATGAAGATGCCCTCGGGCCGCTCCTTGAAGAAGAAGGAGAAGGCATCGAGCGGCCGGGTCGAGCCCATCCAGGTGAAGCGGTTCGGGCGGAGATCCACCTCCGGTCGGAAATGGTCGCGCCAGCGCTCGCGGATCGGGGAGTTGATGCCGTCAGCGGCGACGATGAGGTCGGCATCGGGGAAGTCCTCCGGCGCCGCTTCCCGTCGGAAGTCCAGCTCGACGCCGAGGCTCCGCGCACGGTCCTGCAGCAGCAGCAGCAGGGTGCGGCGGGAGCAGCCGCAGAAGCCGTTGCCGCCGATGCGGTGCGGCGGCGCCTTCAGCGCGCCGTCGGCGCCGCGCTGGACGACCTCGATGTCGTCCCAATAGGCGAAGCTCTGCGTGATGGCGCGATAGGAGGGCTCGTCCGCGGCCTGGAAGATGTCCAGCGTCGCGTCGCTGAACACCACGCCGAAGCCGAAGGTGTCGTCCGCGCGGTTGCGCTCCACCACCGTGATGCGGGAAGCGGGGAAGTCGCGCTTCATCAGGATGGCGAAATAAAGCCCGGCCGGGCCGCCGCCGATCACAGCGATGCGCATGGTGGCACCTCTCCTCGTCCCGGATAGTTTAGGCTTCAAAGATTGGCGCGTCCACGGAAATGCAAGGTTGCGCGGCAGGCTGGCAATGTTTTAAGCTTGAAGGATCGGAGGGTGGATGCGAACGAGCCCGGACGGCTTGCTGAGCGGCATGGACGCCCTTGTCACCGGCGGCGGGACGGGCATCGGCGCGGCCTGCGCGGCGGCGCTGACGGCGGCTGGCGCGCGCGTGACCGTGATGGGCCGGCGCGAGGGGCCGCTGCGCGAGGTGGTCGCACGCGGGCACGCAGCCGCTGCCCTGCCGGGTGACGTGACCGCGCCCCCTGCCCTGCCGCGGGCCGCCATCCTGGTGAACGCCGCCGGCGCGGCCGAGAGCGCGCCTTTCCTGAGATCGGACGATGCGCTGTTCGAGCGGATGTGGCGCGTGAACGTCATGGGCGCCGTGGCCGTCACCCGCGCCGTCCTGCCGGCGATGTTGGAGGCGCGATTCGGCCGCGTGGTGCACATCGCATCGACCGCCGCGCTGAAGGGCTACCCCTATGTGACGGCCTATGTCGCGGCGAAGCATGGTCTGCTCGGCCTGACGCGCGCGCTGGCGCAGGAGGTGGCGGCCAAGGGCGTCACCGTGAACGCCGTCTGCCCCGGTTTCACCGACACCGACATCGTGGCCGAGAGCGTGGCGCGCATCGTCGCCAAGACGGGACGCGGCGCGGCGGAGGCGCGGGCGGAGCTGGCGCGGCACAACCCGCAGGGCCGACTGGTGACGCCGGAGGAGGTCGCACAGGCCGTGCTGATGCTCTGCCTGCCGGGCGCGGCCGCGATCAACGGCCAGGCGGTTGCCGTGGACGGGGGCGAGACGTGAACCCGGACGACCTCCAGCCTCTGACGCTCGATGCCGAGACGGCGCTGGCCCATGCGCCGCCAGGCCACAAGGACGAGCTGCGCCTCTGGCTGCGCCTGCTGACCTGCGCGACGTTGATCGAGGGCGAGATCCGCACGCGGCTACGGCGCGATTTCGACACCACCCTGCCCCGCTTCGACCTGATGGCCGCGCTGGATCGCGCCGGCGGCATGACGCTCGGCGAGGTGTCACGCCGCATGATGGTCAGCAACGGCAACGTCACCGGCCTCGCCGCTCGGCTCGAGGCGGAAGGGCTGGTCGAGCGCCGCGCGCGGCCTGGCGACCGCCGGACCGTGCTGCTGCGGCTGACGCCGAAGGGCAAGCGCGAATTCGCCCGCCAATCCGCTGCGCATGAAGCCTGGGTCGCCGATCTGCTCGGCGGGCTCGAGGAGGCCGAGCGCGCCGCTCTGTTCCGCCTGCTCGGCCGCGCCAAGCTCTCGGTGCGCGCCGCGCTGACGTCGGAGGACCCATGATCACCGCCATCACCGGCCCGCTCGCCGACTATCGCGCGCATCACCTGAAGCTGGAGGTGGAGGGATCGGTTGCGACGCTGACCCTCGACCGGCCGGAGCGGAAGAACCCGCTCACCTTCGACAGCTATGCCGAGATGGCGGCGATCCTGCGCGCCGCGACCCACGACGACGCGGTGAGGGCCTTCGTCGTCACGGGCTCGGGCGGCAATTTCTGCTCGGGCGGCGACGTGCACGAGATCATCGGCCCGCTGCTGGAGCGCGACACGAAGGGCCTGATGCAGTTCACCTCGATGACCGGCGAGCTGGTGAAGGCGATGCGCGCCTGCCCTCAACCGATCGTGGCCGCGGTGGACGGTATCGCGGCCGGCGCGGGCGCGATCATCGCGATGGCGAGCGACATCCGGCTCGGCACGCCGCGGGCCAAAGTGGCCTTCCTGTTCAATCGCGTCGGCCTTGCGGGCTGCGACATGGGCGCCTGCGCCATCCTGCCGCGCATCGTCGGCCAGGGGCGGGCGAGCGAGCTGCTGTACCTTGGGCGTTCGCTCGGCGCCGAGGAAGGACTCGCCTGGGGCTTCTTCAACCGTCTGCACGCACCGGAGGAATTGCCCGGCGCTGCCGCGGCGCTCGCAAAGGAAATCGCCGAGGGCCCATCCTTCGCGCATGCCATGACGAAGCGGATGCTGCAGATGGAATGGGCCATGTCGATGGACCAGGCGATCGAGGCGGAGGCGGTCGCGCAGGCGCTCTGCATGACGACGGGGGATTTCCGCCGCGCCTATGACGCCTTTGTGGCGAAGGATCGGCCGGTGTTCCGGGGCGACTGATGCCGGACCGCGATTTCCTCGCCTGGCCCTTCTTCGAGCCCCGCCACCGCGACTGGGCGGCGGAGGTCGAGGCCTGGGCGGCCGCGCATGCGGAGGAGCTGTCCGACGAGCATGACGCCGACGGCAGCACGCTCAGCCTGGCGCGCGCGATGGGCGAGGCGGGGCTGCTGCGCGCCGCCTGCCCGGAGGATGGGCGGCTCGACGTGCGCTCGCTCTGCCTCGCGCGCGACATCCTGGCGCGCCATGCCGGGCTGGCGGATTTCGCCTTCGCCATGCAGGGGCTCGGCACCGGGCCGATCACGCTCTTCGGCACGCCGGCGCAGCGCGAGCGTGTGCTGCCCGCCGCCCGCGCCGGCACGGCGCTCGCCGCCTTCGCGCTGAGCGAGCCGGAGGCGGGCAGCGACGTCGCGGCGCTGGCGACGGTCGCGGAGATGGACGGCAACGGCCATTACCGCCTGACCGGCCGCAAGACCTGGATCAGCAATGGCGGCATCGCCGCGACCTATGTCGTCTTTGCCCGCACCGGCGAGGCGCCGGGCGCGAAGGGCCTCTCCGCCTTCCTCGTGCCCGCCGACACGCCAGGGCTGACGATCGAGGCGCGGATCGACGTGACAGCGCCGCACCCGCTCGCGACGCTGGCCTTCGACGCCGCGCGCATCCCGGCCGAGAACCTGATCGGCAAGCCGGGCGAGGGCTTCAAGGTCGCGATGGGCACGCTCGACGTATTCCGCAGCACCGTTGGCGCCGCGGCGCTCGGCTTCGCTCGCCGCGCGCTCGACATGACGGTGGAGCGGGCAAGCACGCGCAGGCTTTTCGGCGCGACGCTGTTCGACCAGCAGATGTCGCAGGCGGCGATCGCCGACAGCGCCACGGAGGTCGAGGCCTCCGCCCTGCTCGTCTACCGCGCCGCCTGGCTGAAGGATTCCGGCGCGTCACGGGTCACGCGCGAGGCGTCCATGGCGAAACTGCATGCGACCGAGACGGCGCAACGCGCGGCGGATCGCTGCGTACAGATCCATGGCGGGCTCGGCGTGACGCGCGGGCACAAAGCGGAGGAGCTCTACCGCGAGGTCCGGGCGCTGCGCGTCTATGAAGGCGCATCCGAGATCCAGCGCGTGGTGATCGCGCGCGCCGAACGCGACCGGCGCGCGCCGGGATGAACCGGGGGTGGAGATGGACGGGATGATGACCCAGACCGCGCTCTCGCCGAGCGCCCACCTCGACGGCTTCGCCCGCGACAACCTACCGCCGCGCGAGCAATGGCCCGTCTTCCTGCTCGACCGGCCGGAGTTCCAGTACCCGCCGCGGCTGAACTGCGCGTCGGAGCTGCTGGACCGGAACCTGGAGCGTGGGCGCGGCGACCACCCGGCGGTGATCACGCCGGCCGAGACGCTCACCTATCGCCAGCTCGCGGAGCGCGTGAACCGCATCGCCAATGTGCTGGTGCAGCGGCTCGGCCTGGTGCCGGGCAACCGCGTGCTGCTGCGCAGCGCCAACAATGCCTGGATGGTCGCCGCCTATTTCGCCGTGCTGAAGGCAGGCGGCGTCGTGGTGGCCACCATGCCGCTGCTGCGCGCGAAGGAGCTCGGCCAGATGCTCCGCAAGGCGCGCATCACCCACGCGCTCTGCGATGCGCGGCTGATCGAGGAGCTGAAGCGCGCGGAGGCGCCCGACCTGCGCCACCTCGTCACCTGGGGCGATGGCGGGCTCGAGGCGATGTGCGACGCCGCCTCGCCCGATTTCGAACCTTGCGACACCGCGGCCGACGATGTCTGCCTGCTCGGCTTCACCAGTGGCAGCACCGGCGAGCCGAAGGCAACGATGCATTTCCACCGCGACATGCTGGCGATCTGCGACGGCTACTCCGCGCAAGTGCTGCGGCCGGAGGCGTCCGACGTCTTCATCGGCTCGCCGCCGCTCGCCTTCACCTTCGGCCTCGGCGGGCTGGTGCTGTTCCCCTTCCGCGTCGGCGCCACCGCCGTGCTGCTCGAGAAGGCGCCGCCTGAGGAACTTCCCGCCGCCATCGCGAAGCACCGCGCGACGGTCTGCTTCACCGCGCCCACGGCCTGGCGCGTCATGGCGGGACTGGCGGCGCAGCACGATCTTTCGAGCTTGCGCAAATGCGTCAGCGCGGGCGAGACGCTGCCGAAGCCGGTCTTCGAGGCCTGGCAGGCGGCGACGGGCCTCAAGCTGATGGACGGCATCGGCGCGACCGAGATGCTGCACATCTTCGTCGCCGCGCGGGAGGACCAGATCCGCCCCGGCGCCACCGGCCTCCCCGTCCCGGGCTACGAGGCGAAGGTGGTGGACGAGACCGGCACGGAGGTGCCGCGCGGCACGCCCGGACGGCTTGCGGTGCGCGGCCCGACGGGCTGCCGCTACCTCGCCGATCCGCGCCAGGCGGCCTACGTCCAGAACGGCTGGAACATCACCGGCGACACCTACGTCCAGGATGCGGAGGGCTATTTCTGGTACCAGGCGCGCAACGACGACATGATCATCTCCGCCGGCTACAACATCGCCGGGCCGGAGGTGGAGGTCGCGCTGCTGACCCATCCGGCCGTGAAGGAATGCGGCGTGGTCGGCGCGCCCGACGGCGAGCGCGGGATGGTGGTGCGGGCCTATGTCGTGCTGCACCCCGGCCACGCGGCGGATGAGGCGATGGCGAAGGCGCTGCAGGATCACGTCAAGCGCGAGATCGCGCCCTACAAGTACCCGCGCAGCATCCTCTTCGTCGAAGCCCTGCCGCGCACCGAGACCGGCAAGCTGCAGCGCTTCGCACTCCGCCAGCGCGCGCGGGAGGAAGCCGGCGCATGACCTCTCCCCTCACAGCCCTGCAGCCGGAGGGCTGGCCGGTGCCGCGCGGCTACTCCAACGGCATGATCGGCCGCGGCCGCGTCGTGCTGGTCGGCGGCATGGTGGGCTGGGACGCGGAGGGCCGGTTCCCGCCTGGCCTCGTCGCGCAGACCCGGCAGGCGCTGCTGAACATCGTCGCGGTCCTGCGCGAAGCCGGCGGCGGGCCGGAGCATGTCGGCCGGCTCACTTGGTACGTCGTGGACATGGAGGAGTACCGGGCGAGCCTGAAGGAGCTCGGCCCGGTCTACCGCGAGGTCATGGGCCGGCACTTCCCGGCCATGGCCCTGGTGCAGGTCGTCTCGCTCGTCGAGCGCGAGGCGCGGGTCGAGATCGAGGCGACCGCGATCCTGCCGGATTAGGCCATCGGCGGCACGTCCGGGATCGGGTCGAGCGGCGGCAGCGGGTCGTCGGTGGCCGTCGTGCCGGAGCGCCAGCCCTGGCGTTCCTCGTACATCCGCTTGGCCAGCAGTGCGGCGCCGACCGCTCCGGCCCCCACCGCCAGGCCGGTGGCGAAGACGAGACCGGCGCCCATCGCCACGGGTGCCGCCATCATGGCGGGGGCGGCCATCATGCCCCTCGCGCAGCGCATCAGCATGCCATTCTCCCGATCCTGATCCGGTTCACTTGGGGCCCGGCGCTGGCCCCGCAAGCGGCAAGGGCCGCTCCGCCGCGCAGGAGCAGACAACGGCGCCGTCCGCCAGGCGGTTCGGCAAGGTGGGTTCGCCGCAGTGCGGGCATTCCACGGCCTCTCGGACTACGGGCGGCGGCGGGCTCATGCGTCCGGCCTATCCCGGCCGTGCGGCCGCCGCAACGGGGCCGGTCTTGCCGCCCCCCGGACCCGTTGGCATTGTCCGGCCGGCCCCGAAGGGCCCCCGGCGCGGCGGCGCCGCGCGAGGAAGGCAAGGCGGGCCGAGCGGCCCCAAGGAAAGATCGGCATGGCCAAGATCAAGGTGAAGACCCCCGTCGTCGAGATGGACGGCGACGAGATGACCCGGATCATCTGGGGGTTCATCAAGGAAAAGCTGATCCTTCCCTACCTCGACATCGACCTGAAGTATTACGACCTCGGCGTGGAATACCGCGACCAGACAGATGACCAGGTCACGGTGGACGCGGCGAACGCGACGAAGCAGTACGGCGTCGGCGTGAAGTGCGCGACGATCACCCCGGACGAGGCGCGGGTGAAGGAGTTCAACCTCAAGAAGATGTGGCGGAGCCCGAACGGCACGATCCGCAACATCCTCGACGGCACGATCTTCCGCGAGCCGATCATCATCAAGAACGTGCCGCGCCTGGTGCCGCACTGGTCGAAGCCGATCGTGGTCGGCCGCCACGCCTATGGCGACATCTACCGCGCCGTCGAGATGAAGGTGCCGGGCGCGGGCAAGGTGACGATGACCTACGTGCCGGAAGGCGGGGCGCCGCAGGAGATCGGCGAGTTCGCCTTCAAGGGCGGCGGCGTCGCCATGATGATGCACAACCTCAACAGCTCGATCGAGGGGTTCGCGCGCGCCAGCTTCAACTACGGCCTGCAGCGCAACTACTCGGTCTACTTCAGCCACAAGAACACGATCCTCAAGGCCTATGACGGCAACTTCAAGGACATCTTCCGCGCCATCTACGACGCCGAGTTCAAGGCGGAGTACGAGAAGCGCGGCCTGACCTACGAGGACCGGCTGATCGACGACATGGTGGCCTCCGCGCTCAAGTGGGAGGGCGGCTACATCTGGGCCTGCAAGAACTACGACGGCGACGTGGAATCCGACATCGTGGCGCAGGGCTTCGGCTCGCTCGGCCTGATGACCTCCGTGCTCCTCTCGCCGGACGGCAACACGGTGGAGTCCGAGGCGGCGCACGGCACGGTCACGCGCCACTACCGCGAGCACCAGAAGGGCCGCGAGACGAGCACCAACCCGATCGCGTCCATCTTCGCCTGGACGCGCGGCCTGTCCTACCGCGGCAAGTTCGACGGGACGCCCGATGTCGTGGACTTCGCCAACGCGCTCGAGCAGGTCTGCATCGAGACGGTGGAGAGCGGCGCCATGACCAAGGACCTCGCGATCCTGATCAGCAAGGACCAACCCTACCTCAACACGCAGGCTTTCCTGAACAAGCTCGACGAGAACCTGAAGAAGAAGATGAAGCTGGCCTGAGGGACTGCCCTCGTCGACGCGTGAAGCGGCCGTCGCCCCCCGGGCGGCGGCCGTTTCCATTCCCTGGGAGACCGGATGACCTCGCTCTCGACCCTCGACTGGCTGGCGCTCGCGCTCTTCACCGCCTGCTGGCTCGGCTACGCGACGCTGACCGACCGGGTGCGGGCGATCCGCGAGCGGAGCGTGATCGAGGCGATGGACGAGCACCGGCGCCGCTGGATGCGCGCGACGCTGGCGCGGGAGAACCGGATCGCCGACATGGCCGCGGTCGGCAACCTCATGACCTCGACGAGCTTCCTCGCCACCACCAGCATCCTGATCCTGGGCGGCTTGGTGGCGATGCTCGGCGCGTCCGACATGGGGCGGCGCGTCGTGGCCTCGCTCCCCTGGTCCGACGTGCCGAGCGAGGCGGCGTGGGAGGTGAAGATCGCGCTGCTGCTGCTGATCTTCGTCAACGCCTTCTTCGAGCTGACCTGGGCGCTGCGCCAGTTCAACTACTCCTCCATCCTGATCGGCGGGATGCCGCCCGCGGGCGATGCGGACGGCGCGACGCAGGCCGAGGTCGCGGCGCGCGTGCTGAACCGCGCCGCGCGGCACTTCAACACCGGGCTGCGCAGCTACTATTTCGGCCTGGCCGCGCTGGCCTGGATCGTGCACCCGCTTGCCTTCATGGCGGCGAGCCTCTTCGTGCTGCGCGAGCTGCACCGGCGCGAGTTCCGCTCGGTGATGCGCGAGGCGGTACGGGGCGGTCCCTAGGCGGTTCTCAGCCCTTCTCGATCCGGCGCAGCGCGGCCCAGTGGTCGCGGAACACCGCGAGCCGCAGCGCCCGGTCCGGCGCGTCGCGCGGCACGCGGTCCGGGTGGAAGCGCCGCGCGAATTCCCGCTTGGCCTGCTGGAAGCGGTCGTCCGGCTTGCGCGGCCGGTGCCATCGGCGCGGCGGAGCCGCAGCGAGCGCCAAGCGCGCCAGCGCCCCGTCACGTTCGGCGCGAAGGAGGCGCAGCTCGGCGCGGAGCCGCTGGACCTCCTCGGCCGCCTCGCGCGAGCGCGCGGCTTCCCGCTGTGCCAGCGCCCTACTGCGCCGGAGCCGCAGGCCGCGCAGCCTTGCGGCCAGCACGGCGCCGCGCCGGCGCGGCAGGCGCAGGACCGCCACGACCTCGCGCCAGAGCCACAGCGCGCCGAAGCCGAGGCCGAGCAGCAGCAGCGCGACGCCCCAGCCGGCCAGCGCGACCAGAAGGCCTGGGATCTCCGACTCCATGCCGCCGGCATGGCGCGGCGCGGTGAGCGTTGCGTTAACCGCGCCCGCGCGACACGACGATCCGCTCGAGCGGCAGCGCCTGACCGACCACGCGGCGTCCGCCGATGCGGCTCTCGATCGCGGTCGCCATGGTCAGCGCGTTGAGTACGGCTTCCTCGGTGGCCTCCGCCGCGGCGAGGAAGAGCGGCGACATGCGGTCGTTGGGCCAGTCGGCAAGAGTGGCTGCGCCGGCCCGCTTCTCCGGCGTGCGGATCACCTCGGGGTGGGTGGCGAAGGCGATGGCGTAGTCGCCCGAGCCGTCGCTGAATGCGGCCCCCGTGCGCGCGATGCCGGCCATGGCGCGGCGCGCGAGACGCTGCAGGTTACGGTCGGAAAGCGGCGCGTCGGTCGCGACGATGACGACGACCGACCCATCGGCGTCGGCCTCCTGCGCCACATGTTCCGCGAGGTAGTACTTGCCGAGCAGCTTCCCGGCCTCGAGCCCACACATCGTGAGTGCGCCACCGTAGTTCGCCTGCACCAGCGCACCCACCGTCCAGCCGCCGAGCGCCGGGGGCAGCAGGCGCGAGGATGTGCCGATCCCACCCTTCCAGCCAAAGGCCATGGTGCCGGTGCCCGCGCCCACGCTGCCCTCGGCGACTGGGCCGGCGGCCGCGATGTCGAGCGCCTCACGCATCTCGGCCGCGCCGATGCCGCGGGCGCGGATGTCGTTCAGGCGCCCGTCATTGGTTTCGCCGACCACCGCGTTGACGCTGCGCACGTCCTCGTTGCCGGGCTGGGCGAGCGTCCAGTCCACCAGCGCCTCCACGGCGCGGCCGACGGCGAGCGTGTTGGTGAGCAGGATCGGCGTCTCGAGCTCGCCGAGTTCCTGCAGCTGTGTCACGCCGGCCATCTTGCCGAAGCCGTTCATCGCGAAGAGCCCGGCGGGCACGCGATGCGCGAAGGGGTTTCGGTCGTGCGGCAGGATGGCGGTGACGCCGGTGCGCGTGGACTCGCCCGCGATCACCGTCACCTGCCCGACGCGCACCCCGGCGACGTCAGTGATGGCGTTCAGCGGGCCCGTCGGTAGGATGCCGGGTGCGAAGCCGAGGGCGCGGGCGCGGCGGCGCTCCGTCACAGGCGCCGGCCTGGTCGGGGGCCGTCCGCTTGCGGCGCGCACCAGCGCTGCCGCAACTCCGCCGGCGGACGCTGCGTGACCGGCGTGACCTCGCAGGCCTCCACGCGGCCATCCTCGCGAAAGCGCGTGCCTATGCTGAAGGCCTGTGCCAGCGCGCCGTCCTGCATGCGATGGAACCCGTAGCCGACCGCGCAGCAGCCATTGCGCGCGATCGCGACGAGGTAGCCGCCATCGTGGCGGAAGTCGAAACCGCTGACCGAGCCGGCAGCGCCGAAGCGGCCCGTCGCCGGGTCCATGCGCCAGATCTCGTATTCCGTGTTGGCGTTGCCAGCGATGCTTGGCACCCAGAGGTCCGCGGCGCCGTCGCCGTCAGCATCCGCCATGGTTGGCAGAGCCTGAGGCGCATCGGTCGTGACCGCGAAGGCCTGGATCTCACGGCCCGCATCGATCACGCGGAAGCGCCAGCCCTCCTGGGCCGAGGTGCCGCGCAGCTGCAACGCTGTCGCCTTCGGGCGCGCCGCCTGCAGCGTGACCTCCGCGGCCCCGGCCGCCGCGGGGAGCAGCGCCGCGAGGGCCAGCGCCGCCGCGCGCATCACGCCCGGCTCACGCCGCGACGCCGTGCGACAGCGTCTCGCGCACCGCGGCGAGCGCCTCGGCGGATTTCGTCGCGTCGGGGCCGCCGGCCTGGGCCATCTCGGGGCGGCCACCGCCCCCCTTGCCGCCGACCGCAGCCGCGGCGGCGCGGACGAGCGAGACGGCATCCGCCCTGCCCTTCGCACCCTCGCCGAGGCCGGCGACGATGCTCGCCTTGCCGCCTTCGGTGCTGACCAGCACGGCGATGTCGGCGGTGCCGCCCTTCAGGATGGCCTCGGCCAGGCCCTTCAGGTCGCGCGCCGGGACCTCGCCCACATCGCGCAGAGCGACGCGCAGGCCGGCGATGGTCTCCACCTCCGCTGCGGCGCCGCCGGTGGCGAGCTTCTTGCGCAGCTCCGCGACCTCGCGCTCCAGCTTCCGGCGCTCCTCGAGCAGGGCGGCGACGCGCTCGGGCAGCTCGCTGGCGCGGACCTTCAGCGCGGCGGCGGCCTCGTTCAGCTGGCGGTCGCGCTCCTCGATGACCTTCAGCGCGGCCTCGCCGGTCACGGCCTCCACACGGCGGACGCCGGCGCTCACCGCGCCCTCGCCCACGATCCGGAACAGGCCGATGTCGCCGGTGCGTCGCACATGCGTGCCGCCGCAGAGCTCGAGCGAATAGACGCCGTGCTTCTCGGTGGCGCCGGCGTCATGGCCCATGCCGACGACGCGGACCTCCTCGCCGTACTTCTCGCCGAAGAGCGCCATGGCACCGGCGGCCACCGCCTGCTCCGGCGTCATCAGGCGCGTCACGACCTCGGCATTCTCGCGCACGCGGGCATTCACCTCGGCCTCGACCCAGGCGAGGTCGTCATCCGACATCGGCGCGTTGTGGGAGACGTCGAAGCGCAGCCGGTCGGGCGCGTTGAGCGAGCCCTTCTGGGACACATGGGTGCCGAGCCGGCGCCGCAGCGCCTCGTGCAGCAGATGCGTCGCGGAGTGGTGTGCGCGGATCGCGCCGCGGCGGACGTGGTCCACCTCCGCCTGCACGGGCAGCCCGACCTTCGCCTCGCCATGCGCGACCACGCCATAGTGGACGAAGAGGTCGCCGAGCTTTTTCTGCGTATCGCGCACCACGATGCGGCAGGCTTCGCCCGCGCTGATCAGGCCGGTGTCGCCGACCTGGCCGCCGCTCTCGGCGTAGAAGGGCGTCTGGTTCAGGACCACCGCGACCTCGGCGCCGACCGGGGCGCTGTCCACCACGTGGCCGTCGCGCACGATGGCGACGATCTCGCCCTCCGCCGTCTCGGTCGAATAGCCGAGGAACTCGCTCGCGCCGACGCGCTCCTTCAGGTCGAACCAGAGCGTCTCCGTCGCGGCCTCGCCCGAGCCGGCCCAGGCGGCGCGGGCGCGGCGCTTCTGCTCGGCCATCGCGGCCTCGAAGCCGGCGGTGTCCACGCTCCGCCCCTCGCCGCGCAGCGCGTCCTGCGTCAGGTCGAGGGGGAAGCCGTAGGTGTCGTAGAGGCGGAAGGCGACCTCGCCGGGCAGCACGCCGCCCTCGCCGAGCTTCGCCGTCTCTTCGGACAGGAGGCCGAGGCCGCGGGCCAGAAGGTTGCGGAAGCGGCCCTCCTCCAGCTTCAGCGTCTCGGTGATCAGCGCCTCGGCGCGGATCAGCTCCGGATAGGCGGTGCCCATCTGGCGGATCAGGGTGGGCACCAGGCGGTGCAGCAGCGGGTCCTGCGTGCCCATCAGATGCGCGTGGCGCATGGCACGGCGCATGATCCGGCGGAGCACATAGCCGCGGCCCTCGTTGGACGGCAGCACGCCGTCGGCGACGAGGAAGGACGAGGCGCGCAGGTGGTCGGCGACGACGCGGTGGCTGGCACGGAAGGGGCCGTCGGGATCCTGGCCGGTCGCCTCGGCACTCGCCAGGATCAGCGCACGCAGCGTGTCGGTGTCGTAGTTGTCGTGCTTCCCTTGCAGGATCGCGGCGAAGCGCTCGAGCCCCATGCCGGTGTCGATCGAGGGCTTGGGCAGCGGCACGCGGGTGCCGGGCGGGCCTTCCTCGTACTGCATGAAGACGAGGTTCCAGATCTCGACGAAGCGGTCGCCGTCCTGGTCGTCGCTGCCGGGCGGGCCGCCCGCGATCCCGTCGCCGTGGTCGAAGAAGATCTCCGAGCACGGGCCGCAGGGGCCGGTGTCGCCCATGCGCCAGAAATTGTCGGAGGTCGGGATGCGGATGATGCGGCTTTCGGACAAACCCGCGATCTTCTTCCAATAGGCCGGCGCCTCCTCGTCCTCGGAGAAGACGGTGACCAGCAGGCGGTCCTTCGGCAGGGCGAAATCCCGGGTCAGCAGCTCCCAGGCGTGGTGGATGGCCTGTTCCTTGAAGTAGTCGCCGAAGGAGAAATTCCCGAGCATCTCGAAGAAGGTGTGGTGGCGCGCGGTGTAGCCGACATTGTCGAGGTCGTTGTGCTTGCCGCCGGCGCGGACGCATTTCTGTGCGGTCGTCGCGCGGACATAGGGGCGGCGTTCCTGGCCGGTGAAGACGTTCTTGAACTGCACCATGCCGGAATTCGCGAACATCAGCGTCGGGTCGTTGCGCGGGACCAGCGGCGAGCTCTCGACCACCTCGTGCCCGTTGCGGCGGAAGTAATCGAGGAAGGTCGCGCGGATGTCGTTGCTGCTGGTCATGGCGGGCGCGGCGATCTGTCCAAACGTTTGGAAATGACCGCTTCACCTAGCGCGCGGGGGATGGCGCGTCGAGGGCACGCCGCAGGGGGCGCTGCCCCCTGCACCCGCGCCAGGAGCCCCGAGGCTCCTGGACCTGCGTCAGTCAAGCCGCGCCGGTCACCGGGCAGCCGGCGCGGCGGCGGCGGCGTGCCTCGGCGGCGTAGCGGCCGGGCTGGTGATCGGGATCGCTGTTCGGCGCGACGATGTGGCGGTGATAGGCGTCCCAGTCCACGTCCTGCCAGGCCTCGAGGTTCTCGACCATGCCAGGGCCGTTCAGCACCGCTTCCGCATAGGCGATGCGCGGGATGGGCTGAAGCTGCAGGAAGGGCTCGCCAGCGCGGAAGCGCACCGGCTGGTCGGTGCGCGTCAGGCGGAGATTGGTGAAGAGCGGGCCGAACCAGTGGTCGGTCTCGATCAGCCCCTCATAGGGCTCGAAGCCCGGATGGCGCGGGAGGTTGGCGAGCGGGCGGAGCAGGATGCTCCAGTTCGGCGCGGTGCGCACCGCGAGTCCGGTCCAGACCTGCACCACGCCCGGCTCCTGGATCGCGGTGAGGAAGGGCGGCGAATACTCCTTCACCGGATCGGGCGCCGCGGCGTGGAAGCGGGCGCGGAAATGCGGGAACTGCGCGGCGCCGAGCGGGAGCCAGCCCTCCAGCCCCTCGCAGGTCCAGTGGATCTGCGACCCGTCCCAGAACAGGTCGAAGTCGAGGGGCGGGTGGATGTGCCAGCCGAAACCGGCCGCCGAGGTCACCGCGTCGCAGTGGCGGTAGGCACGCGTCGGCAGGCTGCCGAGGCCCGAGCGGTCGGCGCGGACCGGCGCCGGCGCGGCATCGATCATGCGATAGAAGGTAACGATGGGCGGGGTGGCGGCGGTCATGCGGTCCTGGCCTTGCGTCGCTGGCCCGCCGGGATCGGCGAGGTGGGGCGGAGGGCACGTCCTCCGCCCTAGCGCTGTCAACCGCGGCGCAGCCCGGCGCCGAGGCGAACCTTACCCTCGTCCGCCACGGCGGCCGGCACTGGCAGCGGCTTCGGAGCGGCGCGCAGCCCGGCGCCCAGGCGCACCTTGCCCTCGTCGGCGACGGCGGCCGGCACCGGCAGCGGCTTCGGCGCCGTGCGGAGCCCGGCACCGAGGCGCACCTTGCCCTCGTCGGCTACGGCGGCCGGCACCGGCAGCGGCTTCGGCGCGGTGCGCAGCCCGGCGCCCAGGCGCACCTTGCCGGCATCGGCGACATCGACGGGCGAGACGGTGAGCGGAGCGTTCGTCGTCATGGCAAATTCATCCTCGGCTTGCGGGTTCGTTGGATCTGCGTCCGGTGCGGCGGGTGATGGGAGCCTCACGCCTCTTGGTATATATTCCGGACCATGCTACGATCTTAAGTTTTTATTCCGTGAAAAGACGGTCAATGCGCGCCCTGCCGACTGACCGATCATCCCCTGTCGGCTCGTCCCGCTTCATGGGGGATTCACGTGCGCAACGGGGATCTCACGCGCGAACGGAGATAGCTGCGCGTAGTGTCCCGCGACATCCACAACCATTGCGGGAGTCTCGCGATGGCATTCCATCCGGTTTCCAGGGGCCGCCGAGCGATCGGAACATCGAAGGCAGTCCAGGTCCCTGGCACGGGCGCGACTTGGTCGCCCGGACTGCCGAACGGCTCGCCGGGGCGGGTTGAGTACCGGCGCCGCTGCACGCATGGCGTGCATGGCGGCCCGGAGCACTCGCCTGCCCGGTCCGGACGCGCAACCATCAACCAGAAGGTGACGCCGGCCCCTCGGCACATTATTTTGGCCGCATGGGCGCCTCAGCGGTCAGTTACGTGCCGACATTCGAAGCTCCTCCCGGTGCGACGTTGCCGCCCGAGGACGTGCCGAGGCTGCGCCTCGTGCTGATCGGGCAGATGGAGGCGTGGACTCCCGGCTCCATGTCGGTCCTGCCGCGGTCGCGGAAGGCGCGGGCCCTGCTCGCGATCCTCGCGATGGCCGGCGGCGGCACCGTGCCGCGCGCCCGGCTCGCGGACCTGCTCTGGTCGCGTCGCGGGGTGGAGCAGCAGCGCGGCTCACTCCGGCAGGCGGTGCATGAGCTCGGCGAGGCGCTGGCGCCGGCCGGCGTCCCGCTGCTCATCCCGACGCGCGAGACGCTCTCGCTCCGCGCCGACCTGATCTGGACGGATGCGCTGGAGGTGCTGCGTCCCGGCCCCTCGCAGCCCGAGACGCTCGACCTGCTCACCGGGGAATTCCTCAGCGACCTCGATGGCCTCGACCGTGCCTTCGACGGCTGGCTCGGCGAGCAGCGCCGGCGGCTGCAGGATGCGGGCGTGACGCGCGCCACCGCCCTGCTGGGCTCGGCGGGCGGCCCGCGCGCGACGCTCGCCGCGGCGCGAAGGCTGGTGGAGATCGACCCGCTGCAGGAGGCAGGCTGGCGCGCGCTGATCCGCGCGCAGTCCGACCTCGGCGACCGCGGCGGCGCGCTGGCCGCCTACGAGCAGTGCCGCACGCTGCTGCACAGCCGCTTCGGCGCCGCGCCCTCGCCGGAGACCGAGCGGCTGGTGCGCGCGCTCTGCGGCACCGCCGCCCCCGGTGGGCCGGACGCGCCGCTGGTCACCACTCTCGCCACCGCCGCGCCGAGGCGCCCGGCGACGCGCGGGGCGCGGCTCGGCGTGCTGCCGCTGCGCGCGCTCGGCGCCGAGACGGAGGAGCACCTGGCGGTCGGGCTGGCGGAGGAGATCACCGCGGCGCTGTCACGCTTCCGCTGGCTGTTCATCGCCAACAGCGCCTCGCTCGCCGCGGCGGCGGCACGCACGGGCGAGGTGGCGGCGGCGCAGGAGCTCGGTCTCGACTTCCTGCTCTCCGGCACGGTGCAGCGCAGCGGCACACGGGTGCGGATCTCGCTCCGGCTGACCGACCTCCGCCCGCCGGAGACGATCGTCTGGAGCCAGCGCTTCGAGCGCGAATCGGACGACATGCTCGCGCTGCAGGACGAGACGGCGGCCGAGCTCGTCGCGCGCATCGACCCGGAGATCCTGCTGATCGAGGCGGAGCGCGCCGGCACACGGCGCAGCGTCAGCGGCACCGCCTATGACCTCCTGCTGCGCGCCATCCCGGCGCTGCACCAGATGGACCGAGAGAGCTTCCTCGAGGCCGGCACGCTGCTCGAACGCGCAACCTCGCTCGAGCCGGACTACGCGCCGGCCTTCTCCTGGCATGCCTACTGGCACCTGTTCCTGGTGGGCCAGGGCTGGGCGGACGACACCCACGCCTTCGCCGAAGCCGAGCGCCTGGCGAAGCGGGCGATCGCGCTCGATCCGCAGGACGCGCAGGCGCTGACCGTCTTCGGCCACGTCAGCGCATTCCTCCACCATCGCCTGCGGGAGGCGCGGGCGCTGCACGAGCGTGCGCTGGCGCTGAACCCGAACCTCGCCATGGCCTGGGTGTTCTCCGGCATGACGGAGACCTATCTCGGCGAGCATGAGCGGGCGCTTCAGCGGCTCGACCGCTACAAGCGGCTCTCGCCGCTGCATCCGCATTCCTTCTTCTTCGACGCGGCGCGCGGCATCCCGCTGCTGCTGCAGCGCCGCCACGAGGAAGCGGCCGAGGCGGGGCGGCAGGCGATCGCGCTGCAGCCGGCGATCACCTACCCCTACAAGTTCCTGCTGAGCGCACTCGGCCACCTCGGCCAGCACGAGGAGGCGGCGGCGGTGCGCGCACGGCTCTTCGGCATCGAGCCCGATTTCTCCCTTGAACGCGCGACGCGGCGCAATCCGATGGCGCGCGCCGAGGACCGCGCGCATTACGAGGAAGGTCTGAGGCTCGCGGGCGTGGAATGAAGCCGGAGGGTGCCGAAGTGCCCCCTCCGCCTCCGGCGCTGAACTGACGCAGGTCCAGGAGCCTCCAGGCTCCTGGTTGGGGGGGTGCAGGGGTGCAAAGCCCCCCTGCTGTTACTCCGCCGCGGCGGCTTCCGCTTCCTCGCCGGCCAGCATCGCATTCGCGAGGCCGTTGGCCTGGGCGCGGATGCGCTTCTCCACGCTGTCGGCCATCTCCGGGTTGTCGCGCATGAACTGCTTCGCGTTCTCGCGACCCTGGCCGATGCGCTGGCTGTCGCAGCTGAACCAGGCGCCCGACTTCTCGACGACGCCCGCCTTCACGCCGAGGTCGATCAGCTCGCCGACCTTGGAAATGCCCTCGCCATACATGATGTCGAACTCGACCTGCCGGAACGGCGGCGCCATCTTGTTCTTCACCACCTTCACCCGCGTCTGGTTGCCGGTGGTGGTGTCGCGCTCCTTGATGGAGCCGATGCGCCGGATCTCCATGCGCACGCTCGCGTAGAACTTCAGCGCGTTGCCGCCCGTCGTCGTCTCCGGGTTGCCGAACATCACGCCGATCTTGAGCCGGATCTGGTTCAGGAAGATCAGCAGCGTGTTGGAGCGGGAAACCGAGCCGGTCAGCTTGCGCAGCGCCTGGCTCATCAGGCGGGCATGCAGGCCGACATGGCTGTCGCCCATCTCGCCCTCGAGCTCGGCGCGCGGCACCAGGGCGGCGACGCTGTCCACCACGAGCACGTCCACCGCACCCGAACGCACCAGCGTGTCGCAGATCTCGAGCGCCTGCTCGCCCGCGTCGGGCTGGCTGATCAGCAGGTTGTCCACGTCCACGCCGAGCTTCTTGGCGTAGCCCGGATCCAGCGCGTGCTCGGCGTCGATGAAGGCGCAGGTGCCGCCGCGCTTCTGCGCCTCGGCGATCGCGTGGAGCGCGAGCGTCGTCTTGCCCGAGCTCTCCGGCCCGTAGATCTCCACGATGCGGCCCTTGGGCAGCCCGCCTATGCCGAGCGCCAGGTCAAGGCCGAGCGAGCCGCTCGAGACCACCTCGATCTCGGCATCGGCCGCCTTGTTGCCCATGCGCATGATCGAGCCCTTGCCGAAGGACCTCTCGATCTGGCTCAGCGCGGCATCCAGAGCCTTCGTCTTGTCCATTGGGCCCGATCTCCCCGATGCCCGATCTCAACCAAAAGACGTTTCCGCTGGCGCGAATCGCCAACCCACGGTCACGTCCCGCGCCACCTTGCCCGATTGCCCGCCGCGACTCCACGGCGTTGCAAAGGCGGGCTGCGGCCCGGCCGGAATATGGCCCGGACGGCGTCCGGGAACAAGAACATTTAGGAAACTTCTGCCCCTTTCGAGGGCAGCATCGCGCGCAGCTCCGCGACCAGATCGGCCAGGCGATACGGCTTGGGAAGCAGCCTCAGCCGTTCCGCAGCCAGGTCGCGCCCGAGCGCCGCCTCGGCATAGCCGGAGACCAGCAGCACAGGCAGTTCCGGGTCCTCCGCGCGCAGCCGCCCGGCGAGCGCAAAGCCGTCGAGGCCCGGCATGACGACGTCGGACACGAGGGCGGCGGGCCGTGGCCCACCTTCCTGCAGCAGATCGAGCGCCTCCTCCGCAGCGCCTGCGGTCACCACCTCGAATCCGGCGCGGCGCAGGGCCTGGGCGGCCAGCCGCAGCAGCGGCGGCTCATCCTCGACGAGCAGGACCGGGCCGGCGGCACGTGGTCCGGCGGCCGGATGCGGGTGATCGGGGCCGGGCTGCGGGCCCGCCGGCTCCGGCGGGCCGTCGTGGCGCGGCAGCCAGATCCGGAAGGTCGTGCCCTCGCCCGGGCGGCTGTCGGCGGCGATGAAGCCGCCCGACTGCCGTACGATGCCATGCACCGTGGACAGGCCGAGTCCGCTGCCGCCCTGTTCCCGCTTCGTCGTGAAGAAGGGCTCGAAGATGCGCGGCAGCAGCGCGGGCGGGATGCCGCCGCCGGTGTCCGACACCTCGAGCAGGACGTAGCGGCCGGGCGCGAGTTCGTCCTGGCCGAGCGGCTCGGGCTGCAGGATCACCGCGTGCCCGGTCGCGATCCGCAGGCCGCCGCCGCCCGGCATCGCGTCGCGCGCGTTGAGGGCGAGGTTCATGATCACCTGGTCGAGCTGGGTCGGGTCGATCCGCACCCGCCGCCCCGGCTGCTCCAGCTCGATCGAGAGGCGCACATGTCGGCCGAGCAGGCGTTGCAGCAGGCCGCCGATGCCGGCCACCGCGTCGTTCAGCTCGACGATTCGGGGATGCAGCGCCTGCTGGCGCGCAAAGGCGAGGAGCTGGCGGACGAGGGCGGCGCCGCGGCCGGCGCTGTCCATCACCTGGCGCAGCTCCGCGGCGGCGGCCCCCTCCGGGTCGCGCGCCAGCGCCGCCTCGGCGCTGCCGGTGATGGCGGCGAGCAGGTTGTTGAAGTCATGCGCGATGCCGCCGGCGAGCGCACCGACCGATTGCAGCCGCGCCGCCGCCGCGCTGTGCAGCGCATCCTCCGCCGCGACGAGGGAGACGACACGCAGCAGGGCGCCGCCGCCGCGCAGCGGAACCGGCTGCCGTTCCAGCCGGACCTGCGGCCGTCCCACCGCCGCCAGCGCCGCATCCGCCCCCCTGCCCGTGCCGAGCGCCGCCTGCACCTCCGCGCGCTGCGATGGCTCGACCAGGGCGTGCGCGGCCATGCCTCGCCGCAGCGGCAGGGTCGGGCCACAGAGGCGGGCAAGTTCCGTGTTCCATGCCAGGAGGCGATCCGCACCGTCTAGAAGCGCGAGCCCGGGCGCCGCCGCTTCTAGGACGGCGCGCAGCAGCGGACCGACTTCCTCCTGCGGCATCAGCACGCCACGCAGCAAGGCGGAGGGGTGCCAGCGACGGCCTGGCTGCACGTTGGACATGGGCGAGCCAAAAGGTTGCTCATCCGATCCATATTATCAACCTGAAAGCGACAGGCCCGCTCAACTTCGCAGCCGTCCCGCGCGGCGCCATACGAAGGCGATGATCTCGGCGACCGCCTGGTAGTGCTCCGCCGGGATGGAGGCGCCGAGCTCCAGCCGGTGGAGCGCGCGGGCCAGCGGCGGGTTTGCGACCAGGGGCACCCCGGCCGCCTCCGCGGCGGCGCGGATCCGCGCGGCGAGCTCCTCGACGCCCTTGGCGACGACCTTCGGGGCCGCATCGCCCTCCGCATAGGCCAGGGCGACCGCATAATGGGTCGGGTTGGTGACGATCACCGCGGCGCGCGGCACCTCCGCCATCATTCGGTTGCGCGCCCGCGCCTCCCGCTGCTGGCGCCGCTGCGCGCGGATCATCGGGTCGCCTTCCGTCTCCTTCATCTCGTCCCGCAGGTCCTGGCGCGACATGCGGAGCTTGCGCAGGTGGCTCACGCGCACCCAGAGCAGGTCGAGCACGGCGACCGCGGCGAAGGCGGCGAGCGCCGCGCCGAGCAGCCGCGCGACATGGCCCGACGCCGCGCCGAGCAGCGCGCCGGGCGGGGCGTGGAGCGCCCTCTGCAGCGCCGCCACGTCGCCCGCCGCAAACCAGATCGCGAGCCCGACGAGCGCGAGCTTCGCCAGGCTGCGCAGGAGCTCCGCCAGCGCCTCGGCGCCGAAGAGCCGCTTCAGCCCCGCCCAGGGATTCACCTTGTCGAGCCGCGGCCGCAACGCCACGGCGGAGACGAGGCCGCGCGTCTGCAGCAGCGTCGCCGCACCGGCACCCAGCGCCGCCGCGGCGGCGACCGGCACCACCATCAGCAGCGCCAGCCGGGCGAGTGGCCAGGCGGCTTCCGCCATCCGCAGCTCGTGGCCGCTCTCCAGCACAACACGCATTATGCCCAGCAGCTCGCCCCCCGGCACCGGCAGCGCCACCGCGGCGGCAAGCGCGGCGAACAGCAGCGCGGCGAAGCCCGACGCCTCGCGCGAGACGGCGACCTGGCCCTGTTCGCGCGCCTTCTCGATCCGGCGCGGCGTGGCGGCTTCCGAGCGGTCGGCGGCGCCCTCCTCCTCGCCCTCGGCCATCGCTCAGCCGGCCCCGGGAAGCGCCTGCCAGGCGTCCCGCAGCGCCTCGGCATAGGTGGCCAGCAGGGGAGGCGCGAGCAGCGCGAGGAGCGCGAGGCCGGCGAGAATCTGGCCGGGCACCGCGACGAAGAAGGTCTGCACCCCCGGCGCGAGCCGCGCGAGCAGGCCGAGCGCCACGTTCAGCACCACCGCGGCGATGACGAAGGGGGCCGCGAGCCGCAGCGCGAGATCGAGCGAGGCGGCGCCGGCGGCCGCCACCGCCTCGGCGGCGGCTCCGAGCGGAAGCGGCGCGCCGGCAGGCAGCAGCGCGTAGCTGTCCATCAGCGCGCGCAGGCCGATGGCGTAGAGCCCGCTGCCCAGCACCAGCGTCGCGGCGACCAGCCCGAAGGCGCGAGAGAGCGCGGTGCCCTGCCCGCCCATCTCGGCATCGCCGGCGAGCAGCCCCTGGAGCCCGATCAGCGTCGCGGTGAGCTGCCCGGCCATCGCAAGCGCCAGTGCGACGATGCGCGCCAGGCCGCCGAGCCAGAGCCCGACCGCGACCTCCTGCAGCACGAGCCGCGCGACCGCCAGGCCAGGCTCCGGGAGCGGCGGCAGGGTGGGCGCGAGGACCGGCAGCAGCAGCAGCACGAGGCCGAGCGCGAGGCCGAGCCGGATGTTGGCCGGCACGTCCGCCTCCCCGAGGCCGGGCAGCATCATCGCTGCCGCGCCGAGCCGCGCAAAGAGCAGCGCCGCCTGGAAGGCCAGGCCGGGCAGCGCGGCCAGCAGCGCCGATTCCGCTGGCGTCATGCCGTGCCCGTCACTTCATCCCGCCGATCTGCACGGCCCGGTCGAACAGCGTCTCCGTCCAGCCGCGCAGCACGGCGACGGTGAAGGGGCCGAGCAGCAGCATCAGCACGCCGCAGACGAGCAGCTTCGGCAGGAAGGCGAGCGTCGCCTCCTGCACCTGCGTCAGCGCCTGCAGCAGCGAGACGGCGAGACCCACCACCAGCACCGCCGCGAGTGGCGGGCCCATGACCTGGAGCGAGACCCAGAGCGCCTCGCGCAGCGCCTGGTAGAGGGCGTGTTGTGAGTCCACGGAGCTTTTCCCCGCGACGTGCCGCCGTCAGATCGGCATGCGCATGATGTCCTGGTAGGCGGCGACGACGCGGTCGCGGATCGCGACAGTGGTTTGCAGGGCGAGCTCGGCGCGCGAGATGGCGAGCACCGCCTCGGTCACGCCGCCCTGGCCGAGCATGGCGGCGGTGGAGGCCGCTTCCGCGCTGTGGCCGATGCGCACGCCGTCTTCCAGCGCGCGTTGCAGCGCGCTGCCGAAGCCGGAGGGCGACACCGCCTGTCCGGCGCCCGCGGCGCTGCGATAGGCTGCCGCGGCGGCGGCGGCGATCCCGTCCATGGCCATGCCCGCAATTCCCGGCCGAGGCGTCAGCGCAGCGCTTCGATCGCGCGCGTCAGCATGGCGCGCGTCGTCTCGAGCACGGAGAGGTTGGCGCTGTAGCTCCGCTGCGCCTCGCGCATGTCCATCACCTCGACGAAGCCGTCGACGTTCGGCGTCTTGACATAGCCATTCGCATCCGCGGCGGGGTGGCCCGGTTCGTAGCGGCGCGGGAAGTCGCCGGGCGCGGTGCCGACACGCGACACGCTCACCGTTTCGACGCCCATCGCCTGGTCGAGCTGGTTCGAGAAGGTCACGGTCCGCCTCCGATAGGGGTCGGCGCCCGGCGCCTCTCCCGTGCTGTCCCTGTTGGCCAGGTTCTCCGCCACCACGCGCAGCCGCGTGGACTGCGCCGACATGCCGGCCACGGAGATCCGCAACGCCCGCTCGAGATCCATGGCTGCCCCGCGCCTCCCCGATCAGCGGCCGAGCGCGATGCGGAACATGCCCGCGAAGCTGCGGTGCACGGCCATGGCGAGCTGGTGGGCGGTGTCGGTCTCGGCGATGCGCACCGCCTCGCGGTCGAGCGAGACGGCGTTGCCATCCGGCGCGACCTCTCCCGCGCGGCGGTCGGGACGCGCGCCCGCGATTGCCGGGCTGCCCGCTCCGTGCCCGGGCTGCGTCCGCGCCAGGACGAGCCGCAGATGGCCGGCGAGCTCGCGGCCGAAGGGCGTCAGGTCGCGCGGGTGGAAGCCCGGGGTGTCGGCATTGGCGACGTTCTGGGCGAGCACGGCCTGGCGACGGTCGAGCCAGCCGAGCCGCCGTTCAGCGAGGGAAAGCGGGTCGTGCCGCGGCTCCAACCGGCGAGCCTCTGCAGCCCGCGGTGCGCGCGCCGAGCCGGGGCCGGCGCCGATTCCGTTCATGGCTTCCATGCCGGCCAAGCTGCGCCGCAAGGAGTGAACAAATCCTGAGCGACAGGCGGGGTGACCGGATCGCCCCGGCGTTCAGCAAGCGTTTACCAGAACGGCCGCAGAGTGCCGCCATGCAGAGTCTGGTCCAGCACACCGAGGCCGTCCGCAACGCGATCGACTCGCTCGGCGGCACCATCGCCGTGGCCTCCGCCCTGGTGGATGGCGGGCGCCGCATCGACCTGTCGGGGCTGGAGCGCGACTGCGCGGTGCTCTGCGCGGCGGTGATGACGCTCGACATGCCCGAGGCGCGGCGGCTCCGCCCCGCGCTCGAGAATCTGCTGTTCCGGGTCAACGGCCTCGCCGCGCGGCTCGACCCGCCGGACTGATCCGCCCCCACCCACCCGCGAGTCCCAGGACGGAGACCGCATGCCAGAGATCGGCTGGAGCGCGCTGACGGGCGCCACCACCCTCGTCGCGATCCTCGGCGGCCTCGTGCTGACGCTGCGCGGCGCGCAGGCCGCCGGCCTCGGGCGCGGCGCCCGGCGCCGCCTGCTGGTGACGGAAGCGGTCGCGCTCGACAGCCGCCGCCGCGTGGTGCTGCTGCGCTGCGACGGGCGCGGCCTGCTGCTGCTGACCGGCGGCCCGCAGGACCTGGTGCTCGGCTGGCTGCCGACGGAGGCAACCGCGGGGCCGCCGCAGGACCCGGCGGCATGATCAGCGCCGCGGCAGTCGCCGCCCTGCTGCTGCTGCCCGGCGCCGCGGCCGCGCAGAGCCTCAGCCTCGACCTCGGCACGGGCGGGGCGGGCACCACGGCGCGACTGGTGCAGCTGGCCGCGGCGATCGGCCTGCTGTCCCTGGCGCCGGCGCTCCTCGTCATGGTCACCGCCTTCGCGCGCATCATCATCGTGCTCTCGCTGCTGCGCACGGCGATCGGCGCGCCCTCCGTCCCGCCCAACCCGGTGCTGCTCGCGCTCGCGCTCTTCCTCACCCTCTTCGTCATGGAGCCGACGCTGCAGGCGAGCTGGGAGGCCGGGCTCCAGCCGATGTCGGAAGGCCGGCTCGGCGAGGCCGAAGGGCTGGCCGCTGCAGCAGAGCCGTTCCGCCGCTTCATGGCGGCGCAGGTGCGCGACGCCGACCTCGCGCTCTTCCTCGATCTCGCCCGTCTGCCGCCCGCCGCGGCCGAGGAGGCGCCGTGGCGCGCCCTCATGCCCGCCTTCCTCGTCGGCGAGATGCGCCGCGCCTTCGAGATCGGCGTGCTGATCTTCCTGCCCTTCCTCGTGATCGACCTGGTGGCGGCGAGCGTGCTGATGTCGCTCGGCATGATGATGCTGCCGCCGACCGTCGTGGCGCTGCCGTTCAAGCTGGCCTTCTTCGTGACGGTGGATGGCTGGCGCTTGGTGGCGGGCAGCCTCGTCCAGGGGTTTGCCCAATGACGCGGCGCATGCCGGGCGGCGCAGGCGGCTCCTTCTGCTAGGCTGCGCCCGTTCCAGCCAGGAGGCGCCGCGATGATCTTCACCACCACCGGCACGATCGAGGGCCGCGAGATCGAGCGCTACATCGGCGTCGTCTTCGGCGATGCGGTGGTCGGCGTGAACGTGTTCAAGGACCTGCTCGGCGGGCTGCGCGACATCGTCGGCGGACGGTCCGGCACCTATGAGCGCGAGCTCGGCGCGGCGCGCGATTCGGCGCTGACCAACCTCACCGCGCAGGCCCAGGCGGTCGGGGCCGACGCCGTGGTCGGGATCGACTTCGACTACGAGGTGCTGGGGTCCAGCAACGGCATGCTGATGGTCAGCGCCTCCGGCACGGCGGTGCTGCTGAAGCCGCAAGGGGCGGCGGGCGCCCCGGCCGCCGGGCCGAGCCCCTGGAGCCGCCCGGCCGGATGACCGGGGCAGGTTTCGGCAAGGTTTCGGCACAATCCCGTTCCGCCGCGTGCTCGACGACAGCTAGGCTCCCGCGCATCTGAAGGGAGGCTGCCATGCGCCGCGTCGCGATCCTGCTCGTCCTGCTGCTCGCCGCCGGCGGGGCCGCGGCGCAGGAGGTGCTGGTGCAGTGCAGCCCGCGCCGCGCCGACACCGGCGCGCCGGGCTCCGGTTTCATGACGCTGCCGCGCCTCGCCGAACACCTGCGCTCCGCCGCGCCAGCGCTGAAGGTCGATGAGATCCGGCAGACGGCGATGGCGGTGCCGACGCTGTCGCTCACCGCCCACCGGCCGGACGGCATCGCCGACCCGAAGGAATGGCGCAGCGCCTGGTTCGAGGCGGTGCTGCACCCCGCCGGCCTCGCGCTCGACCCCGCGCTCATGGTGCTCGGCCGCGTCCTGCCGCCGGCCCCGGGCGACGGCCGCACGCCGGTCGTCGCCGAGTTTCCGGCCCTGCAGGCGGGCTGGTGGCCGGCCCGCTACGACGTCTTCGTGCTGGCCTGCGTGGATGCCGGCCACGACCCGTCCTCGCAACGCGAGAACACCCGGGAGATCCGCGCCTTCGCGCGGCAGACGCTCTATGTCTCGAGCCTTAGGCTGTCGGCGGCGACGGGGATCGCCGCCGTCCTCGGACTGTACCTGGCGCTCGCCTTCGCCGCGGCGCATGTGCAGCTGCGCCAGTTCGCCCACGCCCGCGAGGCGGCACGGCGCGGCGGCGGCGACCTCTCGCGCGCCGCCTTCGCGCTGCGGCCGACGGTGATCATGCAGGACGCCTTCGGCCATTGCAGCCTGTCCCGCTTCCAGGTGCTGCTCTTCACGCTCGTGCTGACGGGCGTCTACGCCTATGTCATGACGCGCACCGGCGAGCTGCCCGACGTGTCGCCGAGCGTGCTGCTGCTGCTCGGCATCACGCTGGCCGGATCCACGCTGGCGCGGGCCGTGGACGGGCCGGTGGTGGACACGCCGAATCGGCTCTGGCTGCTCGGCACCGGGGTGATCGACCCGACGCCGCGCCTGCCGCAATGGCGCGACCTGCTGGCCGGCGACGGCGAGATCGACGTGACCCGGGTGCAGGCGCTGGTGTTCAGCGTCTTCGCCGCGGTCGCGCTGGTGGTGAACGGGACCGCCGACCTCGAGCAATTCCGCATCCCCGACCAGATCGTGCAGCTGATGGGCATCAGCCAGGCGGTCTACGTCGCCGGGAAGGCGCTGCCGCGCGAGGCCGCGACGCGCCTGAACGCCGAGATCCGCGCGCTGCGCGAAGCCGAGTCCGCGGCCCTCGACACACCCGGCGACGCCGCGGCGAGCCGCGCCTTCGAGACGGCGCGCAACGCCGCCGGGTCAGTGCTGTTCGACGTCTTCGGCGAGCGCTTCGACGACGCGGCACTGCGCCGCCTGACCCCCGGCCTGCGCCGCGCGCCACCGCCGGCGGCGGAGCTGGCGTAGGCGGGCGGCCGTCGCGGGGAGGGCGCTGCCCTCCCCGGGCCCCTCCCGCAAACGCGCCGCCTTCGCTCAGTCCCGCCCGCGCGGCAGGTGGCGGGCGATGTAGGGCGGCAGGTGGAAGGACGCCGCGTGGATCTCCGGCGTCCAGTAGCCGGTGGTGTCCAGCACGCCCGCGATCTCGGCGCGACGGCGGATCTCCTCGGCGCCGACGTGGCGCAGTGCCGCGTCCTTCGCCGCCCAGCCGAGCGTCATGTAGCCGCCGACATAGGTCGGCACCGCGGCGACATAGGCGGAGACGTCGGGGAAGGACTTCGCGCGGCGGAGCGATGTCTCGCGCAGTTCGTCGGCCTGCATGGCGGGCACGCCGCACTGGTTCACGATCAGGCCGCGGTCGGACAGGATGCGCGCGCAGTTCGCGTAGAACTCGTCGGTGAACAGCACCTCGCCAACGCCGATCGGATCGGTGCTGTCCACTATGATGGCGTCGAAGCTGCCCGAGGCTGCCTGTCGGACATGGTCGATGCCGTCGCCGACGATCACCTCCGCGCGCGGGTCGGTCCAGGCATCGCCGGCGATGCCGGGCATGAACTCCTTGGCGAGGCGGATCACCTCGCCGTCGATCTCGACCATCACCGCCTTCTCGACGGTGCGGTGCTGCAGGACCCGCTTCAGCACGCCGCCATCGCCCGCGCCGATGATCAGCACGCGCCGCGCCTCGCCATGCGCCAGCAGCGGCACGTGGGTGATCATCTCCTGGTAGACGAACTCGTCCATCTCGGTGATCTGCACCACGCCGTCGAGAAGCATGACGCGGCCATGAGTGTGGCTCTCGAACACCATGATGTCCTGGAAGTCGGACTTCACCCGCGCGAGCTCACGCTTCACGAGGAAGCGCTGGCCCCATTCGGCGTAGAGCGTCTCGTTCACCCAGGAATCGGTGGCCATCTCAATCGTCCCGTCACACGAAAAAAGGGCCGGACCCTTCGGCCCGGCCCTCTACACCCTTACGCGGCCGAGCGTCAGCCGATGAGGCCGCGCTTGTGCTCGGCGAGCTGCACGCGCTCCGGCTGGAAGCCGCGCTTGATCGCCGGGATCGCCTTGGCCGGGTCGCACTCGCCGCACATGAAGATGTCGATCGCGGCGTAGTCGCGCTCGGGCCAAGTATGGATGGAGATGTGGCTCTCCGCCAGCACCAGCACGCCCGACACCCCGCCATTCGGCGAAAAGTGGTGGAAGTGCCCGTGCAGGATGGTCGCACCCGCCGCCAGCGCACCTTCGCGCAGCGTCGCGTCGATGTGGTCGGGATCGTCGAGCCGCGAGGCGCCCCAAAGGTCCACGATCAGGTGCACGCCGGCGTAGCGCAGGCCGCCGCGGTTGATGAAGTAGTCCCGCTCGACTTCGGTGAGCGGGTTATCGGTCCGGGCGTCGCTCGGCATATCCGAGACCATCCCCGGATGGACGAGAGCTTCCATGGCGGGCTCCTCCAGCCAGCAGACGACCTTGGTGGCCGCAACGCGCGGCACCTCGTGGGGTCAACGGCGGGCGCATATGGGGCAAGGGGGTCGGGGGCGCAAGCGAATTCGGACCCCGCAGGCCGAAAAAAACGCGGGTGCCCCCCGCGGGCCACGCGGGGCTTTACCTGCAACCCCCCGGGGCTCGCCGGAGACTTACCTTGCTTCCCCCGGCGCTGTCCGCAACCTGTCCAGCCGCGCCGGAAGCGCCCGGGCGAGTTCGAGCTCGGCTCTTGCGCGCGGCAGGTCAGCCACGCCGCCGATCGGGCCGGCGGTCAGCAAGGTGAAGGTGTCGTTGAGCGCCCCCCCCGACATGCGCCCGGCGAGCTCGGCGCGGAGCACCGCGAGCCCCTGCGAATCGCCCGCGAGCGCCAGCAGCGCGGCGGCGCGGGCAACCAGCCGTCGCTCCGCCTCGTCGAGCGGCTGCGGTGCCGCCGACAGGGCGCCGGCGAGATGCGCCCGCAGCGTCGCGGCCGCGCCCGCCCAGTCCTGGCGGGCGGCGAGGAACTCGGCGAGTTCCGGCGCGGCATCCGGGCCGGCGCCGCGATAGGCCGCAACGGCAGCTTCGACGGCGCCGAGCCGGGCGAGCGCGCGCGCCTCCGCCAAGGCGCGCTCAGCCTCGAGCGGCGCCGGCAGGCCCGGCGCCGCGCTGTCCGCGAGGGCGGCACGGGCACCGGCGGCATCGCCCGCGCCGAGCGCGAGCCGCGCCAGGCGCAGCCCCGTGCGTGCGCGCGATTCGGCGCTGTCTGCCCGCGCGAGTGCCTGGGCCATCACCTGCCTTGCGCGATCCGGCAGATCGAGCGCGGCGAGCCGCTCCGCCAACGTCGCGAGCGCCTGGCCCGAGGCGGCGCCGGCCGGCAGCAGCGCGGCATGGGCGTCGAAGAGCGTAACGGCAGCGAGTGGCGGCTCCATTGCGATCGCGGCCAGCAGCGCCTCGACCTGGCGCGGGCGGAGCGTCGGGGCAGCGTCGGGAAAGGCCACCTCGGCCTCGCGCAGCGCGTCGAAGGCGCCGCGCGGATCGCCCGCCGCATGCCGCAGCTCCGCCAGGCGCAGCCGGACCTCGCGCTCCGACCCGTCACCGCGCCAGGCGGCGAGCACCGCCTCCAGCGCCGCGGCGGCGCCGGCCACGTCGAGCTCGCCGGTGGCGAGCCGCAGTTCCGCCGCGCGGCGCATTGCGACCGCGCGCGCCCTGCGGTCGCGGCCGCGCGCAACCGCGTCGTAGGCAACGAGCGCCGCGGCGGCATCGCCCGACGCTTCGAGCAGCCGCGCGCGCGCGAGGGCGAATCCCGGCTCCTCCTCCGCCCCCGCGATGAGCCGACGCGCCGCGGCGGGATCGGCGGCCGCCAGCGCCTCGGCCGCGAGCGGGGCGAGGCGGGCGCGCAGCGGCTCCGGCCAGGCGCGCAGCAGCGGCAGGCCGGCGACGATGGCAGTCGCGCCGTCCTCCCCGCGCGCCGCGGCGAGCAGCCCGCGCCACAGCGCCGCCTCGTCGCTGTCGGGCAGCCGCGGATGCAGCAGCGCGTCGGCCTCGCCCGCGCGGCCCGCGACGAGGGCGGCGGCGGCGTGCAGGGCGCGGGCGCGCGGGTCCTCGGCGGCGCGCGGATCCTCGCGGAGCGCGAGCGCGGCCATGGATTGCGCCTCGGCGCCGAGGCCGAGCGCGAGCATCGCTTCCGCGGCGCGCAGGCGGAGCGGGCCGCGGCCGAGCGGTGGCGCGGCGGCCACAGCGAGCGCCGCGTTGCGCTCGCGCTGCAGCAACGCCGCCACCGGCTCGGCCGGAAGGTCGAAGAGACGCGTGAGACCCGCCGCCGCCTCGTCGGCCGCGGGTTCGGGGCCGAGGGCGAGTGCCGTCGCCGGGCCCGCGCCGATCGCGAAGCCGGAGGGCAGCGCTCGGAGCGTGACCGTGTCGGCGCGCGGCAGCAGCGCCGCGCCGAGCCGCGTCGGCAGCAGGTCGAGCAGCGCGGCGCGCCGACCGAGCGGCGTCGCCTCGCCGCCCTCGCGCAGCGTACCGACGAGCAGCGTGCCGCCGGTCTCCGGGTCGAGCACGGCGACGGCCGAGGCGGCGGCCGCCGCGCGCAGCAACAGACGGGTCGGCGGGCCGGCCTCCGCCTCCGGCCGGATGGAGCGCAGCCCCGGCGGGGCGGTGCCGTCGGAAAGCAGCCAACCGCCCGGCACGCGGGACAGACGCGGCTCCGTCAGCGCGGTGGCAGGAATGCGGAGCACCGTCGCCTCGAGACCGGTGGCGAGTTCCGTGCGCGCGAGGGGCGTGTCGCGCAGCGTTGCGGGGTCGAGCCGGAGCGGCGCGTCCAGCACGAGCAGCCACTGTGCGCTGCGGCGGAGCAGCGCCGCGCCGACCTCCGCGCCAGCGGGGATCAGCACGCCGTCGGCGCGGAGGCGCAGCGCGGCGCCGGTCGCCGCGACGGCGGGTGGGGAAGGTGGCGTCGCGGCCGCAGCGACGGGCGGCCGCGTGACCAGGGGAGCTGCCTGGACGGGCGCGGCGACCGGCGGCGCTGGCGGTGGCGCTGGCGGGGCCGGCCGCGGCGCGGCGCGTGCGGCCTGCGACCGCGGCGGGTTGGCCGGCACGGGACGCGGGGCCGCCGCAACGGGGCGCGATGAGGGCGATGGGGCAGTGGCGGGCGCGGCCACCGCGGCGGGCGCAGGCGACGGGGGCTCGGGGTCGAGCAGGTCCACGATGATGCGGTCGCCGAGCCGCAGGTGGCGGAGCCGCGCGCCGGGCGAGATCGCGATCGCGGCGCCGCCCTCGGCCGGCTCGATGCCGAGCACGTTGCGCGGCGGCCGCCGGACCGCGCCGAGGTCGAGCGTCGCGGGCGCACCGAAGCGCACCAGGACGCGGCCCTCCTCCGCCTCGATGCGATAGGTTGTGCCGGGCGGCGCATCGAACACCACGCGACCATGCGCCTGGTGATCGCCGACCCGCACCCCGATACCGGCCTGGCCCAGGGCCGGCGCAGCGAGCAATAGCGCGAGCAGGACCGGCGCGGCGCGGCGCACTAGAACTCGGCCAGCATGCGGTCGATGTCGGCCTGGCTGACGCCGGCGCCTGGCAGCTGCGGCCCTTCAGCGAGGCGCTGCCCTTCGGTCGGCGCCGGCGCGCCGGCCTCGGCCGGCGCGTCCGGCGGAGCCTGTTGGAAGCGCCCGGTGACCGACGCCACACGACCTTCGATCGCCTTCAGCGCCGCGACCACCTTGCCGATGCGCTGGCCGGTGATGTCCTGGAAGCTGCAGGCCTCGTAGATGCGGGTCACGACGCCCTGCAGCGCCTCCGCATCCGCGCCCTGCAGCCGGGCCGAGACACCCTCGATCACCTCGCAGCAGTCGAGGATCTCGTTCGTCGCGCCGGCGGTGTGTTCCACGATGGCGTCGAGTTCGTCCGTCGCGCTCGGGATGTGCCGCTCGGTGATGTCATCCACCCTGAGACGGGCGATCTCCTGCTTGGCGCTGGCGATGGTGCGGCCGAGGCCTTCCAGCTCGGCGAGCAGCGCGGCCTCCGTCGCGGTCAGGTCGCCGGCGAGGCTGCCGAGCACGGAGCGCACCGCATCCTCGATCCGGGCGTGGTCGGCGGCGGGCGTGCCGTCAGGCATGGGCCATCACCTTATCGATCTTGTCGCGCAGCGTCTCCGCGTTGAACGGCTTGACGATGTAGTTGGAGACGCCTGCAGCCTTGGCGGCGATCACGTTCTCCGTCTTGCTCTCGGCGGTGATCATGATGAAGGGGGTGTGCTTCAGCTTCGCATCCGCCCGCACCTCCTTCAGCAGGTCGAGCCCCGTCATGGGCGCCATGTTCCAGTCGCTGATGACCAGGCCGAAATTCCCGTTGCGCAGCTTGCTCAGCGCCTCCTGCCCGTCGGTCGCTTCCTCGACATTCTCGATGTCGAGCTGCTTCAGGAGGTTGCGGATGATGCGCAGCATCGTCTTGTAGTCGTCCACGATCAGGACGGGTGTGTTCTTGTCCATGCTCCCGGTCATCCTGCTCCCTGTCACGCTCCCAAGCGCCACGCTGCCAGGCGTCACGCAGCAACTTGGCAGGAACAGGTGAACGCATCGCCAACGCGGCGCTGGCTCAGGGACGCTCGGCGCGCCCCTGCGCGATCCGCTCCGCGCGCAGCCGCGCGAGCTCGGCCGTCAGCGCCCGGGCACGGTCGGGCCGCATCGCGCCGAGCACGGGAGAAGCGCGCGCCTCCCGCATGCGATCCACGATCGGTGCCAGCACCGCCATGTCGAGCTCGTCGAAGATCTGCGCGGCCTCGCGCGGGCGCATCGTCTCGTAGACGCGCACCAGGCCGCGCAGCCCCGCCTCCTCCCTTGCCGCGCGGTCGCGCTCAAGCGCCTCGAGACGCGACTGCAGCACGCCGAGCTCCTCGACGCGGGCCATGAGCCGCCGCTCGGCGGCCGCGAGCAGGACCTCGCGCTGCGCGGCCGCGCTCTCCCGCGCCTCGAGCTCGGCGCGGCGCGCCCGCAGCGCCTCGAGCACGGCACGTTCGGCGGCGGCCTCGGCCGGCGCGGCCGGCGCGGGTTCGGCGGGCCGCGCCGGCTCGGGCGCCTGGGCGCGAGCGGCGGAGATGACCGGCGCGGCGCGCGGCGCGGCCGGGGGGGCGCGCGCGGCGTCCTGCAGCCCCGGCGCCTCTCGGCCCGCCGAGAGATCGGCGGCCAGCCGCCCAGATTTCAGCATGGCGAGCGCCGCCGCGGTGGCCGCGAGCAGCGGCAGCAGCCGCCACCGCATCTCAGCGCAGGCCCTTGAGCGCGCGCAGCAGGTCGCGTTCCGCCTCGCTGCGGGCGGTGCGCGGCGGGGGCTCCGCGCCCCTGCCCGGCTCCGGCGCCAGGTTCCGCGCGCCGCGCACCAGCCCGTCCAGGCGGTCGGCCAGGACCTCGGCCCGTTCGGTGAGGAAGGCGAGGTCGTCGCGCAGCGATTCGGCGGCCGCCACGCGTTCGGCGACCAGCCGTCCCGAGCCCTCCGCCGTGGCGCGCAGCCGCACCAGCGCGGCTTCCGCCGCGGCGGTCGCGTCCGACAGGCCCTTGGCGCCGTCCTGCAGGCCGCCGCCGGCGGCGCGCAGCGCGGCGACGCGCCGTTCCAGCCGCCAGGCGAAGGGGATGAACATCGCCAGCAGGACCAGCAGCAGGCCCTGCGCGGCCCATTCGAGCATCGTCATGCCGCCTCCTCCGCCGCGGGTGGCTGGCGCACCGCCTCGATCCGCACCGCGAGCCTGTTCTCCCGCCGGCCGAGCTGTCCCTCGAACAGCCCGATCTCGCCGCAGCGGAGCGAGACCGGCGCACCGGCGGGCGAGGCGAGCAGAATGCGGTCGCCGACCTTCAGGCCGAGCACCTGGCTCAGCGCCATCGTCTGCTGGTCGAGCACGACGTCGAGCGCGACCGCGGTCTGGCGCAGCTCCTCCGCCAGGTGGGTTTCCCAGATGCTGTCACGGCCGAAGCGCTCGCCCATGAACTGCTGCAGCAGCAGCTCGCGCACCGGCTCGAGCGTGGCGTAGGGCAGCAGGAATTCGAGCCGGCCGCCGCGATCCTCCATCTCGATGCGCATGCGCACCAGCACAGCGGCGTTGGACAGGCGCGAGATTGCGGCGAAGCGCGGATTGACCTCCAGCCGGTCGAAGCGGAAATCGACCGGGCAGAGCGGCTCGAAGGCGGCCTTCAGGTCGCCCATCACCACGCCGATCAGGCGCTCCACCAGCGTACGTTCGATGGTGGTGTAGGGGCGGCCCTCGATGCGCATCGCCGCGGTGCCGCGGCGGCCGCCAAGCAGCACGTCCACCACCGAGTAGATCAGCGGGCTGTCCACCACGACGAGCCCGTAATTGTCCCACTGCTCGGCGCGGAAGACAGCCAGCATCGCGGGCAGCGGGATGGAATTGAGGTAGTCGCCGAAGCGCTGCGACACCATCGCGTCGATCGAGACCTCCACGTTGTCGGAGGTGAAGTTGCGCAGCGTCGTCGTCATCAGGCGCACGAGGCGATCGAAGACGATCTCCAGCATCGGCAGCCGCTCATAGGCGACGAGGCCGGAGGAGATGATGCGCTCCATCCCGCTCTGCGCGCGGTCTTCGGCGGGGCCACCGCCGAAGCCGAGCAGGCTGTCGATCTCGGCCTGGTTCAGCACGCGCGCGGCATCCGCCGGCGGCGCCGCGGCCTCTCCGTCGAGCGCCGCGCCCCAGGCGGCGGCGAGGTCGTCCTCTTCCTCGCCGCTCACTGCACCAGGATCTCCACGAAGAGCACGTCGGTGATCCGCGCGGGCGCGGCGGCGAGGGTGGCGCGCGCCACCAACTCCTCCTTCAGCCGGTGCGAGCCGGCCGAGCCGCGCAGCTCCTCCGGGCGGACCTCGCGCAGGTAGGTGGTGAAGAGGTCGACGAGCCGCGGCATGGCGGCCTGCACCGCGGCGACGTCCTCGGCGCGCGACACTTCGAGCTTCGCACGCAGCCGCAGGAAGCTCGCCCGCCGCCCCGGCGCGTTGAGGTTGGATACGATGTCCGGCAGGTCCACGAAGGCAGGCTGCGGCGCGGGTGCGGGTGCGTTGGCCGGCGCCGCGGCCTCCGCCGGGCTGCCCATGCCGAGCAGCGGCGGCAGCACGCCGCCGAACCAGAGCCCGGCCCCGAGCGCCACCAGCAGCACCGGCGCGCACAGGAGCAGCAGCTTCCCCTTCCCCGCCCTCTTCGGCGTCGCGCCTTCCTCCGTCGCCGCCTCCGCCGCTTCCGCCATCGCCCCGCATCTCGTCCCGGATGAGGGTTGATTGCGCCGGCCGCGCTTAAGGAAGCGTTGCGGCGGCGACGCTTGCCGGCTGGGCGGCAGCTCCTGCCGGGTGGCGGCACCGGCTGCGCGGCGCGGCCGGGACGGATGGCTGGCACGGGGCTTGCGGTGCCGGGGGTGGAAGGTCGGCCTGCGCGCAAGCTCGCCGATGCCACTGCAACGGAGCCGCGATCATGGACAGTCCCGGCTACATCGTCCTCTCCCGCCTCGTCGCGGCGCAGCGCGTGACGGCGGTGACGGCGAACAACATCGCCAATGCCGACACGCCCGGCTTCCGCGCGCAGCGCCCGCTCTTCGGCGCGGTGCTGGAACGCCAGATCGGCGCCGAGCCGCCGGGCGGGCTGCGCGACCTCGCCTTCGCGCAGGACCGCGCGACCTGGCGCGACGGCACCGCGGCGCCGCTGATCCGGACGGGCAACCCGCTCGACCTAGCGCTTGCCGACCAGGATGCTTTCTTCGTCGTGCAGACCCCGGCGGGCGAGCGCTTCACGCGGGCCGGCCGCTTCACCCTCGACGGCGAGGGCCGCGTGGTGGATCCGGAGGGCAATGCCGTGCTCGGCGCCACCGGCCAGCCGATCCGGATCGAGCCGGGTGCCTCGCGCATCGCGGTGCGCGGCGACGGCAGCGTGGAGACGGAGAACGGCCCGGCGGGGCGGCTGCGCGCCGTGCGCTTCCGCGACGCGCAAGGGCTGACGGCGGAGGGCGAGCGCAACCTCGCCGCGCCGCCCGGCGAGGTGCCGGAGCCCGTCGAGCGGCCGGGCGTGGTGCAGGGCGCGATGGAGGGCAGCAACGTCCGTCCCGTGCTCGAACTCACGCGGCTGACCGACGAGATGCGGCATTTCCAGATGGTCGCGCAGATGGCCGAGCGCGAGGGCGAGCGCGTCGGCAGCGCGGTCGAGCGGATCCTGCGGCGGCGGTGAGGGAGGACGAGGTGTCGCACATGACGATCAAAGAGCAGGGGGGGCGCTGAGATGCGGTCGCTCCACATCGCCGGCACCGGGATGCTGGCCCAGCAGACCAATGTCGAGGTCATCTCGAACAACATCGCGAACATGAGCACGACCGGCTACAAGCGCCGGCGGGCCGAGTTCCAGGACCTTCTCTACCAGAACCTCCGCCGCGTCGGCTCGCAATCGGCCGATACCGGGTCCGTGCTGCCATCGGGCGCGCAGATCGGGCTCGGCGTGAAGACCGGCGCGGTCTATCGCATCACCGAGCAGGGCAGCCTCAGCCAGACCGGCAACCGCTTCGACATCGCGGTGCGCGGCAACGGCTATTTCCAGGTGCAGCTGCCCTCCGGCGAGACGGCCTATACGCGCGACGGCACCTTCGCCCTCTCGCCCGAGGGCGTGATCGTGACCGCCGATGGCTTCGTCGTGGGGCCGGGCATCACCATCCCGGCGAACGCGACCGACGTGACGATCAACGCGACTGGCGAGGTGCTGGCGAAGCTCGACGGGCAGGTGCAGCCGCAGAATGTCGGGCAGATCCAGCTCGCCGTCTTCGCCAACGAGGGCGGGCTCGAGGCGATCGGCGACAACCTGCTGCTGGCGACGCCGGGATCGGGCGCCGCGCAGGCGGGCGCGCCGGGCACGCCGGGCTATGGCCAGGTGATGCAGGGCTTCGTCGAGACGAGCAACGTCAACGTGGTGCAGGAGATCACCAACCTGATCACCGCGCAGCGCGCCTACGAGATGAACAGCCGCGTCATCTCCGCGAGCGACGAGATGCTCTCCACCCTGTCGAGGCTGCGGTGACGGCGATGCGGATCGTGCTCTGGCTGATGCTGCTGGCCGCACCCGCGCAGGCCGACCTCGCGACGCTGCGGCCCTTCGCGGTGGTGGAGGACGGCGTCGTCCGGCTGTCCGACCTGTTCGAGGGCGCCGGTCCGCGCGGCGCGGCTGTGCTCGGCCCTGCCCCGGCGCCGGGCGCGCGGCAGGTGGTGGAGGCGGGGCAGCTGCTCGCCATCGCGCGCGCGCATGGCATCGCCTGGCGGCCGGTCGGCGCGTCGGAACGCGTCGTGCTGGAACGCCCCGGACGCGCGGTAGCGCGGGACGAGGTGGTGCTCGCGCTGCGCGCCGCGCTGCGCGGCCAGGGGCTGGAGGAGGAGGCGGAGCTTGAGCTCACCGGCTTCGCGCCGCCGCTGGTGCCGGAACGCGCCTTCGTGCAGCTCGCGGTCGAGGGCGCCGTGCTGGACCTGGCGGGCGGGCGCTTCGCGGCGACGCTCGCGGTGGCGGCCGACGGCGTGCCGACGCAGCGGGTGCGGCTGGCCGGGCGCGTGGTGCCGACCGTGCCGATGCTCGTCGCGGCGCGGCGCATGGCGGCGGGCGAGGTGGTGCGGTCGGGCGATGTGCGGCTTGTGCGCGTTCCCGCATCCCGGCTCAGGCCCGGCGCGGCGCAGGAGGCGGCGCAGGTGGTCGGCCAGGCGCTACGGCGGCCGGCGGCGGCCGACCAGCCGGTGCTGCTCGCCGACCTGGCCGCGGCGACGGCGGTGGAGCGCGGGCAGACGGTGACGATGCTCTACGAGGCGCCGGGCATCGCGCTCACCGCCCAGGGGCGCGCGCTGGACGCGGCGCCACGCGGCGGCAGCGTGCCGGTGATGAACCTCGGCAGCCGCACGGTGGTGGAGGCGGTGGTCGTCGCACCTGGGCGCGTGCGCGTCGGAGGCGTGCGATGAGGGCCGCGGCGATTCTGCTGGTGTTGCCCCTGCTCGGCGGCTGCGAGCGGCTGTCGGATCTCGGCCGGCCGCCGGCGATGGCGGGGATCGAGAACCCGACGGCGGATCCGAACTGGCGGCAGGTGAGCATGCCGATGCCCGCGTTGCAGGCGCCGCCGGCGGCGGCGAATTCGCTCTGGCGGCAGGGCAGCCGCACCTTCCTGCGCGACCAGCGCGCGGCGCAGCCCGGCGACCTCGTCACGGTGCTCGTCTCGATCCAGGACGAGGCGCAGCTGCGCAACACGACGGAGCGCGCGCGGACGGGCAGCGACACGCTCGGCATCCCCCGGCTGCTCGGGCTCGAGAGCAGCTGGGCGCGGATCCTGCCGAACAGCATCGACCCGACGCGGCTTGTGCAGACCAATGGCGAGCAGAACGCCAGCGGGAACGGGACGATCCGGCGCAACGAGACGGTGACGCTGCGGGTCGCGGCGACGGTCGCGCAGGTGCTGCCGAACGGGAACCTCGTCGTGGCAGGTCGGCAGCAGGTGCGGGTGAACAGCGAGCTGCGCGACCTGACGGTGAGCGGCGTCATCCGCCCGCAGGACATCGCGAGCGACAACACGGTGCGCCACGACCGGCTGGCGGAAGCGCGCATCGCCTATGGCGGCCGCGGCACGATCAGCGACATGCAGCGGCCGCGGGTGGGGCAGGAGCTGCTGGATATCATCCTGCCGTTCTGAGGCGGCGCCGAGCTCAGTCGCCGGCGAGGAAATGGGTGACGCGCCAGGCGCCATCCCGGTGTTCGAGCATCAGCCGCCAGCCGCTCGCGGGGTGGGCGAAGCGGCTGGCCACGTGGCCGCGCCGGCCGTCGCCAAGGCGGAGGGGGATCCAGGCACGGTCCTCCGCCGCGCCGGGCGCGTCGAGGTCGTAGGCCGCGACGGCGCAGGACAGGCGCGCGAGCACCGGCGCCTCGGCCGAGGGCGCGGCACGCAGCGCCACTGCCCCGCCGATCACGAACACGCGCAGCTCCGGCTCGATGCCGCGCGCGGCAGGCGGGTCGAGCAGGCCGAGGCCCGGGCACTCCCACGCCGTCGCCGAGGCCGGGCGGCAGCCGAGCGACAGAGCGCGGTCGAGCCGTGCCCAGGCGGGCGAGCCCGGGCGATCGAAGCCGAGATCGTCGAGCGTCAGCGCATCGCCGAGGTCGAGCCTGATGTCCGGCGCGGCGAGGCTCCGGAACGCCGCCGCATCGCGCGCCGCCACGGCACGGCGGAGCGCATCCAGCGCGGTGGCAAGCGCCGCCGGCGGCGCGGGCGCGGGCGGCAGCAGCGCTGGGCAGGCAGAAGGCTGCGCGGCCGCATCGCGCAGCAGCAGCATTGATGCGGCAAGCGCGGCGGCGCCGCGCACCGCCCTGGGCGGGATGGTCATCGCGGGGGCCACTCTCGTTCCGCCCGGTGTCCCTGGCCAGCCCGCGCGGCGGGCGCCATATCCGACGGATGTGCGGCCGCTTCTTCCTGCAGCGCGATCCCGCGGGTCTCGCGCGCTACTTCGAGACGGTGAACCCGACGCCGAACCATCCGGCGTCGTGGAACGTCGCGCCCACCCAGACCTCGCTCGTCGTGCGGCGCCACCCGGAGAGCGGGGAGCGCCACCTCGACCCGCTGCGCTGGGGGCTGGTGCCGCGCTGGGCGAAGGACCCGAAGGACGCGGCGAAGCTGATCAATGCGCGCGCCGACGGCCTGGCGGAGAAGCCCTCCTTCCGGGACGCCTTCGCCAGGCGGCGCTGCATCGTGCCGATGGATGGGTTCTATGAGTGGCGAAAGGACGATACCGGCGGCAAGCAGGCCTTTGCCGTGGCGCTGGCCTCCGGCGAGCCGATGGGCGTCGCCGGGCTCTGGGAAGGGTGGAAGTCGCCTCAGGGTGATTGGCTCAGGACCTTCACCGTCGTCACCACCGACGCCAACGACAAGCAGGGGCTGGTGCATCACCGCATGCCGGTGATCCTGCCGCCCGAGGCCTTCGACGCCTGGCTCGGCGCCGAGCCGGCGGAAGCGGCGGACCTGCTGGAACTGCTGGTCCCCTGCCCCGCCGAGGATCTGGCGATCTGGCCGGTGGACAACCGGATCGGCCGCGTGACGGAGAACGATGCGGGGCTGCTGAAGCGCGACCCGCTCGCCCATCCGCCGCCGGAGCTCGACGATTCGCCGCCCGACCTGGCGCACACGCCCTGAGGCTCTGGAGTCCCGTGCCGCGGCGACGTCGCGGTTTCGGATAAAGTCTCGCCCCCCCGAAACGACAGGCCCGCCGGGTGGCGGGCCTGTCGGGACACACGGAGCGGGTGTCGTCCTCAGCCTTTCGCCGAACCGGCGAGAGGCACAAAGGAAAACTCAATCGTCGCGGTGGACGCGCTCCATGCGCTCGTGGCGCTCCTGCGCCTCGATGGAGAGGGTGGCGATGGGGCGCGCCTCGAGCCGGCGGAGGCCGATCGGCTCGCCGGTCTCCTCGCAATAGCCGTAGGTGCCGTTCTCGATCCGCTCGACGGCCTGGTCGATCTTGGAGATGAGCTTGCGCGCCCGGTCGCGGGTGCGGAGCTCGAGCGCGCGGTCCGTCTCGACGCTCGCGCGGTCGGTGAGGTCAGGTTCTGCGATGCCGCCCTCGCCGAGGCTGTGCAGCGTCTCCCCTGCCTCCCGCAGAAGATCGCTTCGCCAGCGCAAGAGCTTCTGGCGGAAATACTCAAGCTGAAGGGGATTCATGAACTCTTCGTCGGACGACGGTCGGTAGTCCGGCGGCAAGGTCACGAGCATGGCACGATCTTCCCCAACCCCCTCCGACCGTGACCCGGCGTCCGGCCGGCGAAGGCGGGCGGACCATAGTGGCGAGAGTAGGGCGAGTTCAAGCCCTGGTTTCGTGGCAAGTTCCTGATCTACGCGCATTTTCATCGACGTGACGCATCTGCCGCAAGGCGCGCCTCCTGTGCGCGGCGGCGGGCCAGCTCTACCCTCGCGCGCAGGCGCACCGCCGCGACCGCCTCGCGCAGCGCAGGATCGGCGACGGCGTCGTCGGCGCCGGCCAACGTCGCGAGCCGCTCGAGCCGCGTCGCATCCGCCTCGCCCCGCAGCAGGTCGAGCTGCAGGCCGCGCAGCGCGTCGAGCGTCGATTCGGCGCGCCGGAGGCCGCGCGTGGCGGCGTCGGCCGGCGGCTGTTCCTGCAGCGCGAGCAGAGTCGTCGCCCCGACCGCCAGCGCGCGTTCCGCTGCGCCACCCTCGCGCCCTGCCGCCAGCGCGAAGCCGGAGGCGGGGCGCGCGGCGCGCCGCGACGGCGCCCCGATCCCGATCGTGCCGACCCTGGTCATCACCGCATCCTCCTGACGCACGCGCCCTGGTCGCTTCGGCCCGGCACCGGCTGCCGGGGCCGGCAAGGCTTGCCGGGCGCGGCGGCCCCGCGCGTCCCGCCGGCCCTCGGGCGCCTCCTGCCGGCGTGCTGGCACGGGGCTTGCGCTGCCGGCCTCCGGGACTGAGCGGGCCGGAGCGGAGAGTGACGAGCAAACCTTGCCGGAGAATGAGGAGCCTGCGCCGGACAATGGCCGCCTTGGCCTGGGTGCTGGCCTGGCTGCTGGCCGCGGCTCTCCCGGCGGAGGCGCAGGTCCGCATCAAGGATATCGCGGATGTCGAGGGCGTGCGCGACAACCAGCTCGTCGGGTACGGCCTGGTGGTCGGGCTGAACGGCACCGGCGACCGGCTGCGCTCGGCGCCCTTCACGCGCCAGTCGCTGATCGGCGTGCTGGAGCGGCTTGGCGTCAACACGCGCGACCAGGAACGCCAGCTCGACACGCGCAACGTCGCGGCCGTGATGGTGACGGCGAACCTGCCGGCCTTCGCGCGTCCGGGCAGCCGGATCGACATCGCCGTCTCCACGCTCGGCGACGCGACCAACATCACCGGCGGCACGCTGCTGGTGACGCCGCTGCTCGGCGCGGATGGCGAGGTCTATGCGGTGGCGCAGGGCGCGATCGCGACGGGTGCGATCGCGGCGCGCGGCGCAGCGGCGAGCGTGACGCGCGGCGTGCCGACGGCGGGGCGGATCGCCAATGGTGCGGTGGTGGAGCGGGAGGTCGCCTTCCAGTTCGCGCAGGGCGACCGGATCCGCCTCGCGCTGCGCAACCCGGACCTGACGACGGCGCGGCGCATCGCCGCGGCGATCAACCGGCAGGCCGGCGGCGGCGTGGCGCAGGCGACGGATCCGCGCACCGTCAGCCTGGTGATCGGCGGCCGCGACCCGATCGCCTTCCTCGCCGAGGTGGAACAGCTGCGCGTGCAGCCCGACCAGATGGCCCGCGTGGTGATCGAGGAGGCGTCCGGCACCATCGTCATGGGCGCGCAGGTCCGGGTCAGCACGGTGGCGATCGCGCAGGGGAATCTGACGATCCGCATCACCGAGACGCCGCAGGTCAGCCAGCCCAATGCGCTGTCGGGCGGGCAGACCGCCGTGGTGCCGCGCACGGGGATCGAGGTGGATGACGGGTCCGAGCGGCGGATGGGCGTCCTGCGCGGCGGCGTGACGCTCGATGAGCTGGTGCGCGGTCTGAACAGCCTCGGCGTCGGACCGCGCGACCTGATCTCGATCCTGCAGACGATCAAGGCCGCCGGCGCGCTGCAGGCGGAGCTGGAGGTGCGATGACGATGACGCTGAACGGCACGGCGCCGGCCGCGGGGGGCGCAATGCGCCGGCTTGCGCGGGAATTCGAGGCGCAGGCGGTGGCGGCGATGTTCCAGCCGGTCTTCGCCGCGCTGCCGACCGACGGCCCCTTCGGCGGCGGCCATGCGGAGGGGCAGTGGCGGCCGCTGCTGGTGGACGCCATCGCGCGCGACCTGTCGCGCGCGGGCGGCCTCGGGCTCGCGGGGGCGGTGGAGCGGGAATTGCTCCGCGCGCAGGAGCGCGCGGCAGGCGGGGCGCAGGAGCGCGCGGCAGGCGGGACGCAGGTGCGCGCGGCGGGATCGGGAGACAGGACATGATGGGGGCGGTGCTGGCCGCGGCGGGGCGGCTCGCCGAGGCGCTGCAGGCGGAGAACGAGGCGCTGGCGCGGCTCGACCTTGGCGCGGCGGCGGAGCTCGGGCGCGCCAAGCGGGAGGCGGCGGAAGCCTTCGAGGCGGCCTTCGCCGCCGCGGCACGAAGCGGCGCCACGGCCGAGGCCGGGCTGCGCGCGCGGGCCGAGGAGGCCGCGCAGGCGCTGCGCACGCTGGCCACCGAGAACCGCCGCCTGCTGGAACGCGCGATCGACCTGCAGTCCCGCGTGATCGAGGCGATCGCCGGCGCGGCGCGCCCGCCCGGGCCGGGCACCTATGGCGCGCTGGGGCGGACGCGGACCGGCCACGGCGGGCCGGTCTCGATCGCCGCGCGGGTCTGAGCCGGCGTGCGTTTTCGTTGACACGACAGCGCCTTCGGGCGCCAGCGGCGCGACGTCGGGCGGGAGGAATGCCGGCCACCATCGGACCATCGGGAAGGCTCGGCGGCACGGGCCGGTGCCAGGCGCGGACCGGCGATGGACGACAGGGCCCCGCTTGGGCATAGCTGCTTGAGATGCCCGACGCCCCGCCGCAGATCGACGAGTGGACCGCGCTGCTCGCCGCGCGCGCAGGCGGGCCGCTGCCGCAAGGCCCGCTCGGCCGGCTCTTCGCGCCGGTGCTGGCCGCGCCGCGCACGGATGACGGCTGCACCGTCGTCGGACGGCTGGCGCAGACGCTGGACGGGCGGATCGCGACCGCCGCCGGCTCCTCGCAATGGATCGGCGGCGAAGCCGACATCCTGCACACGCACAGGCTGCGCGCGCTCTGCGACGTCGTGCTCGTCGGCGCCGGGACGGTGCGGCACGACGACCCGCGACTGACGACGCGCGAGGTGGCGGGGCCGAACCCGGTGCGGGTCGTGCTCGATGCGGATCGGCGGCTGCCGGCGGCGCATCGCGTCTTCACCGATGGCGCCGCGCCGACGCTGCTGGTCGCGGCGACGGACGGCCCTGCGGCGCAGGGCCAGGCGGAGGTGATCCGCGTGGCGCGGGGCGCGGCGGGGCTCGACCTCGCGGCGCTGCTGCGGCTGCTGGCGGCGCGCGGGTTGCGGCGGGTCTTCGTGGAGGGCGGCGGGCGCACCGTCTCGGCCTTTCTCGCGGCGGGGCTGCTCGACCGGCTGCATGTCACGGTGGCGCCGGTCATTCTCGGCTCCGGCATTCCCGCCTTCAGCCTGCCGGAGGTCGCGCGCATCGCGGATGGGATGCGCTTCGGCTGGAGCGTGACGCCGCTCGGCGACGACATCCTCTGCGACATCGCGATCGCGCGGGCACGGCCCGGCGCATGATCGCGCGCAGCCTCTGGATCACCGCTCCGGGCATCGTGGAGATCCGCGAGGCGGCGCTGCCGCCGCCAGGCCCGGACGGGGCGCTGGTGGTGACGCGGGCGAGCGGGATCTCGCGCGGGACGGAGCGCCTGGTCTTCCACGGCCGCGTGCCGGAGAGCCAGTGGGGCGCGATGGCCGCGCCCCTGATGGCGGGCGCGTTCCCCTTCCCCGTCTCCTACGGCTACGCCGCAGTCGGCATGGTGGAGGCGGGACCGGAGACGCTGCGGGGCCGTCGGGTTTTCTGCCTGCATCCGCACCACGACGCCTTCGTGGCGCCCGCTTCCATGTGCGTGCCCGTCCCCGATTCCGTGCCGGACCGGCGCGCGGTGCTGGCGGCGAACATGGAGACCGCGGTGAACGTGCTGTGGGATGCGCGGCCGCTGGTGGGCGAGCGCGCGCTGGTGGTGGGCGCGGGCGTGGTGGGGCTGCTCGTCGCCTTCCTGCTGGCGCGGGTGCCGGGCCTGGACCTCGCGGTGTGCGACCTCGATCCGGCTCGGCGCGAGGTGGTCGAATCCTTCGGCGCGCGCTTCTGCGCACCGGCGGACGCGCCGGCGGATCGCGACCTGGTGGTGCATGCCTCGGCCAGCGCGGAGGGGCTGCGGCTCGCGCTGTCGCGCTGCGGCTTCGAGGGGCGCGTGGTGGAGGCGTCCTGGTTCGGCGACCGCGACTGCGCGCTGCCGCTGGGCGAGGCCTTCCATGCGAAGCGGCTGTCGCTGGTCTCTACGCAGGTCGGGGCGGTGGCGCCGGCGATGCGCGGGCGGCGGACGCATGCGGAACGGCTGGCGCTGGCGCTGGGACTGCTGGAGGATCCGCGGCTCGACGCGCTGCTGGGGCCGGAGATCCCCTTCGGCGAGCTGCCGGCGCGGCTGGCCGGGGTGCTGGACCCGCCGGCCGGCGCGCCGCAGCCGCTCTGCCCCGTCGTCACACATATATAGAGTAGGATCGGTCCCGATGTTCAGCCTGACGGTCGTCGACCACATCATGATCGCCCACAGCTTCCGCGGCGAAGCCTTCGGCCCGGCGCAGCGGCTGCACGGCGCGACCTTCATCGTGGAGGCCGAGTTCCGCGCGCCGAAGCTCGACGACCTGCACCTGCTGATCGACATCGGGCTCGCCAAGGACGTGCTCCGCGCCGTCCTGGCCCCGATCGACTACCGCAACCTGGATGCCGAGCCGGTCTTCGCGGGGCGGAACACCACCACCGAGTATCTCTGCCTGCACATCCAGCAGGAGCTGGCGGCAGCGTGCCGCGACGGGCGGCTCGGCGATGGCGGCAGGGCGGTGAGCGGCATCAAGGTGCTGCTCCGCGAGAGCCACGTCGCCTGGGCGGCCTTCGAGGGGCCGGTCTGATCCGCATGGATGTGGCGCTTCTCGTCCCCGGCCCCTTCGACACCGTCTCGGGCGGCTACAATTACGACCGGCGCCTGGTCGAAGGGCTGCGCGCGGGCGGCCACGACGTGCAGGTCGTCGAACTGGGTGGGCGGCATCCGCTGCCGGATGACGCCGCGCTTGCCGATGCGCGGCACGCGCTGGCTGCGGTGCCGGAGGGCGCGCGGATCGTGGTGGACGGACTGGGGCTGCCCGCCTTCGCCCCGCTGGCGGAGGAGCTGGTGCGGCGGCGCGCGGTCGGGCTGATCCACCACCCAACCGCCCTCGAGCACGGCAACCCGGGCGAGGTGCGCGATACGCTCCGCGCCGCCGAGACCGCGCTGTTCCCCCGCCTGGCGCGGCTGGTGGCGACGAGCGAGCTGACGGCGCGCCGTCTCGCCCCCGATTTCGGCTGCGATCCGGCGCGGATCGGCGTGGTGGAGCCGGGCACCGACCCGGCGCCGCGCAGCACGGGATCGGGGGATGGCTGCGCGATCCTCTCGGTCGGCGCTCTGGTGCCGCGCAAGGGGCATGACGCGCTGATCCGCGCGCTGGCGACGCTGCCCGACCTCGACTGGCGGCTGACGGTGGTGGGCGGCGCGCGCGACGCGGCGCATGCGCATGGGCTGCAGGCGCTGGCCGAGGAGCTCGGCGTGGCGCAGCGCGTGGACTTCGCCGGCGAGGTGGACGGCGCGGTGCTCGAGGCGATGTGGCAGGGCGCCGACCTCTTCGCGCTGGCCAGCCATTGGGAAGGCTACGGCATGGCGGTGGCCGAGGCGCTGGCGCGCGGGCTGCCGGTGGCGGTCACGGCGGGCGGCGCGCTGGCCGAGTTGGCGCCGGTGGAGGCGAGCGTCGTCTCGCCGCCGGGCGAGCATGTCTCCTTCGGCAAGGCGCTGCGGCGGGTGATCTTCGACACCGCGCTGCGCGCGCGGATGGCCGACGCCGCTTGGGCTGCGGGGCAGCGCCTGCCGCGCTGGGCCGACCGCGCCGCGGCCTTCGTGGCGGAGCTGGAGAAGGCCAGGGGACCATAGCCATGGCGGAGAGCTTCGACGGCGACTGGCTCGACCTGCGCGAGCCCTTCGACGCCGCCGCGCGCGACCAGGGACTGGCGGCGCGGCTCGCGGCGGCGCTGCCGGCGCGGCCGCGGATCCTCGACCTCGGGGCGGGCACCGGTGCGCTGCTGCGCTGGCTCGGCCACTTCATCGGCCGCGCCCAGGCCTGGACGCTGGTGGATGCCGACGCCGACCTGATCGAGCGCGCCTTCGACACGATCGCGGAGCGCGCGGTGGAGGCGGGCTGGGGCGTGACCTTCCCTGGCCGGCGGACTCTTCTGGTGCACAGCCCGCGCGGCGCCTGGCGGGTGGAGGGGCTCGTCGCCGACCTGCGCGACGCGCCGGACAACCTGCCGCTGCATGCTGTGGATGCGGTGGTGAACACAGCGCTCTGCGACCTGGTGAGCGAGGGCTGGGTGGAGCGCATGGCAGAGGCCCTCGCCGCGCGGCGCCTGCCCTTCTACGCCGCGCTGAACGTCACGGGACGGGAACGCTTCGCCCCGCCGCATCGCGACGACGCGCTTGTCGCGCGTGGCTTCGCCCGCGACCAGAACCGCGACAAGGGCTTCTCGGGTGTCGCGCTCGGCGCCCGCGCGCCGGACGCAATCGCGGCGGCTTTTGCGGCGCGGGGCTACGCGGTGCACCGCGCGCCGTCGGATTGGGTGATCCCGCGCCGGGACTGGCGCATGGCGCTCGAGCTCGCTGAGGGGCATGCCGCGGCGGCGCGGGCGCAGGAACGGCGTCTTGAAGGGCGCATCGTACGCTGGGCCGTGGACCGCGCCGCGCAGGCGCGCGAGTTTCGCCTGTCGGCGCGCGTGGGGCATGCCGACCTGCTCTGCCTTCCGGGGGATCCCGCCTGATGCCGCTGCTCCTCGGCTGCGTCGCCGACGACTTCACCGGGGCGACCGACCTTGCCTCCATGCTGGTGCGCAACGGCATGCGCTGCGTGCAGGTGATCGGCGTGCCCGATGGACCTCTCCCGGAGGCGGATGCGGTGGTGGTGGCGCTGAAGTCGCGCACCGCGCCCGTGTCGCAGGCGGTGTCGGAGAGCCTCGCAGCGTCCGAGGCGCTGCTCGCCGCCGGCGCGCGGCAGATCTTCTTCAAGTACTGCTCGACCTTCGACAGCACCGACGAAGGCAATATCGGGCCGGTCGCCGATGCGCTGCTGAAGCGGCTCGGCGCCGGGCTCGCCATCGCATGCCCGGCCTTCCCGGCCAACGGGCGCAGCATCTACCAGGGCCACCTCTTCGTGGGCGCGCGGCTGCTGAGCGAGTCGGGCATGGAGAACCACCCGCTGACGCCGATGCGCGATCCGGACCTGGTGCGCGTCCTCTCGCGCCAGACCGATGGCGGCGTCGGGCTGATCCCCTTCGCGGTGGTGGAGGCCGGCGCGGCGGCGATCCGGCGGGAGTTCACCCGGCTGACGGATAGCGGCCGGCGCTACGCCATCGTGGATGCGGTGACGGACGCGCATCTGCACGCGATCGGCGAGGCGGTGGACGGGCACCCGCTGGTCACCGGTGGCTCGGGCGTCGCGATGGGGCTGCCGGAGAATTTCCGGCGTGCGGGGCTGCTGCCGGCGCGGGGCGATGCGGCCGTGCTGCCGCCGGCGGAGGGGCTCTGCGCGGTGGTGGCGGGCTCCTGCTCGCGCGCGACGCTTGGGCAGATCGGCTTCGCCCGCGACCATGCGCCGGTGCTGGAGCTGGATGCTCTGGCGACGCCAGATGCCGCCGCGCTGGCGGCGGAGGCGCTCGGCTGGGCGGAAGGGAGGCTCGACGCGGCGCGGCCGGTGGTGATCGCGGCGAGCGCGCCGCCAGAGAAGGTGGCGGCCCTGCAGGCGCGGCTTGGGCGGGATGCGGCGGGGGCGCTGGTCGAGGAGGCGATGGCGGCCGTGGCCGAGGAGCTGGTCGCGCGCGGCGTGCGCCGGCTGGTCGTGGCGGGCGGCGAGACCTCGGGCGCGGTGGTGGGGCGTCTCGGCGTGCGGAGCTTGCGCATCGGGGCGGAGATCGACCCGGGGGTGCCCTGGACCTATGCGGATCCGGTTGGCATCCACCTCGCGCTCAAGAGCGGCAATTTCGGCGCGCGTGACTTCTTCCTGAAGGCCTTCAGCCATGGATGAGCGGGCAGTCCGCGAGGAACTCGTCCTGCTCGCGCGATCTCTGTTCGACCGCGGCTACTCGGTCGGGACGGCGGGGAACATCTCCGTCCGGCTGGCCGACGGCTACCTTATGACGCCGACCAACTCCTGCCTCGGGCGGCTCGACGCGGCGCGGATCAGCAGGCTCGGGGCGGACTGGTCGCATCTCTCGGGCGACCGGCCGAGCAAGGAGGTGTTCCTGCACCGGGCGGTGCTGACGGCGCGGCCCGAGGCCGGCGCGGTGGTTCACCTGCACTCGACCCATGCCACGGCGATCTCCTGCATCGCACCCGAAGGGGGGGCCGCCGAGATTCCGCCGCTGACGCCCTATTTCGTCATGCGCATCGGGCGGCGGCTGCCCTGCGTGGCCTACTACCGCCCGGGCGATGCGGCGATGGAGCCGGCGGTGCACGCCGCGGCGCTGCAGGCGAAGGCGCTGCTGCTGGCGAACCACGGGCCGGTGGTGAGCGGAGCCACGCTGGCTGAGGCCGTGCATGCGAGCGAGGAGCTGGAGGAGGCGGCCCGGCTCGCGCTGCTGCTGCGCGACGTGCCGGGCGTGCGGCGGCTGACGCCGGCGCAGGTGGAGGACCTGCTGGCGACCTTCGGCTAAGCTACAGCGACGCGCCCGGATCGAGGCGGATGACGTAGCTCCGCCAGTTGGCGCGGGCGGCGATGCGCTCGTAGAGGGCGATGGCGGCGCTATCGGACTCCGGCACGATCCAGCGCAGGTGGCTCCAGCCGCGGGCGCGGCCGAGTGTGCAGGCTTCCGCGACAAGGGCGCGCGCGATGCCCTGCCCGCGCGCGGCGGGTGCGACGAAGAGGTCGTCGAGCTGCCCGCAATACCGCGCGAAGACGACCTCCGGCAGGTCGAAGAGGGTGGCGAAGCCGAGCGCCGCGCAGTCGCGCTCCGCGACCACCACCTCGGCCGCGGGATGCGTCGCGAGGAGTTCGGCCTGCGCTTCAGGCGGCGCGACCGCGTGGCCGGCCAGCGTGCCGCGCATCTCCGCCGCATAGGCGGCGAGCAGCGGCGCGAGTGCCTGGCGGTCGTCGCGCGGAAGCGGGCGGATCAGGAGCGGCATCGGGAGAGGATACAGCGCGCCGGCGTCGGATGCTGCCCGCGCAGAGTGCGGCCGCAAGGCGGCCGCCGCGCCGCGACCGCCGGCAGGGCCAGCACGCCATACCTGCGCCGCGCCAGCGTCACGCCGCAGGCGTGTCTGCGGCACGACGCCCGCGGAGCGGGCGCCGGCGCCTGAGGCACCCACAAGACGCGCAAAGGGCGCCACCCTTTCGGGTGACGCCCCTCACGCCGGGATCGGCGGTCAGATCAGGACGCGGCTTCGGGCGCCGGCGCGGCGGCGGCGGCGGCCTTCTTCGCGGCGCGGGTGGCGGCGGCCTTCCTCGCGGCCTCCGAACGCGCGCTGGACTTCTTCGGCGCGGCGGCCTTCTTCGGCGCGGCCTTCTTGGCAGCGGCCTTCTTCGGCGCGGCCTTCTTCACCGCCTTCTTGGCAGCGGCCTTCTTCGGCGCGGCCTTCTTGGCAGCGGCCCGCTTCGGGGCGGCCTTCTTCGCGGCGGCGCGCTTCGGGGCGGCCTTCTTGGCGGCCTTCTTCGGCGCAGCCTTTTTCACCGCCTTCTTGGCAGCCGCCTTCTTCGGCGCTGCCTTCCTGGCGGCCGGCTTGCGCGCGGCCTTCTTCGGCGCGGCCTTCTTGGCGGCCGGCTTGCGGGCGGTCTTCTTCTTCGCGGCGGCCATCGCCATCGCCTGGGCGCGCGGCTCGGCGCCCTCGGTCTCGGTGGTCTCGACGATATCGGTCATGTCAGGTCCCTGTGTGTCGGATGTTGAGCTGTTCGGTGGTGGCCTGCCGCGAAACGGGGCGGGTGGCCACGAGAGCCGGAAGGCGGTCGGCACCCAGGACGGCGCGGATCCCGTATCGCGCCGGACCATGGAAGCCCCCATCCATTGGGATCGCCGGCGCCGGGGTGCGTTGCGCGACGTGGCGCGAGACGCCTGCCCTGGCCTCTCTCCCGCCGTGCGCGGCGCGAGGGCGCCGATCGGCGGTGCGGAGAAGGATGCGCTTGATGCTCCCCTCCTCCCCGAGCCTGCGGTCCATGGACCGTTCCTTCCTGCTGCCCGCCCCGCCGCCGTGACCTTCGCCTTCCATCGAGTGCATCGTCGTCGCGGAGTTCGACATCGCTGCTTCGATCTTCGGCGCGCGAATCGCGTCAAGCGAGTGCGTGCGACTCACACGTGATCCATGTGCGACGAATCTGTCAAACGGATTCGCAATGGAGACGAACGAAGACGCGCATCGCGTGCGCGATGCGCGCCGTCGTCGCGTCGGTCGATGCGTGCGGACGAGGTTGCCGCGCGTCGCGGCGGAGCGGGCGAGTGGCCCGCATCCGTCGCGCCGGCGATGCGCCGACGCGACGTGCTGGCGCGCCGCCGGCGCGACGTGCTGGCGCGCCGCCGGCGCGACGGAGACGCGGCCTCAGCCGCGTTCGGCGATCGGCGGCACCGGCCGCTGCTCGGGGCCGGTATAGTGGGAGAGCGGGCGGATCAGGCGGTTGTCCTCGCCCTGCTCGAAGACATGCGCGGCCCAGCCGGTGATGCGGGAGCAGACGAAGATCGGGGTGAACATCGGGATGTCGAAGCCCATCAGGTAGTAGGCGGGGCCGGCGGGGAAATCGAGGTTCGGGTGGATCCGCTTCTCCCGCATCATGATCCCGGCGAGCACGCGGGACGTCTCCATCCAGCGCCGGTCGCCGACCACCTCGGCCATCTTCTCGGCGTACTTCGTCATGGTGGGCACGCGGCTGTCGCCGTTCTTGTAGACCCGGTGGCCGAAGCCCATGACCAGCGCCTTATGGTCGAACTTGCCGCGGATCCAGTCTTCCGCCTTTTCCGGTCCGCCGATCTCGGTGAGCATGTGCATCACCGCCTCGTTCGCCCCGCCATGCAGCGGGCCCTTCAGCGCGGCGATGGCCGCGGCAATGGCGCCGTGGATGTCGGCGCCGGTCGAGGTGACGGTCCGGGCGGTGAAGGTCGAGGCGTTGAAGGTGTGCTCGGCGTAGAGGATCATCGAGACGTCGAAGGACTTGATGACCTCCGGCTGGGGCACCTTGCCGAAGACCAGGTGGAAGAAGTTCTCGCAGAAGGGGAGGTCAGGGCTCGGCGCGATCGGCTCGAGCCCCTTGGAGAGGCGGTTGGTGGCCGCCACCGCGGTCGGCAGCTTCGCCAGCAGCCGCATCGCCTTGCGGCGCTGGGCGGCGTCCGACACGTCGGCCGCTTCCGGATCCTCGGTGCCCATGAAGGAGACGGCGGTGCGCACCGCGTCCATCGGGTGGGCGTCCTTCGGAATGGCGCGCAGGACGGAGAGCAGGGCCGGCGAGATGGCGCGGTTGGCGCGTTCCTCGGCCTGGAAGGCCGCGAGCTGCGCGGCGTTCGGCAGCTCGCCGTGCCAGAGGAGGTAGGCGACCTCCTCGAAGTTCGACTGCTCGCAGAGGTCCTGCACGGCGTAGCCGCGGTAGGTGAGGCTGTTGGTCTCCGGCATCACCTTGGAGACGGCGGAGACGTCGGCATAGACGCCGACCAGGCCCTTGTAGATGGTGGGGGCTGACTCGCTCATTTGTTGGCGTTCCCTTGCAGCTTTGCCGCTGCAACGCCCGGGAACCGCGGTGGGCGCCGAGGCCTGTCCGCCCCCCGGTGCCCTCCCGCGGCTTCGCCGCGGGAGGATGAGCCAAGGGGCCAGGATCGGCGCCAAGCCGGGGCCCCCGCGACGCCGCGCAGCGGTGTCGTGGGGAGTGTTCAGAAGATTCCCGGCTTGGATTCGAGCAGCGTGCCGGCCGGCAGCGCCACGTTCAGCACGTGCAACTCGCCGGCCGGGATGCTGGCCAGGTCCTGCACGTCGGCGAGGAAGCGGTTGGCCTCCCGCGTCGTGATGATGCCCTCGGTCAGGACCCGGAACTTGTTGACGTACTGCTCGCGGCCGAAGGGACGGGCGCCGTTCGGATGGGCGTTGGCGACGCCGAGCTCATCGACCAGCACCGTCCCGTCCTCGAACTCGATCTCGACGCGGCCACCGAAGGAGAGCTCGTCCGGGTCGCGGGAGTGGTACTTGCGCGTCCACTCCGGGTCCTCGCGCGTCTCGATCTTGTGCCAGAGCCGGACGGTGTCGGGGCGCTGCGCCCGCTTGGGCGCATAGCTGTCCACGTGGTGCCAGCGCCCGTCCTGCAGGGCGACGGCGAAGATGTACATGATGGAGTGGTCCAGCGTCTCTCGGCTGGCCTTCGGGTCCATCTTCTGCGGGTCGTTCGCCCCGGTGCCGATCACGTAGTGGGTGTGGTGGCTGGTGTGGATGGTGATCCGCTTGACCGCGTCCCAGTCCTTCACCTTCTCCCGCATGCGGAAGGCGAGGTCGATCAGCGCCTGGGACTGGTACTCCGCGCTGTGCTCCTTCGTGTAGCTGTCGAGGATGGCGCGCTTCGGCTCGCCGGGCTCGGGCAGCGGGACCTCGTAGTAGACCGGGTCGTAGACGGTCTTGCGGCCCTTGCTGTCGGCCTGGGTGCGGCCCGAGAGCACCCAGGCGATGACGCTGTCCTCGCCCTCGTAGATGGGCGACGGCGCGCCCTCGCCGCGCATGCAGCGGTCCACCGCCTCGACGGCGAGCTTGCCGGCATGGGCGGGCGCATACGCCTTCCAGGAGCTGATCTCGCCCTTGCGGGACTGGCGGAAGGAGACGGAGGTGTGCAGCGCCTGCTGGATGGACTGGAACACCACCTCCTGCTTCAGCCCGAGCAGGGTGCCGATGCCGGCGGCGGCGGCGGGGCAGAGATGGGCGATGTGGTCCACCTTGTGCTCATGCAGGCAGATCGCGCGCACCAGGTCGATGTGCAGCTCGTAGGCGGTGGCCAGCCCGCGCACCAGGTCCTTGCCGGACCGCCCCATGGTCTGCGCCACGGCGAGGATCGGGGGGATGTTGTCGCCGGGGTGGGAGTAGTCGGCGGCGAGGAAGGTGTCGTGGAAGTCGAGCTCGCGCACCGCCGTGCCGTTCGCCCAGGCCGCCCATTCGGGGCTGACGGTCGTCCCCGACTTCACGCCGAACACCGTCGCGCCGTCCTTGCGCGCGTGGCCGAGCGCCATGCCGCGGGCGGAGACGACCGGACGGCGGTTGATCGCGGCGATCGCGACGGAGGCGTTGTCGATGATCCGGTTGATGATCATCGCCTGGACGTCCTTCTGGACGGCGACCTTGTCGGTGGCCACGCCAGCCATCTTCCAGGCCAGTTGCTCCTCGCGCGGGAGCAGCGCCTTGGACGGGTGGACCTTCACCGGGTGCTTCTTCACGTCTCTTCCTCTTCCTTCGTGTCGGCTTCGTGCCGCGGGGCGGAACGGGTGCTCCATGCGCCGCGCGGGCGCAATCGTCCAATCCGATCACGCAAGCGGGCCGATATGGATTTCGTATGGAAGCGGGGGTAGAGCGGCACGGCAAGGCTGGGGCAGGCCCGAAGAGAAGAAGCAGGGGCCACACGACGCCATGGATTTCCGGCTCGTCCGACGTCTCGGGCACTTTCTCGCTGTGGCCGAGGAAGGCCATTTCGGCCGCGCGGCGGCGCGGCTCGGCATCTCGCAGCCGCCGCTGACGGCGCAGATCCAGGCGCTGGAGAAGGAGCTCGGCGTCCAGCTGCTCGAGCGCACCGGCAAGGGGGCGCGGCCGACACGGGAGGGCGAGGCGCTGATCCCCCTCGCCCGGCGCCTCGCGCAGGATGCGGGCGAGCTGGAGTCGCTCGCGCGCGAGCTGCGTGCGGGGCGGCACGCGCCGGTCTCGATCGCCTGCGTCACCTCAGCGCTGTTCGACTACCTGCCGCCCCTGGTGCGCGCGCTGCAGGCGGCGCGGCCGGATGCGGCGGTGAGCGTGCGGGAGCTCGACACCACGGATGCCGTGGAGGCGCTGCGGCGCGGCGAGGTGGACCTCGCACTGCTGCGGTTGGAACGCGACCGCCATCCGGTGCGGCTGCGGCCGCTCGGCCGCGACGTGCTGGCCGCGGCGTTGCCGTCGGGCCACCCGCTGGCCGGGAGCAGCGCGCCCCTGCCGCTCGCTTCGCTGGCGGACGAGCCGCTGCTGATCCTGCCGAGGGGCATCAGCCCCGCCTATTCGGATGCGATGGTCGCCGCCTGCCGCGCCGCGGGCTTCACGCCGCGCGTGGTGCGCGAGGTGGGCAGCGCGATGGCGCAGCTCGGCTTCGTCGCGGCCGGGCTCGGCGTCGCGCTGGTGAGCGCGGGGATGGCCCGGCTGCGCCCCCCAGGCGTGGCGTTCCGGGAGCTGGAAGGTCCGATCCATGCGGTCGGCGTCGCACTCGCCTGGAATGCCGAACGGGAGAGCGAGGTGACGCGGCTCGCGCTTGACTTCGCGGAGATGCTGTTCCCCGCGACGGAGGCCGCCTGAGCGTGGCGGGCGCAAGCTCCGCGCTGCTCGGCGCCGGCTTCCTCGTCGGCGTCGGGGCGTCGGGGCTGGCCTGGTGGAGCCAGCCCTACAACGCGCCGGGGCTGCCGGTGGCGCTGACGGGCGTGGCGATGGCGGCGCTGGCGCTGATCTCGGCGCTGCTCGTGCTGGCGCGAGCCGCGGGCGCGTGGCGCGTGCTGGCGGTGATGCTGGGATGCGTCCCGGCCGCGGTGGTGCTGCGCGTGCTCCTCGAGACGTGGCAGGACCCGAGCTCACACAACCTCTGGCCCTTCGAGGTCGTCTTCGGATTACTGCTCGGCATGCCCGCGGTCGCCATGGGCACGGCGGCCGGCGCGCTGGTGCTGTCGCTGTCCGACCGGCGGGGCTGAGAAGCCCGCGCGGGGTGGGCAGCGACGGCGGCGGCGGTTAGCCTCACCTTGTCACCACGCCCAGGCAAGGTTCGCCGCATGTCCGAAGCCGCCCCCTTCGACCTCGTCCTGACCGGCGACGTGGTGCTGTCGGATCGCGTCGTGCCGGGCGGCTATGTCGCGGTGCGCGGGGAGACGATCGCGGCGATCGGCGAAGGCGCGCCGCCGCCGGCGAAGGCCATCGCGGATCATCGCGGCCGGCTGATCCTGCCCGGGCTGGTGGACGGGCACATGCACACATCGTCCTCCACCGGCTGGCCGGGGATCGAGGGGGCGACGATGTCGGCCGCTGCGGGCGGCGTCACCACGGTCTGCGACATGCCCTATGACGTGCCGGAGCCGGTCACCTCGGCCGACATCTTCAAGGAGAAGGTCGGCTGGGTGGAGCGGACGGCGCATGTGGACGTCGCCCTCTACGGCACCATCCGCAAGACCGGCGGGCTGGACGACATCGCGGGGCTGGCGGAGGCCGGCGCCTCGGCCTTCAAGGTCTCAACCTATGAATACGACGCGCACCGCTTCCCGCGCATCGACCATCCGACGATGCTCGCCGCCTTCGCGGAAATCGCGACGACCGGCCTGATGGTCGCGGTCCACAACGAGGACCAGGAGCTGGTGGTGAAGCTGACCGAGGCCGCGAAGGCCGCCGGCAACACCTCGCCCATCTGGCACTGCCGCACCCGCCCCCCGATCACCGAGACGATGGCCGACCTCGAGATCTTCGAGATGGCGCTGGAGACGGGGGCGCATGTCCACATCGCCCATTCCTCCCTCGCCCGCGGCTTCGAGCTCGCGCGGATCTACCGCGGCCAGGGGGCGCGGACCTCGGGCGAGGCCTGCATCCAGTACCTGACGATGACGGAGGAGGACATCGTCCGCCTCCAGGGCTTCGGGAAGTGCAACCCGCCCTTCCGCACGACGGCGGAGGTGGAGCGGATGTGGGGCGCGATGGCCGAGGGGATCGTCGCCTATGTCTCGACCGACCACGCGCCCTGGCCGCGGGCGCGGAAGGAGTACACGGGGGACATCTTCAGCGTCGGCGCCGGGCTGACCGGCATGCAGAGCTTCGCGCCGCTGATGTACACGCTGCTCGTGGAACGCGGCCTGCCACCGACCGTGATGGCGCGCATGTGCTCGGAGGAGCCGGCGCGCTTCCACGGGCTGGATCCGAGGAAGGGCGGCATCCGGCTCGGCGCGGATGCGGATTTCTGCATCCTCCAGCCCGGCGACCACGCCTTCGACGAACGCGAGATCCGCGACCGCGAGGATGCGCGCTGGTCGCCCTGGCACGGGCGGGTGATGAAGGCGCGCGTCGCGGCGACCTGGCTGCGCGGGACGCAGGTCTGGGACGGGCAGCAGGTGCTGGCGAAGCCCGGCAGCGGGCGCTTCGTGCCGCGGCAGCACCGCCGCTCGGCGCTCGACGCGTGAGCGGGCAGTCCCCCGCGCCCCGCCGTGCCGGCATCTTCGAGCCGGAGGTGGACGAGGCGCTGCGCAGCCGCATGTCGACGCCCTTTCCCGAGGCGCGGGAGATGCTGCGCGAGCGCCTGCCTAAGCCGCCGCCGGAACCGGCGGTGCGCTGGACGCCGCTCGCCATTCTCGGAGTCGCGACCCTGGCGACGGTGGGGCTGGGGCTCATCGGCGTGATGGCGCTCGGCCTGCCGCTCGCGATGGTCGGCGGCAAGGCGGCGATCATCCTGCCGATCCTGGCGATCGCCCTGCTGATGCGGGGGCGGCGCTGATGCCCGACCCGCGCATCCCGCCCCTGCCCCGTGCGGCGATGCCGGAGCGCTGGCGGGTGGCGGCGGAGACGGCGGATGCGGTGCGCGGCGAGGCGACGCTGATCGAGGTGCTGGCCCAGGCGCCGGAACTGCTCGGCTGGTACTATGACGGCTTCTATGCCGAGGTCTTCTTCAAGGGCCGCGTCGAGCGCCGGGTGAAGGAGCTGCTGCGGCTGCGGCTGTCCACCCTGCACGGCTGCGCCTTCTGCAACCGCGGCAACACGCGCTCGGCCGAGGAGGCGGGCGTGACGCAGGCGCAGATCGCGGCCATCGGCGACCCCGCAGCGCCGGTCTTCGACGCGCGGGATCGCGCCGTCGTGAGGCTCGCGGACGAGATGGCGCTGCCGAACATGGCGGGCGAGGTGACGCCCGCCCTCGCCGCCGAGCTGCGCCGCTTCTTCACCGAGGCCGAGATGGTGGAGCTGGCGATGGTCGCCGCTGTGCTGACGGGCATGGCGAAGATGCTCTTCGTCTTCGACTTGGTGAGCCGGGAGGCGAACTGCCCGATCGGGCCGGGGGCGCGGGGCTGACGGCCCCTGCCCCGCGCGCTACACCGCGGCGATGTCCGACCGCCCGAAGCACCAGCGCTGGATCAAGCGGCCGCCGCGACCGTCGCGCGCCGCGCCACCGCGCGAGTCGCGGGACCGGCCGGGGATGACGCAATTCGTGCTCGCCTGCGGCTTCGGGCTGCTGTCGGGCCTGCTCGGCGCAACGGTCGGGCCCTCGGTGATCCCGGACCGGCCGGGCATGGGCGGGCTCTTCGCCGGGCTCGGCTTCGTCGCGGGCTTCATCGGCCTGTGGCGGGGCTTCGGCGGAACGCGCCAGGACATACGGGACCTCTTCCGATGAGCCGCACTCTCACGATCGCGGGCGCCCAGATGGGGCCGACGCAGCGCGCCGACAGCCGCCAGGCGACGCTCGCGCGCATGATCGCGCTGCTCGAAGGGGCGGCGGCGCGCGGCGCGAAGCTCGTCGTCTTCCCCGAGCTCGCCTTCACCACCTTCTTCCCGCGCTGGCCGATGGACCGCGACGACCCGGAGCTGCTCGGCTGCTTCGAGACGGCGATGCCGAACCCGCGCGTCCAGCCGCTGTTCGACCGCGCGCGTGAGCTCGGCGTCGGGTTCTATGTCGGCTATGCCGAGCTGACGCCGGAGGGGCAGCGCTTCAACAGCGCCGTCACCGTCGGGCCGGACGGCGCGATCCTGCTGAAGTACCGCAAGGTGCACCTCCCGGGCTCCGACCATGTGAAGCCCGGGCAGCGCTACCAGCAGCTCGAGAAGATGTATTTCGAGTATGGCGACCTCGGCTTCCCCGTCGCACGCGGGCCGGAGGCATGGGGCCGGCCGGTGCTGGGCATGCTGGTGTGCAACGACCGCCGCTGGCCGGAGGGGTGGCGCGTGCTGGGCCTCGGCGGCGTCGAGCTGGTGATGGTCGGCTACAACTCCGCCGCCTATGATCCGAACGGGGGCGAGGGCGAGAGCGCGGAGCTGCGCAGCTTCCACTCGACGCTCGCCGCGCAGGCCAATGCCTACATGAACGCGACCTGGGCGGTGGCGGTGGCGAAGGCCGGGGTGGAGGACGGCGCCGGGCTGATCGGCGCGTCCGGCATCGTGGACCCGAACGGCGTCGTGGTGGCGCAGGCGAAGACGCTCGGCGACGAGGTGATCGTGGCGGAGGTGGATTTCGACGCCTGCCGGCAGGGCAAGGAGAAGATGTTCAACTTCGCCCAGCACCGCCGGCCGCAGCATTACGGCGCCATCGTCGAGAAGGTGGGCGCGACGCCGCCGGCGTGAACCGGCGTGAAGGAGGGGGACGACTGCTTCGTCCTCCGCAGCCCCCTCTCCCAACCAGCCGGCGTAAGCGGCAGCAGGCTGCCGCAACTTTGTCGTCCGACGGCCTTGGCGTCGAACCTCCTGCGAAGGGAGAGGGCTTCTGGCGGAGCTCGTCAGAAGCGGTAGCGGTAGCCGATCATCAGGACGTTGGAGCCCTCCCACACGCCGTTGAAGCTGCCGAAGATGCCGCTGCGGTGGGCGTAGCGGATCGCCACCTCGTGCTGCGGGGCGGAGGGCAGCGCGAAGGCGATCTCGGGCGAGAAGAAGTGCAGCACCTTGGAGCGGTTCGGCTCCGGCCGCGCCGCGGTGCCCGTCTCGACCTCCGGCAGGCGGTTGATCCAGTGCAGGCCGGTGGAGAGGCCGAAGCTCGTCAGCAGCGTGTCGCGCCAGGGGAAGCCGTCGAAGCGGACGTAGAAGGCGCCCCAGGCCTCGGGCGTGTCGGTGCCGGAGCGGTAGCCGGCGCCGACCTCGCCATCGAGGGTGAAGTGGGTCCAGAAGCGGGTGACGCGGCCGCTGTAGGTGATGCCGCCGAAGGTGTCGCCCCAGTTCGCGTTCCAGGGCTGGGTGGCGATGTCGCGCAGGATGCCGTCCTCGGCCGCGCGGCCATACCAGATGCCGATGGCGCGGTCGCGCTGGTCCTGGACTGCGCGCGGGTCGCCGGGCCGGAGCTGCGCCTCGGCCGGCGCAGCGACAAGACTGGCGAGGAGGGCTGCCGCACAGGCCGCCTTGAGCAATGACTTCACGGATCCGTGTCCCCTGACGCGCCGTCCCTAGAGGCTGCACACCGTCCCGACAAGGGCGCGCGGCACCGGCGGGCTGGTCGTCATGCGGGCGGCACGCTTATGTCGTCGCCTTCCTCGCCTGCAGGGACACCGTTGCATGTCGCGCCGCCTCCTCGTTGCCGCCGCCCAGATGGGCCCGATCCAGAAGGCCGAGGGCCGGGACGTCGCCGTCGCGCGCATGGTCGCGCTGATGGAGAAGGCCGCGCGGCGCGGGGCGGAGGTGGTGGTCTATCCCGAGCTCGCGCTGACCACCTTCTTCCCGCGCTGGTACCATGAGGACCTCGCCGAGGCCGACCATTGGTACGAGCACGCCATGCCGTCCAACGCGACCGCACCGCTGTTCGACGCGGCGCGGCGGCTGAACATCGGCTTCCACCTCGGCTACGCGGAGAAGACGCCGGAGGGGCGGCGCTTCAACACCGCGATCTACGTGCATCCGTCGGGGCAGGTCGCGCTGAAGTACCGCAAGGTGCACCTGCCGGGGCATGCGGAGTACGACCCGGTGCGCCGCGTGCAGCACCTCGAGAAGCGCTACTTCGAGCCCGGCGACCTCGGCTTTCCCGTGGTGCGCGCGCCGGTGGGTGCGGCGGGGGCGGTCAATATCGGCATGATGATCTGCAACGACCGCCGTTGGCCCGAGGCGTGGCGGGTGCTCGGGCTGCAGCAGGTCGAGCTGGTGATGCTCGGCTACAACACGCCGAGCCTCAACATGGAGAATCGCGGCTTCGAGGCGCATCACCTGCGCGTCGCCCACAGCCACCTCTCGATCCAGGCGGGCTGCTACCAGAATGCCTGCTTCGGCGTCGGCGTGGCGAAGGCGGGGACCGAGGACGGGCATGAGCTCTTCGGCCACTCGATCATCGTCAACCCGCAGGGTGAGATCATGGCCCAGGCCACGAGCTGGGACGACGAGGTGATCACCGCGGAGTGCGACCTCGGCATGTGCGAGCTCGGGCGCGGCACGATCTTCAACTTCGCCCGGCACCGCCGGCCGGAGCACTACACGCGCATCACGTCCCAGGTGGGGAGCGAGCCGCCGCCGGTCTGGGAGCCGCGCTGACGCCGCGGGGCGAGGCGCCGCGGCGCCCCCCTCAGTGCAGCTTGCCCTTCCTGACGATCTTCACGCCGAGGCCGCAATGGTCGGTGACGGTGACCGCGCCTGAGGACTGCGAGAGATAGGCCACCTCCTCGACCGAGCAGATGTCCGAGCGATAGACCGCGACGTCGTAGATCTGCGTGCCGGCGCTGTTCGTCCCGCCTTGCGTGACGAGGTAATTGTCCACTGGCGAGATCTTCTTGCCCTCGAGGGCATTCCGGTAGCTGCCGGTGTTGAAGCTGCTGTTCAGCGCCATGACGGTGTGGCCGGCGCTGGGCTGGTTGGTGTCCCCGATCACGAGGTGGATCTGCTGCCCGCCAATGGCCGCGGCGATGCCGTTGTAGAATTGCGAGGTCGCGCCCTGGCTTCCGGCGAGCTTGTTCGGGACGTGGACGAAGGCAACGACGAGGCCGCCGACTCCGTAGACGACGAAGCCAACGCCGGCGGCCAGCACCGCGAGCTGCGAGGCGACGGCGGTCTGCGAGATCACCGTGAAGGATTGGCTCGCCTTGGAATTCGCATGGGCGGAGACCTTGACCGCCGGATCGCTGATCATCCCGCCGAAATCGCCATGCGAGGCGTCGAGCTCGCCGACGGCCATGACGTCGGGCATCTGGCCGAAGCTGCGGTAGAAGTTCTGCCAGGCGAGCGTTATCTGCGTGCCGAAGACGGTGTGGCTGCCATGCGAGCCGGGGCCGAGCGCCTCGATCGGCCGCAGATGCGCGGGGCCTTCGACCGGCACGACCAGGTTGTCGGGTATGGTCGGAAGAACCAGCGCGCCGTGCCGCTCGCTCGTCACCCGCGCATTCGTCTGCTTCGTGAAGTGCTGGTTGCTGATCGACTTCAGGTTATGCGTCGTCGAGGAGTTCGCGTTGAAGGACTGGTACGCAATGACCGGCATCGCCGCCCTCCCCTCCGCGGCACGGCCGGCTTGCGAAGCCGCGCAGCGCCCGATCCAAGGCCGATGCGCAACGGTATCATCCCGCGTCGTGGTTGAGAACGGGCAAGCCGCCTCGCCCGTCCGGGGCGGCGCTACGGGTCGCGCGCCGCCACCACCGCCTGGATCGCCAGCGCCGCGGCAGCCTGGCAGGGCTCGATGACCGGCACACCGCAGGCCTGCTCCACCGCCCTGCGGTGGCCGGCCATGCCGGCGCAGCCGAGGACCACCGCCTCCGCGCCCTCCGCCACCATCCGTCGTGCGGCGGCGAACAGCGCCTCGCGCGGGGCGACCGGGTCGGTCAGCGTGTCCATCGGAAGGTTCAGCGGGATGTGCCCCGACACCCGCGACTCGACGCCCATCGCGGCGAGGCTGCGGCGCTGGCGCTGGATGGACGGCGCGGCGAAGGCGATGATGCCGAAGCGGTCGGCGCGGGCCAGCGCCGCGGCGATGGCGCTGCGCAGCGGGCCAAAGACCGGCGCGCGCGTGACGGTCCGCACCGCGTCCACGCCCGGGTCAGAGACGCAGGCGATGACGTAGGCGGCGGCGGACTCGCGCTCCGCCAGCCGACAGAGCGGCTCGGCGACCGAGAACCAGTCCCGCCATGTGACGACGGCGGGCGGCCCGCCCTCCAGTTGCAGCACCTCGAGCCGCGGCAGGCCGGGCGCGGCGAAGCCGGCCAGCGCGGCGGCGATGCCCGCGGTGCAGGAGGCGGTGGAGTTCGGGTTCACCACAAGGATGCGCTCGGGCATGGACCCCTCCTGGCGGCGCGGCGTTGGCGGAGCATCCGGGAGGCCCCGCCAGGGTGCAAGCCGACCGGGCGCAGGCCGTGCTTGATCGGGGGCCGCGCCCGGCTCATGATGCACTGCACAATGGCGCTGCCTCTGCGGGAAGGTCAGCGGGCGGAAGGGCCGCCCGCGTCGCCCGCCCCCACACCCCGGGGGCCAGAACGCCGGAAGGAACGCCTCATGCGCTGGGAGCCCGATCGCTCGGCACCCGCCCTGCCCTATACGCCGCCGGAGAGCTTCTGGACGGCGGTCGGGCGCGGCGCGCGCAACCGCTGTCCGGTCTGCGGGATCGGCAGGGTCTTCGACGGGTACCTCAAGCTGGTGACGGCCTGCTCGAATTGCGGGGCGCCGCTCGGGCGGCTGCGGGCGGATGATGCGCCGCCCTACTTCACCATCTTCATCGTCGGCCACCTGCTGGTGCCGCCGGTGCTCTGGGTCGAGAAGGCCTATCAGCCGGCCATGTGGCTGCACATGGTGGTCTGGCTGCCGCTCTTCACGCTCGCCTGCATCCTGTTGCTCCGCCCGATCAAGGGCGCGACGGTAGGCTGGATGATGCGGCTCGGCTTCACGGGCGCGGAGCATGGCGGCGATCCGCCCAAGGACAGTCGGTAGGATTGCCGGTAAGGGAGCGCATGGCCGAGAGGGACCTCATCCGCATCGTCCTGCCGGACGCCCAGCCGCTGCCGAGCCCCTATGCCGAGGCGGATCGGCGCCAGGCGGTGGACGACCTGCTGGCCGGCAACCAGTTCCGGCCGAAGGACCTGATCGGCCCTTTCGCCCTGTCGCTGACGGTTCGGGACGGGCGGCTCGGCTTCGACATCCGCGACGCGGAGGACCGGCCGCTGCACGCGCTGGTGCTCGCCCTCGGGCCGTTCCGACGCCTGATCAAGGATTACCACCTGGTGGTGGAGAGCCACGAGAAGGCCGTGGCGGAGGGCGGGTCCGAGGTGCGGATCCAGGCGATCGACATGGGACGGCGGGGCCTGCACAACGAAGGCGCCACGCTGCTGCTGGAGCGGCTCGCGGGCCGGATCGAGCTGGATTTCGAGACGGCGCGGCGGCTCTTCACCCTCGTCTGCGCGCTGCACCAGCGGATCTGACCGGCACGGCGCCCGGCGCAGCGGCTGGTGACGGTTGCACGCGGCGCGCCGGTGTCGCATCTGACGCGGCATGAAGATTGACGGCGTTCCCCATCGCAGCGTCTGGGTGGACCGCGACGACGGCTGGTCGGTGCGGATCTTCGACCAGACGAGGCTTCCCTGGTCGCTCGACATCCTCCGCCTGACGGAGGAGGACGCGGTCGCACATGCCATCCGGTCGATGCAGGTGCGCGGCGCACCGCTGATCGGGGCGGTCGCGGCCTATGGCGTGGCGCTCGCGCTGCGGCGCGACGCCTCCACCGCCAATCTGGACCGGGTCGTGGAGATGCTGGGGCGCACGCGGCCGACCGCGGTGAACCTGCGCTGGGCGCTGGATCGGATGCGGGCGGCGCTGCACAACCTCGCCCCCGCCGACCGCGTCGCGGCGGCCTATGCGGAAGCGGCCGCGATCTGCGACGACGACGTCGAGACCTGCCGGCGGATCGGCGAGCACGGGGTTCCGCTGCTGCAGGAGATCGCGGCGCGCAAGCCGGGCGGGCGGGTGAACGTGCTCACGCATTGCAACGCCGGCTGGATCGCCACCGTGGATTACGGCACGGCGCTGAGCCCGATCTACCAGGCGCACGACCTCGGGCTCGACGTGCATGTCTGGGTGGACGAGACGCGGCCGCGCAACCAGGGCGCGGCGCTGACAGCGTGGGAGCTCGGCAAGCACGGGGTGCGGCACACCGTCGTCTCCGACAATGCCGGCGGGCACCTGATGCAGCATGGCGAGGTGGATATCGTCATCGTCGGGACCGACCGCGTCACGCGTCAGGGCGACGTCGCGAACAAGATCGGCACCTACCTCAAGGCCCTGGCGGCGCGGGACAACGGCGTGCCCTTCTGGGTCGCCCTGCCGCACTCCACGCTCGACACCAGCGTGCGCGATGGCGTGGCGGAGATCCCGATCGAGGAGCGGAGCGCGGCCGAGGTGACGGATCTCACGGGCCGCACCGCCGACGGCCGGATCGAGACGGTGCGGGTGGTGGCGGAGGGCAGCGCGGCGGCGAACCCGGCCTTCGACGTGACGCCCGCCCGGCTGGTGACCGGCCTGATCACCGAGCGCGGGCGGACGGAGGCGTCCGAAGCCGGGCTAGCGGCGCTCTATCCCGACAAGCTCTGACCCGCCGCGCGGCTCGAGCAGCCAGAGGCCGCAGACGAGCGCGACGCCGCCGAGGCCGGCCAGCATCGCAGCGGCGAAGGGCGGCAGGCGGCCGGGGAGCGTCGCATCCCCCATCACCAGCAGCACGGTGAGGAGGATGGAGACGAGGCCGGCAAGGACGAGGCCGAAGGCGATCCGAGGCATTTGGGCGCGGTTCCTTCGCGACATTCGATGCTGCACCTTGTCGCCCGGCAGGCGGGCAGCCTCGCGACGACGCGAAGGCCGGATTGTGGCGCGTCATGCGTGAATTCTTCTCCACTCATGCGGCCGCTGCGTGGCGCGGCGCGCGGCCGGGTGGAAGCATCAGGGCCGGTTGCACAAGGGGAGATCCGATGCGTCACAGCCTGCTCGCGGCCGCCATGGTCCTGGGACTCGCCGGTTCTGCGCTGGCGCAGGGACCGTCCGGGGGCCAGCCGCCGCTCCGCTGCGCGGTGGACGGAACCTTCGCCCCGCATGCCTTCCCGACGCTCCAGGGTGGCGTGCAGGGCTTCAACGTGGACCTGTTCCGCGAGGCGGCGCGTCGGATGGGCCGGGAGCTGGTCGTGGACAGCGCCAGCTTCTCCGGCCTGATCCCGGCGATGAATGCGGGGCGCTACGACTTCCTCTGCGCGCCCACCACCGCGACCGCGGAGCGTGCCGCGAACATGCTGTTCACCGAGGGCTACCTCTACACCGCCTTCCAGTTCGGGATCCGGCGCGGCTCGGCGCCGATCACGAGCCTCGAGGACCTGCGGGGCAAGGCGATCAGCGTGAACAAGGGCAGCGCCTATGACGCCTGGGCGCAGGCCAATGCGGCGCGGCTCGGCTTCACGGTGCAGACCTATGACACGCAGCCGGATGCCGTGCAGGCGGTGGTCTCGGGGCGCGCCTACGCCAATCTCGGCGGCAACACGGTGGTGCGCTACGCCGCGACCCGCGCGCCGCAATTCGTGCCGGACTTCGTCATCCGCGAGACGCGCGCGCATTGGTCGGCGCCGCTGCCGATGGGCGCGACCGAGCTGCGCGCGCAGCTCGAGAACGCGCTGGAGTGCATGAAGCGCGACGGGACGATCGCGCGGCTGTCGCAGCAGTGGTTCGGGACCCCGCCGGCCGCGGACGACGCGGAGAACACGGTCTTCCCGGGGACCGGCGTGCCGGGGCTGCCAGGGTACGACGCCACCCCGCGGGAGCCGCGATGCTGATCCCGAGCTTGCAAGATGCGGCCGGCGCTCTCCTGCGCCGGCCGAGCGGCCGAATGGCCGCCGCGCACAAACCGACCGTCTGGCCTCAGTGAACAGTGGCCTGCGCGAAGCCAAGCGGCCGGAGGCCGCGCCCGGCGTCTGAGGGCATGCACACATGACAGGCTGGGAGGGGTTTGCGTTCAGCTTCCTGAACGCGCGCGTTGCGGCGGAGTACTGGCCGAAGATCCTGGCGGCGATGGGCGTCACGGTCGGGCTCGCCGTGCTGGTGATCGCGGCGGGGCTCGCGCTCGGGCTCGGGCTCGCGGTGCTGCGCTGCCTCGGGCTGCGTGTGGTGAATGCGGCGATCGTAGTGACCGTGGACCTGTTCCGCGCGATGCCGCCGCTGGTGCTGATCGTGCTGATCTATTTCGGGCTGCCGGCGGCCGGGCTCGGCGTGCCGGGATTCTGGGCGACCTGGCTCGCGCTGACGCTCGTGCTCGCGGCCTTCGCGGAGGAGATCTTCTGGGGCTCGATCCGCGCCGTGCCGAAGGGGCAGTGGGAGGCGGGGCGCGCCCTCGGTCTGCGCTTCCTGCCCGTCCTCGGGCGCATCATTCTGCCGCAGGCGATCCGCATCGCCGTGCCGCCGCTGACCAACCGCACCATTGCGATCACCAAGGGCACGGCGCTCGGCTCCGTCGTGGCGGTGCCGGAGATCCTGGGCGCGGCGCAGTCAGGCATGGCCTTCTCCGGCAACCCGACGCCGCTGATGCTCGGCGCCGCCGCCTACCTTGCGCTGTTCCTCCCCGTCGTCGTCGCGAGCCGCTGGGTCGAGACGCGCTTCGCGTGGCGCCGGTAGGCTCGTGTCCGACTTCATCGAAGGCTTCCTGAACGCGGAGATCGCGCGCGCCGCCTGGCCGATCCTCTGGCTCGGGCTGCAGCAGACCGTGAAGCTCGCGCTGCTCACCGTGCCGCTCGGGCTGGCCGCCGGGCTGGTGCTCGCGCTGCTGTCCACGCGGCGCGAAGCCTGGCTGCGCTGGCCGCTCATGGCCGTCATCGACGTCTTCCGCGCGGTCCCGCCGCTGGTGCTGCTGATCCTGCTCTATGCCGGGCTGCCCTTCGCGGGGCTCGACCTCGGCCCCTGGGGCGCGGTCGCGATCGCCTTCCTGCTCAACACCGGCGCCTATTACGCCGAGATCCTGCGCGCCGGGATCGAGAGCGTGCCGCGTGGCCAGGCGGAGGCGGCGCGCGCGCTCGGCCTTAGGCCCTGGCAGGTCTGGGTCTTCGTGGTGCTGCCGCAGGCGGTGCGCAATGTCGCACCCGACCTGCTCGGCAACACGCTGGAGGTGGTGAAGCTGACCTCGATCGCGTCGGTCGTCGCGCTGCCCGAATTGCTGTTCCAGGCACGGCAGGCGCAGAGCCTGACCTTCAACGCGACGCCGATCGTCGTCGCGGCGGTGGTCTATGTCCTGATCCTCTGGCCCGCCGTGCGGCTGCTCTCGCGACTCGAGGACCGCAGGCTCGCCGCGCAGCGGTGAGCGTCAGAGGATCCGGTGCACGTCGTAGATCGGGCCCTGCGGCGGGCGCTGGCCGACCGCCACGGCGAGCACGCGGTTGAGCCATTCGAGCGGACCCGCCCCCGTCTCGAAGCGGATCGCGGTGCGCATGTAGTAGGCGGACGGATCCACCGTCTCGCCCGCCGCCATCCGCGCCAGCACCTCCGGCGGGCCGGCGCGCAGGCCGGTGTAGGTGACGCCGACCAGCTGCCCGTGGTCGGCGCGCAGCACCGCGCGGACATCGAGCCGCGTGCCGCCATCAGGGCCGGTGAGCATCCAGTCCGCGCCGCCGGGCAGCACCTCGCCGCGCATCGCCGGGCCGTCGAAGCGGCCGCCGGTGATGACGCCGACGCGGCGGTCGCCGAGCGGGGTGGGGCCGAGGGCGGTCGGCTCCACGGTCATCTCGACGCGGAAGAGGAACTCGGAGGCAAGCGGGAGCATCAGCGCTGCCGCCAGGGCAGGCCGTCGGCCTTCCAGCCGGCGACGGTGCCGCGATGGCCCTGGGCATCCACCGGGCCCTCGAAGCCGTCGGCGACGTTGAAGGCGTGCGGAAAGCCGGCCCCCTGCGCGGCCTGACCCGCGGCAAGGGAGCGGGCGCCGGAGCGGCAGATGAAGTAGAGCTTCGTCTCCGGCGTCGCCCCGGCGCGGCGGAGGTGCTCGGCGAAGGCGCCGTTGACCCCCATGCTCGGGTAGAGCTGCCAGGGGATCAGCACGGGCTCCTTGCCGAGCTCCGCCAGGTCGGGGACGCCGACGAAGTTCCACTCGGCGTCGGTGCGGCAATCCACCAGCATCGCATCCGCGTCGCGGGCGAGCTCCTGCCAGGCGGCACGGGGCGAAACGTCGGGCACTCCGGCCATGTGTGGTCTCCCGGTTCGGCGTGTCGTTGGCGCGAAGATGGCAACAGCGGCGGGGCGGGACAACCTCCGCCGCGCCGGTGCGCTCCGTGACCGCTTCCGCAGGGACGGGTCAGGCCGTCTCGCGAAAAATCTCGCGACCGATGAGCAACCGTCGGATCTCGCTGGTGCCGGCGCCGATCTCGTACAGCTTGGCGTCGCGCAGCAGGCGGCCGGCCGGGTATTCGTTGATGTAGCCGTTGCCGCCGAGGATCTGGATGGCATCGAGCGCCGCCTTGGTCGCCGCCTCGGCCGCGAAGAGGATGGCGCCGGCGGCGTCCTTGCGGCTGGACTTCCCGCGGTCGCAGGCGCGGGCCACGGCATAGACATAGGCGCGCGTCGCGTTCAGCGCCGTGTACATGTCGGCGACCTTGCCCTGGATGAACTGGAACTCGCCGATGGATTGCCCGAACTGCTTGCGATCGTGGATGTAGGGCACGACGAGGTCGAGGCAGGCCTGCAGGATGCCGATGGGCCCGGCGGCCAGCACCGCGCGCTCGTAATCCAGGCCCGACATCAGCACGCGCACGCCGCCATTCACCTGGCCGAGCACGTTCTCCGCCGGGACCTCGCAATCCTCGAAGACGAGCTCGGAGGTGGGGCTGCCGCGCATGCCGAGCTTGTCGAGCTTCTGGGCGGGGCGGAAACCCTTGAAGCCCTTCTCGACGATGAAGGCCGTGATGCCCTTGGGGCCGGCGTCCGGCTCGGTCTTGGCGTAGACCACCAGCGTCTCGGCGTAGTGGGCGTTGGTGATCCAGAGCTTGGTGCCGTTCAGCACGTAGCGGTCGCCGCGCTTCTCGGCCCGGAGCTTCATGGAGACGACGTCGGATCCCGCGCCGGGCTCGCTCATCGCCAGCGCGCCCAGATGCTCGCCGGAGACGAGCTTCGGCAGGTAGCGGCGGCGCTGCTCCTCCGACCCGTTGATGCGGATCTGGTTCACGCAGAGATTGGAATGGGCGCCGTAGCTGAGGCCGACGGAGGCGGAGGCGCGGCTCACCTCCTCCATCGCGACGGTGTGGGCGAGGTAGCCCATGTCGGCGCCGCCGTATTCCTCCGGCACCGTGATGCCGTGCAGGCCGAGCACGCCCATCTCCGGCCAGAGGTGGCGGGGGAATTCATCGGTGCGGTCGATCTCGGCGGCGATCGGCGCGATGCGCTCATCGGCGAAGGCGCGGACGCTGTCGCGCAGCGCGTCGATCTCGTCGCCGAGATCATGGTCGAGGACCGGCATCTGGTTGGCGGGCATGGCGCCTACTCCTTCGCGGCGAGCTGGCGGCGCAGCACGCCCCTCATGATCTTGCCCGTCGCGGTGAGCGGCAGGGTCTCGGTGAACTCTACCTGTCGCGGATAGGCGTGGGCGGCAAGGCGGGTGCGCACGAAGTCCTGGATCGCGGTTGCGAGAGCGGCGTCGGGCGCGACGCCCGGCTTGGGCACGACCACCGCGGTGACGCGCTCTGTCCGGAGCGGATCGGGCAGGCCGATCACCGCGGCGGTGGCGACGGCGGGGTGGCGGAGCAGGCAGTCCTCGACCTCGCCGGGGCCGATGCGGTAGCCGGCGGAGGTGATCACGTCGTCGTCGCGGCCGAGGAAGGTGAGATAGCCCTCCTCGTCGGCGATGCCGCGGTCGCCGGTGAGCAGCCAGTCGCCGATGAACTTCTCCCGCGTCGCCTCGGGCCGGTTCCAGTAGCCGAGGAACATCACCGGGTCCGGCGCGCGGATCGCGATGGCGCCTTCCGTGCCGGGCGGGACGGGCGCGCCGCCGGGGCCGAGGATCGCGACATCGTGGCCGGGCACGGGGCGGCCCATGGAGCCGGGCTTCACGGGGAAGAGGCCGGCACAGTTCGAGACGACGAGGTTGCACTCGGTCTGGCCGTAGAACTCGTTGATCGTCAGGCCGAAGGCAGAGCTTCCCCAATCCAGCACTTCGGCGCCGAGCGTCTCGCCGCCGGAGCCGAGGCTGCGCAGGCGGTGGCCGAAGCGCGCGGGATCGGGCACGGCGCGGAGCATCTTGAGTGCGGTCGGCGGGATGAAGGCGTTGCGGACGCCGTGCTCGGCCATCAGGCGAAAGGCGTGCTCGGGGTCGAATTTCTGCATGCGGTGCGCGAGCACCGGCACGCCGTGGAACAGCGAGGGTAGCAGCACGTCGAGCAACCCGCCGATCCAGGCCCAGTCGGCCGGGGTCCAGAACAGGTCGCCGGGCTGGGGGAAGCGTTCCTGGGGCAGCTCGACGCCGGGCAGGTGGCCGCGCAGCACGCGGTGTCCGTGGGTGGCGCCCTTCGGGCTGCCGGTGGTGCCGGAGGTGTAGATGATGACCGCCGGGTCGTCGGGGCTGGTGGCGGCGAGGGGGTGGCTGTCCTTCGCGCGCGCCATCTCCGCGTCTAGGTCCAGCGCGCCGGGGCCGCCGCCGGCGGCCAGCACGCAGTGCAGCGCCGGCAGGCGGTCGCGGATGGCGGCCAGCTTGGAAAGGCCCGCCTCGTCGGTGACGAGCGCCGCGGCGCCGCAATCGGCCAAGCGGTATTCCAGCGCGTCCTCGCCGAACAGCAGGAACAGCGGCACGGCGATCGCGCCCATTCGGTAGGCGGCGAGATGGGCGACGGCGGCGTCCGGCGACTGGGGCAGCAGCACGCCGACGCGGTCGCCGCGCGTGATGCCGTGGGCTTCGAGGACATTGGCGAGGCGGCAGGCGCGTCGGTGGAGCTCGTCGAAGGAGATGCGGTCGGTGGCGCCGTCCTCGCGCAGGTGGATCAGCGCGGTGCGGCCGGAGCCGAGCCAGCGGTCGCAGGCGTCGTGGGCGATGTTGCAGCGGGCCGGGATGTCCCAGCGGAAGCGGGCGCGGACCTCGTCGTAGGTGTCGGCTTGCGGGAGGAACGCGGTGGTCATGGGGCGCCGGCCTTCGAACCCCCACCCCGGCCCTTCCCCGCAAGCGGGCGAGGGAGAAGGGGGCGCGTCATGGCATGCGCTTGTCTTCGATGACCACCCCGTCGTTCGGCAACGCGCCGGGTTCTTCGAGGCGGATCTCGCCGCGCAGGCGGGTGATGCCCTGCAGCGACGACACGAGGCTCTCGACCAGGGCTGCATCGCGCGCAGTCGTCTCGACATGCAGCGTCATGGTGTCGCGGCCCGCCGCGCTGCCGACGACGAGGCGCGCGCGGCCGAGGCCGGGATGGGCGCGCATCACCTCGGCCACCTGCTCGGGGCGCACGAACATGCCCCGCACCTTCGTCGCCTGGTCGGCGCGGCCCATCCAGCCCTTGATGCGCGTGCCCGTCCGGCCGCAGGGCGAGGCGCCCGGCAGGATCGCGGAGAGGTCGCCGGTGGCGAAGCGGATCAGCGGGTCGGGGCCGTCGAGCGTGGTGACCAGCACCTCGCCCACCTCGCCCTCCGGCACGGGATCGCCGGTGCCGGGGCGGACGATCTCGACCAGCACGCCCTCGTCCACGATCAGGCCTTCGCGGGCTTCGGATTCGTAGGCGATGAGGCCGAGATCCGCGGTGCCGTAGCTCTGCAGCACGGTCAGGCCGCGATCGGCATAGAAGCTCCGAAGCGCGGGCAGATAGGCGCCGCCGGTGACGTGGCCGAGCCGGAAGCTCGACAGGTCGAGGCCGAGCGCGTCGCCGGCCTCCAGGATCGCCTTCAGGTAGTCGGGCGTGCCGGCGTAGCAGACGGGGCGGAGATGCGCGGCGGCGCGGGCCTGCGCCTCGGTGTTGCCGGGGCCGGCGGGGAAGACGGGGCAGCCGAGGGCGCGCGCGCCGCTCTCCAGCATCATGCCGGCGGGGGTGAAGTGATAGGCAAAGCAATTGTGCAGCAGCATCCCTCGCCGCAGCCCGGTGGCGTGCAGGGCACGGGCGAAGCGCCAGGGATCGGGTGCGTCGGCCTGCGCCTCGTAGATCGGGCCGGGCGAGGCGAAGACCCGGGCGAGGTCGCGCATCGGCGTCACGTTGAAGCCGCCGAGCGGCGGCGTCTCGGCCTGCAGGCGGATGAGCTCCGACTTGCGGGTGACAGGCAAGTGGGAGAGGACCTCGAGGTCCACCACGCCTTCGGGGTGCACGTCGTGCAGCAGGTCGTGATAGGCGGCCGAGAGCTGCGCGCGGGCGATCGCAGCAGGCAACTGCACCGAAAGCGCCGCGGCACGGGCCGAGGCGCTGCGCGTCTCGAGGCCGTCGAAATACCCGGTCACAGCCAGCGCTTCCGTCGCTTGAACGACTTGAGGTTGCGGAAGGACTTACGCTCCGCGCCGTGGCCGCCGAGGTAGAACTCCTTGACGTCCTCGTTGTTCGCCAGCGCCTCCGCGGTGCCGTCCAGCACCACCTTCCCCTGCTCCATCACGTAGCCGAAGGAGGCGACGGACAGCGCCATGCGCGCATTCTGCTCGACCAGCAGGATGGTGATGCCGAGTTCCTCGTTGAGCCGTCGGATGATGCCGAAGACCTCCTTCACCAGGAGCGGCGAGAGACCCATGGAGGGCTCGTCCATCAGGATCAGCTTCGGGCGCGCCATCAGCGCGCGGCCGATGGCGAGCATCTGCTGCTCCCCGCCGCTGAGATACCCCGCCAGCCCGGTGCGTTCCTTCAGGCGCGGAAAATAGGCGTAGACCATCTCGATGTCGCGCTTCACCTCGTTGTCGGAGCGCGTGAAGGCGCCGAGGCGCAGGTTCTCGAGGCAGGTCATGTCGGCGACGATCCGCCGCCCCTCCATCACCTGGAAAATGCCCTTGCGGACGATCTGGTGCGCCTCGATGCCGTTCAGGCGCTCGCCGGCGAAGCGGATGTCGCCGCGGGTGACCTCGCCTTCCTCGGTCTTGAGCAGGCCGGAGATGGCCTTGAGCGTGGTGGACTTGCCGGCGCCGTTCGCGCCGAGCAGGGCGACGATGCTGCCCTTCGGCACGGCCAGCGACAGGCCGCGCAGCACCAGGATAACGTCGTTGTAGACGACCTCGATGTTGTTCACCTCGAGCAGCGGCTCCTCCGCCGGGGGCGGAGGAGCCTTGCGATCGAGGGAAGCGGCCTCGCTCACCAGCCGAGCCAGTCGCGGCGCCGGTCGAGCTCAACCGTCGTCACCGGCTCGAGGCGCATCGTGCCGGCGCGCATCAGCTCGTCCACGCTGCCCTGCGCGGTGTTGCCGTTGACGACGGCGCGGTAGAGCGCGACCCGCATCGTGCCGCGATGGTCCTGGTTGGTGAAGGTCGAGGGGTTGCAGACGCCCTCGAAGCCGGTGGGGACCCAGTCGCGGCGCGCGTAGAAGCCGTCGCGAATGCGCTCGCCGGTGATCTGGCCGCCATTTGCCGCAGCGGTGTCCATCGCCTCCACCATCAGCATCGCCGCGCAGACGCCGGCCAGGTAGTGCACCGGGCGATAGGCGTTGCCGGAGGTGTCGGAGGTGCGGGAGACGGCGCGCACCTGTGCCATGCCCGGCGCGTCCTGGCCCCAGACGGTGGCGGTGCGGACCGGGAAGACGACGCCGTTGGCGGCCGTGCCGGCGGCCTTCATCGCGTTCTCGTCCATGCCCCAGACATTGCCGAGGAACTGCACCTGCACGCCCGCCGTCTGGCAGGCGCGCAGCACCGAGATGTTGGAGCCCGCCGTGTTGCCGAGATAGGCGTAGTTCGCGCCCTGCTGACGGAGCGTCAGGCACTGCGCGGTGTAGTCGCCGGGCGTCAGCGCGAACTGGATCGCCGGCAGCACGTCGAAGCCGAGCTCGCGCGCCAGCGCCTCGCCGGCTTCCTTCGGGCTGTTCGGATAGGGGTGGTTCGCGCCCATGTGGACGTATTTCGGCCGGCCCTGCTGCCCGCGCGCCTGCCAGTCGCGCTGCGCCCAGATGAGCATGCCGCGCAGCGCGTCGGAGTAGGAGGGGCCGTAGAAGAAGTTGAAGGGCGCGGCCTCCACCCCCGGACGGGAGCCCCCGGCGGGGTCGGTCAGCGCGGCGGAGTAGGAGCCGGAGATGTAGGGGATGCGGTCGCGCGTGACGAAGCGGACCAGCGCCTCGGTGTCCACCGTGCCCCAGCCCTGGATGGCGACGACGCGGTCGCGCGACCAGGCTTGGTACTGGCTGATGGCGCGCGGCGCCTGGTATCCGTAGTCGAAGCCGAGCACGTTGAGCTGCCGCCCGCCGATGCCGTTGCGCGACCGGTTCACCCAGGCCAGCGCGTCGCGCACGCCTTCGCCATAGGGGACGCCGACGTCGGAGGTCGGGCCGGAATTGTCCATCAGGTGGCCGACCGGGATCGGCTGCGCCTGCGCGGCGGCGGGCAGCGTCAGGGCCAGCGCGCCCGCGGCGGCCAGCAGGGTCTTGCGTGTGAGCATCTCTTCGTTCTCTCCCCTTGGTTCAGTGTGAGTACGGGTAAAGCTTCCAGTACGCCTTGATGAGGCGCCAGCGCCGCGCCAGCCCGTCCGGCTCGAAGATCAGGAACAGGATGATGGCGGCGCCGAGCGCCATCTCGCGCAGGTAGTTGATCGAGGTGCCGATCCTGAGCGCGCGGTCGATCGCGCCGCCCGAGAGCGCGTCCGCCAAGCCCTGCACGGCCTCGGGCAGCAGCACCATGAAGGCGGCGCCCATCAGGCTGCCCATGACGCTGCCGAGGCCGCCGATGATCACCATGCCCAGGAACTGGATGGAGAAGAGGATGTTGAACGCCTCCACGCTGACGAACATCAGGTAGTGCGCGTAGAGCGCGCCGCCGATCCCGGCGTAGAGGCTCGCGATGCCGAAGCTGAGCGTGCGGTAGTAGGCGAGGTTGATGCCCATGATCTCGGCGGAGAGGTAGTGGTCGCGCACCGCGACCAGCGCTCGGCCGTCCCGCGTGCGCATGAGGTTTGCGGCGCCGACGAACATCACCACGACGAAGAAGAGCACGACGTAGAAGTAGCTCTCCTCCCGGTCGAAGGCGAAGCCGAAGAGGGTCAGCGGCTCCGTGATGCGCCCCGCCACGCCGCCGGTGAACCAGCGGGCGCGGGCGAAGAAGTCCTCCAGGATGAACTGCGCGGCGAGCGTCGCGATGGCGAGGTAGAGGCCCTTCAGCCGCGCAGCTGGAGCGCCGAAAATGAGGCCTACGAAGGCGGTGATCACGCCAGCGAGTGGGATCGAGGCCCAGACCGGGACGTGGAACGCCTCGTGCAGCCAGGCGGAGGCAAAGGCGCCGACGCCGAAGAAGGCGGCGTGGCCGATCGAGATCTGCCCGGTGAAACCGACGAGGATGTTGAGACCGAGGGCCGCGATGCCAAGGATGCCGATGTTGATCATCAGCGACAGCTCCCACCGCCCGAGCAGCAGCGGGCAGAGGCAGAGGATCGCAATGCCGAGGATCACCGCGACGCGGCTGTTGCGCGTCGGAAAGATCGTCGTGTCGGCGGCATAGGTCGTGCGGTAGTCGCCGGCCGGAGCGAGCGAGACGGTGGCCATGCCTCGCTACACCCGCTCGATGTTCTTGGTGCCGAAGAGCCCGTAGGGCTTCAGCATGAGGATCAGTACCAGCGCGTAGAAGGGCGCGATCTGGAACATGTTGCCCCAGTTCAGCCATTGGCTGTCGACGTAATGCGCCCAGTTCTCGAGCAGCCCGATGATGATGCCGCCCAGCACCGCGCCGAGGATCGAATCCAGCCCGCCGAGGATCACCGCGGGGAAGACCTTGATCCCGTAGAAGGACAGCGCCGAGGAGACGCCGTTCACCACGCCCACCACGACGCCCGCGACCGAGGACACCACCGCCGAGATCGCCCAGGACATCGCGAAGACCTTCGGCACGGAGACGCCGAGCGACTGCGCGACCTGCTGGTCGAAGGCGGTCGCCCGCATCGCCAGCCCGTGCTTCGAGGAGGTGAAGAACCAGGCGAAGGCGATCATGATCAGCAGCGAGATGCCGAGCGAGAGCAGGTAGACCGTCTGCACCTCGAGCCCGAGGATCTGCACGCGCTCGGTCGCGAAGATCGGCGGGAAGGGCTTGGCGAAGACGCCGAAGATCCACTTCATCAGCGCCTGGAAGAAGATGCCGAGCCCGATCGTCGCCATGATCACGCTGATCACAGGCTCGCCGATCAGCGGCCGCAGGACGACGACCTGCAGCACCAGGCCGAAGACGGTCATGAAGGCGAGGGTGAAGAGGAAGCCAGCCCAGAAGGGCAGCTGCCAGTCGGTCAGGAACCACCAGCAGACCCAGGCGCCCACCAGCAGGAACTCGCCCTGGGCGAAGTTCACCACCTGCGACGCCTTGTAGATCAGCACGAAGCTCATCGCGACCACGCCGTAGAGCGCGCCCACGATCAGCCCGTTCAGCGTCAGCTGCACCAGCAGGCTCAGATCCACGCGCGCTCCCCCCTTCCCTACTCGGCCGCCAGCGCGGGACGGGCGGCGTCCATGCGCACCACGGTGAGCGTGGTGCGGATGCGCTGCTTCGTGCCGTCCTGGAAGGTGATGGTGGTGTCCACCGGGATGGCGGGATCGCCGCGGTAGATCGCCTCGATGATGTCGCCGTACTTCTGCGCGATGACGCCGCGGCGGACCTTGCGCGTGCGCGTCAGCTCCTCGTCGTCGGCGTCGAGCTCCTTGTAGAGCAGGACGAATTCCCGGAGCTGCTGGGCCGGCGGCAGGGTCGCGTTGACCTTGGCGACCTCGGCCCGCAGCAACTCGAGCACCTGCGGCTTGGCCGAGAGGTCGGAATAGGTGGTGAAGGCGATTCGGTTGCGCTCCGCCCATTTGCTGACGATGGGGAAGCGGATGCAGATCATCGCGGCGAGGTGCGGCTTGCCGGCGCCGAGCACCACGGCCTCGGCGATATAGGGGCTGAACTTCAGCTTGTTCTCGATGTATTGCGGACTGAAGCGGTCGCCGCCCGTCGTCTCGGCAATGTCCTTGATGCGGTCGATGACGACGAGGCGCCCGTCCGGGCGGCGATAGCCGGCATCGCCGGTGTGCATCCAGCCGTCGCGGATGTCGGGCACGTCGTCGAGGCCGAGATAGCCGCTGAACATGTTCGGGTGCCGCGTCACGATCTCGCCCACGCCATTGGCATCGGGCTGATCCACCTTCAGCTCGATCGTCTCGTCGAAGACCACGCCGACGCTGTCGAAATCCACCTCGCCGGCGCGGTGCAGCGTGTAGGCGCCGAGCAGCTCGGTCTGGCCGTAGAGCTGGCGGAGCGGCACGCCCATCGCCTGGAAGAAGCGGAAGGTGTCGGGGCCGAGCGCCGCACCGCCCGTCGCGGCCGAGGTCAGGCGGGAGAAGCCGAGCCGGTCGCGCAGCGCGCGGAACAGCAGCGTATTGGCCGCGCCGGAGCGCGTGCCCTTGTCCACCGCGTCCAGCCCCATCTTCATGCCGAGGTCGAACATGCGGCGCTTGAAGGGCGAGGCGTCCATCACCTTGGCGCGCACCTCGGCGGCGAGCGATTCCCAGACGCGCGGCGCGAAGAGCACGAAGGTCGGGCCGATCTCGCGGAAATCGGCCATCATCGTCTCGGGCTCCTCGACGAAGTTGACCTTCATGCGGGAGATCAGGCCCCAGCCGAGGACGTAGATCTGCTCCATGATCCAGGGCAGCGGCAGGACGGAGACGTATTCGTCACCCGGGCCCTTCGGATCGGCCTTGAGGTAGGCGCGGCAGTGCCGGACGAGCGCGCCCGAGGTCAGCATGGCGAGCTTCGGCCGCGCCGTGGTGCCGGAGGTGGTGCAGAGGATGGCGATGTCCTCCGCGCGCGTCGCCGCGACCATCTCCTCGTAGAGGCGCGGCTGACCGAGGCCGTGCTCCAGGCCCTGCTTCATCAGCGTCTCGAGCGGCAGCAGGCGCGGGTCGGAATACTTCCGCATCCCCCGCGGATCGGCATAGACGATGTGCTGCAGCGTCGGCACGCGGTCCGAGATGTTGAGCAGCTTGTCCACCTGCTCCTCATCCTCGGCCAGCACGATCTTGGCGCCGGCATAGGCGAGCAGGTAGGCGACCTCGTCGTCGAGAGCGTCACGGTAGATGCCCAGGGACCGGCCGCGCACGGCATGCGCCGCGATCTCGCCCATGACCCATTCGGGCCGGTTGTCGCCGATCAGCCCGACGACGTCGCCCTCTCCTACGCCGAGGCGGGCGAGGCCGAGCGCGATGGCGCGGGTGCGTTCCTGGTACTCGGACCAGGTGAGGCTGCGCCAGATGCCGAACTGCTTCTCCCGCAGCGCGACCTCGGCGCCGTGCTGCGCGGCGTTGTGCGCAAGCAGCTTGGGCAGCGTGTCGAGGTCGGTGCCCGTCACGCGACCTCCTCCGCCGCCGCCGGCACGTCGTCGGCCTCGCCCAGATAGGCGCGGCGGACCTGCGGATGGGCCATCACCTCTTCCGGCGAGCCCTCGGCGATCCTGCGGCCGAAATCGAGCACCATGACGCGGCTGCTGATGTCCATCACGACGCCCATGTCGTGCTCGATCATCAGCACCGTCATGCCCCACTCCTCGTTGAGGTCCACGATGAAGCGGGCCATGTCCTCCTTCTCCTCGAGGTTCATGCCCGCCATCGGCTCGTCCAGCAGGATGAGCTTCGGCTTCACCGCCATGGCGCGCGCCAGCTCCACGCGCTTGCGGAGCCCGTAGGGCAGCGTGCCGGCCGGCGCCTTGCGGACGTGCTGGATCTCGAGGAAGTCGATGATCTCCTCGACCTCGCGGCGGTGCTCGAGCTCCTCGCGCTGCGCGCCGCCGATCCAGTAGAGCATGCCGCGCAGGAAGCCGGTCTTCAGCAGGTGATGGCGCCCGACCATGATGTTGTCGAGCACGCTCATGTGCCCGAACAGCGCCAGGTTCTGGAAGGTGCGGCCGATGCCGAGCGACGCGCGGCGGTTCGGCCCGAGCCGCGTGATGTCGTGCCCCTCGAAGCTCACGCGCCCCTCGGTCGGCCGGTAGCGCCCCGAGATGCAGTTCACCATGGAGGTCTTGCCGGCGCCGTTCGGGCCGATGATCGAGAAGATCTCGCCGCGCCGGACGTGGAAGGACACGTCGGTCAGCGCCTTCACGCCGCCGAAGCGCAGGCTGACACGGTCGGCCGCTAGGATCGGCGTGTCTTCCGCCACCCGGACGTGCTCCCTTCGACGTGTTACGCGTCTTGAGGAAAGTCTAGCGGCCCCGTATGCGATGCGGCAACCCGGACCGCGTCAGGCCCGGCGTTCGGCCCGGAGGCGAATGGCCAGGGGCGGGTCGTCGGTGGCGAAGATATCGACCCCAAGGTCCAGCATGCGCCGGATGGATGGTTCGTGATTGGCGCCCCAGGTGCCGATTCCGATCCCCGCGGAGCGCAATCGCGCCACCAGCGCCGCATCCAGCACGCTTTCGTGCATGCCGACTTCCGGGAAGCCGTTCGCGCGCGCCACCGAGATCACGCCGTCGAGGCCGATATCCGTAAGCGTCGGGACCTCGACGAGCCAAGCGACGCCGGCGAGCCCGCCGGCTGCCTGCGCTTCCGCCATCGTCCCCGCATTGAATCCGATGATCCAGGCGCGTTCGCGCTGGCGCGCCGCATCCAGCCGCGCGAGCGTCCGGCCCACGATGCCGGGATAGGGCCGGCGGGCGCCGTCGCCCTTGATCTCGATGCGCGGGGCGACCGCACTCGGCCCGAGGATGGCGAGGTAGTCGGCGAGCGTCGGCGGCGCCTCGCCCGCCGTGCCGCGCACGCGAAGCTGCGCAAGCTGCGCGGCGGTGCGCTCGGCCACCGGCCCCGTCGCATCGGCCATGCGGTCGAGCGTGGCGTCATGCATCACCACCACCTCGCCATCGGCGGTCATGTGCACGTCACACTCCGCCTGCTCGACCGCGAGGCGGGCAGTTTCCCGGAAGGCGCGCGCGCTGTTCTCGGGCCAGAGAAAGACGCCGCCGCGATGCGCGGCGATCAAGGTTGCGTGTCCCATGGCCGCATGGTGAACCGGCGGGGAGCGCGAATCCAGACGGGGACGGAACCGTTGCTGGTCCCGCGCGCTCTGCCCCGCGCCGGGGGGTGCTCCGCATGCCGCGGCGTCCAGACCGTCTTGCCCAAGGGACCCCGCTTGCGCCTTCCCTACTCCCGCTCTCCGTCCTGGGTGCTGGCGGAGACGGCGACCTCTGCCGTCTTCTCGTTGCTCTCGATGCTTGTCATCGGCCGCGTGATCGGCCCCGAGGCGGCAGGCGTCGGCATGATCGCGATCGCCGCCTTCGCCCTGCTCGACCTGCCCGGGGCGACGCTGTTCACCGATGCGTTGATCCAGCACCGCAAGCTCACGCCCCGCCACGCCGCGAGCGCCCTGACCGTCGCGTTCCTGGTTGGCGCCACCGCGGGCGGCGTTCTGGCGCTGGGTTCGCCCGTGCTCGCGCGCTGGTCGGGCGCCCCCGGCGTCGAGGTGCTGTGCTACGCGCTTGCACCGCTGCTGCCGCTCTCGGCCTTCGCGGGGGCGGCGTCGGGCCTCGTGCTGCGGGAACACCGCTTCGCGCTGCTCGCCTGCCGGGTGCTGATCGGCCAGCCGCTGGCGCTGGCGATCGGGCTGTGGCTTGCGGCCGAGGGACATGGCGCCTGGGCCATGGTGGGCAACCAGGCGGTGGCGTCGCTCACCAGCTTCTTCCTCATGCTGCTCGCCGGGCGAACCGCGCTGCGCATCGGCTTCGAGCGCGCGGCGCTCGCGGAGCTATGGCCGGTGGCGATCCCGCAGGTGATGGCGGTGGTCGTGCTGGTTGGGCGCTACCGGCTGTTCCTCCTCGCCCTCGGTCTCGCCGCAACAGAGGCGGTGGTGGCGATCAGCCACTTCGCCTTCCGCATGCTGGACGCCGCGTTGATCGTGGTGTGGCAATCCACCGGACGCATCGCGATGCCGCGGCTCTGCGCGATGCAGGGCGACCGGGAGCGGATGGCGGAAGCCTTCGGAGACCTCGCGCAGCTGCAGGCGCTGCTTGGCATGCCGATGGCCGCCGGCATCGCCCTGACCGCGCCCTACCTCGTACAGGCCCTGCTCGGCCCGGCCTGGAGCGGTGTCGCGGAGGCGGCGCAGATCGTCGGCGTCGCCGCGCTGCTCACCTTCGTGCACGGCGACACGATCAGCCTGTTCGTGGCGCGCGGGAAGGCGCAGTGGAACCTCTACATCAACCTCGTCGCGCTGGCGGTCGCGCTGTCCGCGCTCGTCATCCTGCAGCCGCGCACGCCGAGCGCGGCGGCGCTCGCCTGGGCCTCGCAGAGCCTGTTGCTGCCGCCGCTGCTGACCTGGCTCGTGCTGCGGGAGGTGGGGCGGCCGCTGAGCTGGCTGGTCGGCCGGATCGCGCCGGCGCTCGTCGGGACGGCGGCGATGGGGGTGGCGGTGCTGACCTTCGAGTCCCTCGTGCAGCTCCCGGCCGGGCCCGAATTGCTCGGCTCCGCCGCGATCGGCGCGGCGGTCTACGTCGCGGTCGCCTGGGCGATGCTCGGCGGCCGGCTGCCGCGCGCGCTGCTGCCGCAGCCCTCCCCGACGCCCGCCTGACGCGTCAGGTCAGGACCACGCGCGGCAGCGGCTCGGCCAGGCGCCCGCCCCAGCCGCGCAGCGCCTCGAGCTCCTCCGGACGCGGGCGCGGGGCCGTCCAGCCGAGCAGCAGCACGAAATCCGGCTGCTCCTCCAGGAGCGTCGAGGGCGGTAGGACCGGGATCCTGCTGGTGGGCAGCAGCAGCCCATGCCGGCCGGGCAGCGGGTCCACGACGAAGGGCAGGAGCTCCGGCCCGACGCCGCAATAGGACAGCAGCCTGTCGGCGCCGGCCGCCGCGCCATAGCCGGCGACCCGCCGGCCGGCGCCGCGAAGCCCGATCAGGAAGTCGAGGAGGGCGCATTTCGCCGCCGTGACCTCCGCGCCGAAGCGGCGCCTGCGCGCTGCCAGTTGGAGCCCGGCCTCCGCTTCCGCCTCGCGCCAGGCGGCGACGGCGGGGGAGACGGGCTTGCCCTGGTCCTCGGCATGCCGGATCCAGGCGCGCAGCGCCGCTTCCTCACCGCGGACCTCCTCGATGTCGAAGACCGCGAGGCCGTGTTCGGCAAGCAGCGATTCGAGCGTGGCGAGCGAGAAGTAGGAGCGGCGCTCGAGCCGGATTGCGTCGAAGCGGCACCCGCCGACCAGCCGGAGAAGGTCCGGCAGTTCCACCACGAGCGTGCCGCCCGGCGCGAGCAGGACGCGCCACCCGGACGCGAGGTCGTGCGGGTCCTCCACCTCGGCAAGGAGGCGCCGGGCGCAGATCAGCGCCGGAGCATGGCCGACGCCGCGCAGGCGCCGCGCGAGGGCGCTGCCGAAGGCGGCGGGCGCGCTGCCGCGGCGGTGGCGCTGCACGGGTCCTTCCGGGAGCGCCAGCACCGCGACGCCGGAGGCGGCGAGACCGGCGACCAACGCCTCCTCCCCGGCGCCGAGGACCACGGCATCTGCGCTGGCCCCGAGCCCAAGGCGTGCGACGAGGATGGAGGCGAGCTGGCGCCCGCCGCAGGCCGGAGAGGGGCGGGCGGCGCGTCCCGCCTCGGCCGCGGGCTCCTGGTCGGCGAGTTGGACCAGCCCGCATTCGGAACAGGCTAGCGCGCGCAGCGGGTGCAGGGCGACGGGCGACATCGACTCGCCGATCGGGATGGCGGCATCGCCCGCGGCGGCGAGGCCGAGTTCCGCCAGCGTCTCCGCCACCGGCGCCCCGCAGCAACGGCATGAGGGGAACCGCCAGCCGAGGCGCGACAGCAGCAGGGCGGAGGGCGCATGGCCGGCGTCGCGCATCGCGCTCAGCCGCTCCTCGAGGGCGCCGCGTGGGGGCCGTCGACGGCGCCGCGGCCCAGCCTCTTGCGTCTCACCATCCGACCGAGCCCCTGGCCCGTTCCTTGCCCGTCATGAGCGGAACGACACCGCAAGAGCGGCGGGCCTGTAGAGCGGTTTCGCCTCTCACGCGAATGGGATGGCCACTGAGGGCGGCAGGGTCGCTCCAACCCTGTTGAGCTTCACGCCTTGCGTGCCAGATGGGCCCTGCCCGTCGGGTGGCCTCGGCGCCGCCGAGCGGGAACCGCAACCTTCAAAGAACGCTGGCGTTCGCGAGATGCAACGAGGCGGGGACACGACACACGGAATGCACGCGCGGTCTTCCGCCCCCGATCTGCTGCAGGACGCGGCTGCCGACCCGGGCGGTGCTGAGGCGGCGCCGGCTATCGCCGGGTCCCACCGCGCCGGCGCGCGCGCGCTTCCGCACGGCCTGCGCACGATCGGCGCACCGCCCGCGCCCGCCACCGGGGAGGTCCTGGCGCTCATCGTGGCGCGGGAGGAGGCGCTGCGCCTGCCGGATGCGCTGGCCGCGGCGCGCGCCATCGGCGTCGACCGCGCGATCGTCATCGACAACGGCTCGGGCGACGCGACACGGGAGATCGCGGCGGCGGCCGGGGCACATGTGATCCTGGCGGAGGAGGACTACGCCGCCTCGAATTTCGGGGTGACCTGGACCAACGCCGTGCTCGACGCCTTCGCGCGCGGCCACTGGGTGCTGGTGGTCGACGCGGATGAGCAGCTCGTCTTCCCCGGCTGCGAGCGGGTCGGGCTGCGGGCGCTGACGGCGCATCTCGACGCGCTCGGCAGCGAGGCGCTGCGCACCGTGATGCTGGACTGCTTCCCCGCAGGCCCGCTGGCGGGTTGCGAGTATCGCAGCGGGATGAAGCTGCCCGAGGTCGCGGCCATGTTCGAGGCGCCGCGGCTGCGCAGCGAACCCATCCCGGAGTTCCCCTACAGCCTCGATTATGGCGGCATCCGAGAGAGGCTGTTCTTCCCGGAGGCCGATCCAGGGCGGCCGACGCGCTGGCTCTGGCAGCGTCTGTTCAACCTCGGGCTCCGCGTGCCGGGGCTCCGCGACAACGAGGCTTACCAGAAGCTGGCGCCGCCCCGGTCGCCCACCGTGACGAAGCTGCCGCTGCTGCGCTGGCGCGAAGGCGCGGCGCTGCTCGGCTCCACCCACCGCGTGGCGCCGATGGCGATGGCCGAGGCGCAGCCGACCGGCGTGCTGCTGCATTTCAAGTTCCTGCAGGATTTCCACGCGCGCGCGCTGGATGCGGTGCAGCGGGACGCGCATTTCGACGGCTCGCGGGAGTACCGCCGCTACCTCGCGCGGATCGAGGCGGAGCCGGGATTCAGCCTCGCCGGCCCAAGGGCGCGGCGCTACGAGGGGCCAGCCCAGCTCATGCAACTGGGGCTGATGCACGACACGCCGGGCTGGCGGGCGGCACGCGACGAGGGATGAACGGGGCCGCGAAGGGCGTATAGTCGCCGCCGCCCTGTCGCGCCGGAGTCGCCATGTCGCTGCACCTCGTGATCCATCGCCCGCCGTCGCAGGACGAGGCAGGGGAGGCCTGCCGCACCGCCCTGCGGGAGGCAGTGTGGGAGGTGGCGGATTCGCATTGGGCGCCGACCGACGAGACGGTGCTGGTCTCGAGCGACCTCTCCTCGGACTACCTGCTGTCGCACTTCCGCCGTTCCCTCGCGCGGCGCGGCTTCGAGGATCCCGGCCTGCTGATCGTCGCGGCTGCGGCGCAGGTGGCGACACATGGCCTTCCGCAGGAGGCGCAGGACTGGATCGCGACCGTCCCGCAGGACGAGGACGCCTGAGCCGCGCGGTCGATCAGCCGAAGACGAGACCCGGCAGCCAGGTGGCGATGCCCGGGAGGAGGCAGAGCAGGAACACGCCGAAGAGCAGCGCGAACCAGTAGGGGGTCGCGGCCCTGGCGGCCGAGGCGAGGTCCACCTCCCCACGCGTGATGCCGACCAGGACGAAGAGGTTCATCCCCACCGGCGGCGTCAGCATGCCGATCTCGATCATCAGCGTGACCACGACGCCAAGCCAGACCGGGTCGAAGCCGACGCCGGTCATCAGCGGGAAGACCAGCGGCAGCGTCATGATCATCATCGACAGGCCGTCGAAGAAGCAGCCCAGGACCAGGTAGATCACCACGATCACCAGCAGCAGGGTCCACCGCGACAGGCCCCATTCGGAGATCACCTGCAGCATCTGCTGCGGCAGGCCGAGCATGCTGATCGCCTGCGCCAGCACCAGCGCGCCGACGAAGACCATGGCGATGATGGCGAAGATCCGCGCCGTGCCGATCAGCGCCTCGCCCAGCTTGCGAAGCGTGAGGTCGCCGAGGGTGAAGCCCAGGATCGCGGCGGCGGCGACGCCGACGCCCGCGGCCTCGGTCGGCGTCGCCAGCCCGGCGAAGAGGCTGCCGAGGACGGCGACGATCAGCAGGATCAGCGGCAGCACGGCGGGCAGGCCGCGCATTGCCTCGGCAAGCGCGACGCGCTTCGCCTCCGGTGCGATGGACGGGTCGCGCCAGGCGGCCCAGAGGATCAGGGCCATGAAGATGGCCGCCATCATCAGCCCGGGCAGCACGCCTGCAAGGAAGAGCCGGCCGATGGAGGTGTCGGTCAGCGCGCCGTAGATCAGCAGCGAGAGCGAGGGCGGGATGAGCAGCCCGAGCGTGCCGCCGCCGGCGAGGCTGCCGACCACCGCGGGGCGGTCGTAGCCGCGTTCCTTCAGCTCCGGATAGGCGACGGAGCCGACCGCGGCGGCCACCGACATCGAGGAGCCGGAGACCGCGCCGAAGACGGTGCAGACCGCGATGTTGGTATGCAGGAGCCCGCCCGGCAGCCGCCCGAAGAAGGGCGCGAGTGCCCGATAGACGCCGCGCGCGAGGCCGGAGGCGACGAGCACCTCGCCGAGCAGGATGAAGAGCGGGACGGCGGTGAGCGTGAACTCGTTGAGCGTGTTCCACACCGTCTGCACGCCGAGGCGCGTCGCGCCGCCAACCGCGAAGTGCAGCAGCGCAAAGCCGGTGAGGCCGAGCGCGGCGCCGAGCACGGCACCCGACAGCACGGTGGCCGCCAGCAGGCCGAAGAGGGATGCGCCGATCAAGCCCTGCGTGCCTCGATCGCCGTCACGACCGGGCAGCCGCTTGGCTTGCGCCGCATAGGCGGCCGGCCCCATTCGCGACCTCGGCTCGCTTCGCGTGCCGCAAAGAGGATGAACCGGCAGCGGATCACAGGGGCTCCGGCTTTTCCTCGGGGGGCGGGCGCAGCGCGACCCAGGCGGCGATGAAGCCGGCAGCGGCGAGACCGGCGGGCATCAGCGCCGTCCAGGGGCCGAGCGGCAGCCGCGCCTGCTCGCTCGACAGGTTCAGGCGGGTGGTGAACTCGGCAATGCCCCAGGCCTCCCAGGCGAAGATCGCGCAGAAGGCGACGGTGATGGCTTGGCCGAGCACCCAGAAGACGCGGCGCGGAAGCGGTGCCAGCCGTTCCGTGACCAGGGTGACGCGGATGTTTGCATTGCTCGCCATGCCGAAGGGCAGCGCGAGGAAGGCCATGGCGGAGAGCAGCAGGCCCGACAGCTCCTCGGTGAAGCGGAAGGGTGCGGCGACGGCGTAGCGCATCACCACCGCCGCCAGCACGAGCCCGAGGATCGCCGCGCAGGCCGCCGCCGAGAGGGCGAGCAGCGCGCGCGAGGCCAGCAGGAGCGCGCGGTCGACCGCCTTCACCTGCCGGTCAGCGCCCGTTCGATACGCGCCTTCCAGGCCGGGCCCTGGCCGCCGGCTTCGCGCATCAGCGTCTCCCAGGTGGCGATCGCGGCGGTGCGCAGCGCAGCCTGGTCGGCCTCCGAGAAGGTGCCGTGGAAGGTCACGCCCTGGCCACGCAGGCGCTCGCGCGCCGCCTCGTCGTCGGCGGCGTCCTGCTCGAAGCGCGCGCTGCGCTGCTCGGTCGCGGCCACCGCCTGGGTCAGGAGCTGCCGGTTCTCCGCCGACAGCGCCCGGAAGCGGGCCGGGTTCGCCATCACGACATAGGGCGTCGGCGGGAAGGCGAAGCCGGTGGAGACGGCGTGCCGCGCGACCTCCTGCAGGCTGATCGTGTGGGCGATGCGCGGCGGGTAGAGCGCGCAATCCACCACTCCGGTCTGCATCGCCGTGTAGAGCTCCTGCTGCGGCACGATCTGCGCCGCGACGCCGAGGGTGCGGAAGGTCTCCACCTGCTCGCGCGAGCCGACGCGCAGCTTCACGCGGCGCAGCTCGTCGAGGTTGCGGACCGGGTTGCGGCAGAGGATGGAGGCGTCGAGCAGGCCGAGCTGGATGAAGCCCACCGGCTCGATCTGCCAGCGCCGGATGCCCTCGTTCAGGCTCTCCCGCAGCGCGGGCATGATGCGGTTCAGCTCCTCGGCGTTGCGGATCAGGCCGAAGACGAGAATGGAGGACATCGCGGCATCGTCGCGGCCGAGGAAGGGCGGCCAGATGAAGCCCATCTCCGGCGTGCCGGTCTGCATCCAGCGCAGCGCATCCGCGTCGCGCAGGTTCATCGCATTGCCCTCGAAGACGTTGAGGGTGAAGCGGCCCTGACTGCGCGTGCGGAGATCGGCGGCGAGGTCGCGGACGTGCTGGCTCTCGATGCGGGTCGGCGCATAGCTGTTGTGGAATCGCCACTCGACGTTCTGCGCGGCCGCGCTGCCGATGCCGATGCCGATGAGGCTCGCCGCCAGCGCGGCCAGGATGCCACGACGCATCGCCTGTCTCCGGTGTCCTTGCAGGGCGGATCATGGTCCGCGTCCGCGGCGTTGACAACGCCGGGCAGGCCGCCTGCCATGGGTGGATGCCAGGGCATGTGGATCGCGCGCGGGCGGCGCGCCTGATGGAGAGTGCCAGCCTCGACGCGCTGCTGGTCTGCGCGCCGGAGACCTTCCTCTGGGCGACGGGTGCTAGCGCGGGCGTGGCGATGGGGTGGCGACGGTTGGGGCCGGCGATGGCCGTGGTGCCGGCCGATCCGGCGCGGGCCGTGGGCGCGGTGGTGACCGACCTCTTCGCGGGCGGCGCTGAGGCGGCCGGCTGCGCGCCGCTGCGGATACATCCGATCTGGCCCGAGGCGCTCTCGATCCGCAACCTGCTGCCGTCGGAGGCGGATGCGGGGACGCTGATCGCGGCCGCGACGGCCGGCCGGCCGCCTGGCTTCGCGCGGCCCGGCACCTTCGACCGCGGCCTGGCGCTCGGGCTGCTGCAGGAGGTGCTGGCCGCGATGGGGCTGCGGGGCGGCCGGATCGGCGTCGAGTTCTCCGCCGTGCCCGCCGCCGATCTCGCGGCGCTGACCGAGGCCGTCGCGCCGGCGCGGCTGTCGGACGCGACGGCGCTGGTGGACCGGCTGCGCGCGCATAAGTCGCCGGCGGAGATCGCCCTGCTGCGCGAGGCCGGCGCGATCACGGAGGCCGCGCTGGCCGCCTTCGTGCCGGAGATCCGGCCCGGCGCGACGCGCGCGGCGCTCGGGCGGCGCTTCCTCGACCTCGTGCAGGAGGTGGCGCGGCAACGCGGCACGACGGCGAGCGTGACGGCCTGGGAGTATGTCGGTTTCGGCGATGCACCCTGGTCGAGCGCGGGCACGCTTGCCGTCGGCGATGTCGTGAAGGTGGATGTCGGCGCCGTCGTTGGCGGTTACACGGCGGATCTCGCGCGGACCTACACGATCGGGCCGGCGCCGCCGCGCGCCAGGCAGGTCTACGACGCGCTGAGCTCCGCCTTTGAGACCGGCCGGCCGATGTTCCGGCCCGGCGTGGCGCTGCGCGACATCCACGCCGCCTGCCTGCGTGCGGTGCGGGACGCCGGGTTTCCCTCCTATGCGCGCGGGCATTTCGGCCACGGGCTCGGGGCGTCGATCTGGTCGGAGGAGTGGCCCTACACCGCCGCCGACAGCGACGCGGTGCTGGAGCCCGGCACCGTGATCGCCTTCGAGGCGCCATGGTACATCGACGGAATCGGCGGCTTCATCCTGGAGGACATGCTGCTGGTGACGGCGGACGGCGCCGAGACGCTGGCGGGTGCCGCGCTGCCGCGGGAGATGCGGGCGCTCTGACCCGCGGCACTACTCGCTGAGAATCGCGACCGCCCGCGTGAAGCCGGCCGAGCCGCCCTTGATCTTGAAGGGGAAGCAGGCGACCTGGAAACCGGTCGGCGGCAGCTGATCCAGGTTCGCGAGCTTCTCGATGTGGCAATAGGCGCGGGCCATGCCGGCGCGGTGGCCTTCCCAGATCAGGCTCGCATCCTTCGTCTCGGCATAGCGCCGTGCCGTGTGCAGGAAGGGCGCGTCCCAGGACCAGGCATCGGTGCCGCAGACGCGCACGCCGCGCTCCGTCAGCCACAGCGTCGCCTCGCGTCCCATGCCGCAGCCGCGTGCAAGGTAGTCGGGCTCGCCGTAGCGCGCCCCGGCCGCGGTGTTCACCAGCACGATGTCGAAGGGCTGCAGCGCAACGCCGATGCGCGCCAGCTCCGCCTCGAGTTCCGCAGCCGTCACGACGTGGCCATCATCGAGGTGCCGGAAGTCGAGCTTCACGCCGCGGCCGAAGCACCACTCGAGCGGCACCTGGTCGATGGTCCAGGCGGGCTTCCCGCCATCCATCGTGGAGTGGAAGTGGTAGGGCGCGTCGAGATGCGTGCCGGTGTGGGTGGTGAGGTTCAGCCGCTCGATCGCCCAGCCCTCGCCACCCGGCAGGTCCTCGACGCGCAGGCCGGGGAAGAACCGGGCCATGTCGGGCGCGCTCTGGCGGTGGTCGATATAGGTGATCTCCGGCGTATGGCCCGGCGGGTCGGAGGCGATGCCGGCCTCGAGGGCCACGGACAGGTCGACGATCCGGCGCGGCATCAGCTCACCAATGCGGTTGCGAACCAGGGAATGAAGGCGATCAGCACCAGCGCCACCCCCATCACGGCAACGAAGGGCAGCGCGCCGGCGAAGATCGTCTCGATGCCGACCTTCGGGTCGTTCAGCGTGGCTTTCACGGTGAAGACCGAGATGCCGAAGGGCGGCGTCAGCAGGCCCATCTCCACCGCGATGATGGTCATGATGCCGAAGTGGATCAGGTCGAATCCCATGCCGGCCGCGATGGGGGCGCCGATCGGCACCATGATCAGCAGGATGGAGGTGCTGTCGAGGATCATTCCCATCATCAGGACGATGACGATGAAGACCAGTAGGAAGCCATAGGGGCCGAGGCCGAGATGCTCGACCATGTCGCCGATCGCCTGCGGCACGCCGGCCATGGAGAGCATGCGGGAGTAGAGGCCGGCGGCGATGAGCAGGAAGAGGATGGCGGCGGAGACCAGCCCCGTCTCGCGCAGCACGCGCCAGAACTTCGGACCATCCAGTCGACGGCGCATGAGCGCGAGGATCAGCGCGCCCGCCGCACCCACGGCGCCGGCCTCCGTCGGCGTGAAGAAGCCGGTGTAGAGGCCGCCCAGGATCAGCACGACGAGGGCGAGGATCGGAACCGATTTCAGCGCCATCTCTCCGCCCGGCATGGCGCGCTGGCTGAGCTCCGGCTGCACGGCGCGGGTCATGATGCGTGCGGGGAAGAAGGCGGCAGTGATCCAGATCATCAGCGCGAAGCCGAGTGCGATGATCAAGCCGGGGATCACGCCGGCCACGAACATCTTGCCGATCGAGACCTCGGCCAGCACGCCATAGACGATCATGAGCAACGAGGGCGGGATCAGCATGCCGAGGATGGAGGACCCCGCGACGGTGCCGGCCGCGAAGCGCATCGTGTAGCCGTGCCGGACCATCTCCGGCACCGCGACCTTGGTGAAGACGGCAGCCGAGGCGATGGATACGCCGGTGACGGCGGCGAAGACGGCGTTGGCGCCGACGGTCGCCATGCCGAGCCCGCCGCGGATGCGCCGCAGCAGCGCCTGCGCGACCTCGAATGTGTCCTTCCCGATGTCGGAGATGCTGACCAGCAGCCCCATCAGCACGAAGAGCGGGATGGTCGCGAAGACGTAGTCCTGAATGCCGGAATATGTCGCCATCGCGGTGAAGCGGAAGGCGAGGTCCGGGTTGTCGCGGATCAGCCAGACGCCGACCGCAGCGGTCGAAATCAGCGACAGGCCGATCGGCAGGCCGAGCAGGATCAGCCCCACCATCGCGCCGATCAGCGCGAAGCCGATCGTCGTGTCTTCCATGCTCAGCTCCCCGACGACCGCAGCGGGCGGCGGATCTCGGCCGCCAGCAGCGCGACATAGGCGAGCGCGCCGGCGCCGCCGCCGAGCACGATCAGCGCGCGGAAGGGCCAGGTCGGCACGGTGAAGAGGCCCTGCACGCCGAAGAACTCCCGCGCCGCCACGGAATTCCAGAGACCCGGCCAGGCCGCCTGGGCGACGAAGACCATGATGGCGGCGCCGAGCACCATGAAGGCGATCTCGATAGCGCGGCCAAGGCCCGGCGCGGCGCGATGGATGCGGTCGATCAGGAAGTCGGCGCGCGTCATGCGGCGGTTGTAGACGGTGGCGCCGATCTGCAGGAAGACGATGCCCACCACCGAATGGGCGGCGATCTCCGCCACACCGGTGATCGGCGCGCTGAGGAAGGAACGCCCGATCACGTCCGCGCAGATGAGGCACATCAGGCCGAAGGTCCAGATCGTGCCGATCGCGGCCAGCAGGTCGAGGAGCAGCCGCACCGGGTCGAAGCCCCGCGGCGCGGCGGCATCGAGCGCCGCCATGTCGATGTCGTCGGCCATGGCGGCGCAGCCCCGTTACGAGGTCAGTTCTCGGTCCCAGTTGCGGCCCGGGGTCTGCCCGGCCGCGCGGATCGCGCCGAAATATGCGTTGAGCACGTCGCGGGAGGCGGGGCCGGAGCTCTGCGCCCAGGTCTGCGCCAGGTTCGGCAGGCCGCGGATCCAGCGCTCGCGCTCGGCGGCGGGCAGCGTGCTGACCTGCGCGCCGCGCGCCACCATCTCGCGCTTCGCGGTCGCGATGCGGTCGGAGACGTCCTGGATGTGCGCGGCGGTGGAGGCGCGGCCAGCGGCCACGCAGGCGCGGCGGAACACCTCTGGCCAGCGCTCGAAGCGCTGGCGGTTGGCGGCGATGCCGCCGACATACATCGCGCCGACGTCGCATTCGGTGATGAAGCGCGCGACCTCGTAGACGCGTGTCGGCAGGATGCCGACATAGAAGGACAGCGCGCCTTCCGACACGCCGGTCTGGATGTCGGTGTAGTAGGTGGTCAGCGCGCCATCCACAGGCGTCGCACCTGTGCCCTGCAGCCAGTTCGCGGATGTGCCGGGGGCGGAGATCTTGCGGTTGCGCAGATCGTCCAGCGTGCGGACCGGGAAGTTCGACCAGATGTGGTAGGTGTCCGTGATGTAGGAGGAGAGCGGGACCATGTTCAGCCCGTTCCAGTTCTGCCGGATTGCCGGGACGTTCTCGTTCATACGCTCGAAGGCGTTGGCGATCAGGCCGTGGTCGCCGGTGGCGAAGGGCGTGAAGTAGGTGACGTTCTGGAGCGGCATGGTGCTGCCCTCCCACAGCGTTCCGACATAGCCGATGTCGGTGATGTTGTCGCGCACCGCCTCCATCGTGTCCTGGAAGCGATAGAGCGTGCCGCCATAGGATTCGCGCCAGTTCACGCGATGCGTGTTGCCGTTGTCGCGGAGGAACTTCTCCACCTCGGGCTGGAACACGTTCTTCATGATGTGGATCCAGAAATTCTGGACCGGGTGGCTGGCGGCGATGGTCACATTGAGCGCGGATTGCGCGACGGCGGTGTGCGCGGCGAAGAGCGGCAGCGCGGCTGAACCGGCGAGCAGGTGGCGACGGCGGATGCTCATGGACATTGTCTCCCTCTGGTTCGTTCTAGATGCGGCCGAGCGCGGCCAGGATGCGCGCCGGGGTGAAGGGCTGTTCGGTGACGCGGGCGCCGAAGGGGCGGAGCGCGTCGTTGATCGCATTCATCACGGCCGCCGGCGCGCCCGCCGTGCCGGCCTCGCCCGCGCCCTTGGCGCCGAGCAGGCTTTCGCGCGTCGGCGTCTCGACGTGGCCGACATGCATCTCCGGCATCTCGGCCGACATCGGCACGAGGTAGTCGGCCATGGTCGTCGTCAGCAAATTGCCCTGCGCGTCATAGACGCAGTGCTCGTAGAGCGCGCCGCCGAGGCCCTGCACGATGCCGCCGCGCACCTGCTCGTCCACCAGCAGCGGGTTGATCACGCGGCCGCAATCCTCGACGCACCAATGCTCGAGCAGCTTCACGGTGCCCATCTCGGCGTCCACCTCGACCCAGCTCGCCTGGATACCGTTGGTGAAGGCGAAGGGGTATTCCTTGGTGATGAAGTGGCGGGTCTGCACCAGCTCGCGCGGCAGGTCCTTCGGCAGCGTGTCGCCACGGAAATAAACGATGCGGCCGAGCTCGCCGAGCGGCATGCGGGCGCGGCCCGTCTCTCGCTCCACCACCTCCCCCATGACGATGTCGAGCGTGGCCGGGGTGGCCTGCAGCATGCTGCCGGCGACCTCCAGGATCTGCGCCTTCAGCGCGATGGCGGATTGCAGCGCGGCCTCGCCGCCGATGCCGGCGCCGCGGCAGGCCCAGGTGCCGCCCCCATAGGGCGTGGTCTGGGTGTCGCCTGTGATGACCTTCACGCGCTCCACCGGTACGCCGACGCCGTGCGCCACGATCTGGCGCAGGATGCCTTCGGTCCCCTGGCCCTGCTCCGTGACGCCGGAGAGCACGACCACGGAGCCGTCCGGGTCCATGCGGACCGTCGCGCCATCCTGCGCCGAGATCCGCGCGCCGCCGATGCCGTACATGAAGGGCGAGGGGTTCGTCAGCTCGATGAAGCTCGCGAAGCCGAGGCCGCGATGGACGCCGCGCTTGCGCGCCTCTGCCTGGTCGGCACGGATCCGCTCGACCGGGACCATCTCCAGCAGCTTGTCGAGCGCGGCATGGTGCGACAGCCCCTCGAAGCGCAGCCCGGCCGGTGATGTGAAGGGATAGGCGTCGTCGCGGATCAGGTTGCGCCGGCGGATCTCGATCGGGTCCATGCCGAGCGCTTCGGCCGCGAGGTCCACCAGCCCTTCCGTCACCGCGGTCGCGATTGGGTGGCCGACTGCGCGGTACTGGCAGGTCGGCGTCTTGTTCTGGAAGACGACCGTCGTCGTGCAGCGGTAATTCGCGAAGTCATAGGGGCCGCCACAGAGGTTCACCACTTGGTTCCCCTCGATGGCGCTGGTGCGTGGATAGACCGAATAGGGTCCGATGCCGGTGAGGTCGTCGATGTCGAAGCCGAGGATCTTCCCCTCCGCATCCACCGCGATGCGGCCCTTGATGCGGTGGTCGCGCGCATGGATGTCGGAGACGAAGCTCTCGAAGCGGTCGGCGACGAACTTCACGGGCCGGCCCATGATCCTCGCCATCGCCGCAACGGCGACTTCGTCCGGATAGACATGCACCTTGATGCCGAAGGACCCGCCAACGTCCTTGCAGATCACGCGGACCGCGCCTTCTTCCATCCGCAACTGCTTGGCGAGGACGCCCTGCATCATGTGCGGCGCCTGCGTCGAATGGTGGACGGTCAGCGTGCCTTCGGCGCGGTTGTAGTCTGCGAGGATACTGCGCGCCTCGAGCGTCACGCCGGTGTGGCGGCCGGTGACGAAGATCGCCTCCACCACCTTGTGCGCGGTGGCGAAGGCGCCAGCGACGTCGCCCTTCTCGGCCGTGCGCGTGAAGACGAGGTTGTCGCCGAGGGAGGGGTGAATCACCACCGCGCCCGGGTCGAGCGCGGTTTCCATGTCGAGCTGCGCGGGCAGCGGATCCCACTCGACCAGCAGGGCGGCGACGCCGTCCTCCGCCGCCGCGCGGCTGTCGGCAACGACGGCGACGACCGGCTCGCCTTGCCAGGTCGCGCGCTCCAGTGGGAGCGGATACTGCGGGGCGGACTTCATGCCCTTCAGGTGCTCGAGCGTGGCCACCCAGGGATCGCAGACCTTCGCCAGATCCGCCCCGGTGAAGACACGCACGACGCCGGGCACCCGCATCGCGGCCGAGGCATCCACGCCGATGATCCGCGCATGGGCATGCGGCGAGCGCAGAAAGGCGGCATGCACCAGTCGCGGCACCGCCACGTCATCCGTATAGGTCGCGCGACCCTGCACGAGCTTCGGCACGTTCGGCCGTGGGACGGAGCGGCCGATATAGGAATTCGGAAGGTCCTCCCGCGAGAGACCGACCGAATCGGGCGTCGGCATGTCGTTCATCGCACGCCTCCCCTCCGCGCGGCGAGCGTCGTCTCCACTGCGTCCACGATCGCCTGGTAGCCGGTGCAGCGGCAGTAATTGCCTGACAGATGCTCGCGGATCTCGGGCCGCGTGGCCTCCGGATGGTGGCGCAGGATGTCGGCCGCGGCCATCACCATGCCTGGCGTGCAGAAGCCGCATTGCGCAGCGTTCCGCGCGATGAAGGCTTCCTGCAGGTCGGCGACCTCGCCGCTGTCGGACAGGCCCTCGATCGTCGTAACTTCGGCGCCATCGAGGCTCGCGGCAAGGACTAGGCAGCCGCGCACAATCTCGCCGTCCACGCGCACCGTGCAGGCGCCGCAGACGCCGTGCTCGCAGCCGGCATGGCTGCCGGTCAGGCCGAGGTCGAGGCGCAGGAAGTCGATCAGGTGGCGCCGCGCCTCGACGAGGCGCGTCACGCGCTCGCCATTCACGGTCAGGCTGATCTCGTGGCGGGTGGTCACGCGGCGGCCTCCGCGGCGGGGATGAAGCGGGACAGGGCGCGCGCAGTCAGCACGCGGGCGAGGTGCCGCTTCATCTCGGGCGGGCCGTGCAGGTCCGAGGGCGGGTCGAGGTCGGCGGTCAACGCGGCCTGTGCAGCGGCGATCGCGGCGGCGTCGAGTGCCCTGCCCTCAAGCGCCGCGGCGGCGCGCGCCGCCAGGACCGGCCCGTTCCCGACGCCGAAATAGACGAGGCGCGGCGAGGTCACGCGGCCATCGGCGCCGAGCAAGAGCGACGCGGCCAGGCCGGCCATCGCGTAGTCGCCGGAGCGGCGCGCAACTTCCACGATGGTGCCGCGCGATGCGGGGCTGGCGACCGGAACCTCCACGGCGGCGATCAGCTCGTCGGGGCGCAGCGCGGTCTCGAGCAGGCCGGTGAAGAAGTCACGCGCCGCGACGCGACGCTCGCGGGACGGCGAGGCCAGGACCAGCGTCGCATCCAGCGCGACGACGCAGGCCGGAAGCTCGGCGGCCGGGTCGGCATAGGCGAGGCTGCCGCCGATCGTGCCGCGGTTGCGGATCGCCGGATGCGCGATGTACGGAACGGCTTCCGCCAGCAGCGGCGCATGCCGCGCCACAAGCGGATCGCGGCCGAGCTCGGCATGGCGCGTCAGCGCGCCGATGCGCAGCGTCCCGCCCCTCACCGCGACGCCGCGCAGCGCGTCGATCCGCGAAATGTCGATCAGGACGGAAGGCTCGGAAAGCCGGAAGGCCAGCGTCGCGAGCAGCGTCTGCCCACCGGCGACGAGCCGCGCACCCTCGCCATGCTCCGTGCGCAGGCGCCACACATCCTGCAACGTCGAGGCCCGCACATAGGCGAAGGCCGGCCACTTCATGGACGTCGTTCCCTCGTCGTGCCGCCGCAGGGCGGGGCCGTTTGCTTGTTGATCATCTGATCAGCAAATCCTATCCCTCTGTCAAGCAGCCCGACAGAGAAGGGCGCTGGCAGGGAGGATGGCGTGGACGGAATGGCGCGCCCGCGGCGGCTGGAGCCGGAAGCGCGGCGCGAACAGATCATCGAGGCCGCGATCGGCTGCTTCGCCGAGGTGGGGTTCGGCGCCACCACGCGGGATCTGGCAGGGCGCGCCGGCGTCACGCAGGCGCTGCTCTACCGCTACTTCGCGAGCAAGTCGGAACTGGCGGAGGCGGTGTTCGAGCGCGTCTTCCTCGGCCGCCTCTCGCCCGTCTGGATCATTGAGCTGCAGGACCGGCGCACGCCGCTGGCCATCCGGCTTTGCCGCTTCTATCGCCAGTACACCGCCGCGATCTTCACCTATGAGTGGCTGCGGATCTTCATGTGGGCGGGGCTGGCCGGGGAAGCGCTGAACCGCCGCTACCTCGGCCACGTGGAACAGCGCCTGCTCGCGCCGATGCGCGCCGAGATCGCCGCCGAACCCGGCCTCGCCGCGCCCGACATGGAGGCGATGTGGGCGCTGCACGGCGGGATCGTCTACATCGGCATCCGCCGCCACATCTACGGGCTGCCGACGCCGGAGGATCCCGCGCCGGCCATCGAGGCGACGGTGGCGCGCTTCCTCGCCGGGCTCAGCGCCGAAGCCGCTCCGTCCAGTCGCGCAGCGCGGCCAGCTGCGCCGCGATCAGCTCGCGCGTCTTCTCGTCGGTGAGGCGCCCTTCCGCGTCGAAGCGCGTCGCCGACTGGCCGATCATCACCTCCGGCTTGTTCAGCGCATGGCCATTGAGGAACACGAACATCTTGCGCAGATCGTATTGCGCACGTGCCGTGCCGAGCAGGCCGCCGGAAGCGCCCATGATCGCCACCGGCTTGCCATCGAAAGGCTGCTCCGGCGGGCGCGACGCCCAGTCGATCGCGTTCTTGAGCACGCCCGGCACCGAGTAGTTGTACTCGGGCGTCGCGATCAGCAGCGCATCCGCCGCTTTGATCGCGGCGCGGAAGGCCGCGACGGCAGGCGGGTAGCCGGAACCGGCGCGCAGGTCGTCGTCATAGACCGGTATGTCGCGCAGCCCCTCGTAGATCGTCACCTCGACGCCGTCGGGCGCGAGCTCGACTGCGGCGCGGAGCGCGGCGGTGTTGAAGGACGCCTTGCGCAGGCTGCCCGAGATGCCGAGGACCTTGATGCTCATCGTTCTCTCCTGCTTCAAGCCGGCCAGCCGAGCGCTTCGCCGCGCAGCCAGGCGGCGCCGGCGCGGTAAAGGGCCTCGACACGTTCGCCCTTCAGCCCGGGCATGTCGCGCTTCACCTCGTAGCCGATCCCGGTCTGGAGATAAGCGAGGTGCCGGTAGCCTTCCGGGAAACGCGCGAGCAGCTCCTTGTCGAGCTCGGGCCGCGCCGCCGGGTCAACGGGGTCCATCCGGTCCTTCTCGTAGATCGGCTGGCGCATCACGATGCCGAGGCGGCCGCCGCGTTCCTCGATGAAGTCGTAGAAGCGGCCGGTGCAGACCACGTCCACGGTCACGCCATGCACATCCGCCCGCTGGCTGATCGTCATCTTGGTCTGGGCGATCGCGCGGACGCCCGCCACATCGACGCTGATGCCGCCGAGGAAGTGCAGGATGGACACCCCCTTCGCCCAGCCGGCCTGGCTCGCCGCGATGAACTGTGCGGCCGGGGCCTGGCACCAGGTGGCCATCATGAATCCGTCATCGTGCCAGCAGCTGCGGAAGCGCTCCCAGTCGCCGGCGTCGCGCCAGACGGCCCAGTTCTGCACGAGCTCCGCCACGCGCTGGCGCTGGAGCATGGCGGCATCGGACATGCGGTTGATCTCCCGGGCTTGTGGCGCCGGGTAGAGCGCGGCGAGAGAGCGGTCAATCCGCCGGCTTGAACGCCGCCAGGACGCATGCGAAGGGCGGAGGATGGAGGAATACGCCATGACGCCCGCCCTGCCCCGCCGTGCCCTGCTCGGCACTGCCCTCCTGCCCCTTGCCGCCCACGCGCAAACCGCCCGCCGCGCCTGGCCGGAGCGGCCGATCCGCTTCCTGCAGGGCTTCGCCGCCGGTGGCGCGACCGACATCATCGCCCGGCTGCTCGCGCCCGCCATGGCGGCGGAGTTCGGCCAGCCCGTGGTGGTGGAGAACCGCCCCGGCGCGGGCGGGACGCTGGCGGCGGAGGCGCTGGCCCGCGCGCCGAAGGACGGGCACACGCTGATGCTCATCAACAACGGCTTCGCCGTCTCCGCCGCGTTGTATCGCCGCCTGCCCTACGATCCCGTCGCCGATGTCGAGCCCGTGTCGATGGTCTGTTCGGTCGGCCTCGTGCTGCTCGCCGGGCCCGGCGGCACGTCCGATGCGGTCGCGGATTTCGCCGATCTCCGCCGCCGCGCGCTGGCGTCGCCGGAGCGGCTGAACGTCGCGACCGTCGGCGTCGGAAGCACGCAGCACCTGGTGGCGGAGGCGGTGCAGTCGGCAGGCAACTTCCGCCTGACCCATGTGCCCTACCGCGGCACGCCCGCGGCACTGATCGCGCTGCGCAACGCCGAGGTGCAGCTGGTGGTGGAGCCGATCTCCGCCGTGCTCGGCCAGATCCGCGACGGCGGGGCCCGGCCGCTCGCCGTGACCTCGCGCGAGCGCTCGCCGCTGCTGCCAGGGGTGCCGACCGTGGCCGAGCTGCTGGGCCAGCCCGAATTCGACATCCAGACCTGGTACGCCGTCGCGGCACCCGCCGGCACGCCGGCGGAGGTGATCGCCCCGATCGACGAGGTGACGCGCAGCGTGACCGCCGCGCCGGAGATGCGCGCCAGGCTCGCGGAGCTCGGCCTGGCGCCGCGGTCCCTGCAGCGCCCGGCCGATGTGCGCGCGGCGGTGCATGCCGAGATCGCGCGCTGGACCCGCGTGGTGGAGACCGCGCGGATCGAGCAGCAATAGGGCCGTCAGCCGTCCGCCATCGGCGGCTGGCGCCGGTGCCAGTCGGTCGCCCCCTGGAAGGCGTGCGCCGCGCGCAGCACCAGCGCATCCGCGAAGGGCGGGCCGCCGATCTGCATCCCTGTCGGCATCCCGCCCGCGCCGAAGCCGGTCGGCAGCGACAAGGCCGGCCCGCCGGTGACGTTGAAGGGTGAGGTCAGCGAGCCGAGTTCAAGCACGCCCCAGCGCGACACGGCCTCGATCTCCGGCGCCTCGATCGGCTGCGCCACGGTGACCAGCAGGTCGTGGTCGCGGAAGGCGCTTTCCATCGCGGCGCAGAGCGCACGGCGGCGGCGCTGCGCGTTGAGGTAAGCCTCGCTGCCGACGGCAGCGCCCAGCACGACGCGCTCGCGGAACAGCGCGCCGTATTCGGCGAAGCGCGTGCGCAGCCAGGGCGCGTGGATGGCGTGCGATTCGGCCAGCATGATCGTTGCGCCCACCGTGTGCCAGTCGGCCAGCGGCGGCAGCGTCACGTCGCGGATCTCCGCACCGAGGCCGCGGAAGACGCCGAGCGCGGCGTCCAGATTGGCCAGCACGCGAGGGCTCGCGCGGTTGTCGCGCTCGTGGAAGTGGCGCACGACGCCCATGCGCAGCCCCTTCACGCCGTCATCGAGCGCGGCGCGGAGCCCGCCCGCGTCGCGGCCGGATGAGGCGGGGTCGTCCGCGTCGGCGCCGGCCATTGCCTCGAGCAGCAGCGCGCAATCCTCCGCGCTGCGCGCCATCGGGCCGACATGGTCGAGCGACTGCGCGAGCGGGAAGACGCCGCTGCGCCCGACGAGGCCGTAAGTGGGCTTCAGCCCGGTGATGCCGCAGAAATGCGCCGGCGAACGGATCGAGCCGAGCGTGTCGGAGCCGGTGGCGCCGAGCACGAGCCCGGCGGCCAGCGCCGAGGCGGAGCCGCTGCTCGACCCGCCGGTGAAGCGCGCCGTGTCCCAGGGATTGCGTGCCGGCGGCCAGGGCAGGTCGAAGGACGGGCCGCCAAGGGCGAATTCATGGGTGGTCAGCTTGCCGAGCAGCACCGTGCCGGCCCCTGCCAGCCGCGCCGCCGCATGCGCGTCGCGCGCCGGGACGTGATCCCGCAGGAGGCGCGAGCAGGAGGTCGTCGCGATGCCGGCGGTGCCGATGATGTCCTTGTGGGCGAAGGGAATGCCGTCCAGCGGGCCGCGCGCCTCGCCGCGCCCGATCCGCGCCTCCGCCGCGCGGGCATCGGCCAGCGCGCGATCCTCGGTCACGGCGACGAAGGCGTGCAGTCGAGGGTCGAGCCGCGCGATCCGCGCCAGGCAATCCCGTGCCAGTTCGACCGGCGACAGCGCCCGCGACCGGAAGGCGGAAGCGGCCTCGGCGATGGTGATCGGCCTCATCGCGGCGGCTCCGGCCGGAAGACCGTGGCGGGTTCGGCGTCGGGCGCGGGCGGGGCAAGGCGCGCGAGCATCGCCGCGAGCAGCGCATGGGCGTGGCCGAGATCCGCCAGCACCTCGGGCGGAAGGTCGTAGCCGGCGCGGCGAAGGATGTCCGCTACCGTCGTTTGAGTCGCGTCCGACATGGCGCCCCCTGGTCCCGTCACGCGAGCCTAGGACGGAGCGGGCGCGTTTGCGAAGCCGCCCCTTGGCGCGCCCGCCGCATCCTGGGACAAGGCGCGAAGAGCACAGGAGGGACGCATGCGGGCAGCCTGGTACGAGCGCAACGGTCCGGCACGCGAGGTCCTGGTGCTAGGCGATATGGACACGCCCGCGCCGGCCCCGGGTGAGGTGCTGGTGCGGCTGGCAACCTCGGGGGTGAATCCCTCGGACTGGAAGACACGGTCCGGGACGCGCCCGATGGCCGCACCCCGCGTCATTCCGCACAGCGACGGCGCCGGCGTGATCGAGGCGGTGGGCGCGGGCGTGGATGTCGCCCGGGTAGGCGAGCGCGTCTGGATCTGGAACGGCCAGTGGAAGCGTCCTTTCGGCACCGCGGCCGAACGCATCGCGCTGCCGTCGGAGCAGGCCGTGCGGCTGCCGGACAACACCTCCTTCGAGGCCGGTGCCTGCCTCGGCATCCCGGCGCTGACCGCCTGGCGCGCGGTGCAGACCGATGGCGGCGTGGCGGGGCAGGCGGTGCTGGTGGCGGGCGGCGCCGGCGCGGTCGGGCACTACGCGGTCCAGATGGCGAAGCTGCTCGGCGCGGCGCGGGTGATCGCGACGGTCAGCTCCCCCACCAAGGCCGCGCATGCGCGGGCGGCGGGGGCGGACGACATCATCAACTACCGCGAGGAGGACGTCGCGACACGCGTGCGCGAACTGACCGACGGGCGCGGCGTGGACCGCGTGGTCGAGGTCGACCTCGCCGCCAATGCCGCCCTGCTGCCGCAGATCGTGGCCCGCGACGGCTTCTGCGCCTGCTACGGATCCGGCAGGGCGGAGATGTCCCTGCCCTTCGGTCCGATGATCCTCTCCGGCGCCGCGATCCGCTTCTTCATCGTCTACGAGCTGCCGCCGGCGGCGCGGGAGGCAGGCGTCGCGCAGCTCACCACCTGGCTCGAGGCCGGCGCGCTGCAGCACGCGGTCGGACGGGTCCTCGGGCTTTCCGAGGTCGTCGCGGCGCATGAGGCGGTGGAGGCCGGCGCCGTCACGGGGAACGTCGTCATGGATTGCACGCGCTGATCGGCGGGGCAACGCCGCCTTGTCGCGGCTCGACCCCGGCCCCAGGCCGCGTGCATTGTCGCGGGAACAAGGAAGCCAGGCCATGACCGACGTCCCGACCACCCGCGTCCGCATGGGCGAGATCACCGGCGATGAGGCGCGCGCGCTTTACCCGCGCAACCCTGTGGTTCTGCTGCCGCTCGGCAGCCATGAGGACCAGGGGCCGCATGCGCCAATGGGCGACTACCTGCTGGCGGAGCGGATGGCGGAGCTGATCGCGACGCGCGCCACGGCGGAGGGCACGCGCACCGTCGTCGCGCCGGTGCTGCCCTTCGGCAAGGGCGACTTCTTCGCGCCTATGGCGGGCGGCATCGCGCTGTCGGCCGCGACCTTCCGCGCCGTGCTCGACGAAATGCTGTCCGAGCTTCTGCGCCATAACCTGACGAAGCTCGTCGTGCTGAACGGGCATGGCGGCAATGTCGAGGCGATCAACGACGCGACGCGCGCGGTGCTGCGCGACCGCGGCCTCGTCATCCCGACGCTCTACCTGTGGCGCATCGCGGGCGCCGAGCTGCCGAAGCTCGTCGGGGCGGAGACAGCGAAGGCCAGCGCGGGACACGGCGCGGATCCGCTGACCAGCCTCTGCCTGCACCTGTTCCCGGAGCGCGTGCGGACCGACCTCGTCCGCCCGCCGCGGGCCGGGGGCGCGACGGCGCTCGGACTGCCGGCGCGGAGCCTCGGCGCCGTGGAGTTCGACGGCGCGGAGGTCACGCTTCCCCAGCAATACGACGCCTTCTGCCCCGAGAGCGTCGGCACGGCCGATGCGCGGCTCTGCAGCGCGGCAACGGGAAGGCTGATCGCCGAGCGCCTGACCGAGATCGGCGCCGGCTTCTGCCACCACTTCGCGAAGGCAGAGAACCGGGCGTAGCGCTTCACGGCTTCGCGGGCGCGTCCGGTGAAAAGCGTACGCCGGCCCGCGCCAGCCCGCCGCCGAGAGCGACCACCGTGCCGTCGCCGCGCCAGCAGGCTGCGCCGGTCATGCTGCCATCGTCGTGGAACTCGATGGCGTTCAGCCCGCCGCCGATGGTGCGCACGCGCTGGATCGCGTGGCCGCGTGACGCCAACGCCTCCGCCACCTCGCCCGGGAAGGCAGGCTCGAGCTCGAGGGTGAAGCCCTGGGTCCAGGCTCTCGGCGCCTCCACCGCCCGCTGCAGATCCATCCCGTGGTCGATCAGGTTGATGATCGCCTGCATGGTGGAGCCGAAGATGCGCAGGCCGCCGGGCTGGCCGAGCGCCCAGCGGGGCCGCCCGTTGCGCGTCACGATGCTCGGCGCCATGGAGGTGAAGACGCGCTTGCCAGGCGCGATCGAGAGCGCCCCGCGCGGACGCGGCTCGAAGTTCAGCATGTAGTTGTTGGCGATCATGCCCGTGCCCGGGATGCCGATGCGCGCACCGAACAGACTGTTGATCGTCTGGGTGCTGGCGACGACATTGCCCGCGGCGTCCGCAACGGTGACATGCGTGGTGTTCGGACTCTCGCGCAGTGCGGGATCGGGCGACCAGTCCTGCGCGCGGTCGGCGCGGATCGCGGCACGGCGCGCGGCGGCGTGGCCCTTCGAGGTCAGGCGCGCGACGGGGACCTCCACGAAGGCCGGGTCGGCGGTGGCGACGGCGCGGTCGGCGAAGGCGATCTTCAGCACCTCGGCCAGCAGATGCGTCGTCTGTGCCGTGCCGAAGCCGAGCGCGCGGAGGTCGAAGCCCTCCAGGATGTTCAGCATCTGCGCCATGTGCACGCCGGCCGAGGAGGGCGGCGGCGGCGCATGGACCTCGAAGCCGCGATAGGATGCCACGACCGGCGCGCGCTCCACCGGCGCGGCGCGGCGGAGGTCGTCGAGGGTGATGATCCCACCGCCGGCCGCGAGGCTCTCCACCAGCCGCGCGCCGAGCGCACCGCCATGCAGCGCGCCAGGTCCGTCCCGCGCGATGCTCCGTAGCGTCTCGGCATATTCGGCCTGGACGAGCCGCGTGCCCGGGCGGAGCGGCGCGCCGTCAGGCAGGAAGCGTGCGCCGAGATCAGGGTCGCGCGCCAGGTCGGCATGGCAATCGCCGATCGCGTCAGAGAGGTAGGGCGTGACGGTGAAGCCGCGCACGGCGAGGCGGGTCGCGGGCTCCAGCACATCGGCGAGCGGCCAGGTGCCGTAGCGCTCGAGCGTCCGCGCCCAGGCCAGCAGCGCGCCCGGCACCGCGACGGCCAGCGCACCGACCGCATTGGAACGGTCCGCGGCCTCCCGCGCCTCCGGCCCGGCGCCCTCCGCCATGCGATACATGCCGTCGAAGGCGGCGGCGGGCGCGGTGGAGAGTCCGTCCACAACGACGTGGCGCCCGTCGGCCAGCCGCAGATGCGCGACGCCGCCGCCGAGAATGCCGACCATCATCGGCTCCACCACAGTCAGGGCGCAGAGCGACGCGATCGCGGCGTCCACCGCATTGCCGCCCGCCGCCAGCACCTCGGCGCCGGCGGCGGAGGCGAGCGGGTGGTTGGTGCAGACGACGCCGCGCGATCCGGTGGCGGGGCGCTTCTCGCAGGTGAAGGAGGTCATGTGGCGCAGCGTCGCGCGCGCGGCGCGTCGCGGCAAGACCGGCTCAGCGCTCCTTGACGTAGGGGATGCCGACCGCGCGCGGCGCGACGGCGCGGCCGACGAAGCCGGCGAGCAGGATGACGGTCAGGATGTAGGGTAGCGCCTGCACCGCCTGCACCGGGAAGGGCACGCCGAGGCCCGGCACCGGCACGCCCTGCAGCCGGATCGCGACCGCGTCGAGCAGGCCGAAGAGCAGGCAGGTCCAAAGCACCGGCCAGGGCTTCCAGTTCGCCAGGATCAGCGCGGCGAGCGCGATGAAGCCGCGCCCGGCCGTCATGTCGGTGCTGAAGGCCGCCCCCTGCGCGGTGGAGATGGCCGCGCCCGCGACGCCGCAGAGCACGCCCGCGATCATCACCCCCGCATAGCGCAGCTTCGCCACCGAGACGCCCGCCGCATCCACCGCCCCGGGAGCCTCTCCGCAGGCGCGCAGGCGCAGGCCGAAGCGCGTGCGCCACAGCACGAAGGCGGCGACCGGAACGAGCAGCAGGGCGAGATAGACCGGCGCGGTGTGCCCGCCGAACACGCCGACCACGACCCGGCCGAGCAGCGGCACCTGCGCGATCCAGTCGGCGCCGGGGATCGCGATGGGCTGGAAGCGCGCGCCTGCCGGCAGCGACGGCGTCTGCCCGCCCTGGCGGAACCAGGCGAGCGCGAGCGTGGCGGTCAGCCCCGCCGCCAGCACGTTGATCGCCATCCCCGAGACGACCTGGCTGCCGCGCAGCGTCACGCAGGCGAAGGCGTGCACCAGCGCCAGCGCCGAGGAGGCGAGAATCGCGGCGCCGAGGCCGAGCCAGACATCGCCTGTCACCGCGGCCGTCGCCGCGGCGGCGAAGGCGCCGGCGAGCATCTTGCCCTCCAGCCCCACATCCACGACGCCGGAGCGCTCGGCGAACAGGCCGGCGAGCGCGGCCAGGATCAGCGGCGCCGCGACGCGCAACGTGGCGGCAAGGATCGGGACGACGAGGTCGAGCGCGGCGTCCATCACGCCCTCGCCAGAAGGCGCGAGAGCGGCGCGCGCAGCAGAGCGCCGAGCGCGCCGGTGAAGAGGATGATCAGCCCCTGCACCACCACGACCATGTCGCGCGGCAGGTCCGGCATCTCGAAGGCGAGCTCCGACCCGCCCTGCGCCAGCGCCCCGAAGAGCAGCGCCGCGAGCAGCACGCCGACCGGATGGTTGCGGCCCATCAGCGCCACCGCGATCCCGGTGAAGCCGGCGCCGCCGGTGAAGTTCAGGATGAGCTTCTGGTGGACGCCGAGGATCTCGTTCACCGCGATGCCGGCCGCGAGCGCGCCGGAAATCGCCATCACCACGACGATCCGCCGCCCCTCGTCGATGCCGGCATAACGCGCGGCCTCGGGGTTGGAGCCCACGACGCGCAGCCCGTAGCCCCAGGGCGTGCGCCAGACCAGCACCCAGACGGCGAGCGCCGCGAGCAGGGCGAGGATCAGCGTGACGTTGGCGGGCGAGCGGCCCGGGAAGCCGAAGCTCGACAGCGCGGCGAGGCCGGTGGCGAAGCGCCGCGTCTCCGGCGCCATCTGGCCCGGCTCGATCAGCAGGTTCACCAGCAGGTAGACCATCAGGGAGGCGGCGATGAAGTTGAACATGATCGTCGTGATGACGATGTGGCTGCCCCGCCTCGCCTGCAGCCAGCCCGGCACCGCGCCCCAGGCCGCGCCGAAGCCCGCGCCGGCGAGGATCGCGAGCGGGATCAGCAGGGGCGCCGGCAGGCTCGCATCGAGGCCGAGGCAGGCCAGCGCGATGCCGAGTCCGGCGAGCGCGGCCTGGCCCTCGACGCCGATGTTGAACAGCCCCGCCTTGAAGGCGATGGCGACCGCGAGGCCCGCGAAGGCCATGTTGGTCGCGTAGAACAGCGTGAAGCCGATCGCGTCCCAGGAGCCGAAGCTGCCGAGGGCGAGCGCGTGCAGCGCGGCCATCGGCGACTGCCCCGCCGCCAGCACCACCAGCGCCGAGACGCCGAGGGCGAGCAGCAGGTTCAGCAGCGGCAGCAGGGCGAGCTCCGCCCAGCGCGGCAGGGACCGGGTCATGCCTGCGCGCCGGCCATCAGCAGGCCGAGCTGGCGTTCACCGGCGCCGGAGGGCAGTTCGCCGACGATCCGTCCATCGAACATCACCAGGATGCGGTCGGAGAGTGCCAGGATCTCGTCCAGCTCCACCGAGACCATCAGCACCGCCCTGCCCGCGTCGCGCCAGGCGCGCAGCCGGCGGTGGATCGCCTCGATCCCACCGATGTCCACGCCGCGCGTCGGCTGGCCGACCAGCAGCACGTCGGGCGCGCGTTCCAGCTCCCGCCCCATGATCAGCTTCTGCTGGTTGCCGCCGGAGAAGAGCGAGGAGCGCAGCCGCGGCGCGGCGGGCCGCACGTCGTGCGCCGCCATCAGCGCGGCGGCATGCGTCCCGACGGCGCGGTTGGAGATGAGGCCGAGCAGGCGCCGCCACATCGGATCGCCCTGGTAGCCGAGGATCGCGGTGTCCTGCGCCGGGAACTCCGCCACCAGCCCGTGGCGCAGCCGGTCCTCCGGCACATGCGCGACGCCGAGCCGGCGCATCGCGCCAGCGTCGCAGGGCAGCAGCGCCTCCCCGCGCAGGCGGATGGTTCCGGATTCGGGGCGGCGCATCCCCGACAGCGCCTCCAGCAGCTCGGTCTGGCCGTTGCCGGCAACCCCGGCGATGCCGAGGATCTCGCCGGCATGCAGCGCGAGCGAGACGCCGCGCACGCGCTCCACCCCTGCCCCGTCGCGGACGCGGAGATCCTGGACCGACAGCATCTCCGGCCCGGGCGTGGCGGGTGCGGGGCGTGCCGCAGCTGCGGGGCGGCGGCCAATCATCAGCTCGCCGAGCTCGGCGGCGGAGGTCTCCGCCGTCTCGCGATGCGCGACCATCCGCCCGCCGCGCATGACCGAGACGCGGTCGGTCACCGCCATCACCTCGCGCAGCTTGTGGGTGATGAGGATCACGGCCTTCCCCTCTTCGCGCAGCGCGCGGAGGACGCGGAACAGGTCGTCGGCTTCCTGCGGGGTCAGCACGCCGGTCGGCTCGTCGAGGATCAGGATCTCCGCGCCGCGGTGCAGCGCCTTCAGGATCTCGACGCGCTGGCGGGCACCGACGGGCAGGTCCTCGATCCGCGCATCCGGGTCCACGACGAGGCCGTAGTCGCGGCCGAGCCGGGCGAGGGACTCGCGCGCCGCCGCGGCGCCCTTGGCTAGAAGCGGCCCGCCCTCGGCCCCGAGCATGACGTTCTCGAGCACGGTGAAGGGCTCGACCAGCATGAAGTGCTGGTGGACCATCTCGATGCCGAGCGCGATGGCGTCCGCGCTGTCGCTTATAGATACCCGCTTTCCGTCCACGCGGATCTCACCGGCATCCATCGGATAGAAGCCGTGCAGGATCGCCATGAGTGTGGACTTGCCGGCGCCGTTCTCGCCGATCACGCCATGGATCGAGCCGCGCCGGACGACGAGATCCACCGCATCGTTGGCCAGCACATGCCCGAAGCGCTTGGTGATCCCGCGGCACTCGATGGCGGGTGCCGCGCCGCCCTCGGCGTGCTCCGACATCACGTCAGGAATGGCCGTCCGCCGGCGCCCCATCGTGGCCTCGCCACGATGGGATGAGCCGCCCGTGCAGGCTCACCACCATCCCTGCTCCCCCGCGGTGTCACGCCAGAGGCGTGCCCTGGGCACGACGCGCAGCAACGTCGTGGGGATCAGCTCACAGGGCAGTTGTTGTCGGTCATGAAGTCATGGACCGAGACGCGGCCGGCGACGATCTCGGCCCGCGCCGTGTCGATCCGCTGGCGCATCTCGGCGGTGACGAGGCGCGCATTGTGCTCGTCGAAGGCGACGCCGACGCCGTCCTCGGCGAGGCCCAGCACCTGGCGGCCGGCGGTGAAGCGGCCGGCGCGCGCTTCCTCGAAGGCGAGGCGCGCGGCGACGTCCACGCGCTTCAGCATGCTGGTCAGCACATGGCCAGGATGCAGGTGGTTCTGGTTGGAATCGACGCCGATGCCGAGGCGGCCGGCATCGGCCGCCGCCTGCAGCACGCCGCGGCCGGTGCCGCCGGCGGCGTGGAAGATCACGTCGGCGCCGCGCTCGATCTGGCTGCGTGCCAGCTCGCCGCCGCGCACCGGGTCGCGCCAAGCGGCGGGCGTCGAGCCGGTCATGTTCTGGAAAACTTGGACCTGAGGGTTCACCGCCCGCGCGCCCTGCACGTAGCCGCAGGCGAATTTGCGGATCAGCGGGATGTCCATGCCGCCGACGAAGCCGATGCGCCCCGACCGGCTGGCCATCGCCGCCATCATCCCGGCGAGGTAGCTGCCCTGTTCCTCGCGGAACAGGACGGAGCGGACATTCGACAGGTCGACGAAGCTGTCGAGCACGACGAACCGGGTGTTCGGGAACTCGCGGGCCACCGCCTCCACCGCCGCGCGCTGGGCGAAGCCGACGGCGACGATCGGGTCCTGGCCGCGGCGGGCGAAGTTGCGCAGCGCCTGCTCGCGCTGCGGCTCGGCCGTCACCTCGAACTCGGCGACCTGCACGCCGGTGGCGCGCTGGAACTCCTGCCCGCCGCGATGCACCGCCTCGTTGAAGGAGCGGTCGAAACGCCCGCCCATGTCGAAGACGATCGCGGGGCGGACCTCCTGCTGCGCGGCGGCGGGACCGGCAAGCAGGGCCAGCCCGCAGAGGGCGGCGAGGAAATGCCTACGCATGCGTTGGCCTCGGCGGTTCGGGTGGCGGAGCGTGAACGTCCGGTAACCTCTATACCGAATCCATCGCGCGTCAACGCGGCGTTGCGGCGCCCCTGCCGTCCCAGCGCAGCCAGTCGCGTCTCGCCGGACCGTGACGCGCCGGCGGCGTCCGGCCGCGCAATATCATGGCTTGGGGGCGTGGCTGCCGGCGCGAGCCTGGTCTACGCGCCGAACCACACCCTTCGACGAGACGGTTCCATGCTCGACGCGGTCTCCCGCATCACCTACGACATCGTGCAGGATTGGGGCGGCTATGCGCCGCATGCCGTCTGCCTTCTGCAGGACCCGGCAATCATCGCGATCGGGGTGGTGACCAACCTCTCCATTGCCGTCGCATACTTCCTCATCCCCGTCGCGCTGTGGCGTTTCGTGCGGCACGTGCCGGACCTGCCCTTCCGGTCGGTCGCCATCATGTTCCTGGTCTTCATCCTGGCCTGCGGCACGTCGCACCTGACCCGCGTCGCCACCCTGTTCCTCGGCGGCTGGACCTACTGGGTCGATGCCGCCGTCTGCACCGTCACGGCGGTGGCGAGCCTCGGCACGGCGTTCGGGCTCGCGCGCCACGGACGGGAGATCGTGAGCCTCGCGGCGCGGCGCCTGCTGAAGCCGGCGTGAGCGTCGGCGACTATGTCGGCTGGGCTGCCGGCGGGCTCGCTCTCCTGGCCGCGCTCACCTGGCTGGTGATCCGGATCTGGGACCGCCATGTGCTGCGCGAGTTGGAGCGGGAGCGGGAGGTCCTGGCCGCACGGGATGCCGCGCAGGGCGCGGCCCAGGCGGCGCGGGACGCGGCGGAGGCGCAGCGGCTGCTGCTGCTGCACGAGGTCAATCACCGGGCGCGCAATGCCCTGACCATCGTCCAGGCGCTGATCCGCATGAGCGGCGTTGCGGGCCAGGACCGCGGCGCCGAGGTGCTCGGCCGCATCGCCGCGCTGAGCGCCGCGCACGACCTGCTGGCGCAGCGCGAGTGGTCGGGTGCCGACCTGGCCGAGGTCGCGGGGCGCACCCTGGCCGCCTTCCGGGGCGAGGCGATCCGGCTCTCCGGCCCGCCTGCGCCGATCGCCGCCTCGGGTGTCCAGCCCCTCTCGATGGTGCTGCACGAGCTTGCCACGAATTCGGCCAAGCACGGCGCGCTGTCGGCCGGTGGCCGGGTGGAGGTCGGCTGGAGCGAAGCGGAGGGGGTGCTGCACCTCCGCTGGGCGGAGACGGGCGGGCCGCCGGTCGAGGCACCGCCCGAACGCCGCGGGGTGGGCACGCAGGTGATCGACGCCGTCGTCGGACGGCAACTTCGTGGCCGGGTGGAGCGGCGGTGGGAGCCGGCCGGCCTCACGGTCGACATCGCCCTGCCCGTGGCAGCGCTGCGCGCGACTTAGGCGGGCGGGGATGCCTGGCCGCCCAGGATCTGTCTGCCACGCTGCCGGACGACGGCGCCCATGCGGAACGAGTGAACGCGTCCAGGCCTTCACAACCCGCGGAGAGGCCAGCGCCGCTTCGCCCGCGCACAGGTCCCCTATGCCAAGCTGGAGGTCTGCCACCGCAAGGTCGTGAGATGATCGCAGGCCGGACGGAGCTGGCACCTTGAGGTCCGGTACCTCAAGGCACCGGAGCCCGGCGCGGCAGCACAGGAGGGCAAAGCACCGATGGCGGAGATGCCGCGCCAGCAGGGCGAGTACGAGGACCATGCCCCGGATGCGGCGCCCGTCCGGCGCTCGGCCAGATTGGTCTGGAGCCTCCGGGCCGCCGGGGTGATCGCGGCCGCCATGGTCTGGATTGCCATGGCGGGCGCGGACGGGTTGTCGTCCGACGCGCGATGGGTGGCGGCGATCGCCACGCTGATGGCGGTATGGTGGATGACCGAGGCGATCCCGCTCTCGGCCACGTCGCTCCTGCCGATCGTGCTGATCCCGATGCTGACGGACCGAACCGTCCCGCAGGCGACCGCGCCCTATGCCAGTTCGATCGTCTTCCTGTTCCTCGGCGGCTTCCTGATCGCGATCGCGATGGAGAAGTGGAACCTGCACCGGCGCATCGCACTCCTCACGCTGCGCCGGGTCGGGGTGGAGCCTGCCCGGATCGTGCTCGGGCTCATGCTTTCGACCGGCTTCCTGTCCATGTGGGTTTCGAACACCGCGACGACACTGATGATGCTGCCGATCGGCCTCTCCGTGCTGGCCCTTGTTGCGGAACGGAGCAGCGGGTCGACGCCTGCGCCTGTCGCGGGCCAGGGCCATCACCGGCCAGGCCATGTCGATCCCATCGCCGATGAGAACATCAGGCGCTTCGGCATCTGCCTTGTCCTGGCGATCGCCTGGTCGGCGACCATGGGCGGCCTCGGCACCCTGCTCGGCAGCCCGCCGAACGCCATCGTCGCCGGATACGCTGCCACGGAGCTCGGCCGCACGATCGGCTTCCTCGACTGGATGATGGTCGGCCTGCCGCTCGCCCTGGCCTTCATCCTGATCGCCTGGGTGCTCATGACACGCGTGCTCTACAGGTTCGAGGTGGCCGAGATTCCTGGCGGACGCCAGATGATCGAGGACGAGATCCTCAAGCTCGGCCCGCTCAGCCAGGGCGAGAAGGTGGTGATGGCCGTCTTCGGCTCGGCAGCCTTGCTGTGGGTCGTGCCGGGGGTTCTCGCCAGCATCCCGGGAATGCGCGAGCGGCTCGGGATGCTCGGCCAGCTCGACGACACGGCCATCGCTGTCGCCGCCGGCATTGCGCTGTTCATCCTCCCCGGTCGTGGGCGAACGGAGATGGTCCTGAACTGGAAGGATGCCGAGGACGGGCTGCCCTGGGGCGTGCTGCTTCTCTTCGGTGGCGGCCTGAGCCTTGCCGGGGCCGTTGCCGCGTCGGGGCTCGACAAGTGGTTCGGTCAGCAGGTGATCGGGCTCGGGACTCTGCCGATCCTGCTCCTGGTGGCGGCTGTCAGCGTGATCGTCCTCTTCCTGACCGAGGTGACCAGCAACACCGCAACCGCCGCGACCTTCATCCCGGTGCTCGGCGGTGTGGCCGTCGGCATCGGGGCGGATCCGATGACGCTGCTGATCCCTGCGGCCTTCGCCGCGACCTGCGCCTTCATGCTGCCCGTTGGCACGCCGCCGAACGCCATCGTCTTCGGGACGGGCGCGGTTACAATCGCGCAGATGGCACGTGGCGGCTTCGTGCTGAACATCGTTGGCGTCGTGCTGATCACGGGAGCCTGCTACCTCCTCGGAGGCTTCGCTTTGGGGCTGCGGTTCTGAGAATGGCCGCGCAGCCTTGGCGGTCGGTACCCGTCTGAACTTCGCCGGGGCGTGGCGGGTCCTGTCGGGCCGCCAAGCCCACCGCCCAACCTTTCCGGTCCAGGCGTATGCTGTGAGGGAAGCGGCAACGACCCCGCCGGGACTCGGCGGCATTGCGGGGATGCTCGCGGCAGGTGTGCTCCGGCCCGTAATCGGGGGCTATCCACTGGACGACATCGTGGGCGCCCGCCGCCACGTGGAAAGGGGCCGCAAGCGACGCCGAAGCTCTCTCTCAGGTATTCGCCCCAAATCGCGCCCGGCAGCGTCCTGCCGCGCGGCGGACCGAAAAGCGGCGAAGGCGTGCGAAGATGAGCGTAGATTGGCGTCCCGTACGGGATTCGAACCCGTGCTGCCAACGTGAAAGGCTGGTGTCCTAGGCCTCTAGACGAACGGGACGTGGCACGCGCGGCGTATGGAGGTGTGCGGCTGCGCGGTCAAGACCGGCCCGCCGCAACGGCCGCGGGCCGGCCCGGTTGCCGGAACCGCGCCGCGACCGTAAGGGCCGCCCATGCCCGAGTGCTTCATCGTCCAGCCGATCCACCGTGCCGGCCTTGACCTGCTGATCGAGGGCGGCGTGGCGCCCCGCTTCGCGTCCGCCCCCGACATGGCGACCGTCGCGCGCGAGATGCCGGGCTGCGCAGCGGTGATCACCCGCAACGCCGGCCTGGACGCCTGCGCGATCGACGCCGCGCCCTCGCTCCGCGTGGTCGTCAACCATGGCGTCGGGATGAACCGCATCGCGGTGGGCCGGGCGACCGAGCTCGGCATCCCCGTCTGCAACACGCCGACCGCCAATGCCCGCAGCGTCGCCGAGCACGCCATCACGCTGATCCTGGCGCTCGCTCGCAAGGTGATCGAGGGCGACGCGGCAGTGCGGAGCGGCGACTGGCGGCTGCGCTACGAGGGGCGGATGATGGAGCTGCACGGCAAGACGCTCGGTCTCGCCGGCTTCGGGACGATCGCGCGCATGACCGGCGCCATCGCGCGCCACGGCCTGGGCATGCGGTTGCTGGTCTTCTCCCCCGCTACGGAGGATGCCGCGCTGGAGGAGGCGGGCGCCGAGCGGGCGTCGAGCGTCACCGCGCTGCTCGCCGGCTCCGACGTCGTGTCGCTGCACCGGCCGCTGCGGCCCGACACGCGGCACATGATCAATGCAGGAACCCTGCACCACATGCGGCCGCATGCGCTGCTGGTGAACACCGCGCGCGGGGAGCTGGTGGACACCGCCGCCCTTGCCGAGGCGCTGCGCGACGGTCGCCTGGCCGGCGCCGCGGCCGACGTCTTCGCGGTGGAGCCGCCAGGCGCGGAGGAACCGCTCCTCTCCGCCCCCAACACCCTCCTCGCGCCGCACATCGCCGGCGTGACGGAGGAGGCGATGCGCGAGACGGCACTGCAATGCGCGGCGCAGGTGCTCGACGTGCTGGCAGGCCGGCGACCGCCGCATCTGGTGCGGCCGGAGGTCTGGGCGCGCCGTCGCGCCTAGCCGAAGCCGAGCCGCGTTCGCCGCGCCGCCATCGCCGCCAGCCCAGGCGCGAGGGCCGCGCCGCCGACCAGCAGCCGCGGGGCGCGGTCCGTCAGCGCGGCGAGCCAGCCGGCGAGCCGCATCCCGCCGCGCACCTCCGCCGCCCAGCGCGCGTGATGGCACGTGCTGTCCTCGCCGCGCCGCAGCGCCTCGGCGGCGCGCAGCCCGGAGCGTAGCGCCATGGCGACGCCGTCGCCGCAGAAGGATGGGATGACGGAGAGCTGGTCGCCCACGCGGAACGGCCCGCCGCCGCGGTGGACGAAGCCATAGGGCACGCCGGCCACCGTCATCGGGCGATCGAGCGCGGGGCGCAGGTCGCGCAGCACGCGCTCCGCGAGCGCGGAGCCCGCGGCGACATGGGCGAGGAAGGCCGCGGCAGACCGCGCCGCCTCCGCGGCGCCCGGCGCGCGCGGGTCGAGCGCGGCGCACAGATTGGCGCCGCCCGGCCGCGGCTGCAGCCCGGCATAGCCGCCGGCGCAGGCGAGCAGGACGATCGCCTCTTCCGGCGCGGCCCCGTGCAGCGGCAGCTTCAGGCCGATGGCGCCACCCTCCACCGGGCGGCGCGCGCCGCGCAGTTCGTGCTTGCCTGTCGCCAGCACCAGCGACCCGGCCTGCAGCACCTCGCCCGCGGCCAGGCGCAGCCGCCAGCCGGCGCCGTCGGGCAGCGCCTCGCTCACCGCCGTGCCGCAGCGGAGCTCGGCGCCAGCCGCGCGTGCCGCGTCCAGCAGCGCCGCGTCCAGCGTGGCGCGCGGCAGGCCCCAGGCGGGGAAAGGCAACGCCAGCGCGGCCTCCTGCCGCCCCGCGCCCAGCACCGCGCGCCGGATCGGGACAGCGCCGAGTGCCGGCACGTCGAGGCCGAGCGCCGCCAGCCCGCGTGCCGCGTCTTCGGCCAGGAACTCGCCGCAGACCTTCTCGGACGCGGCCGCGTCGCGTTCCAGCAGCAGCGGCGCGAGGCCGGCGCGGGCGAGCGCGATCGCCGCCGCCGCGCCGGCCGGACCGCCGCCGACGATGACGGGCCGGCTCACGGCTCCGGTGCGCCGGGGCCGGTGACGGCCCAGCGGAACGGCACGACCCAGCGCACCTCCGCCTCCACCTCGGCCTCCCCGAGCAGACGTGTCCAATCCTGGCGCTTGAAGCCACGGTTGATCGAGACCGGGCCGTCATGCGTGACCATCGGATGCATGCGCATCAGCCGCGTGCCGGCCCAGACCGCAGCCCAGGGGATCGGGTGCCGGTGCAGGTCGAGGATCAGCCAGCGCCGCGTGGCATGCGCCCGCAGCCAGCGCAGGAAGCGCACCAGCGTCGCGTCCTCCAGGTGATGCGCGAAGAGGCTGCAGGTGACGACGTCGAAGCGGCGATCCGCCGGCAGGTCGAAGAGGTCGGAAGTGATCCAGCCAGCCCGCGTGCCGCGCGCGATCGCGTGCCGCTCCGCCCAGGGGCTGCGGTCGAGGCCCCAGGCGTCGAGCTCGACACCGCGTTTCGCGGCCCAGCGCGATGCCGCGCGCAGCGCGTCCCCACCCCCTGCCCCGACATCGAGCAGCGAGAGGCGCGTCACCCCTTGCTCCCGCACCATGCGGTCGAGGAAGCGGGTCAGCGGCGGATGCGCGAAGGTGATGCGGTTGAGCGTCTCGAGTCCGTCCAGCGCGGCGGAGAAATCCGCCTCCGACTGGCCGGGATCGTCCATGATCTCATCCGCCATGACCCGCGGCACGGCGCTACACCGCCGAGAAGCGCATGGACTCCGCCGACAGGCCGGGCCCGAACGCAAGCGCCACGCCGCGCTGCCGCGGCTCCGCCCGCGCCATCATCGCGGCGAGCACAAACATGACGGTGGCGGAGGACATGTTGCCGTGGTCGCGCAGCACCGCGCGGCTTTCGGCCAGCGCGCCCTGCGGCAGCGACAGCCCGTGCTCCACCGCATCCAGGATCGTCCGCCCGCCGGGATGCACGGCCCAGAGGTCCATCTCCTCCACGCGCCTGCCGTCCAGCATCTCCGCCTGCCAGTCGGGCAGCGCATGGGCGAGGGTGAAGGGCACCATGCCGGACAGCGTCATGTCGAAGCCGTCATTGCCGATGCGCCAGGTGATCATGTCGCCCGCTTCCGGCATGACGATGCTGCGGAAGCCCTCGACGCGGAGCCCGACCGGATCGGCGCTGACGATCGCCGCCGCGCAGCCATCGGCGAACAGCAGGAAACACAGCAGCTGCTCCAGCGCCGAGGTGTCCTGCAGGTGCAGCGTGCAGAGCTCGAGGCAGACCACCAGCACGCGGGCCTCGGGCTCGCTGCGCACGATGTGCCAGGCGAGCTTCAGCGCGTTGATCGCCGCCTGGCAGCCCATGAAGCCGACCAGGCTGCGCTCCACCCCGCGGGGCAGGCCGTGCCGCTCCACCAGGTGCCGGTCGAGGCCGGGGGCGACGAAGCCGGTACAGGTGGCGAAGACGATGTGCGTGACGCGCGGTGCCTCCGCCTCCAGCCCGAGCCGGGCGAAGGCGGCGTCGGCGAGCGCCGGCGCCTCGGCCTCGTAGCGGGCCATGCGGGCGCGGGTGCCGGGGAAGTCGCCGCCGAAGCGGTAGAAGCCGCAGGTGGTGCCGGAGCCCTGCGGCTCCGACGGCTCCAGCACGGAATAGCGCGTCGCGATGTCGGCGCGCGACGCCATGCGGTTGAAGGCGATGCGCCCCTTCTCGCCATCCGCCTGGCGTTCGGCGAAGGCGCGGAAGGTGCCATGCACCTCATGCCGGGGCACGGCAGTGGCGATGCGATTTATGAAGACGTCCGGCATCGCCCGAGTGTGGGGCCATCCCGGGGGGTTGAAACCCCCTGACCGTTCACGGCTCCACCAGTTGCCCGTACTTCAGGCGTTTCCGGAGAGGAACTCCATCGCCGCCTGTGCGCCGCCGGATTTGTGCGGCACGCCGGCCGCGCGCAGCCCCATCTCGACCCCGCCGAGCGTGCCGACCAGCTGCAGGTCGCCAAAATCGCCGAGATGGCCGATGCGGAACACCCGGTCGTTCAGCTGGCCGAGCCCGTTGCCGAGGCTCATGTTGAACTTCTCCAGGATCGTGGCGCGCAGGCCGTTGGCGCTGTGGCCCTCCGGCAGGCGCACCGCCGTCAGCGCGGAGGAATAATGCCGCGGCTCGGCGCACTGGATCTCGAAGCCCCAGTGGCGGACGGCGCGCCGCGTCGCCTCGGCATGGCGGTCGTGGCGGGCGAAGACGTTCTCGAGCCCCTCGGCCATCAGCATGTCGACCGCGGTGTCGAGCGCGTAGAGCATGTTGGTGGCCGGCGTGTAGGGGAAATAGCCGGTGGCGTTGGCCGCGATCATCGGCTTCCAGTCCCAGAAGGCGCGCGGCAGCTTCGCCGTCTCGGCGGCCTTCAGCGCCTTCGCGCTGACGGCGTTGAAGGAGAGGCCGGGCGGCAGCATCAGCCCCTTCTGCGAGCCCGCCACCGTGACATCCACGCCCCATTCGTCGTGGCGATAGTCGATCGAAGCGAGCGAGGAGATGGTGTCCACCAGCAGCAGCGCCGGGTGCCCCGCCGCGTCCATCGCGTGCCGCACCTCGTCGATGCGGCTGGTGCAGCCCGTGCTCGTTTCGTTGTGCACCACGCAGACGGCCTTGATGCTGTGCGCCTTGTCCTCGCGCAGCTTCGCCTCGATCGCGGCGACGTCGGCGCCGCGGCGCCAATCGGTGCGGATGTAGTCGGGGACGAGCTGCAGCCGCGTCGCCATCTCGTGCCAGAGATGGGCGAACCAGCCGGTCTCACACATCAGCACGCGGTCGCGGGGCGAGAGGGTGTTGACCAGCGCCGCCTCCCAGGCCCCGGTGCCGGAGGCCGGGTAGATCACCACATGGCCCTTCGTCTTGAAGACCGCCTTGACCTTCTCGAGCAGCGCCGCCCCCATCCGCCCGAAATCCGGGCCGCGATGGTCCATGGTCGGGTTGTCCATCGCCCGCAGGACGCGGTCCGGCACGTTGGTCGGGCCCGGGATCTGCAGGAAATGGCGGCCGGCGGTCGGCTTGGACTGGAAATAGGCCATGGGGACGGATCCTCTCTTCTGGCGCCTCTCTAGCCCCACACCATGTCCTGCGCCAATGAGTAGGCGCGCTTGGATTGATGAGCATTATAGATGCGACGCCCCTGCCCGCCCGCGCTAATCCCCACATTCATGGAGAACCGGGCATGAACGCGCTCACGGGCAAGGCGCTGATCGGCGACAGTCGGCTCGCGGAGCGGTTGCGGCGTGAGACCTCGGGCGAGGTGCTGTTCTCCGCCGGCGACCGCGGCCGCTACGCGACCGACGCTTCGATCTACCAGATGGAGCCGGTGGGCGTGCTGGTGCCGCGGACGGCCGAGGACGTCGCCGCCGCCATGGCGATCTGCCGCGAGGAAGGCGTCCCCGTGCTGCCACGCGGCGGCGGGACCAGCCAGTGCGGACAGACAGTGAACCGGGCGCTCGTGCTGGACTGCACGAAATACCTGCGCCGCGTACTCTCGGTGGAGGGCGACACGGCTCGCGTGGAGCCCGGGATCACCCTCGGCGCGCTGAACGAGGCGCTGAAGCCGACCGGCAGGTTCTTCCCGGTCGATCCCTCCACCTGGGCGCGCTGCACGATCGGCGGGATGGCGGGGAACAATTCCTGCGGCTCGAAGTCGATCCGCTACGGGCTGATGGCCGACAACGTCCGCGCGATCGACGCGATCCTGGCCGACGGCACTCGCTTCGCCTTCGGGGAGCTGCCGGACAATCTCGGCCCCGACGTGCCGGGGAGCGTCGCCGACCTGGTCGCGAAGCTGCGCGCCATCGGCGCGCGGGAGGCGGAGGAGATCGCGGCGAAGTTCCCCCGCCAGCTCCGCCGCGTCGGCGGCTACAACCTCGATGCGCTGACGCCGGACGCGCGGGCGAATGGCCGAGCCTCAATGGCGCGGCTGCTGGTCGGCAGCGAGGGGACGCTCGCCTTCTCCGCCGCGCTCGACCTGAAGCTCTGGCCGATCAAGCCGCGCAAGGTGCTCGGCATCTGCCAGTTCCCCTCCTTCCGCCGCGCCATGGAGGCGTCGCGCCACCTGGTGACGCTCGACCCGGAGGCGGTGGAGCTGGTGGACCGGACGATGATCGAGCTCGGCCGCTCCATCCCGATCTATCGGGGCACGATCGAGAAGATCCTGATCGGCGAGCCCGACAGCCTGCTGATCGTCGAGTTCCACGGGCAGGAGGACGCGCCGCTGCTGGCCGCGCTTGACCGGCTCGAGGAGATGATGGGCGACCTCGGCCTGCCGGGGCAGGTGGTGCGCGTCACGGACGCCGCCTTCCAGGCGCAGGTCGCAGAGGTGCGCGAGGCCGGGCTCAACATCATGATGAGCATGAAGGGCGACGGGAAGCCGGTCTCCTTCATCGAGGATTGCGCCGTCGCGCTGGAGGATCTGGCCGACTACACCGAGCGGCTGAACGACGTCTTCGCGAAGCACGGCACGGTCGGCACCTGGTACGCGCATGCCTCGGTCGGCTGCCTCCACGTCCGCCCTGTCCTGAACATGAAGTCCGGCGAGGACGTGGCGAAGATGCGCGCCATCGCGGAGGAATGCTTCGCGCTGGTGCGCGAGTACAAGGGCAGCCATTCCGGCGAGCATGGCGACGGCATCGTCCGCTCCGAGTTCAACGAGCCGATGTTCGGCCCGCGCATCGCCCGCGCCTTCGAAGGTGTGAAGGACGCCTTCGACCCGGCGAGCGAGGCGCTGCCGCACGGGCTGCTGAACCCGAACCGCATCGTGCATCCGCCGCGCATGGATGACCGCTCCCTGCTCCGCTACCACGAGGGCTACGCGGCCGAGCCGATCACGCCGGCGCTCGACTGGTCCGCCTGGCCGGGCCCGCAAGGCGGCCTCCTCGGCGCGGTCGAGATGTGCAACAACAACGGGACCTGCCGGAAGTTCGACGCCGGTACGATGTGCCCCTCCTGGCGCGCCACGCGGGAGGAGAAGCATCTGACGCGCGGCCGCGCCAACACGCTGCGTCTCGCGCTGACCGGCCAGATCCCGGGCGGGCTGGCCTCGGACGAGGTCGCGGATGCGCTCTCGCTCTGCGTGGCCTGCAAGGGCTGCAAGCGCGAGTGCCCGACCGGCGTGGACATGGCGAAGATGAAGCTCGAGGCCGCTCATGCGCGCAACGCCGTGCGCGGCGTGGCGCTGAAGGACCGGCTGGTCGCGACGATGCCGCGCTGGGCGCCGCTCGCGGCGATGCTGGCGCCGCTCGTGAACTGGCCTGCGGCGATCCCCGGCGCCAAGGGCCTGCTCGGCTTCGCCGAACGTCCCCTGCCCCGCTTCCGCCGCGACGCCTTCCGCGATGCGGAGTGCCGCGCGCCGGACGGGCGCGCGAACGAGGTCATCCTGCTGCCCGACCTCTTCAACCGCTACTTCGAGCCGGAGAACCTCCGCGCCGCGCTCCGCGTACTGCGCGCCGGCGGCGCCGATCCGGCGGTCGCGCGCCCGCTCGAGGGCACGCGCCCGCTCGACGACGGCCGCACCTATCTTGCGGCCGGCATGGTGGCGGAGGCACGCGCCGAAGCCCGCCGGACGGTCGCCGCGCTGGCGCGCTGGGACGCCCCGGTGCTCGGCCTCGAACCCTCCTGCCTCATGACGCTGCGCGACGAGTTCCTGTCCCTGCTTCCCGGCGAGGAGACGGAGCGGCTCGCGGCGCGGGCGAAGCTCGTCTCCGAGTGGCTGGCGGAGACGAAGCCCGCGCTCGCGCTCAAGCCGCTGGAGGGCGAGGCGCATATCCACGGCCATTGCCACCAGAAGGCCTTCGGCGCCTTCCCCGCTGCGGTCGCGACGCTGACGCGCATCCCGGGCCTCAAGGTGACACCGATCACGTCGTCCTGCTGCGGCATGGCCGGCGCCTTCGGCTACGAGCGGAAGAACCTCGAGGTCAGCAAGGCCATGGCCGAGCTCTCCCTTCTGCCGCACATCCGCAAGGCCGCCTCGGGGGCCTTCGTCGTCGCCGACGGCACCTCCTGCCGTCACCAGATCGGCGACCTCGGCGGGCGCGAGGCCACCCATTCCATCCGCCTGCTGGACAGGGCCCTGGCATGAGCGACGCCGAACGCCTCCTCGCCTTCTGGTTCGCCGACGGGCCGGACGCCTTCCGCAAGGCTTGGTTCACGAAGGACGACGCCTTCGACGCGACCTGCCGCGACGGCTTCGGCCACCTCGTTGTCCCAGCGCGGGAGGGCGCGCTGGACGGCTGGGCGGCGACGCCGGAAGGGGCGCTCGCGCTGCTGCTCCTGCTCGACCAGTTCCCGCGCAACCTCTTCCGAGGCTCGGCCGAGGCCTTCGCCTCAGATCCGCACGGGCTGGCGGTCGCGCGGGACGCGGTGCTGGCGCGGCGCGTCGACCTCGCGCTGACGACGACGCAGCGGGTCTTCGTCTACCTGCCCTTCGAGCACAGCGAGGCGATGGCCGACCAGGACCTCTCGGTCGCTCTGTTCGAGGGGCTGCGCGACGATCCACGCCACGCAAGGCCGGACGGCGCGATCGATTACGCCTGGCGGCATCGCGTGGTGATCCGCCGCTTCGGCCGCTTCCCGCACCGCAACGCCGCGCTGGGCCGCGCCAGCACGCCGGCGGAGCAGTCCTGGCTCGACGCCGGCGGCGGGTTCTGACCGCAACGATCCCGGTGTGACCGAGGCCGTTTCCTGCCTGGCAGCGGGAGCGGCGGCATGGAAGATCTGGTCAGGACCGGAACGGAATGGGCGGCGATCTTCGTGGAGGGCGCGGCGGTGCTCGTTGTCGTCCTCGCCGCTGTCGAGTCCGTCTGGCGCAGCCTCGTCATCTTCGTCGGCCGCCCGGCGGCTGAGGATGCCGCGAAAGGCGCCCTGCGGCTTCACCTCGCGCGCTGGCTCGCCATCGCGCTGGAACTCGCGCTGGCGGCCGACATCCTGCGCACCGCCGTCGCGCCGAGCTGGGAGGATATCGGCAAGCTCGCCGCCATCGCCGTGCTGCGGACGCTGCTGAACTTCTTCCTCCAGCGCGAGATCGAGATCGCGGCGAGGCAGGAGGCGCGGGACGCGCCGGCACGATGAGCCCGGCGGCCCCCCCCCGGCCCATCGGCATCGCGCGGCCGGAAGGAACATCGCCGCGGCCGCTCGCGTTGGCGTGGCTTCCGGCGAGAAACCCGCGTGGTCCTCGCCCGCAACGCCACGGCCGGGCACGCCGAAGCAACCCCGCCCGCGCCGCCCACCCCGCCGCACGCATCCCGCTGCGCGGCGCTGACACAGGGGGATTCATGAGCGGCCAGACCCAGAACCCGACCCTCACCACGCGGCAGGGCCACCCAGTCACCGACAACCAGAGCCTGCGCAGCGTCGGCGAGCGCGGGCCCGCGACGCTCGAGAACTACCAGTTCATCGAGAAGATCACGCATTTCGACCGCGAGCGCATCCCGGAGCGCGTGGTGCATGCGCGCGGCACCGGCGCGCATGGCTATTTCGAGGCCTATGGCAGGATCGGCGACGCGCCCGCCTCGCACTACACCCGCGCCAAGGTGCTGACCGAAGGCGGCAAGCGGACGCCGCTCTTCGTCCGCTTCTCGACCGTTATCGGCGGCAAGGACAGCCCGGAGACCGCGCGCGACCCGCGCGGCTTCGCGGTGAAGTTCTACACCGAGGACGGCAACTGGGACCTGGTGGGCAACAACCTGCGGATTTTCTTCATCCGCGACGCCATCAAGTTCCCGGACATGATCCACGCATTCAAGCCGGACCCGGTGACCAACCGGCAGGAAGCCTGGCGCTTCTACGACTTCGTGCAGTTCCACCCGGAGGCGCTGCACATGGTGACCTGGGTGAAGAGCCCCTGGGGCATCCCGGCCACCTACCGGCACATGGAAGGCTCGAGCGTCAACACCTACAAGCTCGTCAACGCGGAGGGCGTTGCGCATCTCGCCAAGTTCTCCTGGGTGCCGAAGGTGGGCGTGAAGAACCTGACGAGCGCGCAGGCCGCGGAGATCCAGGCAAAGGATGTCGGCCATGCGACGCGCGACCTCTACGAGGCGATCGAGCGCGGCGAGCACCCGGAATGGGAATTCTGCGTGCAGCTGATGTCCGACGACGCGCATGAGGAGCTGGACTTCGATCCGCTCGACGACACCAAGCGCTGGCCGGAGGACCAGTTTCCGTTGCTGCCGGTGGGCCGGATGGTGCTCGACCGGAACCCGGACAACGTCCATGTCGAGACGGAGCAGTCGGCCTTCGGCACCGGCGTGCTGGTGGACGGCATCGACTTCTCGGACGACAAGATGCTGCAGGGCCGGACGCTGTCCTACTCCGACACGCAGCGCTACCGCGTCGGCCCGAACTACCTGCAGCTGCCGATCAACGCGCCGCTGGTGCCCGCCAACACCAACCAGCAGGGCGGCCAGATGGCCTACCGCGTGGACGAGGCCGGCCCGAACCGGCACGTGAACTACGAGCCGAGCTCGGTGGGCGGGCTGCGCGAAGCTGCGCGCAGCGGCCGCGACTACCACCAGTGGGTCGAGGGCCATCTCGGCCGATACCAGACCACCCGCACGCAGGACGACTATGCCCAGGCCGGCGCGCGCTACCGCAGCTTCGAGGAGTGGGAGCGCGACGACCTGATCGCCAACCTCGCCGCCGACATCAAGGACTGCCCGGAGCCGATCGCGCTCCGCATGGTCTGGCATTTCTGGCATTGCGACCCGGATTACGGGACGCGTGTGGCGGAGGCGGCAGGGATCGACCTTGCCAAGGCGAAGGCGCTGCCGCCGCTCGAGGGCAAGCCGCAGCCCGGCCAGAACCGCGCCGGCCCGACTTATGTCAGCGGGCGGCAGGAGGAGCCGGCCAATACCCGGCCCGGGCAGCAGGCCGCGGAGTAGGGGCCGAGGGGACGGGCCGCAGGGCCCGTTCCCGGCACTTGGCGGAACAGACGCATGGCAGAGGCGACACGGCCTGATCCTGCGACGCTCGACGAGGAGACGCTCGCTTTCGTCGCGCGCGTCTTCGCCTTCGCGCGCGGCGGGCAGGCGGCGGAGCTCCGTGCGCTGCTCGCCCAGGGCTTGCCGCCCAACCTCCGCAACGAGAAGGGCGACAGCCTGCTGATGCTGGCCAGCTACCACGGCCAGGCAGAGGCGGTGCGCGTGCTGCTCGAGGCCGGTGCGGATCCGGACCTCGCCAATGACCGCGGCCAGGTGCCGCTCGCCGGCGCCGCCTTCAAGGGCGACGCCGCGGTGGCACGGCTGCTGCTCGAGCACGGCGCGGCGGTGGATGGCTGCGCGGAGGGCGGGCGCACGGCGCTGGCCGTGGCGGCGATGTTCGACCGGGTGGAGATCGTGGCGCTGCTGCTGGCCCGCGGCGCCGATCCTGCGGCGCGGGACGGTGCCGGCCTCGACGTGTTCGGCGCGGCGCGCGCGATGGGCGCGGCGGGCACGCCGGCCCTGATCGAGGCGGCGCTGCATGGGGCCACGACAGCACGCCAGCCCTGACCCCGGCTGGGGCCGGATTCACCGGAAAGCCTTGTTTTCCGTGGCTTTGCGCGGGCCGGAATGGGCGCGACAGGGATTGAACCTGTGACCCCCACCGTGTCAAGGTGGTGCTCTCCCGCTGAGCTACGCGCCCGGGATCCCGCAGGGCCGCCTGATTAGCGGCGCACGCCGCAGCGTGCAACCCCGTGACGGCCCATTGTCGGGCATGCAGGGTCGGCCATGCAGGCGTGACAAGAACCGTCCGGCTGTGGCTTCTTTCACCCCGCATGGACATGCAGCCCCGCCCGATCGGCCTGGACGCGCCGCCGCCCTTCCGGGTGGTGCGGCCCGCCCGCCAGACCATGCCCCTGGTCTTCGCCTCGCCGCATAGCGGGACGCATTACAGCGCGGATTTCCTGGCCGAGGCGCGGCTCGACCCGGTCGCGCTCCGGCGCAGCGAGGACAGCTTCGTGGACGAGCTCTTCGCGGCCGCGCCGTCGCTCGGCGCGCCGCTGCTGGCCGCCACCTTCCCGCGCGTCTTCTGCGACGTGAACCGCGAGCCGTGGGAGCTGGACCCGGCGATGTTCGACGGGCCCCTGCCCGCCTGGGTGAACACCGCGAGCCCGCGCGTCGGCGCCGGCCTCGGCACCATCGCCCGGGTGGTGGCGACAGGCGAGCCGGTCTACCGCCACAAGCTCGCCTTCGCCCAGGCCGAGGCGCGGGTGCGCGACTGCTGGCAACCCTATCACGCCGCACTGGCCGCGCTCATCGAGGAGACACGCGCCGCCTTCGGCACCTGCCTGCTGGTGGATTGCCACTCCATGCCGACGCACCCCGTGCAGGGCTCGCCCCCCGCCGACATCGTGCTCGGCGACGCGCACGGCACGTCCTGCGCCCCGCGGGCGACGCGACTGGTGGAGGAGACGCTATCGGCGCTCGGCTACCGCGTGCGGCGCAACGACCCCTATGCCGGCGGCTACGTGACCCGCCACTACGGGGCCCCGCGCGAGGGGGTCCACGCGCTGCAGGTCGAGATCGCGCGCCGCCTCTACATGGACGAGGCGCGGGTGCAGCGCGGCGCGGGCATGGCACGGCTGGCGCGGGATGTCGGGCGCCTGCTGGACGTCCTCACCGACACCGATTGGAGCTTCCTGCGGCCTTGATCGCGGGGTGGCACGAAAAAAGACGGCGGTGCCTTGCGGCACCGCCGAGTTTAGGGAGGAAACGTCCAAGAAAGACAGCACGCGGACGAACCGCCTTGCTGCGATGCACAAATTAGGGGTACGGGCTGCCAGCGGCAAGAGCTTTTTGTGCGGCGCAGCAGAGAGCGGGCATGCATGGACGACATGTCACGCAGCGGCGGTCGGTATGCTGTCGGCAGTAACCGATTTCAGCCGCCGAATTCGGCCCGGATGGCTGCCCCATGCTCATCCAGTGCCGGCACGCGACCGGCTGGCCGGGCGCCCTCCGCGAAGAGCGCCGCGGGCGCCGCCAGGCTGACGGGGCCACCTGGCGTTGGCGCCTCGATCCGGCGCAGGGCGGGGTGCCGGGCGAATTCCGCGACGCCGTTGACGAAGCCGTAGGCCGTGCCGGCGGTGTCGAGCCGCGCCGCCGCCTCGGCCCGGCTCCAGCCGGCGAAGGCGCGGGCGACATGGGCGTCCACCGCCGCGCGGTTGGCCACGCGCTCGGTGTTGCTGCGCCAGCCCTCGCGCGCCGGCAGCTCCGGCTCCCCCAGCACGGCGGCGCAGAAGGTGGCCCATTCCCGCTCGTTCTGGATCGAGACGAGCACCGTCGCGCCGTCGGCGCAGGCGAAGGCGCCATAGGGGCAGATGGAGGGATGCGCGAGGCCGACGCGCGCCGGCGCGCGGCCGGTGCCCTCGAAGAACAGCAGCGGCACGTTCATCCAATCGGCCATCGCGTCGAAGAGGCTGACGGCGATGCCAGTCCCCCGCCCCGTGATGCCACGCGCGATGAGCGCCTCGAGCACCGCGGCATGGGCGTTCATCCCCGTGGCGATGTCCACGACGGAGACGCCGACACGACCGGGCCCGGCCGGATGGCCGGTGATCGAGGCAAGCCCGCTCTCGGCCTGGACGAGCAGGTCGTAGGCCTTCATCCGCGCGTAGTCGCCCGCCTCGCCATAGCCGGTGATGTCCACGGTGATCAGCCGCTTGTGCCGGGCGCGCAGCTCCGCCGAGCCGAAGCCCGCACGCGCCAGCGCGCCGGGCGCCAGGTTCTGCACCACGACGTCGGCGCGTGCGATCATGCGCGCGAGCAGCGCCTTGTCGCCTGCGTCCTTGATGTCGAGCGAGACGCTTTCCTTGCCGCGGTTGAGCCAGACGAAGTAGCTCGACTGCCCCCTCGCCGCAGTGTCGTAGCCGCGGGCGAAATCGCCCTCCGGCCGCTCCACCTTGATCACCCGCGCGCCGGCATCCGCCAGCTTCTGCGTGCAGGTCGGTGCGGCCACCGCCTGCTCGAGTGCGACGACCAGCAGGCCCTCAAGCGGGCGCATCTCAGTAGCTCCGCGGCATCCCCAGCACGTGCTCGCCGATGTAGCTCAGGATGAGGTTCGTGCTGATCGGGGCGACCTGATAGAGCCGCGTCTCGCGGAACTTGCGCTCGATGTCGTATTCCTCGGCGAAGCCGAAGCCGCCATGCGTGTTCACGCAGGCCTCGCCGGCGGCCCAGGACGCCTCGGCGGCGAGCATCTTGCCCATGTTGGCCTCCTCGCCGCAGTTCTCGCCGCGCTCGAACTTCGCCAGGCCCTCCTTCACGATGGCCTCGGCCGCGCGCATCTGGGCGTAGGCCCGCGCGATCGGGAACTGGACGCCCTGGTTCGCGCCGATCGGGCGGCCGAAGACGGCGCGCTCCTTCGCGTAGCTGCGCGCCTTCTCGATGAACCACTTCGCGTCGCCGATGCACTCGGCGGCGATCAGCAGGCGCTCGGCGTTCATGCCGTCGAGGATGTAGCGGAACCCCTTGCCCTCGACGCCGACGAGGTTCTCCGCCGGAACCTCCATGTTGTCGAAGAAGACCTCGCAGGAATTGTGGTTCATCATCGTGCGGATCGGGCGGATGGTGAGCCCCTTCCCCAGCGCCTCGCGCATGTCGACGATGAAGGTCGAGAGGCCCTCGGTCTTCTTCGCGACCTGGTCGCGCGGCGTGGTGCGCGCGAGCAGCAGCATCAGGTCGGAATGCTCCGCGCGGCTGGTCCAGATCTTCTGGCCGTTGACGACGTACCGGTCACCCTCGCGCCGCGCCGTGGTGCGGAGGCTGGTCGTGTCCGTGCCGCTCGTCGGCTCGGTCACGCCGAAGGCCTGCAGGCGGAGCTCGCCGGCGGCGATCCCCGGCAGGTAGCGCTCCTTCTGCGCCACGCTGCCATGCCGCAGGATCGTGCCCATGATGTACATCTGCGCGTGGCAGGCCGCGCCATTGCAGCCGCTCGCCTGGATCTCCTCGAGTATCGCCGCGGCGCCCGACAGCTTCAGGCCGGCGCCGCCATATTCCTCCGGGATCAGCGCGGCGAGCCAGCCGGCCTCGGTGAGCGCCGTGACGAACTCGGTCGGGTAGCCGCGCCGCGCGTCGAGCTCGCGCCAGTACTCGCCGGGGAACTTCGCGCAGAGCTTGCGGACCTCGGCGCGGATCTCGGCATGCGGGTCCGTCCCGACGGGAAGGTGCTGGTCCATCACGGGCTTTCCTCCGAGCCCTGCCGATTAGGGCGCGGCTGCCGTCAGCGCAACAGCGGCAGGACAGAGAGCGCCAGCAGCACGCCCATTGCGATGTTGAACCGGCGCAGCGCGACCGGGCTCTTCAGGAGGCGGCCCGTGCCCGCGCCGATGCCGGCCCAGATGAAGAGGCAGGGCATGGAGACGGCGGCAAAAACCGCGGCAATGGCCACGACCTGCGGTGCGAGCGGCGCGGCCTCGCTGGTGAAGGCCGGGATGGCAGCGGCGGTCAGCATCCAGGCCTTCGGGTTCACCCATTGGAACGCAGCCGCACCCCAGAAGCCGAGCGGCGGCCGTGCCTCCCGCTCGCCCGGCGGCGGCGCCGTCGCGATCTTCCAGGCGAGCCAGAGCAGCCAGGCGGCGCCGACCCAGCGCAGCACGCCATGCAGCGCCGGGCTCGCCGCCAACGGCGCGGCGAGGCCGAGGCCCACCAGCAGCAGCATCGCTCCGAAGCCGAAGGTGATGCCGAGCATGTGCGGCAGCACCGGCCGCACCCCGTGGCTCGCGGACGCCGCCGCGACCATCAGCACGTTCGGCCCGGGCGTCACGGATCCGGCAATGGCGAAGCCGAGCAGAGGCAGCCAGTCGGGCATGCCCGGATACTAGGTCAGTATAGTTGACCCATCAAGCCTTGTGCCGGGTGACCAGCCGCCCCGGCCGCTCGCCCGTCGCGCCCTTGCCCGCCCTGAAGGTCGGCACACCGTTGGCCCAGACCTCCTCGATGCCGATCGAGGGCTGCTTCGGGTTCTCGAAGGTGGCGGCGTCGATCACCGTCGCGGGGTCGAAGAGCACGAGGTCGGCATAGGCGCCTTCGCGCAGCGTGCCGCGGTCCACGATGCCGTAGGCCTCGGCACAGCGGCCGGTCATCTTGTGGATCGCCGTCTCCATGCTGAACAGGCCGAGGCCTCGCGCGTAGTGGCCGAGCACGCGCGGGAAGGTGCCCCAAAGCCGCGGATGCGGATGCGCGTCATGCGGGATGCCGTCCGAGCCGATCATGGACATCGGATGCGCCATGATCCGCTGCACGTCATCCTCGTCCATCTGGAAGGTGATCTGGCCGGCGGGCAACAGGCGTTCGGCGGCCATGCGGATGTCGGTGTTCCAGCCGCGCGCGATCTCGTCGAGGTAGCGGCCCGCCATCTCCGGATGCGGGACCGACCAGGTGATCATGACCTTCACGTCGTCGCGGAGGCGATCCGGCATCAGCACCGTCGAGCCCGCCGGATAGGGGTAGACGTCGTAGGCGAGCTGCTGCGTGCGCGCATAGGCCTCGAGCAGCGGCAGGGTCTGGATCGAGCGCCCGTAATTCTCGGGCATCGAGCATTTGTGGTGGCTGATCTGCACCTGCACGCCGGCGCGCTTGCCGATCTCCATCGTCTCCTCGATCGAGGCGAGGATGTGATTCGCCTCGTCGCGCATATGCGTGGAGTAGAGCCCGTCGAAGGGCTTCAGCGCCTCGGTGATGGCGATCACCTCGTCGGTCGTCGCATGCATGTTGGGCTTGTAGTAGAGCCCGGTGGAGAACCCCGAGGCGCCCTCAGCCATCGCCGCCTTCACGCGCTGATGCATGTGGTGGATCTCGCCATCCTTGGCCGGGCGATAGACGTCGCCCCCCATGGCCTCGACCCGGAGCGTCTGGTTCCCGACCAGCGCGTAGACATTCACTTCCGAGCCCTTCGAGTTGATCTCGTGCGCGTATTCGGAGAAATCGCCGAAGCGCCACCAGCCGCCGGCCCCGACGAGGTCGAGCGGCGGCGGCGGGTCGGCCTTGAAGCGCGCGGGTGCGAGCGACACGCCGCAGCAGCCGCAGACGACGGTGGTGACGCCCTGGCTCGTCTTGGGGAGCGTGCCCTCCTCCCCCATCAGCACGGCGCGGTCGTCATGGGTGTGGGCGTCGATGAAGCCGGGCGCGATCGCCTTGCCGGTCGCGACGATCTCGCGGTCCGCGCTGGCACCGCCGAGGTCGCCGACGCCGACGATCCGCTCCCCCGTCACGCCGACATCGCCGACGCGGCGCGGGCCGCCGGTGCCGTCGAAGATCGTCGCATCGCGGATGATGAGGTCGCAGCGCAGGGCCATGGTCGTGTTCCGGGTTTCTCTCACCGGATCATGGCAAGCGGCGCGCGGGGGCGGAAGGGAGCCGCCGGGCGCCCGGCGCGTTGGCATGGCATGAGCGACAAGCCCGCCCCGCCGACCGGCGGAGATCCGTTCCGCGCGCCATCCGGCGCAGATCCGTCCCGCGCGCCATCCGGCGCAGATTCGTCCCGCGCGCCATCCGGCGCGACCGAGCGCATGAACAGCGCCGACCCCGCCAGCGCGAACACGACGGAGAAGGTCCAGCGCGGCGGCGTCACGCGCAACCCGAAGGCCAAGGTCCCCTCGGACCTCTACCCCGACCCGCCCGGCGTCACCGACGAGACCAAGGGCGGGCCCGACGACTGATCAGGCCCCGAAGGCGGGCAGGATTCCCTCCACCAGCAGCGCGTGGCGGGTGAAGACCTGCCCGGGCACGCGCGGCACGTCCGGGTCGGAGGTCATCACCACGGTCATGCCGAGACCCGGCAGGAGATAGACCATCTGCCCGCCATAGCCCCAGGCGAAGACCACCGGCTCGCCGCGCGCCTTCGCGATCCACCAGCCCTGGCCGTAGAGCTGCCCGCTGAAGCTGCTCTGGCCCTGCGGCACCCAGGCCTCGCGCAGCAGCTCGGCCGGGATCACGCGACGGCCGGCATGCACGCCGCCATTCCGGCAGCATTCCCCGAAGGCCAGCAGCGCGCGCGGCGAGAGCCGCATCTCGTTGCCGCCGAAGTGCAGCCCCTGCGGATCGCGCGTCCAGTCGGGCACCGCGAAGCCGAGCGGGCCGAACAGCCAGTCCTGCGCCAAGTCGCGCAGGTTGCGCCGCGTGGCGCGGACCAGCGCGGCGCCGAGCAGGTGCGAGCTGCCGGTCGAGTAGATCATCCGCCCGCCCGGCGCGTCCTCCATCGGGCGCGACAGCGCGTGGCGGACCCAGTCACGGCTGGCGACGAAGGCGCCGTAGTTGCGCCCCGAGGTGCTCTCAAGCCCGGCGCGCATCGCCATCAGCTGGCCGATCGTGATGTCGCGCACGCGCGGATCGGCCTCGGGCGGGATGCGGCCCGCGAGCAGCGGCGCCAAGGGCTGGCCGGGCCCCTGCAGCGCGCCGCGCGCGATCGCAATGCCGGCGAGCGTCGCGACGACCGTCTTCGACGCCGACTTGATGTTGGCCGGCGCGTCGAGCCCCGGCCCGCGCAGCACGCGCTCCAGCAGCACGCGGCCGTCGCGCGCCACGATCAGTGTGCGGAGGTCGGGCGTCGCCTCCGCCGCGCGGATCGCCGCATCGGCTCCGGGCTGGCCGAGCGCGGGCAGAGGAAGGGCGAGCAGCAGTGCGGCGCGGCGGCCGAGGGCGGGCATGGCGTCCATGATGGGACGGCGCGCCCGGGCTGCAATCCGGCACGTGCCTCACGTCACATTCCGTCACCGCGGTTCCGCAACGCCGCCGCGCATGACAGGCTGCGACGCGCCCCACCGGAGGACCCGATGCGCTGGCTGTCCGTGCTGCTCGCCCTGCTGCTGCCGGCCCCGGCGCTGGCGGCGATCGCCTGCCCCGACCGGCTGCCGGACGAGGGCGCGCCCGCGCCCTTCGAGCGCCAGGGTCTCGGCGGTGGCCGCGGCATGCGCTCGCCCCTCGGCGAGGCCTGGCTCGTGTACGGCCAGCCGGGCGAGGAGACGAAGCCGGCGCCCGCCATCTCCGCCCCCGACCGGTCCACCGGCCGGCCGCCACGCTTCACCAATGGCTGGGAGATCGACACGCGCGACCCGATGCTGCTCGTCTGCATCTATGGCGGGGGCGTGTGGCTGCGTGCGCCGCTGCCGACGGGCACGCGGCGCTGCACGCAGACCGGCGACGGGCAGCGCATGACGATGCGCTGCGAGTAGCGCGTTACGGGCCGTAGAGCTCGCGCGCCTTCGCCTCGCTCACCAGCCCGTCCGCCACGTCGCGCTCGACCTTCGCGCGGTCGCGGGCGCGCGGATCGCCCATGCCGCCGCCGCCGGCGAGCTTCAGCACGAGATGCCGCCCCTTCGGGATCACCTGGTAGCCCTTGGTGCGCAGGGTCGTGCCGTCATCGAGCCCGACCCAGCCCGGCGCACCCTCCCCGCCGCCTTCGCGGCCCTTGGGCGGGTTCGCGACGCGGTCGAAGGTCGCGTTCACCGCGAACTCCGCGCCGCCCTTGGCGCCGATCTCCATCACCTTGCCGAAGCCGCCGCGCGTGCGGCCGGGGCCTGCGGAATCCGGGCGGAGCTCGTTCCGCCAGAAGATCACCGGCGCGACGTTCTCCGTCGCCTCCACCGGCATGGTGCGCACGCCGGAGGGGAAGGCCGTGCCGTCCAGCCCGTCCTTCGTCGGCCGCGCGCCGGTGCCGCCGGAGTTGAAGGTGATGATCTCGAAATCCGGCAATTCGGCCGCCGCGCCGCTCACCTGCGCGCCGCCGCGCAGCGGCGGGTTCCAGAGCGCCGAGGAGCCCTCGGCATTGACGCGGTCCGGCACCGCCTGGTGCAGGCAGCCCATCATGAGGTCGGGCAGCAGCTGCCCGATCACGTGCCGCACGCTGACCGGATAGGGCCGCGGCGCGTTGAGGATGCAGCCCTCCGGGATCTCCATCCGGAAGGGCGCGAGCGATGCCCAGTTGTTCGGGATCTCCGGCGCCACGACGCATTTGATGCCGAAGCAGGAATAGGCGCGGCAATAGGCGGCGGGGACGTTGATCCCGCGGCTGGAGAGGCCGGAGGTGCCCGCATAGTCCACGACGATCCCGTCGGGCTTCACCGTCATCGCCGCCTTGAGCGTCACCGGCGCCTCGTAGCCGTCGGAGCGGATCTCGCCGCGATAGGTGCCGGCGGGGATCTTGGCGATCTCCTCCAGCGTCGCCTTGAGCGAGCTGTCGAAGATATAGGCGGCGAGCTCGTCGAGCCCCTCCATCGCATACTCGTCCATCATCTCGACGAGCCGCTTCGCGCCCGCGTCGTTGCAGGCGCAGAGGGAATAGACGTCGCCCTCGAGCTCGACCGGCGTGCGCGAGCCGGCGCGGATGAAGTCGAAGAAGGTCTCGTTCGGGCGGCCCTCGTCGAAGCACTTCACGATCGGGATGTAGAGCCCTTCCTCGAAGACGCTCCGCCCCTCCGGCCCCATGCCGAGGCCGCCGACATCGATGACATGCGCCGTGTTGGCAAACAGCCCGACGATCTTCCCCTGCCGGAAGGCCGGCGTGACGACGGTGAGGTCGTGCAGGTGCCCCGTGCCGAGCCAGGGGTCGTTGGTGATGTAGTGGTCGCCGGGCTTCATCGTCCCGGCCGGGAACTTGGCGAGGAAGTGCCCGACGCTCTCCATCATGGAATTGACGTGGCCGGGCGTGCCGGTGACGGCCTGGGCGAGCATCCGCCCTTGCAGGTCGAAGATGCCGGCCGAGAGGTCGCCCGCCTCGCGCACCGTGGTGCTGAAGGCGGTGCGGATCATGATCTGCGCCTGCTCCTCCACCACCGCGATCAGGCGGTTCCACTGGATCTGGCGCTGAATCTTCGCGAGAGCCTCGTTCGCCGACATCAGCGTGTGCCCCTCGTGAGTTCGAGATAGCCGAGCCCATCCATCCGGCAGCGCCAGCCCGGCCCGACCAGCGTGCTCGTCTCCGCCTCGGCCACGATGCAGGGCCCCGCGACCTCGGCGCCGGGCGCCATCGCGTCGCGATCATAGACGGCCCAATCCGCGACCTCGCCGGTCGCCGTGTCGCGCACCGCCTGTGTCCGCACGCGCTTCGGCGGCGGCGCGTCCTGCACCGGCGCGACCGGCTTCACCGCCTCCACCACCGTCGCGACGGTGACGGCGAAGGAGAGGATCTCCACGTCGCTGCCCGGCACGGGGCGGTCGTAGAAGCGCGTGTATTCGGCGTCATAGGCGGCGCGGATCGCGGCCACGTCGGCCTCCGTCAGCTCGCGCGCCGGCAGGGGCACGGCGATCTCGTGGCCCTGGCCGACATAGCGCATGAAGGCCAGCCGATGCTCCTCCGCCGGCGCGCCGAAGGAGCCATGGGCCACGACCTCCGACGCCTCCGACGACATGGCGGCGAGCAGTGCGTTGACCGCCTGCAGGTCAAAGCTGGCGAAGCGCTGGTAGAGCGACTTCACCACCTCATACGCGACCGGCGCGCGCAGGAAGCCGATGGCCGATCCGACGCCGGCGCCGCTCGGCACCAGCAGCCGCGTCACGCCGATCTTCTCGGCGACGCGGGTGCCGTGCACCGGCCCCCCGCCGCCGAAGGCGATGATGGCGCGCCCCTCATAGCCCTTGCCGGATTCGATGGCGTGGACGCGCGCGGCATTCGCCATGTTCTCGTCCACCATCTCGACCACGCCGAGCGCCGCCATCTCGGGCGAGAGACCCAGCCGCTCGCCGACATGCGCCGCCATGGCGCGCTTCGCCGCCGCGGCATCGAGCTTCAGCGCGCCGCCCGCAAACAGCTCCGGCTCGTAGCGGCCGAGGGCCAGGTTGGCGTCGGTCACCGCGGGCTGCGTGCCGCCGCGGCCGTAGCAGGCAGGGCCCGGATCGGCGCCCGCGCTCTCCGGCCCCACCTGGATGCGCCCCATGCTGTCGAGATGCGCGATGGAGCCGCCGCCAGCGCCGATCTCCACCATCTCGATCACCGGGATGCGCAGCGGCAGGCCCGATCCCTTCCTGAACCGGCCGACGCGCGCGACCTCGAAGGTGCGCGCCGCCTGCGGGGCGAAGTCGTCCACCAGGCAGACCTTCGCGGTGGTGCCGCCCATGTCGAAGGAGAGGACCTGCGCCCAGCCCTTCTGCCGCGCGACATGCGCCGCGAAGATCGCGCCGCCCGCCGGGCCGGATTCCACCAGCCGGATCGGGAAGCGCGCCGCCGTTTCCAGCGTCGTCAGCCCGCCGCCCGACAGCATCAGGAACAACGGGCAGCCGAGCCCCGCCGCGCGCAACCCGTCCTCAAGCCGGCGCAGGTAGCTCGCCATCCTCGGCTGGACGTAAGCGTTCGCGACGGTGGTCGAGAAGCGCTCCCATTCGCGCATCTCGGGCGAGACCTCGGATGACAGGGAGACCGGCAGCTCCGGCCAGAGCTGCCGGACGATCGCCGCCGCGCGCCGCTCATGCGCCGGGTTCACGAAGCTGTGCAGGAAGCCGATCGCGAGGCTCTCGATCCCCTCCTCGCGCAGGAAGGCAAGCTGGCGGCGCACCGCCTCCTCGTCGAGCGGGCGGAGCACGTTGCCCTCGTTGTCCAACCGCTCCGGCACCGTCACGCGCCAGCGCCGCGGCACCAGCGGCTGCGGCAGTTCGATGTTAAGGTCGTACTGGTCGTAGCGGGACTCGTTGCCGAGGGCGAGCACGTCGCGGAAGCCGTCCGTGGTCAGCAGCGCCGTGCGCGCGCCCTTGCGCTCGATGATCGCATTCGTCGCGAGCGTCGTGCCGTGGATCACCAGCGCCACATCCGCAGGCTGCAGCCCCGCGCGGCCGAGCACGACGCGCACGCCCTCCAGCACGCCCTGCTCCGGCGCCGAGGGCGTGGTCAGCACCTTGGCCGTCCAGCGCTCCCCGTCCCGCTCGACCGCGAGGTCGGTGAAGGTGCCGCCGATATCCACCGCAAGCCTTGCGCTCACTGCGCCATCTCCGCCGTCCACCCCTGAACCACCGCGCAGGCGGCGCGGAAGTCTTCCATCCGCATCGCCTCCTTCGGGTTGTGGCTGCCATTCTGGTTGCGGACGAAGATCATCCCGGCCGGGATGCCCGCCTGCACGAAGGCTGCCGCGTCATGCCCGCCGCCGCTCGCCATGACCTTGTAGCGGATGCCGAGCGCATCGGCCGCGCGCCGCAGCCCGGCCTGCACGCGCGCATCCATCGGAGCCGCGCGGCTCGACGTCTCCTGCCCGAGCTCGAAGCGCACGCCGCGCCGCGCCTCGATCTCCGGCACCAGGTCGTAAAGCGTCTCCATCAGCGCATCCACGCTGTGCGGGTTGACGCTGCGCACGTCGAGCTGGAATTCCGCCTCGCCCGCGATGCGCGTGAAGCCGGCCTCGGCGGTCGTGGCGAGGACGCAGAAGGTGCAGACCAGCGCGTGGCCCTCGGCCTCGAGCTCCGCCCAGCGGTCGTCCACGCCATGCGCCAGCTCCGCCAGCGCGATCGCCGCGTCGCGCCGGTACTTGCGAGGAGTGGCGCCCGAATGGTTGGTCTCGCCGACCACGCGCGCCGCGCGCAGCCGCCGGCTGCCGGGGATGCCGGTGACGATGCCGACCGGAACGCCCTCCGCCTCCAGCACCGGCCCCTGCTCGATATGGAGTTCCAGGAACGCCGCCGTGTCCTCCGCCGAGAAGGTCTTCCCACCGCGCTCGACGAAGCCGGAGTCGAAGCCCTCCTCGCGCATGTGCTCGGCGAGCGTACGGCCGCTGTCCATGCGCTTGATGGCGAGCTCCGCCGGCTTAAGCAGGCCGAGCGCACCGCGGCTGCCTGGATAGCTGGTCGGGAACCAGGCCCCGGCCTCCTCCGCGCGCACCGCCACGACCGTCACGTCGCGCCCGGGCACGAAGCCCGCGCGCCGCATGCCCACGACCGCCGCAAGCCCCGCGAGCACGCCCGCCGCGCCGTCGTAGTTGCCGCCCGACCTGACGCTGTCCAGGTGGCTGCCGAGCAGCACGCGCTTCGCGCTCCGGTCGGCGCCCGGCAGCGTCATCAGCAGGTTCCCGACCGGGTCCACCCGCGTCTCGAGCCCCTCGCGCTCGGCGGCTTCGCGCACCATCGCATGCGCCTTCGCCTCGCCCGGCCCATAGGCCTCGCGCGTGATGCCGACGCCGTCATGCGTCGCCTCGCGCAATGCGTCGAAGAGCCGCTCCGCCAGCGCGATGTCGGGGGTCAGGTTCGGCAGCATCGAGCCTCTCCGTCAGAGCGAGCGCACCATGCCCCCGTCGATGCGCAGGATGTTCCCGGTGATGTAGGCGCCCTTGTCGGAGCAGAGGAAGGCGGCCATCGGCCCGAACTCTTCCGGCTTGCCGATGCGCTGCGCGGGAATGGTCTTCGCGCGCTCGGCGATCACCTGGTCCACCTCAATGCCGCGCACCTTCGCCGCACCGGCCTGCGTCTCGCGCAGACGCCCGGTCATGATGGCTCCGGGGGCGAGGATGTTGCAGGTCACGTTGTCGCCCGCTACCTCCAGCGCCACGGACTTGTTCCAGCCCACCATTGCGCCGCGCAGGATGTTGGACAGGGCGAGGTTCGGGATCGGCTGCTCCATGCCCGTCGAGCCCACGGTGATCACGCGGCCGTATTTCCGCGTGCGCATGCCCGGGATCAGCTTCGTCGCGATGCGGATCGGGTGCTGCACGATGCGCGGGAACCACTCCACCAGCTGCTCCTGCGTCACCTCCAACGGACCACAGGGCGGCGGGCCGCCATGGTTCAGCACGAGGATGTCCACCCCGCCCAGCAGCCGCACCGCCTCGTCGGCCAGCCGGTCCACATCCGCGGCCGAGGCGATATCCGCCGGCACGCCGAAGGCTGCCGGCGCGCCGAGCGCGCGCAGCTCCGCCGCCACCGCATCCAGGCTCGCCTGGTCGCGGCCGCTGACCACCAGCGCCACGCCCTCGGCCGCCAGCGCATCGGCGATCGAGCGCCCGAGGCCCTTCGACGCCCCCATCACCAGCGCGCGCTTCCCGGCGATCCCGAGATCCATCCGACGTCTCCCTTGGCGAACAGGGGGCCGAAGCTGCCCCCCGCCCGCCCTGCTGGCAAGGCTCGCCGGCTTTGCTATTGCCGAGGCGTCAAGGAGAGACGCGACGTGTCGAAGCCCGTCCTGCTGCTGACCCGCAAGCTGCCCCCGGCGGTCGAGGCGCGCGCCGCCCGCGACTATGACGCCCGGCTGAACCCCGACGACGCGCCCTGGTCGCGCGACCCGGCCGAGATCGCCCGCCGCGCGGCCGAGTGCGGCGCTGCCGGGATCCTCTGCGCCGCCGGGGACGCCTTCGGCGCCGCGACCTTCGCCGCCCTGCCCGACCATGTGCGCATCGTTGCCACCTTCTCCGTCGGCACAGACCACCTCGACCTTGCCGCGGCGAAGGCGCGCGGGATCGTCGTGACGAACACGCCCGACGTGCTCTCCTTCGCCACCGCCGAGATCGCGCTGACGCTCATGCTGATGGCCGCGCGCCGCGCCGGCGAGGGCGAGCGGCTGGTCCGCGCCCGGGCCTGGACCGGCTGGACACCCACCCAGCTCATGGGCACGACGCTCGAGGGCAAGGCGCTCGGCATCGCCGGGTTCGGCCGCATCGGGCGGGAGCTCGCGAAGATGGCGCGCGGCCTCGGCATGGCGATCCACTACCGCAACCGCACGCGCCTGCCGCCGGAGCTGGAAGCGGGCGCGACCTACCACGGTGACGACGCGTCCTTCCTCGGCGCGATCGACGTGCTCTCCATGCACATGCCGGGCGGGCCGGAGACGCGGCACTGGCTGAATGCGGAGCGCCTCGCGCAGCTCAAGCCGGGCGCGATCGTGGTGAACACCGGCCGCGGCACCTCGGTGGACGATGCGGCGCTCGCGGCCGCGCTCCGGTCCGGTCATCTCGGCGCGGCCGGCCTCGACGTCTATGACGGCGAGCCGCGGGTGCACGAAGAGTATTTTCTTCTGGAGAACGCCGTTCTCCTGCCACATCTGGGAAGCGCGACGGTCGAAACGCGCGACGCCATGGGCTTCCGGGCGCTCGACAATCTCGACGCCGTGCTGCTCCGTGGGGCACAGGCACCTCACAGGGTTGCCTGATCAACGGGCAGGGTCGACACTCGGAGTCCTTGCTGGATTTGCAGTTCGCTCCGGCGACGCGGCAGAGGATGCGGTGACAGCGTCAGGAACAGCATCGGCTGGACGGCTCGACCGATGAGGCAGGCGGCGCGTATCACCTTGTTCGTACAGGACAATGAAGGCACGCTGGAGACGGTGCCGGACCTCGAGGTGCTGCATGCGCTGATGCAGCAGACGCCGCTGGTGAACCGGAACCCCGATGGCAGCCGCACCTTCGTCTTCGACCTTCCGGACCCGTCCTCCGCGCTCAGTCGCGTGCGGCGGAGCGCGGCGCCGGATCCGAACCGCCTGCGCGCCCATATCGTCGCGCTGGGAAGCGAGGCGCGGGCCCTCGGCCTTCACCTGACGGCGTCGCTGGCCGATTCGGCCGAGCTGGTGGCCGAGGCCGAGCTCGGCAGCCTTCCTCCGCCCCGGATCCGGAGCTGAGCCCCAGCCAGGTGGCCGACGCGCGCCGGGCCGTGTAGAGAGCCGGTCATGTCCTTGACCGAGGCGGGGTCGCGCCGCCTCCCGCCATCGTCCCGTCCGGCCGTGCGGCGCCGCGTCACGCCGGCCTGGGCCTGGGGCTCCATCCTCATCGCCGCGCTGATCGCCGCCCCGATCGCCTCGGTGCTGGTGACGGCGCTCGCGCCCGGCGGCGCGGCCTGGGGACACCTGGTGCGGACGGTGCTGCCCGACCTGCTGACGAACTCCGTGCTGCTGGCGCTGCTGGTCGGGCTGCTCGCGGCGAGCATGGGGGCGATCAGCGCCTGGCTCGTCGCCGCCTGCCATTTCCGCGGCCGCGCCCTGCTTGAGGTCGCGCTGCTGCTGCCGCTCGCCATGCCGGCCTATGTCTGCGGCTACGCCTATGTCTGGCTGCTGGACGTCGCAGGGCCGGTGCAGTCCCTGCTGCGCGACGCCACCGGGCTGCGCTGGGGCGAATACTGGTTCCCCGAGATCCGGAGCCTGCCGGGTGCGGCCGTGATGCTGGCCGCCGTCCTCTATCCCTATGTCTACCTCCTCTGCCGGGGCGCCTTCCTGACGCAGAGCGTCTGCCTGCTGGAGGCGAGCCGCACGCTCGGCCACGGGCTGCCGCGCACCTTCCTGCATGTCGCGCTGCCCATGGCCCGTCCCGCGCTGGCCGGCGGCGTCGCGCTGGCGCTGATGGAGACGCTGGCCGATTACGGCACGGTCCAGCACTTCGCCGTCCGCACCTTCACCACCGGCATCTACGATGCCTGGTTCGGGCTCGCGGACCGGCCGGCCGCGGCGCAGCTCGCCGCCTGCCTCATGGGCCTCGTCGCGATGCTCCTGCTGCTGGAACGCCTGTCGCGCGGCGGCCGGCGCTTCCACCCGACCACCACGCGCAGCCCGCCGCTGCGTCCCGTCGTGCTGCATGGCTGGAAGGAGGCGGCGGCGGTCGCGGCCTGCTCGGGGCCCGTGCTGCTCGGCTTCGTCATCCCGGCCGGAACGCTGCTGGCGCTCACGCTGCAGCAGGGCAACCCCTTCGAGCTCCGCCGGGTCCTGCCCTTCGCGCTGAACAGCCTGACGCTGGCCGCCATCACCGCCGCAATGGCGGTGCTGCTGGCGGCGCTGCTCGCCTGGGCGCAGCGGCTGCATCCCTCTCCGGTCCGGGCTGCGGCCAACCGCGTCGCCTCGCTCGGCTACGCCATCCCGGGCTCGGTCATCGCGGTCGGCGCGCTGGTGCCCTTCGGCCTGTTCGACAACGCGCTCGATGCCTGGATGCGCGCGAGCTTCGGGATCTCCACCGGGCTGCTGCTGTCCGGCACGATCGCCGCGCTCGTCTTCGCTTATCTCGTCCGCTTCCTCGGCGTCGCGCTCTCCTCGGTGGAAAGCGGACTGACGCGCGTGAAGCCGAGCCTGTTTTCCGCCGCCCGCGTGCTCGGCCGCAGCCCCGGCCAGGCGGTGCGGGAGGTGGAGCTGCCGCTCGCGCGCGGGGCGCTGCTGACCGCCGCGGTGCTGGTCTTCGTGGACACGATGAAGGAGCTGCCCGCCACCCTCATCGTGCGGCCCTTCGACTTCGACACGCTCGCCGTGCGCGTCTATGCGCTGGCCTCCGACGAGCGGCTGGCCGAAGCCTCGACCGCCGCCCTGCTGATCGTCGTCGTCGGCCTGCTGCCGATCGTGGCGCTGGTGCGCGCCATGCGGAAAGAGTGACCCGGCTGGACGTTCCGTCCGCCGGGTCCATCTGACCGCCCATGCCGGGCCCGCACATGACACGACGGAGAACGAGGCTGCGCGCGGCCGTCCTCGGATTGTTCGCCCTGCTGCCCGGCTGCGCCGCGCTCTCTCCGCGCGAGATGACGGTGGAGCGGCGGCTCGCCCAGCTTCCTGCCGGCGCGCCCGTCTCGCGCCCGGTCGAGATCCGCTGGAACGACCACTTGGTCCCCTGGATCACGGCCGAGAGCGACGAGGATCTCGCCGTCGCGCTCGGGCTCGTGCACGGGCATTTGCGCGGGGCGCAGGTCATGCTCATGCGCCTCGTCGCGCAGGGGCGGCTCGCTGAGGTCGCGGGCCCGCCGGCCGTCGAGGTTGACCATGCGCTGCGCATCCTCGGCTTCGGCCGCGCCGCGCCGGAGATCATCCGCGCCTGGCGGCCGGAGACGCGCGCCTTCGTCGGGGCCTTCCTGCGCGGGCTGAACCACGCGCTGCTGAACGGGCCCCGCCCGCCCGAGGCCGGGCTCCTCGGCCTGCCGCGTGAGGCGGTGACGGAGGAGGACCTGCTCGCCGTCGGGCGCCTCGCCGGCACCGACATCAACTGGCTGGCCTACCTCTCGCTCCTGCCGCAGCGCGGGCAGCCGGGCTTCGCCGAGCTCTGGGCGCGCACGCGCGAGGCCGGCGGCAGCGCCATCGGCGGCGCGCGCGAGGCGGATGCGCGCGCGGCCCTGCTGGCGGAGATCCTGGCCGGCACCTCGCGCAGCGGCAGCAACACGGTCGCGGTGAATGCCGCCCGCAGCGCGACCGGGGGGGCGATCATCGCCTCCGACCCGCATCTCGGCCTGAATCTGCCGAACCTCTGGCTCGCGGTCGGCATGCGCTCGCCCGGCTTCCACGCGGTGGGGCTGATGGTGCCGGGGCTGCCGATCCTCGGCGTCGGGCGCAATCCGGACGTCGCCTGGGGCGGGACAAACCTGCGCGCGGCCTCGTCGGATCTGTTCGACATCTCGTCGCTGCCGAGCGAAGCGATCCGCACCGAGACGACGCGCATCCGCCAGCGCTTCTGGTTCGGCACGACGCGGGAGGTGCGGACCACCCCGCTCGGCCCGGTGATGACCGACGCCGCGCTGCTGCCAGGGCGCAACGGGCCGCCCGTCGCGCTGCGCTGGGTCGGCCACGCGCCGACCGACGAGATCACCGCGCTGCTCCGCGCGGCCCGCGCCACCGATGGCGAGAGCTTCCGCGAGTCCTTCGCCGGCTTCGGTGTCTCCGCACAGACGATGCTCTGGGCCGACACGCGCGGCCGCGTCGGCCGCTTCATCGCCACGACCATCCCCGACCGCGCCGGCTTGCCCGAGGCCGACATCGTGCTCGACGCACGCGATACGGCCGCGACGGGCGCCTGGGACCGGCTGCGCGATGCGCGCACCCTGCCCTATGAGGTGAACCCCACGCCCGGCGCCATCGCCTCCGCCAACAACCGCCCTCGCTGGGCGGAGCGGCCCGGGGCGCCCCCCCTCGGCTTCTTCTTCTCCGACGACGACCGCGTGCTGCGGCTGGAAGAACTGCTCGCCGCCACCCCGCGCCACACGCCCGGCAGCCTGGCCGCGATTCAGCGCGACGTCCGCTCCCCGCGCGCCGGGCTGCTCGCGGTGCGGCTGGAGGAAAGGCTGGCCGCGCTGCCCGGCGGCCACCCCGCGCCGCGGCTGCAGGCGGCGCTCGCCGGATGGCAGGGCGACTACGCGGCGGACAGCCGCGCCCCCGTCGCCTTCGAGGCGCTGCTGCGCCACCTCGTCCCCGCACTCGTGCCGGAGACGCGGCGCGACGCCACCGGCAACCCGCGCGGCGCCGAGACGCAGTGGAACTTCCTCACCGCCTTCCTGCTGCGCGACCTCGATGCGCTGCCCGCCCCGCGACGCGAGCAGGTGCTGCGCGACTCCGCGGCCGCCGCGCAGGCCGATCTCGACCGCATCGGCAGCTGGGGCGAGCTACATCGGATCCGCGCCGCGCATTGGCTGGTGAACCTGCCGGTCATCGGCCGCGCCTTCGTTTATGGCGACTGGCCCACGGGCGGGTCGCGCGAGACGCCGATGAAGACGAGCCACGGGCTTGTCGGCGAAGCGCCGCGGCCGGCCAATTTCGGCTCCATGGCACGCCATGTCAGCGACATGTCGGACCCCGACGCCAACTGGGTCACGCTCTGGGGCGGGCAGGATGGCTGGCTCGGCTCCGCGGCCTTCATGGACCAGATCCCACTGTGGCGGGACGGCCGCTCCATCCGCGTTCCGCTGCGCGCCGAGACGGTCGCGCGCGAGTTCCCCCGCCTGACGACGCTGACCCCGCGCTGATGCTCGACGGCACGCCGATCCTGAAGCTCTTCACCCGGGCCCGCGTCGCGCGGATGCAGTCGCTGGATCCTGCGGCGAGCCAGGAACGCCTGCTCCTCGACCTCGTCCGCACCGCGCGCGACACGCGCTTCGGCCGGGCGCATGGCTTCGACGCGATCGGCTCCGTGGCCGAGTTCCAGGCGCGCGTGCCGCTGCGCCGCTACGAGCAGTTCTGGTCGGAATGGTGGCAGGCCGACTTCCCGACGCTACGCGGCGTCACCTGGCCGGGGCTGATCCCGTATTTCGCGCTTTCCTCCGGCACGACCTCGGGCACGACGAAATACATTCCCGTCACCGCGGCGCAGATGGCGGCGAACCGCGGCGCCGCGCTCGACACCCTCGCCTGGCACCTGCACGCGCATCCGCGCTCGCGGCCCTTCGCCGGACTGTCCTTCATGCTCGGCGGCTCGACGGCGCTGCAGGACCTGGCACCCGGCGTGCGCGGCGGCGACCTCTCCGGCATCGCGGCGCATGAAGTGCCGCGCATCCTGCGGTCCCGCGCCTGGCCGCCAGAAGCCCTCGCCCTCATGCCCGACTGGGACGCCAAGCTCGCCGCACTGGCCGACCGCACGCCGCGCGAGGCGGTGCGCGTGCTGACCGGCACGCCGTCCTGGCTGCTGGTGCTGCTGCACCGCATGGCGCGCGACGGCGCGCCGCCCTTCCCGAATCTCGAGCTGCTGATCCATGGCGGCGTCGCCTGGCCGCCCTATCGCGACCGCCTCGCCACCCTCCTGCCGCGTGGCTGCGCAACGCGCGAGGTCTATCCGGCCTCCGAAGGCTTCATCGCGGTCCAGGACCGCGGCGAGGGCGAGGGCATGCGCCTCGTGCTCGACCGCGGCTGCTTCCTCGAATTCGTCCCCGTCGAGGAGCTCGACGCGCCGAGGCCGACGCGCCACTGGGCCGCGACGATCGAGACAGGCGTGGACTACGCGGTGGTGGTCAGCAGCAATGCCGGCCTCTTCGCCTACATCCTCGGCGACGTGGTGCGGTTCGTGGAGCGCGCGCCGCCGCGGCTGCTGGTGACCGGCCGCACCGCCTGGACCCTCTCGGCCTTCGGCGAGCACGTGACCGGCGAAGAGGTCGCGCAGGCGCTGGACCGCGCCGCGGCCGAGACGCGCGCTGCGATCGGCGAATGGTGCTGCGGCCCGGAATTCGCGGGCCAGCTCGGACGCCACCGCCTGATCGTCGAATCCGCCGACACCGCGGCCGTACGGCTCGGCCCGGCCTTCGACGCCGCGCTGCTCGGCCTGAACGAGGACTACGCCGCGCACCGCAACGGCGGGCAGATGCTGCCGCCCGCGGTCGATGTCGTCCCGCCCGGCCGCTTCAACGATTGGATGCGCGCCCAGGGCAAGGCCGGCGGCCAGCACAAGGTGCCACGCGTCATCGCCGATCCGGGGCGCTTCGCGCTGGCCGTCGCGGGCTTGACCGGGGGGCGCCCGGACACGTCAGGATAGCCCTTCCATCGGGAGAAGACGGGATGATCACGCGACGCATCGCGCTCGGAAGCGGCCTCGCCGCGCTCGCCTCGCCGCTCGCGACGGTACGCGCGGCAGCGCCCTTCCGCAACGACCAGAACGCCGGGTGGTATCGCTTCCGCCTCGGCGCCTTCGAATGCACCGTCGTCTCCGACGGGCTGATCACCCTGGCACCCGTCCATCCGACCTTCGGCGGCGCGGTCGCCACCGAGGCCGAGGTGCAGGCGGCGCTGCGCGGCGCCTTCCTGCCGACGGACCGCCTGCCCTCCCAGATCAACTGCTTGGCGGTGAACACCGGGCGCGAGATCGTGCTGCTCGATGCCGGCCTCGGCCCCTCGCGGCTCTTCGGGCCCGGCGCCGGCACGCTCGCCACCGCTCTGCGCGCGGCGGGGATCGAGCCGGCGCAGGTGGATCTGGTCGCCTTCACCCATGCGCATGGCGACCATGCCTGGGGGATCGCGGACGCAGCCGGGCGCGACGTCTTCCCCAATGCACGCTTCGCAATGACGGGGGCGGACCTCGATTTCTGGACCGCCGAAGCCGGCCTCTCCATGCCGGAGCCGATGCGCAGCCTGATCGCCGGGACGCGCGACGTCGTGCTGCCGCGCCGCGCGCGGTTCAGCACCCTGGCACCGGATGCCGAGGTCGCGCCGGGCATCCGCGCCGTCGCCACGCCGGGTCACACCATGGGCCATGTCAGCTACCACCTGGATAGCGAGGGGCAGCGCCTGCTGGTGCTCGGCGATGTGGCGAACCACCACGTGCTGGCGCTCGCGCGCCCCGACTGGCCCTTCGGCTTCGACGCCGATCCGGCGCTGGCGAGCACGACACGACGGCGTGTCCTCGACATGGCGGCGACGGACCGCGTCCAGGTGCTGGGCTACCACTTCCCCTTCCCCGGCCTCGGCCATGTCGAGACGCGCGGCGGCGGCTTCGGCTTCGTCCCCTCCCCCTGGCGCACGGGCTGAAGCGCGCCGCTCAGCGCCCGCGGAAGCCGCCCTCCACGGCGGCGGGACCCGGGCTCGGCGCGAAGAGGTTGCCGGAGGTGTCCGGCGCCGGCGGCGCGTTCTCCATCTGCACGCGATGGATGACGTTGCCGGCGATGCGCCGAGTCAGGCCCGGCGCGAGTTGCGCGCCGAGCACCGCCGCGCCGGCCTTCGGCCCGACCGGGAACTCGCCGGAGGGGGCATGGATGCCGGCCCAGACGATCGCATCCGCGACCTCCCGCGCGCCGTCGAGCCAGGGCCCGCGCGCCTCCCGCCCCGCATGGGTTGCGGCATTCGCCCAGAAGGGCGTGTCCACCGCCCAGGGCTGGATCGTCAGCACGCGGATGCCGCGCAACCCGGCCAGCCGCAGCTCCTCCCGCAACGCGCCGTCCAGCCCGACGATCGCGTGCTTCGTCGCCGCGTAGGAGGCGTGGTAGGCAAGCGGCACCACCCCCTCGACCGACGACATGTTCATCAGCGTGCCGAAGCCCTGCGCGCGGAAGCGCCGCAGCGCCGCGTGGCTGCCCGCGACCACGCCGCCGAGGTTGACCTCGACCGTGCGCAGGTGCTCCCGCAGCGGGATCTCCTCGAACCGGCCGATCGGGGCGACGCCGGCATTGTTGAACCAGAGGTCGATGCGGCCGAAGCGTGTCTCAGCCGCCCGCGCCAGCTCTTCCAGTGCCGCCGCGTCGGCGACGTCGGTCGGCACGACCAGCGCCTGGCCGCCTCCCGCCCGGATCACCCGCGCGACGTCCTCCAGCGCCTCCGCCCGCCGCGCCGCCAGGACGACATTGGCGCCGAGGCTCCCCGCCCGCTCTGCGACACCCCGCCCGATGCCCGAGGAGGCGCCCGTGACCACCCAGGTCCTGCCCTGCACCCGATCGCGATCGGCCTCGCGCGGCGCGGGCATGGCGCAGGCGGCGGGCAGGAGCAGCAGGCAGACGAGGAGGACCCGGGACATGCGCCGGCAACGGCGGCGGCCGCTGTTCCGTTCCGGACGGAAGCGGGCGCCCGCTCAGCCCGGCTCCGCCCGCAGCAGCACCGCGGTCGCGGTACCGAACCAGCGGGTCGGGATGTCGATCCTGACCGGCACCACGGGCGCCCCCGCGAAGGGCGCCGCGATCCAGACCGTGCCGCGCTGCGGTTCGGCGGCTTCGCTGCGATCCTGGTCACGCCGGAACCCGGCCACTTGCCGTCCCTCGTAACCGCAACGCAGCGCCTCGCCGTGCCAGGCGCCGCGCCACGGCAGGATCCGCTCCCTGCCCTCGTCGCGGGTGGCGAAGTCGCTCCGCCGGCGGCCGTCGAAGAGCGGCGCGGCGAGCGCGCAGCGCCCTTCGCTGGCGACCTGCCGGCCGATCTGCGCAAAGGCGCTCAGCAGGTCGGTGGTGCCGCGCCGCTGGGCCTCGGGTACCGCCTCGCGCTCCTCCTCGTTCGGCGGAACGAGGTCGAGGACCCGCGGCGCGCTGCCCTGCCAGTCGAGGGTCGTGCGCCGGGCCCGCCCGCGCCAAACGCCCTCGGAGACGTAGCGGGCCGGGCTCGCGGCCGCGCCGGCCCAGGCGCCGTCCACCCGGGTCGCATTCTCCGCCGCGAAGAAAGCCGCGGCGAGGCCGCGCGTGCGCAGCACCGTCTCGATCCGGTAGGAGCGGGGCGTGAGCTCGTAGCGCGCTTCCACCTCCAGCACGACCATGCCGGCGGCATGCACCGCGTAGGTGGCGCGCAGCGGCTGGGCCGCGGCGGCACCCGGGATGAGCAGGAGAAAGGCCAGGAGGCGGCGCATGGGCGGGGCATATCGGCCCGCGGGGCGGCGCGGCAAGCCCGGCTTGACACCCGGCGGCCGCCCCTCCTATCCAGCGCCCTCCCGGCGGATGGGCGCGTAGCTCAGCGGGAGAGCATTCGCTTCACACGCGAAGGGTCACAGGTTCAATCCCTGTCGCGCCCACCATCCACCACCGGCCCTTCCTGGTACTCCTGCGACGGCGATCCGCCCGCGACCCGCGGCATGCCGTCCGGCCCCCAGACAAGACGATCCAGGCACATCTGCCGCAGCGGCACGCCGAGGCGGCCGTTCGCCGACACCGCCTCGGTGCCCGGGATCACCCCCCCGCCGCGCACAGCGTGATAGGCAAGCCAGTCCTGCCCCGACGCGTCGCGCAGCACGAAGCCCTGGCCGCAGAGCGACCAGGCGGCGTTCTCGCGCAGCACCTCGACACCGTCCAGGAAAGGCCCGAGCGGGTCGTCACCGAGGAAGGCGTGCACGCGATAGGGCCCATGCCAGGTGTCGGAGCCGGAGACCATCAGCACTGGCCGCCCATCGCCCGGCCGCGCGACGACATGCGCGCCTTCCCACAGGCGGGCGACCGGGTCGGCCGGGTCCGTCTGCAGCACCGGGCGCGGCGTGGAGCCGGGCGCGAAGCCCAGCCCGTCGGGCGCGAGCTCCCGCGCCAGGATCGGCCCGCCGCCCGAGCCCCAATAGAGGAAGCGCCGGAAGCTGCGCGGATCCTCGAAGAAGCAGGGGTCGATCGTCGTGAAGCCCGGTCCGCGTGCGAGGACCCGCGGCGCGCCGAACCCGGTCGGGCCGCTTCCCTCGGCCACGAAGATGCCGTGTCCCTCGGCTTCCGCATGGTCGTCGAACTTCAGCGAGCCGTAGAACAGCCACCGCGCGCCGAGGCGCCGCACATCGGGCGCCCAATGCGCGCGGAAGCGCGCCGCGTTCGGGAGCGGCGCCGCGATCGCGCCGGCCTCGGCGCCGGGCGGATGCGTCTGCCAGGTGACGAGGTCGCGGGAGCGCGCGGCCTTGAAGCGGCGTGGCGGCAGGGGTTCGTGCTCGTCATCGGTGGCGTAGCACCACCACCAACCCTCGTCGTCCGGACCGGCAATGGCGGGATCCGCCCAGGGCTCGACGATGACGGGATTTCGGTAGAGCGCCATGCGCCCGCAACGGCGCGCGAGGCGCGGCGGTTGCGCTATGCGGCGCAGGCGATCGCGCGCAGCGCTTCCTCGACACGAGGCGGCTGCGCGAAGCCCAGCTCGCGCCGCAGCCGCGTCACATCGGCGACCATGCGCGACACCTCACCCGGACGGTCGGGCAGCGCGCCGAGGCGCAGCAGATCGGGCCGGCCAGCCGCCTCGGCCAGGATCCGCGCGACCTCCGCAACGGAGCGCCCCTCGCCCGAGGCAACGTTCACCGGGCCGGTGACGTTCGACAGCGCGAGCGCCGCCAGCGCCTCGCCCACGAAGCGCGTCGGCGCGATGTCGCGCACCGGCCGGCCGGAGCCGAGGCGCGCGGGCTGCCCTGCCGCGAGCGCGCGCGCGACAGAGGGGACGAGCCGGTCCGGATGCTCGCCCGGGCCGAACAGGTGGAACAGACGCGCCCAGGCGACGGCGACCGGCAGGCGCGCGAGCCGCGCCGAAAGCTCCGCCTTCGCGCGCCCATAGGGCGTCGCCGGCGCGATCCGCCTCGCCTCCGGCCATGGTGCGTCGTCGTCGGCTTCGGTGTCGGCGTATTCGGCGCAGCTGCCGATGCCGAGGATCCGCCGCCCGCCTGCTTCGACGAAGCGGCGCGCGAGCGCGTCCGAGGCTTCGAGCCAGAGTGCGTTCTCGGGCGCGGTCCAGAAGCGGCCGTGCTCGACGAACCAGGCGCCGTGGACCAGCAGCGCCGGCCGGACCTCGCGGATCAGCGCCGCGCCGTCGGCGAGCAGGTCGGCGCGGTGCCAGATGATGCCGGCCAGCGGCGCCGGCGTGCCGCGGGAGACGGCATGCAGTTCGACGCCGCGCGCCAGCAGCGGCGCCACCACCTGCCGGCCGACAAACCCTGTCGCGCCGGTCAGCAGCACGCGCTCAGCCATGATCGGGCCAGGACGCGTCGCGTTCCGATATGACAGTGGGCGCCGCCGGCCAGGCGATGCCGAAGGCCGGATCGTTCCAGCGCAGCCCGTATGCGTGATCCGGCGCATGCGGGGCGTCCATCATGTATTCCAGCAGCACGTCATCGGTGAGCGTCAGGAAGCCATGCGCGCAGCCAGGCGGGATCAGCAGAGCATTGCCCGCCTCGGCCGAGAGCGTCACCGCGACGTGCGAGCCGCGCATCGCGGAGCTCTGGCGCACGTCGAGCGCCACGTCGTGCACCGCGCCACGGAGGCAGCGCACCAGCTTGCACTCGGCCGCGGGCGGCACCTGCCAATGCATCCCGCGCAGCGTGTGGCGGCGCGGGTTCTCCGAATAGCTGACCTGCACGGGGCGGAAGCGGAGGCCGGCGCCGGCGAACGCCGCTTCGCAGTAACCGCGGAAGAAGGCGCCGCGCTCGTCGCGCACGCGCTCGGGCAGGATCTCGACGACGCCGGCAATCTCGGTGGGGCGGAAGATCATGCCGCGCGCATCTCCGGCACCGCGGTCCATATCCCCCCGGCGAAGCCGCCCGCCCGCAGCCCCGCCGCGATCTCGTCGGCGATGTTCCAGGGCAGGATCAGGACGTCGTCAAGCGGCATGGCAAGCAGCGCCTCCGGCGTCACCACCGGCACGCGGCTGCCGGGCAGCAGGCGCCCCTGCTTCGCCGGGCTGCGATCCGCGACGGCGAGGATGTCAGCGGCCGTGGCGCCCACGGCGTTGAGGAAGGTGTTGCCCTTCGCGGCCGCGCCGTAGGCTCCGATGCACCGGCCTGCCGCGCGCGCCTCCGTAAGCCAGGCGCGGAATCCATCGAGCGTCCGCTGCACGCGATGCTCGAATCCGGCGTAGAGCGCATCACCCGCCACGCCGCGTGCGTCCTCTTCGGCCCGCACCTCCCGCAGGCTGGCGCCCTCGCCCGGCGGGGCGGCGGAAGCCAGGACGCGGAGCGAGCCGCCATGCGTCGTCAGGCGCTCCACCTCGAAGACGCGCAGCCCGTGGCGCGCCAGCAGAAGCTCCATCGCGTGCAGCGACCAATAGGCGTAGTGCTCGTGGTAGATCGTGTCGAACTGCACGCCGTCCACCAGCCGCAGCAGATGCGGCGCCTCCACCGAGACGACGCCGCGCGGGCCTGCCAGCAGCGCGAGACCGGCCACGAAGTCACCCACTGCCGGCACATGCGCGAGCACGTTGTTGGCGACGACGAGATCGGCACGGCCGCGCCGCGCGACGAGGTCGCGCGCCGCCGCCTCGCCGAAGAAGTGCGTCTCAGTCGGCACGCCGGCCGCGCGCGCGACCGCGGCGACATTCGCCGCCGGCTCGATGCCGAGGCAGGGAATGCCGGACGCGACGAAGTGCCGCAGCAGGTAGCCGTCGTTGCTCGCCACCTCCACCACGAAGCTGCCCGCGCCGAGTCCGAGCCGCGCCGTCATCGCCTCGGCGAAGCGCCCCGAATGCGCGACCCAGGAGGCGGAAGCGGAGGAGAAATAGGCGTAGTCCGAGAAGACCTCCTCGGCATCGACCACCGTGTCGAGCTGCACCAGACGGCAGTCGCGGCAGACCGCCGCGCGCAGCGGGAAGCGCGGCTCCGGCGCCGCCGCGTGCTCCGGCGCGACGTAGGAATTCGCAACCGGCTGCGTGCCGAGGTCGCAGAAGGTCGCGCCGAGCGCGCCGCCGCAGGCGCGGCAGGCGGTGACGCGCGTCGCCTTCATGTGCGCGGCTCCAGCGCCGCCGCGATCTCCGCCTCCGCCGCTCGCGCCATGTCCTCGCCTGCGCGCCAGGCGGCGTACCAGGCGGCCGTGGCGGAGACTGCCCGCGGCGTATCGAGGATCGGCCGCCAGCCCAGCGCCCGTTCGGCCAGCGTGGAATTGAGCGCGAGGCGCGGCGCCTCCGCCATCACCGGTCCCTCCGCCGCCTCCCACGCCGTCCCGCCCCAGAGCGCGAGCAGGTCGCGTACGCGCAGCTCCGCGTCGCTCGGCCCGAAATTCACCGCCTCCGGCGCGCCGCCCGTGGCCAGCGCCTCCGCCAGCAGCAGGTAGCCGCGGGTCACGTCGAGCACGTGCTGGAAGGGGCGCGTGGCGTCCGGCCGGCGCACGACCAGCTGGCGGCCGGCGACCTCGGCGCGGACGAGGTCCGGCACCAGCCGCTCCTCGCCGAAATCGCCGCCGCCGATCACGTTCCCGGCGCGTGCGGTGGCGAGCGGCGGCATCGCGAAGGAGGCGCGCCAGGACGCGACCGCCATCTCGCACGCTGCCTTGGAGGCGCTGTAGGCGTCCGCCCCGCCGAGCGGATCGCCCTCCACGAAGCGCCGGCCGGTGCCGTCGTTGCGATAGACCTTGTCCGAGGTGACGAACACGGCCGCGCGCAGCCCGGGCAGGCCGCGCAGCGCCTCGAGCAGGTGGACCGTTCCGGCGAGGTTCGTCGCGAAGGTCCCGGTCGGGTCGCGATGCCCCCGCCCGACGATCGCCTGCGCCGCGAGGTGCAGCACCACCTCCGGCCGCGCGGCGCGGAGCAGCGCCGCGACGGCGCCGGCATCGCGGATGTCCGCACGGTGGTCCGCGGCGAGCACGTTGCGCACGCGCAGCGCCTCGAAGGCCGAGGGCCCAGGCTCCGGATCCAGCGCGAGGCCCGTCACCTCGGCACCGAGCCGCGCGAGCATCCGGGCGACCCAGGCGCCCTTGAAGCCGGTGTGGCCGGTGACGAGCACGCGGCGCCCGCGCCAGAAGGCGCCGGGCTGCCTCACCACGTCTTCCACGGCGCCCGCCCGCCGGCCCAGAGACGCTCAAGCCCCTCGCGGTCGCGCAGCGTGTCCATCGGCTGCCAGAAGCCGCGATGGTCATAGGCGGAGAGCTCGCCGTCGCGGGCGAGCGAAGCCAGCGGCTCTTCCTCCCACACCGTCGCGTCGCCCTCGATGCGGTCGATCACGCGTGGCGAGAGGACGAAGAAGCCGCCATTGATCGTGCCGCCATCGCCCGGCGGCTTCTCGACGAAGGCGTCCACCTGCGCGCCGTTCCGCGCCAGCGCGCCGAAGCGCCCCGGCGGCGTCACGGCTGTGACGGTGGCAAGCCGCCGCTCCGCACGGTGGAAGGCGACCAGCGCCGTGACGTCCACGTCGCCGACGCCGTCGCCATAGGTCATGCAGAAGGCGCCCTCGTCCCGCAGGTGGTGCGCGACGCGCTTCAGGCGGCCGCCGGTCATTGTCTCCTCGCCGGTGTCCACCAGCGTGACGCGCCAGGGCTCCGCCTGCGGCCGCAGCACCTCGACCGCGCCGGTCGCGAGGTCCACCGACAGGTCGGAGGAATGCGCGCGGTAGTTCAGGAAATACTCCTTGATCTGCCAACCCTTGTGGCCGAGGCAGATGACGAAGTCGGCGATGCCGTGCGCGGCGTAGATCTTCATGATGTGCCAGAGGATCGGCCGCCCGCCGATCTCGACCATCGGCTTCGGCCTCGCTGCCGTTTCCTCCATCAGCCGCGTGCCGCGCCCGCCGGCGAGGATGACCGCCTTCATGCCCTGCAGACCTCCGCGGTCTTCGCATAGAACGCGTTGACGAAGCGCTGCACGTCGCCGAGCGGGTGCTGGCGCAGCGTCTGGCGCAGCGTCATGCGCAGCGCGCGGCGCCGCGGCCGGTCCTCGGCCAGCGCGGCGGCCAGGGCGACGAACTCCTCGACGCTTCGCGCGCAGAGGTCGCCGAGCCCCGCATTGCTGAGGTTCGAATAGGACAGCCGCTCGGGGAAGCCGGGGCCGACCAGCGTCACGGTCGGCACGCCCATCCAGAGCGTCTCGCAGGTCGTCGTGCCGCCGACATGCGGGAAGCTGTCCAGCGCAATGTCGATCGAATTGTAGTGCTGCAGGTGCTGGCCGCGCACGCCGACGAAGTCGAGCCGGTCCGGCTCCACGCCGCGCGCGGCGAAGATCGCCCTCACATTCGCCCGGAAGCTTTCGCCCGCCGCCTCGGGGCGGACGAAGAGGAAGCGGCTGCGCGGCACCTCGCGCAGCACCGCCGCCCAGGCGTCGAGGCATTTCGTCGTGTATTTGTACGGGTTGTTCATCGTGCCGAAGGTGATCGCGCCGGTGCGGTCCTCCGGCAGCCCATCCTCGATGGGCACCTTGTCATGGAAGCCGAGCCGGCCGAGCACGACCCAGCTCTCCGACAGTTCGAAGGGCCGCTCGATCAGCAGCCGCGGATCCTCGGGCCGGATGAAGGGATCGGTCAGGATGCAGTCGATCCGCTCCAGCCCCGCCGAATGCGGGTAGCCGAGCCAGCTCACGCCGATCCGCGCCGGGCGGTAGGCCATGACATCGAGCTTGTTCATCGCGGTCGAGCCGCCGAGCTCGAAGAGGATGTCGAGCCCGTCCGCCGCGATGCCCTCCGCCACCTGCGCCGAGGGGCGGCGCGGCCACCAGCGGAAGGCGCCCACCTTCGCCGCGATGTGCCGTTGCACGTTGTCGGCCGCCCCTTCGTAGAAGGAATAGCAGAACACCTCGAAGCGCTCGCCGTCATGCGCCTCGAGCAGCGGCAGCGCGAAGTAGCTGACCGGATGGTTGCGCAGGTCCGAGGACATGAAGCCGACGCGCAGCCGACGCGTGCCCTGCACGGCCGGCGCCGGCAGGGGCAGCGGCTGGATGGCGGCCTCCTCCTGCCGCCCCCAACTGCGGTGCCACTCCAGGATGCGCAGCCGGTCCTGCAGCGTCTCGACCTGTCCCAGCTCGTAATGCAGGGCCGAGACGCGGCCCTCGGCAATCCATCGCGGGGCGAGCTGCTCCAGAGTCCCCGTCGCCGCCAGTCCCTCGATGTCGAGCACGCGCTGGAAGACGGTGCGCAGCGATCGGGCGAAGCGGGTCACCTTGTCCGGATGGCGCTCCATGAGCCGCTTCGCAACGGCATAGGCGCGCTCGAGATGCGCGATCTCGCTGTCGTAGCGGCTGCGCGCCAGGCTCTCGATCAGGGTGTCCATCACCTCGGCGCTGTCGGGCTCGGCAGCGAAGGCGCGCTCCAGCGCCTCGTTCGCGCGGCGGCGGTCGCCATCGCCATGGATGCGCGCGATCAGCAGGTTGGCGTTGCGATCGCCGGGTGCGCGCGCCACCACCGCCTCCAGGATCGCGAGCGCCGCCTCCGGCTCGCCGCGGCGCAGCAGCGTGCGCGCCTCCATCACCTCGCCCAGCGAACCGCCGGGTAGCGCCGTGCGCATCCTCCGCGCCGCCGCGATCGCCGCGTCGAAGTCGCGCCGGTCCAGCAGCAGATCGTTCACCATCACCGCCAGGTCGCGGTTGCGCGGATCGAGTCCCTGCGCCGTCTCGAAGCTGCGCAGCGCGGCCGCCTTGTCGCCGAGGACGCGCAGCATCCGCCCGTGCAGCCGCCAGAGCTCGGCATTGCGGGGATCGAGCTTCGCCGCTGCCCCGAAGGCCTCCGCCGCCGCGGCGAAGTCGCCGCGCAGCTCATGCACGTTGCCGAGGTTCTGCAACGGCGCGGCGTTGCGCGGTTCGAGCCGTCGTGCCGCCTCGAGAGGCGCGACCGCCTCCTCCAGGCGGCCGGCACGCTTCAGCATCACGCCGAGGACATTAGCCAGCGACGCATCCTTCGGCTTCGCGGCCTGGACCGGCCGCAGCACCTCCGCGGCCTCCGCATGGCGACCGGCCGCACTCAGCGCAATCGCCCAGGGCACGGCGATGGCCGGCACAGGGGCGCCGAGCGCGGCCGCCCTGGCGAAAGCCTCCGCCGCCTCGGACGGACGGCCCGTCTGGGCCAGGAGCGCCGCGAGCTGTTGCCACGTCCCAGCCTGGCCGGGCTCCGTCGCCAGCCGCGCGCGCAGCACCTGCTCCATCCTGGCGAGGTGGGTCGGGGCCGCGCGCGGCGCGGTCCGTGGCGGTGGCATGCGTGTCCGGGGCTGCTCTGACGGCGCCCGCGGTATCACGCGGCCCGGGCGCGCCACAAGCGCGCGGCGTGATAGTTGCTCCTATGGTTCCGCCTGAGGTTGAACGTCGCTACGCTCCCGCTACAGAGGCGGCGGATGCAGCCCGGCCCAGCCAGACCCGACCCGACCCTGCTCGCGCGCGTGCCGCTCGGCCTCGGCAGCGTGTCGGAGATCGGCGGGGAGGCCGTGCTCGGGCCCTGGCTGGCCCGCCACGACCCGCGATGCCGCCCGGTCACCTCCGGCCCGGCGGACCTCGTCCTGTTGCATGGGACCGGGGGCGACATCGGACGCGCGCTGCGCGAGGCCGTCGCGACCCTGGCCGAGGACGGGTTGCTGCTGACCGACCTGCCGAATGCGGAGCATTGGCGGCTGGCCGAAGCGGGAGGACCCGCCCCGCCCGGCGCCGTGATGCTGCGCGAGCTGCTCGACTCGATGCGCGCGGCCGGCCTCGTCGCCCTCGACATGCCGAGCGAGGCGCCGGACGCGGCGGCGCGGGCCTTCGTGGCCGCTGCCGCCCCCGACGATCCCGGCGCGCTGCGCCGCATGCTGCCGGCCCGCCTCCGCCTGCGTGCGGCCCGCCGTGCGGCCCCACCGCTCTTCGTGCTCGCCCACCTGCTGCGCTCCGTCGCGGGGGTCAACGACGTGCGCGTCGGGCACCCGCTCCGCCTCGCGGCGACGCGTCCGGGCGTCTCGGCGCGGCTGACCGAGCAGGGCGTACTCCAGCGCTTCGACGACGACCGGCCACGCATCCTGCTGCTGCAGCGCCGCCTGCTGTCCGAGCCGACCTCGCCCGGCTTCGTCAACGCCTTTCGCTCAGCGGGCTACGTCGTGGTGCAGGAGTTCGACGACGAGCCCTCGCTCTGGCCGTCCATCGCAGGCTCCGGCCACTTCGCCTTCCGCGGCGTGCATGCGGTGCAGACCTCCACGGCGCCGCTCGCCGACCTGTTCGGCCGCTTCAACGAGGAAGTTGCGATCTTCCCCAACACCGCAGTGGAGCTGCCGCCGCCGGTCAACTTCGCCGACCCGCGCCGCCTTACGCTCTTCCTCGGTGCGCTGCGGCGCGAGCCCGACACCGCGCCGTTCGTCCCTGCCCTGAACGCGGTGCTGTCGGAAGCCGGGGACCGGCTCGCGATCGAGGTGCTCTACGACCAGGGCGCCTTCGAGGCCTTGGCGACGCCCCACAAGCGCTTCCATCGGCTGCTCGACTACGACGCCTACCGCGGCGTGATGGCGCGCTGCGAGATCGCGCTGCTGCCGCTCGACGACACGTCCTTCAACCGCTGCAAGTCGGACCTGAAATTCGTCGAGGCGGGGGCACACCGGCTCTGCTGCCTCGCAAGCCCGGTGGTCTATGCGGGGACGATCCGTGACGGCGAGACGGGCCTGATCATGCGCAGCCCATCCGAGATGGCGGAGGCGCTGAGGGCGATGCTCGCAGGGCCCGAGCGCGCGCGGGCGATCGGAGACGCGGCGCGGGACTGGGTCGCGGCGAACCGCATGATGGCCAGCCAGGTGAGCACCCGGCTGGCCTGGTATCGCTCGCTCTGGGAGCGGCGGGCGGAGCTCGACGCCGCGCTGCTGGCGCGGGCACCCGAGCTCCGCTGAGGCTCAGGCCGGGATCAGGTCAGTTCGACTGGCCGGCCGGCGGCTGTGCGGGTGCCCCCGCCGGGGGGCCGCGACGCTCGCCGCCCGGGCCCATGCCGGGGCCGCGGTGCTGGTGACTGCCGCGGCGCGGCATCGCCTCCTGGCGAGTCAGGGCGCCGTCGCCATTCGTGTCGCGGGCGCGGAACATCGCCTCGGCGAAGGGCTGCATCTCCTCGAAGGTGACGCGGCCGTCGGAGTTGGCGTCGAGGGCACGGAACATGCCCTGGCCGCGCTGCTCGGCGCGCCCCTGCGCCTCGGCCGGCGGGGTGCGCCCGCCCATGCGGGCCTGCGCAAAGGCGCGGAACTCCTCGATGGTCACGCCGCCGTCGCGGTTCGTGTCCACCTCGGCGAAGCGGGCGCGCAGCCAGGCGCGTCCTTCCTCGAGCGTCACGCGGCCGTCATTGTTGGCGTCCGCGCGGGCGAAGGCCTCGCCGGCCGCGAAGCCGCCCTGGCCACGTCCCGGGCCGGCACCGGGGCCGGGCTGGGCGAAGGCGGGCACCGCGGCCGCCGCGGCGAGAAGCGCGGCGCCGCCGAGCAGGGCGAGACGGGACTTGGTCATCATCGGTTCTCCTCCGGCCGGCTCTTCTCCGACCATGAGAGGAGCCTGCGCCCGCCATGCAACGCGATGATTGCGGATCAGGTCACTGCGGGTGAGGAAACGTAACCCCTCTGTTCACACCGGCGCAGCGGCGTTGCGCCGCAGGGGCGGCGTGCCCGCCTCTCCCAGATCCCACCAGAGGCCGGCGAAGGCCGCGAGCCCCTCGCGCGCCGTCGCCTTCAGCAGGTGCTCGTCCGGCCCGTGCTGCTTGCAGCCGGAATAGCTGTGCGGGATCCAGACCAGCGGCACGCCGAGATGGTCCACGAAGACGTCGCCAGGCAGCCCGCCCGACGAGTTCGGGATCACCTGCACCCGCTTGCCGAGGCTGCGCTCCATGGATTGGCGCGCCCAGGCGACCCAGGGGTGGTCGGGCGCGGTGCGGCTGGCGGGCATGCGCACGCCCGCCTTCTCGATCGCGACCTCGCGGAAGCCCGCCGCATCGAGGTGCGCGCGCAGCGCCGGCGCGAAGCGGGCCGGGTCCACGTCCACCGTGTAGCGGATCTGGCAATGCGCGCGCGCCGAGGGCGCGACCGCGTTCACCGGGTTCTCCGGCCGGCCGGAGCTCATCGCGAGGACGATGAAGCTGCACCAGCCATAGATCTTCTCGGCCGGCGTGAGGCCGGGCTCGCCCCAGCCCTCGTCGATGGTCGCCGCCCCCTCGCCGCCGCCGAGCGGGCAGCCGGCGAGCACCTTGCGCACGCCTTCCGGCAGGCCGCCACGCGGCAGCCAGTCGCGCACCAGGATGCGCCCGTTGCGGTCCACGATGCTGGCGATGGCGTGGGCGAGGATGATCGCCGGGTCGCGCGTCAGCCCGCCCCAATGGCCGGAATGCACGCCGCCCTCGCGCAGCGTCACAGCCAGGTCGAAGTGAAAGGTGCCGCGCGTGCCGGTCGCGATGGTCGGCAGGCCCGGCTCCACCCGCGGTCCGTCGGAGGCGATCAGCGCATCGGCGGCCAGCGCCTCGCGGTTCGCGGCGACGAAGTCGCGCAGCCCGGTGGAGCCGCGTTCTTCCGCGGTCTCGATCACCAGCTTCACGTTGAATCCGAGGCGGCCGCGTTCGGCGAGCACGGCTTCCAGCGCAGCGAGGTTGACGGCGTGCTGGCCCTTGTTGTCGGCGCTGCCGCGGCCGTACCAGCGGTCGCCCTCGTCGGTCAGCGTCCAGGGCTTCAGCCCCTCGCGCCACTGGTCGTCCAGGCCGCGCACCGTGTCGCCGTGGCCGTAGAGCAGGATAGTCGGGCGCGCCGGATCCTCGATGCGCTCGGCGGTCAGGATGGGGCCGAAGCCCGCGACTGGGTTCGGGTGGACCGTGGCGCGGAAGCCGAGGCGCTCCACCCATTCCTTCAGTCCTTCGTCGAGGTAGCGCGTCAGCGCCGGCGCGCCCTCCGGCTCCTGCGAGGTGGAGGGAATGGCGACCAGGCGCGCGAGCAGCGCGGCGTAGCCGCCATCGTCGAAGAAGGAGAGGGCGCGTCCGATCGCGCCGTCGCGGCTGGACATCTGTGATCCGTCGACTGGGGGACCGAAGGCTGCCTCCCCTGACCGATCGGGTCCAGGGGGCGAGGCTCCGTCACGGCCCGAAGCGGACGTGCCCCTCGGCGTCGATCGGCCAGGCCGGGTTCCACGCGATCTCCCACGGGTGTCCGTCGGGATCGGTGACATAGCCGCGCATGCCGCCATGCGGCGGCGCGTCGGCCTGGCGCAGGACATGGCCGCCCGCCGCCGCCAGGCGCTCCATCGCCGGCGCCACCTGCTCGGGCGCCGCGACATTGTGCGCCAGCGCGAAGCCGCCCGGCTCGGCTGGCGCAGGCCGGCCCATGTCCTCGGCGAGGTGCTCGCGCAGCCAGGTGCCCAGCACGAAGCCGTTCATCTGGTAGAAGACGATCTCGTCGTTCTCGAAGACCGGGCGCCAGCCGAAGCCCTCGACATAGAAGCGCCGTGACCGCGCGAGGTCCGCGACGCCGAGCGTCAAGACCGACATCTGCTGCTGCACGATGCGCTACCGACCGAGCAGGCCGCGCGCCACGATCAGCCGCATGATCTCGTTCGTGCCTTCGAGGATGCGGTGGACGCGCAGGTCGCGGACGATCTTCTCCACGCCGTAATCGGCTAGATACCCGTACCCGCCGAGCAGCTGCAGCGCCTCGTCCGCCACGCGGAAGCCGGTGTCGGTCGCGAAGCGCTTCGCCATGGCGCAGAAGGCGGTCGCATCCGGCGCTTTCGCATCGAGCTTCGCACAGGCGCGCCAGAGCAGTGTGCGCGCGGCCTCCAGCTCGGTCGCCATGTCGGCCAGGCGGAACTGTGTCGCCTGGAATTTCCCCAAGTCCTGCCCGAAGGCTTTCCGCTCCTGCACATAGGCGAGCGCGATGTCGAGCGCCCGCTGCGCCCCGCCGAGGCTGCAGGCGCCGATGTTGAGCCGCCCGCCGTCGAGGCCCGCCATGGCGAAGCGGAACCCCTGCCCTTCCTCGCCGAGCAGGGCGGTGGCGGGCATGCGCGCTTCCTCGAAGATCACCTGGCGCGTCGGCTGCGCGTTCCAGCCCATCTTCTTCTCGTTCGCGCCGAAGGAGAGGCCCGGCGTCTCCTTCGGGATGAGAAGCGCGGAGATTCCGTTGGCGCCGGGCCCGCCGGTGCGCACCATCGTCAGATAGAGGTCGGAACTCCCCGCACCGCTGATGAACTGCTTCACGCCGTTCAGCACGTAGCCCTCGTTGTCGCGCGTCGCCTTGGTGGACAGCGCCGCCGCGTCGCTGCCGGCGCCCGGCTCGGTCAGGCAGTAGGATGCGATCCGCTCCATGGCGACGAGGCTCGGCAGCCATTCCGCGCGCTGCGCGTCATTACCGAAGCGGTCGATCATCCAGGCGACCATGTTGTGGATCGAGAGGAAGGCCGAGATGGTGGGGCAGCCCGTCGCCAGCGCCTCGAACACCACCGCGGCGTCGAGCCGGGTCAATCCGGCGCCGCCGCTCTCCTCCCGCACATAGAGCGCGGCCATGCCGAGCCCCGCCGCCTCGCGCAGGACGTCCACAGGGAAGTGCTTCTCCTCGTCCCAGCGCTGGGCGTTTGGCGCCAGCCGGTCGCGCGCGAAGGCGAGCGCGGTCTCGCGCAGCTCCCGCGTCGCATCCGGCAATTCGAAGACGGCAGCTTCGTCGAGGGGCATGGCGCTCGCTCTCTCCCTCTCCCGGGTCGTGCCGAAGGCGTGCCTCCGGCACGGCGCGGGGGGAGGGTCGGGGTGGGGGTGATCGTTGCCGCGGACTATAGCCCCGCCGCGATCGCCGCCCAACGCGCCCGCGTCCTCTCGACATTGCGAGCCTTCACCGGCCCGAAGCCCTTGATGCCCGACGCCGCCTCCGCCCATTCGCAGATGGCGGCGTGGTTCGCCGGCGCCAGCCGCACCAGGAAGCCCTCGATTGCCGCGCGGTACTCCTCGATCAGCGCGCGTTCCATCCGCCGCTCCTCCGTCCGCCCGAAGGGATCGAGCGACGTGAAGCGCAGCCGCTTGCCATGCCGCAGCAGCCCCATCGCCGCCAGCATCCAGGGCCCGAAGCGGCGCTTCGCCGGCAGGCCGGTGTTCGGATCGGTGCGCGAGAGCAGCGGCGGGGCCAGGTTCATCTCGATGCGCGGCTGCCCGGGGAAGTCGCGCGCGAGCCGCGCGCGCCATTCGGGCAGCGAATGCAGCCGCGCCACCTCGTACTCGTCCTTGAAGGCCATCAGGCGATGGAGCTGCGTCGCGACGGCGCGGGACAGACGTTCGGAGCCCAACGGCGCCTCTGCCGCGCGCACATTCGCCACGAACTCCGCGTAGCGCCGCGCATAGCGTGCGTCCTGGTAGTCCGTGAGGTCGGCGGTGCAGCGCGCAACGGTCTCGTCCAGCGTCTCGACCCCCTTTGCCGCGGCCTCGCGCCCCTCCAGCGCGGCGCGGCGGCCGAGCGCGAAGGCAGCGAGGTTGCGTTCCACCTGCGCGCCATTCAGGCGGATCGCCGCCTCGATCGCCGACGAGGTCACCGGCACCAGCCCGCGCTGGTATGCCGCGCCGAGCAGCCAGATGTTGAGGTGGATCGCATCGCCGAGCTGCCCGACCACCTCGGCGGAGGCGTGCAGCGGGTGGATCTCGCGGCAGGCGGCACGCAGGCTGCCGAGCATGCCCTCCGCGTCGTAGCGCGTCGCCGTGTCGCGCACGAATTGCGCCGTCGGGGAGAGGTCGGCGTTCACCACAGCCGCCGTGCGCACGCCGAGCAGCGGCCGCGCGTTGCGGCCATGCGCCACGACGATGTCGGAGGCGATCAGCACATCGGCCTGCCCCGCCCCGATCCGCGGCGCCGGGATGCTGTCCTCGCTCGCGCCGGCGCGGCCGATGCGGAGCTGCACATACACGCCGCCGCCCTTCTGCGCGAAGCCGAGCGTGTCCACGCTGCGGCTCGGCCGGCCGTCGAGATGCGCCGCCATGCCGAGGATCGCGCCGAGCGCCGTCACGCCCTGCCCGCCGACGCCGGCCACCAGCACGTTCCAGGCGCGCCCATCCACCGGCTCCGGGAGCGCAGGCTCCGGCAGCGCGCCCTCCACCGTCACCCTGCCGGGCTTCGCCGGCTCCGCGCCGACCAGCGTGACGAAAGACGGGCAGAAGCCCTGCACGCAGGAGAGATCCTGGTTGCAGGCCGACTGGTCGATCCTGCGCTTCCGCCCGAATTCGGTCTCCACCGGCTCCACCGCGATGCAGTTGGAGACGCGGGAGCATTCGCCGCAATCCTCGCAGACGCGCGGATTGATCACGGCGCGCCGCTCGGCCCCCGCCGCCGTGCCGCGCTTGCGCTTGCGCCGCCGCTCCGTCGCGCATTCCTGGTCGTAGATCAACGCCGTGACGCCAGGCACCTCCCGCAGCGCCTTCTGCACCGCATCGAGCTCCGCCCGCGGATGATAGGTGACGCCCGAGGGCATCTCCGGATCGCCGCGGTGCCGGTCCGGATCGTCGGAGACGACGGCGATGCGCTGCACGCCCTCGGCGCGGATCTGCGCGGCGATGCGCGGCACGCCGGGCTCGCCTTCCACCGCCTGGCCGCCTGTCATCGCCACGGCGGAGTTCACCAGCACCTTGTAGGTGACATTCGCCCCCGCCGCGACCGCCGCGCGCAGCGCGAGCGAGCCGCTATGCGCCCAGGTGCCGTCGCCAATATTGGCGAAGACATGCGCCTCGTCGGTGAAGGGCGCGATGCCGAGCCAGGACGCGCCCTCGCCGCCCATCTGGGTGAAGGCGGTCGTCTCGCGCTCCGGCATCTTGGTGACGAGCCAGTGGCAACCGATGCCGGCCAGGCCGCGCGAGCCCTCCGGCACGCGTGTCGAGGTGTTGTGCGGGCAGCCCGGGCAGAAGAAGGGATCGCGCGCGGCGAGCGGCTCCGCGGCGGCCCGTTCCAGCGCCTCGATCTCCGCCAGCCGCCGCGTCAGCGCCTCGGTGCGCAGGCCCTCGGGCAGGCGCATCGCGAGCGCGCGCAGCACCTGTGCGGTGTCGAGCTCGGTCAGTTCGGACAGCAGCGGCGCCCCGCGCTCGTCGCGCTTGCCGACCACGCGCGGGCGGTCGGCAAGCGAATACAGCGCGTCCTTGAGCTGCGGCTCAAGGAAGGCGCGCCGGTCCTCGACCACCAGCACCTCCTCGAGCCCCCGCGCGAATTCGCGCGCGCCCTCAGCATCGAGCGGCCAGGCGAGGCCGACCTTCCACACCCGCAAGCCCTGCGCCCGCGCGAGCTCCGGCGAGATCCCTGCATCGGCCAGCGCCTGGCGCAGCGTCGCGAAGGCCTTGCCGCGCACGACGATGCCGAAGCGCGCATTCGGTGGGTCCACGACCATCCGGTCGAAGCCGTTGGCGCGCGCGAAGGCCACCGCCGCCGGCAGCTTCACCGTCCGCAGCCGCCGCTCCTGCGCCACCGCCGTGTCGGGGATGCGCAGATGCACGCCATCCTCCGGCAGGTCGAAGGCCGGCACCCCCGTCACATAGGACGCTGGATCCACCCGCAGCGTCTGCGCCGCGTCCATCGTCTCGGCGATGCATTTCAGCCCGGTCCAGACGCCGGCATAGCGGCTCAGCGCAAAGCCCTTCACGCCGAACTCCAGCACCTCCGCCACGTCCGACGGATCGAGCACCGGGATCTCTAGGTCCTGGAAGGTGAATTCGCAGCCCGAGGTGACGGTGGAGGACTTCGCCGCCGGGTCGTCGCCCGACAGCGCCAGCACGCCGCCCTTCGGCATCGTTCCCGCGCTGTTCGCATGCCGCAGCACGTCGCCGCTGCGATCCGTCCCCGGCCCCTTGCCGTACCAGATGCCGAAGACGCCCTCGTGCCGCGCGCCGGGCGAGAGATGCACCTGCTGCGTGCCCCAGACCGCCGTCGCGGCCAGATCCTCGTTCAGCCCCGGCCGGAAGACGACCCGCGCAGCCGCCAGCCGCTTCGCCTGCTTCAGCAGCTCCTTGTCGTAGCCGCCGAGCGGCGAGCCGCGATAGCCGCTGACATAGCCCGCCGTGTTCCAGCCCAGCGCGTCGTCCAGTTGCCGCCGCAGCAGGGGCAGGCGCACCAGCGCCTGGACGCCGGTCATCACCACCGGCTCGCCCGCGAGGTCCCAGCGATCCTCGAGCGTGGCAGGGCGCTGCAGGCTGCCCATGGGCGCGGCTCCATTCATTCCCGGACTATGGGGAGGATGCCCTGTCTTGGCCAGGGAGGGCTTCCGTAGTCTGTTGTGCAACGCCGAAAAAACGGAAGGGGCTTCTGCGATGGACGCGATTGACAAGAAGATCCTGCGGGAGCTCTCCCGCCAGGGCCGCCTGACCAATGCCGAGCTGGCGGAGGCCGTCGGCCTCTCCCCCTCCCCCTGCTGGACGCGGGTGAAGCGGCTGGAGGGGGCCGGCGTCATCAAGGGCTATGCCGCGCTGCTCGACCAGGCCGCGCTCGGCCTGCCGGACACCGTCTTCATCGAGATCATGATGGAGCGCCACGACGAGGATCAGTTGCGGCGCTTCGAGGAGGCGGTGCGCGCCATCCCCGAGATCCTCGAATGCCACCTCGTCACCGGCGAATACGACTACGTCATCAAGGCCGCGGTGGGCGGCACCGCGGGCTACGAGCGCCTGCTGCGCGACCGGCTCTACCGCCTGCCCGGCGTCCGCCACACGCGGACGAGCTTCGCGCTGCGCTGCCTGAAGCAGGAACTGTCGCCGACGCCGGAATAGGGCGTCGTGCCCGTCCCGCGGCGCGCCGAAGGCGTGCCTTCGGCGCGGCGGGGCAGGGTCGGCCCTCGTGGAGAGATCAGGCGGGCGGCAGAACCCGCAGCCCGACCGACTCCACGAAGGCCACGTCCACCTGATCGCCCGGGCTCAGCGTCCGGATGAACTGGCGCATGCGCGGGTTCTGCACGCGCACCGTCCGACGCTCATTCTCCGGCGTGGTGAAGGTCACGCTGTTGCGGCCGAGGTCCACGCCGTCGACGCGCACCCGCATCCGCTTCGCTTCGGTGACGCTCGCGCCGGGCCTCGCACCTTCCGGTGCGCGGGTCGCGACCGCGGCCGCGCCGGTGGCGGGCAGGTTCTCGTTCGGCCGCGCGAAGGAGGCCGCGATCGCATCGGTCACCGTCACCACGACCCGGTCGCCGGGGCGGATCTGGGCGAGGTTGCGGACCTGCGGCCCGACCACGACGGTTGCCAGCACCCCGCTCTGCGCGCCGGCGTCACCTCGCAGCAGCACCGATCGCTCGGTCATGTTCACCGTCTCGACGATCGCGGTGCGCTCGGCGGTCGAGGCGACCACGGCGCCCTGCGCGGCAGCAAGGCCCGGCGCCAGGCAGGCGGCAGCGACGAGGATCCGGATGCTGGTCATGGCGTGTCCCTCCAGCCGGCACCATACCGGCAGCACAGTGTCGCAGGCGCTCCCCGGGCGGGGAAAGCCGCCCGGGACGCGATGCACAGCCGCGACACGCCAGGACGGCAACGACGCACCGTCAGGGCAGCGCGACTGCGTTGGCGCGCGGCGTCAGGGCCGCGCGCCTCCGTTTGCGCGCGGCGTCAGGGCCGCGCGACGCCATCCCTGTGGTCGAAGTGCCGCTTCAGCAGGAACAGCGCGAAGAGCACCCCGAAGCCGAACAACCCGTAGCCGAAGAGCGTCAGCCCGACCTCCTCCGCGGCCGAGATCGCGGCCAGCCCCAGCACCGCCAGCAGCGCGCCCATCGCCATGAAATACGTCATCGCTTGTCCTTCCTCGGCAATTCGTCGTCGAACAGGATGCGGCTCGCCGCGCCGTCCAGGTCGTCGTACTGGCGCGACTTCAGCGTCCAAAGAAACAGCGCCAGCCCGAGCAGCCCGAGCACGAGCGCCGCCGGCACCAGGAATACAAGCGCGTTCATGCGCCCGCCTCCTTCCCCGCCCGCAGGGCGTTCAGGATCACGATGATGGAGGAGCTCGCCATCACCAGCGCCGCGATCAGCGGCGTCACGAAGCCGAGCACCGCCATCGGCACCGCGATCACGTTGTAGACGAGGCTGAACACGATGTTCTGCCGCGCCAGGCGCTGCGCCCCGCGCGCGACGCGCACCGCCGCCGGCAGCGCCGTCAGCCCCTCGCCGCGGAGCACGATATCGGAGGCCGCCTGGGCGAGGTCCGTCCCGCTGCCCGGGCTCACCGACACATGCGCGAGCGACAGCGCCGCGGCGTCGTTGATGCCGTCGCCGACCATCAGCGGATGCCGCCCTGCGCGGCGCAGCGCCTCGATCCGCGCAGCCTTGTCGGCGGGCGTCGCGCGTGCCTCCCACAGCCCGATGCCGACCGCCGCCGCCGCCGCCTCCACCGCGCCTGCACCGTCGCCCGAGAGCAGCTCCGTCTCGAGGCCCAGCGCCTGCAGCCCGGCCACCGCCTGGCCGGCATCGCCCCGCAGCCGGTCGGCGAAGCGGAAGATCACCGGTGCCTCCCCCGCCACGCAGAAGACGAGCGTCATGCCGGAACCCTGATCCTCCGCCAGCCCGCAGAACTGCGGGCTGCCGAGCCGGAGGCTGCCGCGCACCAGCCCCCGCCCCGCGACCTCCCGCACGCCGGGCAGCGCCGGCGCATCCGGGCAGGCGCGGACCAGCGCCTGGGCCAGCGGGTGACGGCTGGCGCGCGCCATGCCGGCCGCCTCGCGCAGCACCTCGGGGTCGAGCGTGTCGTCCGCGATGAGCTCCGGATGGCCTTCCGTCAGCGTGCCGGTCTTGTCGAGCACGGCGTGATCGGCCCCCGCCAGCCGCTCCAGCGCGGTAGGGGACGCCACCAGCACGCCGCGTCGGAACAGCGCGCCGACGGCCGCGACCTGCACCGCCGGCACCGCGATGGCGAGCCCGCAGGGGCAGGTCACGATCAGCGCGGCGACGGCCGGCACCAGCGCCGCCTGCCAGCTCACGCCGACGCCGAGCCACCAGCCGAGGAAGGTCGCGGCCGCGACCACATGCACGACCGGCACATAGAGCCGCGCCGCCCTGTCGGCGATGGAGACGAAGCGCCCCCGCCCCTGCTCGGCCCGGTCCAGCAGCCGCGCGAGCTGGGCCAGCGACCCGTCGCGCGCCGCCGCCGTGACCGTCATCACGAAGGGCTGGCCCATGTTGACGGCACCCGCCGCCAGCGCCTCGCCTGGCGGCAGCAGGCGAGGGATGGACTCGCCGGTCGTCGCGGAGGTGTCGAGGCTCACCGCCTCGTCCGCCACGCCGTCGAGACGCAGCCTCTCGCCCGCGGCGACCAGCAGGTGGTCGCCGGCGCGCACGCTCTCGGCCGGCACGGCGCGCGCCGTGCCATCCGCCAGCCGCAGGGCCACCGTGCCCTCCTGCAGCGCCAGCAGCTCCGCCACCGCCTGCCGCGCGCGGCGGCGCATCGCGCGGTCCATCACGCGTCCGGCCAGCAGCAGCGCCAGCAGCGAGGTCGCGCCGTCGAACCAGGTGTAGTCGCCGTTGCGGAAGGTCTCGGACAAACTCATCAGCGTCGTCGCGATGACGCCGATGGAGACGGCAAGGTCCATGTTCACGCGCCCCGCCCGGATCGCCTCCCAGGCGGAGCGGTAGAAGGGCATGCCGGCCACCAGCACCGTCGGCAGCGCGATCAGCGCGGCGAGCCAGTGCATCGCATGCCGCGTCGCCGGATCCATGTCGGTCCCGACCCAGACCGCGACGGAAACCAGCATCACGTTCATCGAGCCGAAGGCGGCGATGCCGAGCGCACGCACCAGCGCGCGGCCTTCCGCATCCTCGGTCGCGCGCAGGCAGGCCGGCGACCAGGGCGCGACCTTGAAGCCGAGCCGTGCGACCAGGCCCGCCAGGTCGTTGGCGCGCCGCGCTTCGCCGCGCCAGGCGACCGTCAGGCGGCGCGAGGACAGGCTAGCCCGCGCCTTGATCACGTCGGGCTCGGCGGCCAGCGCCTGCTCCACGAGCCAGACGCAGGCGCCGCAGGTCAGGCCGCTGACGATGAGATCGAGCTCGGTCGTGCCCGACGATACGGCACGCGCATGCGGGGCGAAGTCGGTGGCCAGCGCCTCCGGCGGGCGCAGCGTGCCGGCCGCCGTTTCCTGCCGCCGGTAGAAGGCGTCGAGGCCGAGGCCGCGCACCAGCGCGTGCGCGCCGGAGCAGCCGGTGCAGCAGAACTCGCCCTGCCCCGGCGCGAGGCCGGCGCCGCAATGCGCGCAGGCCGCGCGGGACAGCCCGGCCTGCCCGGGCCTGAGCCCGTCGGGGAAGCCGGCGGCGATCGTCACGGCGCGATCACCCTCTGCCGGATGTCGAGATGCTCGCCGCGCGCATCGGTCAGCCGCAGCCGGGCCTCCCACTGGCCGCGGCCGGGCAGCGCGGCGAAGGCGATGAACTTGCCGGGCCCGGCGGCGGCGAAGTCGAGCCGCAGCTCCGCCCCCTCCAGCGGCCGAAGCAGCACACCCTCGACCCGGCCGCCGACCGGCAGCCCCTCGCGGTCGGTCGCCAGCACGGTCAGCACGCCATCCTGCAGCGTGACCCGCGCCTGCCAGCCGAGGGCGTCCTGGCGCGCGGCTTCCGCGAGCACCGCGTTGTAGGCGCGGCCGCGATCGTAGGACTTGCCGGTGGTGACGCCGGTGAAGGTGGTCAGCGCCGCGTAGACCAGCACGAGGTTGACCGCGATGATCACGGCGAAGGCGCCGACGAAGGCCCAGGGAATCCAGCGGCTGCGCTTCGGGTCGTAGTCGAGCCCGTGGCGGATCGTGCTGTCGCTCATCGGCTTCCTCCCTCATGCGGGCCGAGGAACACGCTCGTCGTGCGCACCACGGTCCGGCCGCGCGCGTCGAGCAGGCGGAAGGTGACCGGGGTGCTCTCCCGCACCGGCTGGCCGGGCGGCAGGGTGGCGAGCGCGCGCCATTCGGTGATGCCGTCGGGGCGGGTGTTGACGCGGAAGCGGTTCGCGCCGAGCTCGGCCGCCTCCTGCACCTGCAGCCCGAGGCGCGCCGGGCTTTCCAGCACCAGCGTCAGCTCGCCCGCCTCGCGCGACTTGTTGGCGATCTTCAGCGTGTAGGCGTTGCGGATGCCGCCATCGGAGAGGCTGACGAAGAGCGGCGCGCGGTCGCGCAGCACCGCCAGGGTCACCTCCTGGCGCAGGATCCAGGCGCCGAGCATGACCGCGGCGACGCCGGCCAGCACGGCGGCATAGATGATCGTCCGCGCCCGGATGAACTTCGGGATGTGGCGCACCGCCATACCTGCGGCGTCACGCGCCGGCCCGGGCGTCATGCCCTTCACCGCTGCCTCGGAGGAGGCGAGGTTGCCGAGCGTTTCGAAGGCGATCAGCCCCTTCGGCCGGTCGAGCTTCGCCATGATGTCGTCGCAGGCGTCGATGCAGAGCCCGCAGCCGATGCATTCGAGCTGCTGCCCGTCGCGGATGTCGATGCCCGTCGGGCAGACATTCACGCAGGCGCGGCAATCCACGCAGTCGCCCACGCCATCCGCCTTCGCCTTGCCGCGCGGCTCCCCGCGCCAGGCGCGGTAGGAGACGACGAGCGAGTTCTCGTCGAGCATCGCCGCCTGGAAGCGCGGCCAGGGGCACATGTAGGTGCAGACCTGCTCCCGCGCCCAGCCCGCCAGCACGTAGGTCGTGGCGGTGAAGAGGCCGAAGAAGAAGTAGACGGTGGTGGAGGCCTGGCCGGTGAAGAACCGCGGCGTCATCTCCAGCGCGTCGTTGAAGTACATGATCCAGGCGCCACCCGTTGCCGCCGCGATTCCGAGCCAGGCGGCATGGGTCAGCGCCTTGGCGCGGATCCAGGCCGGGCTCCACGGCTGCTTGTCGAGGCGCATGCGCTCGTTGCGGTCGCCCTGGATGACGCGCTCCACCCACATGAAGAGGTCCGTCCAGACCGTCTGCGGGCAGGTGAAGCCGCACCAGACGCGGCCGAAGAGGCTGGTGGCGGCGAACAGCGCGATGGCGCCGAGGATCAGCAGGCCGGTGAGGTAGTAGACCTCCTGCGGCCAGATCTCGAAGAAGAAGAAGTAGAGCCGGCCATGCTCCATATCGACCAGCACGGCCTGGCTCGGCGCATCCGCGCCGCGGTCCCAGCGGATCAGCGGCACGAGGTAGTAGGCCGCGAGGCAGGCGATCAGCACCGCCCATTTCGCGCGCCGCACCGGCCCCGTCACCGCCTTCGGGTAGACCTTCTGGCGCGTCGCGTAGAGCGAGGGCTGGGGCGCCGGGGGCGGGGCCCCGGCCGGGGGCAGCGCCCCCGGTGGCTTCAGCTTATCGCGTGCCGTCACATCGTTCATCGCCGCGGCCTCCCTCGGCCCGCGTACGGGTTCAGTTCTCGCCGCCGCCCAGTGCGTGGACGTAGACGGTGAGCATGTTGACGGTGGCCGGGTCGAGCCGCCCGCCCCAGGCCGGCATGACGCCGAGCCGCGGCGCGCCGATGAAGCGGGCGATCGCCGCCTTGTCGGAGCCGTTCAGCCACACCCGGTCGCTCAGCCGCGGCGCGCCGACGTCGCGGTTCCCCTCGCCGCCGTCGCCGTGGCAGGAGGCGCAGTTCTCGGCATAGATCGTCCGCCCACGCTCGGCCGCCGGCGCATCGGTGGACCGGCCGCCTAGGGAGAGGACGAACTCCGCCGCGTCGTTCGCCTGCGCCAGCGTCAGCGTGCCGTCGGCGACGAAGCGCGGCATGATGCTGATCCGCTCCTCGTCGCTCTCGCCGGCGCGGATGCCGTGCGCGATGGTGGCGCGGATCTGGTCATGCGTGCCGCCCCAGATCCAGTCGTCGTCGGCCAGGCTCGGGAAGCCGCCCGGCGCGCCCTGCCCGCCTGCGCCGTGGCAGCCGGCGCAGTTGTTGGCGAAGGCGATGCGCCCGCCCGCCATGGCGAAGGCGCGGAGCTGCGGGTCGGCCGCGATCTGCTGCGGCGTCGCCTCGCGGATGCGGGTCATCATCGGCGCCATCTGCGCGTTGGCCGCGGCGACATCGCGCGTCACCGCCTCCCGCGCCACCCAGCCCGTCACGCCCGTCCAGCCGCGGAACGGAAAGGCCGGGTAGAGGATCACCCAGACGACGGAGAAGGCGATCGTCACGTAGAGCAGGTAGAGCCACCACTTCGGCAGCGGCGTGTTCAGCTCCTTCAACCCGTCCCACTCGTGGCCGGTGGTCATGGTGCCCGTCAGGGCATCCTTCTCGATCTTGGTCGGCATCGCGGCGCTCCCCTCAGCGCGTGGCCGAAGGCGGGTCGTCACGCAGCGGGATGTCGCCCGCGCGCTCGTACCGGCGCTTCCGCCAGGGGGCCATCACGTAGAGGATGATCCCGGTGAACAGGACGAAGAACCACACCACCCACAGGGTGGAGAGGAGCGACTGGTTGGCGGCGAGGATGTCGAACATCTGCGCGCTCCTCACTGCTGCCGCAGCTGCTCGGGCGTCACGTCGCGGAACTGCACGAGCGTGCCGAGCATCTGCAGGTAGGCCACCAGCGCGTCCATCTCCGTGACCGTGCCGGCATTGCCGTCGAAGGCGGATTGCCGCGCGCGGGCGTAGCGGCCCTGGAAGGCGGCAGCGTCGCGGTCGGGCATCGCCTGCGCCTCGAGGTCGGCGCGGGCATTCGCCACCATCTCCTCGGTATAGGGGACACCGATCGCCCGTTGCGCGCGCAGGTGGCTGCCGATGTCGCGGTAGTCGAGCGGCCGGTCGAGGAAGGCGTAGGGCGGCATGATGCTCTCCGGCACCACGGCGCGCGGGTCGCGCAGATGCGCCGCCTGCCAGTCGTCCGAGTAGCGGCCGCCGACGCGCGCGAGATCCGGACCCGACCGCTTCGAGCCCCACTGGAACGGGTGGTCGTACATGCTCTCCGCCGCCAGGCTGAAATGGCCGTAGCGCTCGAGCTCGTCGCGGAAGGGCCGCACCATCTGGCTGTGGCAGGTGTAGCAGCCCTCGCGGATGTAGATGTTGCGCCCCGCGAGCTCGAGCGGCGTGTAGGGGCGGATGCCCTCCACCCGCTCGATCGTCGTCGCCACCGTGAAGAGTGGCACGATCTGGGCGAGGCCGCCGATCGAGACCGTGATGAGCGTGAGCACGCCCATCAGGATCACGTTCTTCTCGATCTTGGCGTGGTCGATGCCGAAGAACTTCATCTCTCCGCCCTCCCTTACTCGGCGGCCACCGGCACGGCGCCGGTCGCAGCGGGGGCGGGGACCGCCTCCGTGCGCTCGCCGCGCGTGACGGTCATCCAGAGGTTGTAGACCATGATCAGCGCGCCGCTGAGGTACATGACGCCGCCGAGGACGCGGATGACGTAGTAGGGGTGCATCGCCGCGACCGTCTCGATGAAGCTGTACTGCAGGAAGCCGTTCTCGTCGTAGGCGCGCCACATCAGGCCCTGCAGGATGCCCGACACCCACATCGCGGTGATGTAGAAGACGATGCCCAGCGTCGCGATCCAGAAGTGCCAGGAGACCAGCCGCTCACTGTACAGTGCCTTCTTGTTCCAGAGCCGCGGGAACAGCCAGTACATCGCGCCGAAGGTCACGAAGCCGACCCAGCCCATCGCGCCGGAATGCACGTGGCCGATCGTCCAGTCGGTGTAGTGCGACAGCGCGTTGACGGCCTTGATGGACATCACCGGGCCTTCGAAAGTGGACATGCCGTAGAAGCCGACGGCGGCCACCGAGAAGCGGAGCGACGGGTTGGTGCGCAGCTTGTCCCAGGCACCCGACAGCGTCATCACGCCGTTGATCATGCCGCCCCAGGACGGCATCCACAGCATGATCGAGAACACCATGCCGAGCGTCTGCGCCCAGTCGGGCAGCGCGGTGTAGTGCAGATGGTGCGGACCCGCCCAGATATAGAGGAAGATCAGCGACCAGAAGTGCACGATGGACAGCCGGTAGGAATAGACCGGCCGCTCCGCCTGCTTCGGGATGAAGTAGTACATCATCCCGAGGAAGCCCGCGGTCAGGAAGAAGCCCACCGCGTTGTGGCCGTACCACCACTGGATCATCGCGTCCTGCACGCCCGACGCCAGGCCGTAGGACTTCGAATGCCCAAGGGTGACCGGCAGCGCCAGGTTGTTGCCGATGTGCAGCATCGCGACGGTGATGATGAAGGCGAGGTAGAACCAGTTCGCGACGTAGATATGCGGCTCCTCGCGGCGGATGATCGTGCCGCCGAAGGCGACCAGGTAGTGCACCCACACCACCGTCAGCCACAGGTCCACGTACCATTCGGGCTCGGCGTATTCCTTGCCCTGCGTGACGCCGAGCACGTAGCCGAGCGCCGCGGCGACGATGACGAACTGATAGCCCCAGAAGAGGAACCACCCCATCGGCTCGCCGCCGAACAGCCGCGCGCGGCAGGTCCGCTGCACGACGTAGAGGCTGGTGCAGAACAGCGCGTTGCCGCCGAAGGCGAAGATCACCGCGCTGGTGTGCACCGGGCGCAGCCGCCCGAAGGTGGTCCATTCGAGGTCAAGATTGAGCAGCGGCCAGGCGAGCTGGGAGGCGATCAGCACCCCCATCAGGAAGCCCACCACGCCCCAGAAGATCGTTGCGATCGCGAAGGCGCGGATCGGCGCCTCCACATAGGTCTCGACGCGCACCGCCGCCGGCGACCCGTGGGCCGCCCCGGCGAGGCTCGCATCGTAGCCTGTTGCTGACATCAGGTCGGTTCTCCCCGTCCGCGCGCCGGAGTCGCGACCGACCGGCACGTGGCGCGAGAAAACCCTCCCACCCGGGTAGCGTCCTTGATCAGGATCAAGTCCTGCTGCGCCGCACACAGTCTAACGTCGGTGTCACGCTAGGCGCGGAGCGCGGCGCATTCCGCTGGCGCGACGAGCTGCGCCGCGCGAGGATGGCGCGCGCGCCGGCGCCGCGCGGAGAATGGGGAGGCGTGCCGAGATGACGACCGAGATCGCCGACACCGTCGTGCCCGCCGGGCGCGTCAGGATCCACATCGTCGCCAACGATCGCCCCTGGGCCTGGCTCGAGGCCGGCTGGCGCGACCTCATGGCCACGCCGCATATCGGCTTCTTCTACGGCGGCGCCGTCGTCGCGGCCGGCTGGGCGCTGGTGCTCCTGCTGATCGCCGCCGGCGCGCTCTGGGCGGTGCTGCCCGCGGTCGCCGGCTTCTTCCTGGTCGGGCCCGTGCTCGCCGCCGGCCTCTACGAGACCAGCCGCCGGCGCGAGAGGGGCGAGCCCGTCTCGCTCGGCGTGGCGCTGCACGCCTTCCAGCGCAACGCGCCGCAGCTGGCCCTGATGGGCGCGGTGCTGCTGATCATCAATCTGTTCTGGGTTCGGATGGCGGGGCTGCTCTTCGCGGTGTTCTTCGGCCTCGGCTTCTCGCCGACGCTCGAGCACCTGCCGGGCGCGCTGCTGCGGTCCGACCAGCTGCTGCCCTTCCTCGTCGTCGGCACCGGCATCGGATTCGTCCTCGCCTCGCTCGCCTTCGCGGTCTCGGCGGTGTCCATCCCGATGCTGGTGGATCGCGATGTCTCGGCGATCGAGGCGATCGTCATCTCGATCAAGGCGACGCTCGACAACTGGCGCGCCATGGCCTTCTGGGCGGGGCTGATCGTGGTCTTCACCGCGATGGCGCTGGTGCCCTTCTTCCTCGGCCTCGCGCTGGTGCTACCGCTGATCGGCCACGCCACCTGGCACGCCTACCGCGACATCGTGCGGTAGGGGCCAGCTGGCTGCCTGTTCAGAGCAGACCCGTGTACTCTGCCATGCAGAACCAAGCGTAGCTGTCGGCATTGTTCAGCGCCTGAGCGTTCTGCAGCCCGTCCTTGCGGAACCTCAGCCCGTCATTCTTGAGGTAGCCGGCGTCGCCGTAATCGTTCGTGCTGGCAAACTTGTGTGTCGCCTCGTGGATGAAGGTGACCACGGCGAGATCGAAGTCGTCCAGAACGTCCGTGTCGAGGTGGATGTCGCCCCAGGTAATCAGGCGCCCCTCATCACGGCCAAAATTGTGCCGCGGCGAGAAAAGCCCGCGAAGCAGGCCCTTGGCGCCGCCACGCAAACCGACGTAGCCGTAGGCTCTAGGATTGGGCGCGACCTTGACGTTGACCTTGCCATTTATGCCGTTCATCGTCAGCTCGAGCTTCGCATAGATGGTCGAGATGTCGCCCTGGCTCGGTGTCGCGCCCGTCTTGAAATAGCGGTTCAGGCGGGCGTCCCGGTCCGGCTTCGAACCTCCGCGCGGCCAGGCGAGCTGCGCGAGAACGAAGGGCAGGATCTCACGGGATTTCTCGACGACGTCACCGACAGTGCTCAGCTCTGTCGCCGCCAGTTCCGCATGATCCTTGATTTTAACCCGGATCTTGCCCGCGCCCTCGGGCTTGATCGAGGTCTGCTTGCTCCAGCTCATCAACCCTTCCCCGCCCTTATTCCGGCGAAAGGTTAAGCACGCAACGAATAGGGGTCAAAACGTTTCTGGCCGCGTCCGCGAGTGTCAAACGATGAGCACGTCGGCCAAGCGTAACGCGGAGACACCCTCCAGCACCACGCTCCCGCCGGGCAGCGCGATCTCGAGCCCGGACGGCCCCGCCCGGGCCGCGGCGAGCGCGGCGGAGGCGGAAGCGAAGGCGCCGGCGGTGAAGAGCAGGATGTCCTCGCCGGGCGTGAAGTCGCGCACCGCGTCGCGACCGTCGTTCGCGCGGAAGACGAAGACGTCCTGCCCCTGCCCGCCGAGCAGCGTGTCGTCGCCGCCGAGTCCCTCCAGCGTGTCCTGCGCCGCCCCGCCCGAGAGCAGGTTGCCGGTCGCGTTGCCGACCAGCCGGTTCGAGGCCGCATTGCCGATACCGCTCACCGCCGCCCCGAGCAGCACCAGCACCTCGACATTCGCGGG